>Ga0209573_1005576_pt1 | contig 11202 bp, 4 predicted proteins | sample TNRBio252014_DNA_FD_185870 | JGI IMG/M metagenome (GOLD analysis project Ga0209573, IMG submission 185870) | Wastewater treatment Type I Accumulibacter community from EBPR Bioreactor in Madison, WI, USA - TNR Reactor_6/25/2014_ DNA (SPAdes)... | ecosystem: Engineered > Bioreactor > EBPR >...
CTCTCCGTCGAGATGGCGGAGTTGCTCGAGGAAGAGCGCGAGTGGCTGGTCCAGAATGTCGACGAGATTCGAGATCCCTCGAGTCTTAAGGGATACGTTTTCGAGGTCATGCGTTTCAGCATCCAAAACGCGGAAAACTCTTCCCACCGTAAGGATATCCTGCGCGACATGATCGCTCGACTTGCTTCGAACCGCCACGCCATCGCGTCGCTGCGTAGCGCCGTGCTCGAATACGCCGAATGGGACCTACCCGAGCTCATCGAAAGCGCTCCGCCCGCAGCGCAAAGCGTCCTTGGAGGAACACGACCATGAAGAACCCACCCAATAAACGCAGCCGATTCCTCATCAATCCCGGCTTCCAGCTCAGCGTCATTCGACAGATGCTGGCACTCACCGGCGTCGTGATCGCAATTTTTTATGGAGCAATTTACTATCATTTCTGGTCGCTCGAGCAGCAAGGCCTTTCTCTGGGACTGCCCGCCACGCACGTCTTCTTCGACTTCCTCGCGGAGCAACGTCGGACGATGGATCTCATCTTCCTCGTGACTTCGATGGCCGCGCTTTTGGCCATTGTGGGTTTTGGACTTTTCCTCTCCCACCGCGTCGCAGGCCCGCTCTTTCGCTTAAAGCAGTATCTCGACAGCCAAGGCCCCGACGTACCCGCGCACACTCCACTCAAGTTTCGAGAGGGAGACTACTTCCCGGAGGTGGCGGACTCCGTGAACAGTCGACTCGGAACAAAGCGCGACGCTTAGGCGTCAAAGGACTGACCTTAGAGTTTATTCTTTAGCGAAGACACTACGCAGCCTCGCATTCACTCGTCTAAGATACGAGAGCTATGCTTTGCGAGTTCCTATCGAGACCGGTCTCCCGAGTCCTGATCTTTGTTTACTTGAGCCTTGTGGCTGCGACAGCCCACGGCAATCCTCTGCTCGAATTCGTCAACGCCAAGATCAATGCAAATCCCGATATTATCGCTGCCGAGCAAGCTCTTGTCTCGGCCAAAGCCGCCCTCGATCTGACGGCCTCTTCGCTCTATCCCACGCTAGGTGCTTCGTGGACTTCTTCAACGAACAACCAACGCGACGGATTTGGCAACCTCGTAAGCCTGGAGGCGACCCAGACCCTTTTTGGGGGTGGCGGTGAATACACGGAACTTCAAGCCGCTCGACTGGGAGTCGCTCAAGCCGAGCACGAACTCGCCGATGTGCGCGACCGTATTCAGGCGCGCTTTGCGTATAAGTTGGCCCAACTTTCGATCAACCGAGAACGTCTCGAGACGCGTAAAAAAGTCAAACGCGCACAGGAAGAACGTCTCAGCGAACTCCAACGTCGTTTTCGAATCGGCCAGTCTCGCGAACCCGATCTCCTCCAAGTGCAGGTGGAGAGCTCGCGGCTTGATCGCCGCATTTCGGACAATCTCACGGCGATCGAAAAAGACGAACAACAAATCCGCGCGCTTCTTTTGCTCGATGAATCCGAGATGAGCAAACTCAACGCGCTCTTGAACCCGCAGGGAGTCAGAATTCTTTACGGAAGTCTTTCTCCACGCCCCGAATATCGCAAGGCGGCCCTTGACCTGGCTCGCGCCGCTCTTGCCCGCCGCGAAAGCAGCGCGTGGCTGACCGCGACTCCGACGCTCGGCCTTTATGGACAACGAAACCTCGTGCGTCCGAGCGACGCAACAAACTCATGGGAGTGGGGTCTCCGCGCGCAGTGGACCTTCTTCGAAGGGTTCAAAACTCCTTCTCGAGTCGAAGCCGCCAAAGCCCAGCGCATCGTCGCCGAGCGAAAGCTCTTCGCCCTTGAGTACGAACGTGCGTCGAGTCTTGCCCGACTCGCGCGCGAGGCCGAGCGCTCCGAAGCCAAAAAAGATGCCATCACCGCAGACATCGCACGCGCCACCAAGGCCCTCAAACAACAGCAACGAGATTATCGCCTCGGAGTTGTGACGGAACTCGAGGTTCAGCAGACGATTCAGTCCGCTCTCGACCTTGAGCTCGAGCTGCTCGACATCCAGGAAACCCGCGCCCTGCTGCATCTACAAAAATTCCTCGGAGGAGAACCTATTCCATGAGCTTACCGAGTCTCTCGATCAAACGTCCCGTCTTCGCATGGATGATCACAATCGCGCTCTTCCTTTTTGGAGGGCTCGCGTTCTCACGACTCGGCATCAGCCTCCTCCCCGACGTGGACTACCCCTATGTTTCTGTTTCCGTTGACTATCCCGGAGCTGCGCCCGAACTCGTCGAAAGCGACATCACAGAGGTGCTCGAAGGTGCGCTGTCCTCGGTCGAGGGCGTAAAGAAGATGAGTTCCTCGAGCAATTACGGCTCGTCACGTGTCACTCTCGAGTTCAATATTGATAAAAACATCGACTTCGCACTGCAAGAGGTCCAGTCCGCCGCTCAGATTGCATTCCGCCAGCTCCCCGATGGAGTTGAGGCGCCCACCGTGCGCAAAACCAACCCCGAGGATCAACCTATTTTGTGGATCGCGTTTTCGGGCAAGGTTTCCAAGCGCGAACTCATGTTGTTTGCGCGCAATAGCATCAAAGACCGCTTCACCTCGATCGACGGTGTGTCAGACGTGTTCCTCGGAGGCTATGTCGACCCGGCCGTCCGCATCTGGGTTGACCCAAAAAAACTCGAAGCCCTCGAGCTCACGCACGACGACATCGTCAGCACTCTGAGAGCCGAGCACGTCGAGCTTCCCTCCGGACGCATCACTCGCGAGAAAGACGAAATTGCGCTTCGCTTTCAAGGCGAAGCTCCTGACATCGAGACTCTCAGGAATATTCCCATCACACGCCGCTCGGGCCAAGCACTCTACCGCACGATTCCTCTCAAGGATGTCGCACGTATCGAGAATGGCCTCGAGGACGTGCGTCGCTTCGCGCGGAGCGAAGGTCTCGAAGCCGTAGGACTGGGTATCACAAAACAGCGCGGTTCGAACTCGGTGGCCGTCGCGGACCGAGTCATCGAAACAATGAAGAGCATCTCCCTTCCTGACGGCTACAAACTCGAAGTGAACTTCGACACGACCCAGTCCATCCGTCATTCGATCTACGAGCTTATTCTCACCCTTTGTGTTTCCGTCATGCTGACGGCCTTTGTCTGTTGGCTTTTTCTCGGCTCGGTTTCGGCGACTGTAAATATCGTCATCGCAATTCCAACAAGTCTCTTTGGAACCTTTCTCGCCTTTAGCTGGCTGGGTTACACGCTCAACAACTTCACCATGCTCGCTCTCATCCTAGGGGTCGGTATCATCGTCGACGATGCCATCATGGTTCTCGAGAACATCTTTCGGTGGCGTGGAATCGAGAAGGACACAAAAATCGCCGCCCTTAAGGGCACTGAGCAAGTCCAAAGCCCGGCGCTCGCAACCTCGATCGCCGTCATCGCGATTTTCCTGCCCGTGGTCTACGTCTCGGGCGTCATCGGGGCCTATCTTGCCCAGTTTGCGGTCGCCCTCTCGATATCCGTCGCGGTCTCGACTCTCGAGGCCCTCACATTCACGCCCATGAGGCTCGCGAATTTTCGAGACTCCGGCCCCATCAAAGGACTGCCTCGTTTATTTGGAGTTTGGGTCGAGCGCATGGGAGCACTTTACACCCGGGCCATCTCCCGTCTTTACCGCCATCCTCTCAAAGTCTATGCCGTCCTCGGACTGATTTGCGCGCTATCGTTTGCGGTCGTGAAGACTCTTCCGCGCGAACTCGCTCCCGATGCCGACATGAATGCACTTAACGCCCGCGCGGAGCTCCCTTTGGGCAGCTCCCTCCAAGAAACGGGGTCCCGACTCGAAGAAGTTGAAAAAATCATCCTCGCCCAAGAAGGCGTGGCTCGCGTTTACACCATTATCGGCGGATTCGGAGGCGGAAGTGTCAATAGTGGCACCTTGATGATCTCTCTTATCGACAAAGAAAATCGCAAGCTCACTCATGTCGAAATCATGGATTCTCTTCGAAAGAAATTCCGCGAACTTGGAGGGGGGCTCACCGTGCGTTTACGCTCGTCGGGGATGAGCAACTTCGGAGGGGGGCGCGGGTACCCGATCGAATTGAATCTAAAAAGTTCGAACTGGCAGTCGCTGGTCGACACCTCCAAAAAGATCGAAGCCGCGATGGCGAACGATCCCAGTTTCGTCGACGTGGATTCGGGTTACGAAGACGGCTCACCCGAATATCGAATTGTTCCCCACCGAGAAAAGGCGCTCGCACGTGGGGTCTCTCTTTCGACCGTCGCCGAAACTCTGAGCTTTCTCTACCAGGGGCTCAAACCCGTTAAGTTCAATGACGGCGGCCGACGAGTAAACGTCATCCTCCAGGCAGAGCCCGACAAGGTTCCACTCACCCCAGAAGACTTCGATACCCTCTACGTTCGCAACAACCGCTCCCAGCTCATCCCTCTCTCCCAACTCGTCGAAGTCCGCCGTGGGGAATCTCCGATCTCGATCAGCCGAGAAAACCGCGAACGAAACATCGTCGTCTACTCCAACCTCGCGACCGGTGTGGCGATGGACACCGGTCTTTCCAAAGCCGAAGCTCTTTTTGAAGAACTCAAACCCGAGGACGTTCGCCTGGACGAAGGCGGATCACGTGGCAGTCTCAATACGGCCTTTGACGATCTTATCTTTGCTATGATCCTGGGTGTGATCGTGGCCTACATGGTGCTTGCGAGCCAATACAACTCCTATCTTGACCCGGCCCTTATTCTCCTCGCGCTCCCCTTTAGCTTCGGCGGCGCCTTTGTGGCCCTAAAACTCGCCGGCGAAACGCTCAACTTGTTCTCGATGATCGGCCTGCTTCTTCTGATGGGTATCGTAAAAAAGAATTCGATTATGCTCGTAGAGTTCGCGAACCAGGAATTCGAAGATCTTGAAAAAAAAGGTGTCGCGCATCCGTCCTACGCCGACGCCATGACCGAGGCTTGCCGCACGCGCTTCCGCCCCATTCTCATGACGGCTTTCACATCGATCGCAGCCGCCGTCCCGCCCGCCTTTCGCATCGGCATCGACTCACCTTCCACAGCCTCGATGTCGATCGGAATTATCGGGGGCCTTATCTTCTCGAGTTTCCTGACCCTGATCGTCGTCCCCGTGTCCTACGTGCAAGTCAAAACCTGGGCGCGACGTCTGAAACTTAAGCGAATCAGCCCTCACACTGCTTAAGGTGCGAGGGGCTAAAGCCGCCCTCTCCATGCGAAAACATCTAACGCTGAGCGCCAGGTAGCTTTTGGCGACTTGCCATATAGGAGGGCCCTTCGTAGAGTCCGGCCATGTCGGCTCAAAAACCTTCTGCTTCGAAGTTCACCTACTTTTTCGGTTCGCGCCAGAACGGGGAAAATCTCACTGAAGGCAAAGCCGATATGAAGCCACTCCTGGGTGGAAAGGGCGCCAACCTTGCCGAAATGGCGCGGCTCGGACTTCCGGTCCCTCCGGGATTCACAATCAGCACCGAAGCCTGCTTGAGCTACTACTCTTCGGGCGAAAAGTTCCCCGAGGGACTTGAAAAAGAAACCCTGGAACGCCTTTCGACTCTCGAAGATGTTCTGGGCCGAAAGTTTGGCTCTTCCGAAAAGCCCCTCCTCCTGAGCATTCGCTCGGGGGCTCGCGCCAGCATGCCCGGCATGATGGACACCATCCTCAACCTGGGCCTCAACGACGAGTCTGTGCTCGGACTCGCCAAAAGCTCCGACAACCCTCGCTTTGCCTGGGATTGTTATCGTCGCTTCATCCAAATGTATTCGGACGTGGTTCTGAACGTGCACGTCTCGCAATTTGAGTTTTTGCTCGAAGACATGAAGTCTGCTCGTCGCATCCACAAAGACGAAGATCTCACGGCCGACGATCTAAAGGAGCTCGTTTCAAAATACAAACGCAAAGTGCTCGAAGAAACGAGCCAGGCCTTCCCCCAAGACCCCACGGTGCAGATTTGGGGCGCGATCGGCGCGGTCTTCCGTTCGTGGAACAGCGACCGCGCGATTCACTACCGAAAAATGGAAAGTATTCCCAGCGACTGGGGCACGGCCGTGAACATTCAGGCGATGGTCTTTGGCAATATGGGAGACGACTCGGGGACGGGTGTCGCCTTCACGCGCGACCCGTCGTCGGGCGAGCGCCGGCTCTTCGGCGAATATCTTACGAATGCCCAAGGTGAAGACGTCGTTGCGGGAATCCGCACGCCCCAGCCTATGACCACGGAACAAAAAAAGCGGATGAGCGACGGCGATAAGATGGTCTCCCTCGAGGAAAAAATGCCCGCCGTCTACAAGGAGTTCGTGAAGTATCAGGCCCTTCTTGAAAAGCACTACCGCGACATGCAGGATCTCGAGTTCACCATCGAAAAAGGTCGTCTTTTCATGCTCCAAACGCGGAATGGAAAACGCACCACACAAGCGGCCGTACGCATCGCCGTTGATATGGTCGCCGAAGGTCTGATCTCGAAAAACGAAGCGATCTTGCGAATCAATCCCTACGCCCTCGACCAACTCCTCCACCCACGTCTGGATCCCAAGAAAAAGGGCAAGCCGATCACCAAAGGCTTGCCGGCTTCACCCGGCGCCGTCTCGGGCAAGGTTGCCTTTGGCACGGCACAAGCCGAAGCCATCAAGGCTGCCGGAGAAAAAGCAATTCTCGTGCGCCACGAAACCTCTCCCGAGGACATTCAGGGAATGGACGCCTCCTCAGGCATCCTCACAGCCCTAGGTGGAATGACATCGCATGCGGCCGTCGTTGCGCGCGGCATGGGCAAGAGCTGCATCGTTGGCTGCGCCGATTTGCGTATTCGCTACAAGGAAAAGCTTTTCGAAATCAAATCTGCAGACGGTATCATCATCGTCAAAGAAGGCGACTCGATCACGCTCGACGCCAACTCGGGCGAGGTCTTCCTGGGAATCATCCCAACCGTCACCTCAGAACTCAACCAGGACTTCGAAACGCTCATGACTTGGGCCGACGAGGTCCGCCACCTCCGCGTACGCGCCAACGCCGACACTCCTCATGATGCCCGCATCGCACGCCAGTTTGGAGCGGAGGGCATTGGCCTCTGCCGAACCGAGCACATGTTCTTCGAAGCAGACCGTATCGACGCCGTTCGCTCAATGATCCTGGCAGAAACCCAGGAGGAACGCGAGCGCGCCCTCGAAAGTATTCTCCCAATGCAACGTGGAGACTTCATCGGCATCTTCCGCGAGATGCAGGGACTGCCTGTCACAATTCGCCTCCTAGATCCTCCGCTGCACGAGTTTCTCCCTCACTCGAATGCAGAAATCGAAGCCCTCGCGCTCAAACTTGGCGTCAGCTTTGATCGCCTCGACAACAAGACCAAGAGTCTTCACGAACACAACCCGATGCTTGGCCACCGCGGATGCCGTTTGGGAATTTCTTTCCCGGAGATTTACGAGATGCAAGCGCGCGCCATCGCCGAAGCGATGGTCGAGGCGACAAAGAGCACGCGGGCCCCCGTCCAGGCTGAAATCATGATCCCTCTCGTCATGGAAGTGAAAGAACTTCGCATGCTGCGCGCGCGCATCGAGAAACTCGTACACGGAATTCTCGACAAAGCTGGACTCGGCAAACACGTCCTCATTGGCACCATGATCGAAATTCCTCGCGCGGCCTTGATGGCCGATGTCGTCGCCACCGAAGCCGACTTCTTCTCTTTCGGAACCAACGACCTCACACAAATGACCCTTGGTATCTCGCGCGACGATTCGAACCGCTTCCTTCCCGAGTACGTCGATCTAGGCCTTCTGCCGGAGGATCCCTTCGTAAGCCTCGACCAAAGCGGCGTTGGCCAGCTCGTCACGCTCGCCGTCGAACGCGGGCGTAAGACCAAGCCCCAACTCAAAACAGGCGTCTGCGGCGAACACGGGGGCGACCCCCGCTCGATCGAATTTTTCCACGGCGCGGGTCTCGACTATGTTTCCTGCTCGCCTTACCGCGTCCCGACCGCTCGCCTTTCGGCGGCCCAAGCGCATCTGAAGGGCGCAAAGGCCTGAGCCTCGCTTTTGGCACTTAAGTCCCTGAGTCGATTGGGGTTTACAAGGCGCCCCATTTGGCTTAGCTTCCCTCCTCGGGGGAATTTAGGGATGGAAGGGTACTACAAGCTGTGAAGATTCTTCGCCTCGAACTTTTTGGTTTCAAATCGTTCAAAGACAAAACCATTATCGCCTTCGACCAACCGATCACAGCCATTGTCGGCTCGAACGGTTGCGGCAAATCCAACGTCATCGACGCGCTCTACTGGGTCATGGGTGACATGTCCGCCAAGCACCTTCGCGGAACGCACATGTCCGACGTCATCTTCTCCGGTTCACGCGATCACGCGCCACTCGACCTTGCTGAAGTGACGCTCGTCTTAGAACGCGACCCCAGCGTCGACCCCGAACTTCCCGCACAGTTCCAAGCCTCTAACGAAATACAAATCACCCGCCGTTATTATCGCTCGGGTGACACCGAATACCTCATCAACCGCGTCCCTTGCCGCCTCCGCGACATCCAAGAATTTTTCATGGACACGGGTCTCGGAGCCAAGGCCTACTCGATCATCGAACAAGGCGCGATCTCGCGTCTTGTGACACAAAAACCCGAAGAGCGTCGCACCGTCATCGAAGAAGTCGCGGGCATCATGAAGTTCAAGGCCCGCAAGGCCGAGACCGAGCGCAAACTCGCCAACTCACGCACAAACCTCGACCGCATCGACGACATCCTCAAGGATCTCAAAAAATCCCTCGCAACCCTCAAGGCCCAAGCAACCAAGGCTGAAAAATTCCGCAGCTACTCCGAGGAACTCAAATCCCTCGAGCTTCGCCTTGTCTCGCGCGAGTGGCTCTCCCGCACAGGTGACAAACTGGAAGCCGCCCAGGTCGTCGAGAAACTTCGTTTCCAAGTTTCTGATAACGAAGCACAGCTCGAAGGACTTAAGCTTCAACTCGAAGAGTCCGAGATGGGCCTCATCCAGCTCGAAGAAGAACTCGGTGCCGCACGCCAAAACACTCGCAACTCTGAAGTTCTCCTCAAAGAACTCGAAGGTCGCATGGGATCTCTCAACACGCGCAAGGATTCGCTCCGCGAGCAAGTCGAAGGCCACGAAACAAACCTCTCGGCGCTCCAAGCCCGCGAGAGTGCCCTCGAGACTGAGCTCTCCGAGGCCCTGAACCAAATCGAAACCCTCAATGCGAAGTCCGAAGAGACCCAAGCACGCCTTGAACTCGCGATCACTGAACTTCAAGACATCAAAGAAGGCAGCGAACAGTACCGTGCGCAACTCGGAACGGCCCGCCGCTCCCTTCATGACATCGAACTCAAGCAAACGCGTCTCACCCAAGAGATCCAAGGCCTCCAAAAGACACTCGCGCAGTTGTCGGGGCGCAAGGGCTCACTCGAGACTCAACTCGAATCCGTCGCTCAGGAAATTGAATCCAAAGAGCACACCAAACGCAACACGCTTTCGGCCCTCGAAGAAGCCTTCAGTACGCGAAGCGACCTGGAAGCCGCCAAGAACGAAGTCGACGCCGAGGTGCTGCGCCTCGAAGCCCAACGCACGGAACTCTCGCAGATCCGCGACAAAACCCGCGAAGAACTCACCGTAGTGCGCGTTCGAAAAGAACAGCTCGAAGCTCTCGATCAGAATTTCGAAGGCATCGATGCGTCGTCCAAGGCTCTAGCGCTCCATCTTCGCGAAAAAGGCCTCAGCGAAAGTCTGTTGCTTGATTCCGTCAAAGTCCCCGGCACTTTCGAAAAAGCCGTAGAGGCCGCTCTCGGTCAGAATCTTCAGCGCGTCGCCGCCTCGAGCTTTGTCGACATCGAAGAGCTCCAGCACTTCCTCGCCAACGCAGCAGACTCCGAGGCCAAGAGCCAAAAGTCTCGTTTCTGGATTCCCGGACTCAGCGTCCAAAACTCCCGCGCAGGCAGTGATGCCAGTTCTCTCGAAAACGTTTTCATGGCCGTGCCCGAAAGCGCGAGCTCCCCTGCCGGCGGCGTCGCAACAGGAATCTGGGGAGACTCCGAGGATCTCAGTGATCAGAGCTCTTCGGGCGCCTCGTTTGCAGCATCGTCAAAGGACTCTTGGCAGAACTTCTCCGAGACGCCTGGACCCGACAATCTCGTCTCCCAAGAAACCCCCGTTTTCGAAATTCAAAAACTCCCCCAGCTCCAATCCGTTCGCGACTACCTGCTTGCACGTAGCGACGTGATCGGGCCGATGCGCGATGTTTTGGTGAACGAAGAGGTTCCCGCAACGTCGCCCTGGCTCTGCTTGCTCGAGGATTTCTGGGTCGTGCGCGACAAAACCGCGTTCACCGCAATCGCGCTCGAACTCGAAACTTTGCCCATGAATCTTGTCTCTCTCGATGGGGACATTTTGTGGAAAGAGGGCTTCCTGGACCTCGCACCGCTCGAGAGCGTGGACGCCACCGCCTCCACCAGCCTCGTTCATCGCAAACGCGAGATCAAAGAGCTGCGCGAAGCCACGCTCGCCCTCGAAAGCGAGTTCGCGGCCGCACAGGCCATGCTCGACGACTGCATGCAGTCTTACAACCACGCCAAAGCCCAATTCCGCGAACTCACCGCACGGCTTGTCGCACTCAATCCCGACGTCGAGAATCTCTCGCACCTGCTCCGCCAGGACGAAGCGTCGCTCGCTCGTCTCCTCGAGAAAACAAGCTTGCTCACCTCGGACCTCGCACGCGCCGAACAAGAGATGGGCGAAGTTTCCACCCGCATCGAGCACCTCGTAGCAGAACTCGAGGCGACCGAAGACGAGCGTCACCAGGCCGAGGCGAGCGTGCATGAGTTGCAGCTTCAGCTCGAAAGCCAACTCGACGAGCAACGTGTTCGCGAAGCCTCTTATTCCGAACTCCAACACGCCCACCGTCAAATGGAACGCGAACTCGGCAGTGCCGAAACGCGCCGCGCGACCCTCGAGCACGAGAAAACCTCTTCCGCTGCCCGCAAACTTCAGATCGAAGAGCGCCTCGTAGAGATTGAGCAAGACATTCGCAATTGTGTCGTCGAAATTGAAAAACGCCTCGAAGAGATTTCCGTTCAACAAGCGGCCTTCGAAGGAGCCCAAAGCATCGAGCTCGACCTGCTCGAACGTGTTCAGCTCGGTAAAGCGTCCCTCAAAGACATCGAGAATGCCTTCGACAACAAGAACCGCGAAAACCAGCGCATCGTCAGTGATATCCGCGACCTGCA
>Ga0209573_1005577_pt1 | contig 11201 bp, 11 predicted proteins | sample TNRBio252014_DNA_FD_185870 | JGI IMG/M metagenome (GOLD analysis project Ga0209573, IMG submission 185870) | Wastewater treatment Type I Accumulibacter community from EBPR Bioreactor in Madison, WI, USA - TNR Reactor_6/25/2014_ DNA (SPAdes)... | ecosystem: Engineered > Bioreactor > EBPR >...
CGGTCACCCGGCGCAGCGACATCCACTATCCGAAGCCGAAGGTGGTGACGCTGACGCAGGCGACCGAGGTCGGTACCGTCTACCGCCCGGACGAGCTGCGCGCCATCGCCGACACGGCGCGCGAACATGGGTTGCGCGTGCACATGGATGGTGCGCGCTTTGCCAACGCCGTTGCCGGTCTCGGCGTCAGCCCGGCCGACGTCACCTGGCGCGCCGGCGTCGATGTCCTCTGTTTCGGCGGCACCAAGATGGGATTGCCGGTCGGCGAGGCGGTGCTGTTCTTCGACCGCCGCCTGGCAGAGGATTTCGCCTACCGCTGCAAGCAGGCCGGACAACTGGCGTCGAAGATGCGCTTCCTCTCGGCGCCGTGGCTCGGCATTCTCGACGACGGCGCCTGGCTGCGCCATGCCGCGCACGCCAACGCGATGGCCCGGCGTCTGGCCGGCGGGCTGGCCGAGGCGACCGGCTGGCCGGCGATCTTTCCGGTGCAGGCGAACGGCGTCTTCGTGCACCTGCCCGAGCGCGTCGATGCCGGCCTGCGGGCGCGCGGCTGGCTGTTCTACAACTTCATCGCGGCCGGCGGCAGCCGTTTCATGTGCGGCTGGGATACCGCGCCGGAGACGGTCGATCGCCTGCTGGCCGATATCCGCGAGCTGGCGGCCGGCGGCGAATGAACGACTGGCGTTTCTGCCCGCGCTGCGCTGCCGTCCTGGTCGCCGGCGAGGAAGGCGGCCGCGAGCGGCTCGTCTGCGGGGCGGGCTGCGGTTTCGTCCACTGGGACAATCCGGCGCCGGTGCTGGCGGCGCTGGTCGAGTATGAGGGCCGCATCCTGCTCGCCCGCAACCACGCCTGGGCGCCCGGCGCCTTCGGTCTGATCACCGGCTTCCTCGAACGCGGTGAGGATCCCGCCGCCGGCGTCGCGCGCGAAGTGCGCGAGGAACTGGGGCTCACTGCCGGTGCGACGACGCTGATCGGCGTCTATCCCTTCGCCCGCAGGCACGAGGTGGTCATCGCCTACCATCTTCCCGCGTACGGCGAGATCCGGCTCAACGAGGAACTCGCCGAGTTCAGGCTGATCGCTCCGGAGAAGCTCAAGCCCTGGGATTTCGGGACCGGGCTGGCGGTCAGGGATTGGCTGCAGGGACAGCGTCGATGACAGCACTCGGCGCTGCCACGGCTCGGGCGGCACGTTTTTCCGTTGCTGCCCGGTCGCTGCTCGGTCGTGCCGTGGCCGCCGGCGCCAGTCTCCTTGACCTGGGTCGGGACCGCAGGCAGCGCCCCTGCACGCTGCTGCCGCTTCTGCTGGCCGCCCTGGCGGTGCCGGCGCTGGCTCGCGACGCTGGCGCCAATCCGTGGGAGGTCGTCGGCGAACTCCTGCGCCAGGGCGGAAAACCGGTACCCGAGCTTCGTCGACAGCGGTCGCAGGTGTCGAAGGTCGAGGCTGCCGAGTTCTGGGATGCCTTCCTGACACGGGTCGTCAAGCACGCCGCTGGCGAATCGGATGACGCCGTTCGCCGGCAGCGGTTCCTGCTCGTCCTGCTCAGTGGCCGCTACGACGGGGTGGCCCTGCTGGCGAACGAGGCGCCGGTTCCCGAGCCGTTGCGCGAACTCTTCCTCCTCAGTTGGGACCGCCTGGCGCCGGAGCTGCGGCAGTTGACGAAGGAACTCGACAGCCAGGCGACGAAGTCGCTGCGCGCGCTGCTCGAGGCCGGTGATGCGCTGCGCGCGGCGCAGGCGCTCAGCGACGCAATTGGCGTGCGGGTGACGCCGCAGGCGTTGCGCGAGCTCGCCCGCCTGGTGCTTCCGGCGAGCGCCGGCGATCCGCTGGCCTACGATCTGGCGCTCGACCCGGATCTGCGGCTGCTTTTCGGTTTCGGCCCGCCGCTGCCCGCCGCGCAGCCGAGCCGGCTGCTCCGCGCGAGCCTGCCGGCGGCGACGGCCAGCAACGCGAGCTGGCTCGTTGCCAGCGCCTTCGCCGCGCCCGTGCCGGCGCCGCTGGCGATCGACCCGGAGACGGCGGCGCTGGCCCGGCGCCTGAACGACTGGCTGCCGACGCGCAGCGACCTGCCGGAGTATCTGCCGGCGATGCGGACGCTGCTGCAGCGCACTGCCGATGCCACCTGGCAACAGCGGGAAGGCGCCGGACGGGCAATCGAGCCGCGGTTCAGCGAACTCTACCGCGACCTGGTGCTGGCGACTGCCTGGCAGGAAAGTTGCTGGCGGCAGTTCGTTCGCCGCAAGGGGAAGGTGCAGCCGATTCAATCGGGGATCGGCGCCGTCGGACTGATGCAGGTGTACCCGCGCGTCTGGCGCGGTTTCTATGATGTCGCCGGGCTGCATGGCGACGTCGCCTACAACGGCCGCGCCGGCGCCGAGATCCTGCACCACTATCTGCGCGACTACGCGCTGGCGCGGAGCGAGGCAGCGGCGGCTGGCGATGCCGATGATCTCGCCCGTGCCACCTACGCCGTCTACAACGGCGGGCCCGGGCACCTCAACCGCTACCGGCAGCCCAGGCAGCGCGCCGACCTGCGCGACATCGACAGCTCCTTCCTGCAGAAGTACCTGGCGGTGAAGGAGGGCAAGGAACTCGAAGTGGGCAAGTGCTTCAGCGGCGCCGATTCAGCACGCTGATGGGCAGTTGCCGGCGCGGCAGCCCGCGGCGGCTGGGACCCGGCGGCGGTGTCAGTGGCGGCGAGCACCGCCCTGGCTGGTGTCTCTGGCCGGTTTTCTGCCGGCAATGCTCGGCAGAAAACCACATGACGCCCGCTCGGATGGGCGGTGGTCCGGTGACGCGCTGGAACGGACTACTGGCCGCCGTTGCCGTTCAGCCAGCGCAGCGCGACGCTGAGGCAGGTGTTGAGCGTCTGACGATCGAGGTGCCCCGGCAATTGCCCGAGCAACTCGTCGCAGCCGCTGGCGTCGTCGTTGTCGAATCGCTCGAGCAGGGCGAGGATTCCGCCCAGCACCCCGGCGTGGTGGCAGAGCGCGGCGCGCACCTCGTCCTCGACGGCGATCTGGCCGAGAATCTCGTCGATCGGCAGTCCGAGCGCTGCCGGCATCATCGACAGGATGCCGGTCATGAACGCCAGGTCGGCCAGCCTGCCGCTCTCGCCGGACGGGTCGACGGCGATCAGCAACTCCATCATGCGTCCGCGCAGCGCCGCCACCTGCAGCAGCGGTGACTGCGTCGGGTCGCTGCTGGCGCTGCCCGGTGCGAGCAGCAGCAGCGACAGCCAGCGCTGCAGATGGCGCCGGCCGAAGAGGTTGATCGCGTGTCGCAGCGAGGTCACCGGTTGTGAGAGGCGGTTGCCACGGTGCCCGACCGAGTTGACGACGCGCAGCAGGTTGAGCGTCAGCGCCGGTTCGTGCTTGAAGGCGTCCTCGATCAACGCCACATCGACATCGCGCCCGACGAGGTTGATCAGCCGGATCAGCGCCGCCTGCGAGGCCGACAGGCGGCGGCCGCTGACGATCTCGGCCTGCGCGAAATGGCGGCCCTGAAAGAGCGCGAAGCCGAGGTTGCGGCAACGCTCGAGCAACTCGCGGCTGTCCACACCCTGCGCCAGCAGCTTGATCGGCAGGTTGCGCAACGAGCCGGCGAGGTTGGCCAGCGTGCGCTGGTCCGTCGTGCGGGCGTCGATCTTGATGACATCGACCATCGGCAGCAGCGGCCGGCTGCGATCATCGATACCGCGGTAGTCACCGAGTGCCAGCACGTAGCCGCGGTCACGCAGGCAGCGGCAGCGGATCTGGACCGTCTTGTCCGGCGGGCGATCGAGCAGCAGTTCGAGGACGACGCCGGCTGCCGGCAGCAACTCGAGCGCTTCCTGTTGCAGGAAGTCGGGCGTGATCCCGAGGTAGGCGCAGTTGTTGCCGAGCGCGCTCTGCATTCCCAGTTCCAGGTAGGCGGCGCAGAGCGCGGCTGTGGTGAGGTTCTGCTGGCGCTCGTCGCCGCCGGCTTCTGCACTGCGCAGGAGGAGCTGGTAGCCGGCGAGTTCCTGCTGCCGGCTGACGATCGGCTGGCGGAAGAGAAAGGCTTTCTGCAGGGACTGCTCGGTGATCACGGTGGCTCGTCCTTGGCGGTATCCCGGGTGGCTGACGACGGGTCAGAAGGGCAGATGCAGATCGGGACGCGCCTCGTTGAAGACGCGTCGGAAATCCGCCTGGATGCGTGCCAGCGCAGCGGCCGAGTCGGCCTCGAAGCGCAGGACGACCACCGGCGTCGTGTTCGACGGGCGGGCGAGGCCGAAACCGTCGGCGTACTCGACGCGCAGACCGTCGATGCTGATGATCTCGCGTGCGCCCTCGAAGTGCGCCTGCCGCTGCAACTCCTCGATCAGTGCGAAGGGTTCGCCCTCGCGCATGCCGATGTTGAGCTCGGGTGTCGAGCTGCTGTCGGGCAGGGCATGCAGGACGGCGTTGGCGTCGGCCGCCTGCGAGACGATTTCGAGCAGCCGCGCGCCGGCATAGAGGCCGTCGTCAAAGCCGAACCAGCGTTCCTTGAAGAAGACGTGGCCACTCATTTCGCCCGCCAGCGGCGATCCGGTTTCCTTCAGCTTCGCCTTGACCAGAGCATGACCGGTCTTCCACATCAGGGGCTCGCCGCCGTGCTGCCGGATCCAGGGTGCCAGCAGACGGGTGCACTTGACATCGTAGATGATCGGCTGGCCGGGACAGCGGCGCAGGACGTCAGCGGCAAAGAGCATCAACTGGCGATCGGGATAGATGATCGCGCCGTCCCGGGTGACGACGCCGAGACGGTCGCCGTCACCGTCGAACGCGAGTCCGATTTCCGCCTCGGTGTTGCGCAGCGCCCGGATCAGGTCCTGCAGGTTCTCGGGCTTTGACGGGTCTGGGTGGTGGTTGGGGAAGCTGCCATCGACTTCGCAGAACAGTTCGACGACTTCGCAACCCAGTGCCCGGAACAGTTGCGGCGCGATGCCGCCAGCGACGCCGTTGCCGCAGTCGATGGCGATCTTCATCGGCCGCGCCAGGTGGACGTCGCTGGTGATCCGCGCCAGGTACGCCGGTTGCACGTCGGCGCTGCTCGCCTGGCCCGCGCCGTGCTGCAGGCAGTCGGCGTCGACGCGCAGCCGGATGCCCTGGATCGTCTCCCCGGCGAGGGTCTCGCCGCCGATGACCATCTTCAGTCCGTTGTAGTCGGGCGGGTTGTGGCTGCCGGTGACGGCGACGCAGCTCTGGCAGCCGAGTTCGTGCGCCGCGAAGTAGACGACCGGCGTCGGCACGCAGTCGACGTCGATGGTGTCGATGCCGGCCATGCGGATGCCGGCCATCAATGCCTCCGCCAACTCCGGGCCCGACAGTCGTCCGTCGCGGCCAACGGCGATCGCGCGCTGGCCGCGCTCGACCGCCAGCGAACCGAGTCCATGGCCGATGCGGCTGACGATGGCCGGCGTCAGCGTCCTGCCGACAATGCCGCGGATGTCGTAAGCCTTGAAGATTTCTGGCGGCAGGGAAGCGTTCATCTCAAACCTCGTGCTGGAAGTAGTGCAGGATGCGTTGTGGCAACCACACGAGCTGCCCCGGCGGACTGCCGGTGACGAAGCCGACGTGGCCACCCTGGCGCGGGAAGTCGATGCGGACACTGCGGCCGACCTGGCTGGCGGCCGGCAGCGCCCGTGGCGGCAGGAAGGGGTCGTTGACGGCGTGCAGCAGCAGTGTCGGCAGCCGGATTCCGGCGAGCCACGGTTTGCTCGACGCCCGTCGCCAGTAGTCGTCGGCGCCGGCGAAGCCATGCAGCGGCGCCGTGACGACATCGTCGAACTCGTACAGGTTTTTCGCCGCGCGCATCCGCCGCTCGTCGAACAGGCCGGGGTAGCGGCGCAGCTTGCTGGCGGCGCTGCGCTTCAGGCTGTGCAGGAAGTGCCAAGTGTAGACACGGTTGCAGCCGCGCGCGAGATGATGACCACAGGCGGCGAGATCGACCGGGGCGCTGACGGCGGCCGCCGCGTGCAGGCAAGCGCTCGCCGTGGTACCGCGTTCGCCCAGCCACTTGAGCAGCGCGTTGCCACCGAGCGAAACGCCGACGGCGTAGTGCCGGCGCACCGGGAAGGCTGCCCGCAGACGGCGCAGGATCCAGTCGATCTCCTCGCTGTCGCCCGAATGGTAGGCGCGTGGCAGCCGATTGCTCTCGCCCGAACAGCCACGGAAGTTGACCGCCACCGCCGCCCAGCCGATCGCTGCCGCAGCAGCCAGCAGCGTCAGTACGTAGTGACTGTTCGAACTTCCTTCGAGACCGTGAAAGACGACCAGCAGCGGCGGCGCATCGTGCTGCGCCGCTGCGCCGCCGGGGGCGGCCAGCCAGTCGAGGTCGATGAAGTCGCCGTCCGGCGTTTCCCAGCGCTGCCGGTCGTAAGGCAGCGGGTCGGGGCGGATGAGCAGTGGATGGACGGTCTGCAGGTGGCCGCCGGGCAGCCAGCCGGGGGCGCGATACGGGATCAATGCAGCGTCCGCGGGGTGTTGCGGTCGCCGCTGCCATCGCCCTCGGTGGCTTCGCGCTCCGCCGCGGTCGATGAGTGATGCGCCAGCAGCCGCCAGCCGCTGGCGCCGCGCTGGAAGACGTTGGTGGCGAGCATCGGGCCGTGCGCCTTGCGGTCATCGCCGATGTACAGCATTTCGACGACCGTGTGCACCGACAGCAGCATGCCGCTCCAGCGGACGCCGCGGCTCAGTCGCACCGACAGGCGCGGGTTGTTGGCGAAGATGCTGCGCCAGCTGTCGCGGATCGCGTCGGCACCGACGAGGCGCTGGCCCGTCGGATGAATGCAGACGATCTCCTCGTCTTCGGCCCAGACGCTCATCAGGGCGCCGAGGTCGGCGCGGGCGATGGCTTCGTAGAAGGCGGCCTCGACATCCTCGGGCGTGGCGAAGATGATCATCATGCGGCGACTCCTCCGAGGCAGGCTGCGAGCACGCGCTGCGGTTCGAGCTGCTGCAGGCAGTCGAGGTGACCGAGGGGGCACTGCCGTTTGAAGCAGGGACTGCAGGCGAGATTGAGGCTGATGATGGTCGCCTTTTCCGAGAGGGGCGGCGTGAAGTCGGGCGACGACGAGCCGTAAACCGCGACCACCCGGCGGCCGAGGGCGGCCGCCACGTGCATCAGGCCGGAATCGTTGCAGACGACCAGCGAGGCGGCGCCGAGCAGGTCGATCGCCTGCGCCAGGGTCGTCGTGCCGCAGAGATTGAGCGGCAGGCTGCCGGGGCTGGCATGGTCGAGGATCTCCTCGCCGACCGGCCTGTCCTTGGCCGAGCCGAGCAGCCAGACGGCGTAGCCGTGCCGGGCCAGGGCGGCTGCCAGGGCAGCAAAATGCCTTGCCGGCCAGCGCTTCGCCGGCCCGTACTCGGCGCCGGGACAGAAGACCGCCAGCTTCGCTGGCAGGCTGACTCCGAGCGCTGCCAGCGTCTCGATGCGCTGCGCCGGGCTGGCGTGCAGGCACGGCTGCGGCAGCGGTCGTGGCAGCGGCGCCCCCGGCGCTTCGGCGAGCTGGGCGAAGCGCTCGGCCATCTGCGGCAGCAGCTTCTTGTCCAGCGTGTGGCGGCGGTTGATGAGTCCGTAGCGGGTTTCGCCGATGAAACCGATGCGCTCGGGGATGTCGGCAAGGAAGGGGATCAGCGCCGACTTCAGCGAGTTGGGCAGGACATAGGCGCGCTGGTAGCCGCCGCGTGCCAGTTCGCGGGCGACGCGGTGGCGCGTCCGCAGCGACAGTTCGCCATGCGCGAACGGACTGTCGATGATGCGGTTGATCTGCGGCATCCGTTCGAGGACCGGCGCCACCCAGCGCGGCGCCAGTGCGTCGAGCTGCAGGCCCGGGATCCGCTCGTGCAGGCGGGTGAACAGCGGCTGTGCCAGCACCGAGTCACCGATCCACGAAGGCGCGACGACGAGAGCTTTCATCGCTGGCTGTGCGGCGCGCTACCCGTGGTCGGGTAGCGGAGGCTCAGTGGTGGCCCTTCGGCAGCCCGCCCTGCAGCACGTAGTGGGCGCTGCAATACGGGCAGGTGACCTCGCCGCTTTGCGTGATGTCGAGGAAGACGCGCGGGTGCCTGGCCCAGAGCGGCGCGTCCTTCGTCGGACAGTGCAGTGGCAGGTCGTGAGCGGTGACCGCAATGGGCTTCGGTTGGTCGTTCTGGGACATCTTCTCGGTAACCTTGCAGACAGCGGTTAGACGTAGGCAAGCCAGTCTTCGTGCGCCGGCACGCGGCCGTTGACGCAGTCGAAGAACAGGCTCTGGATTCTCGTCGTGATCGGGCCGCGGTGGCCGGCGCCGATCTGGCGATTGTCGAGTTCGCGGATCGGCGTCACTTCGGCGGCGGTGCCGGTGAAAAAGGCCTCGTCGGCGCAATAGACCTCGTCGCGCGTGATGCGCTTCTCGACCACCGGGATGCCGAGTTCGTCGGCGAGTTCGAGTACCGAGGCGCGCGTGATTCCCTCGAGGCACGACGTCAGGTCGGGTGTGTACAGCTTGCCTTTCTTGACGATGAAGACATTCTCGCCGGCACCTTCGGCGACGTAGCCGTCGACGTCGAGCAGCAGCGCCTCGTCGTAACCGTCGTGCGCCACCTCCTGATGGGCGAGGATCGAGTTGGTGTAGGTGCCGACCGACTTCGAGCGGCACATGTTGATATTCACGTGATGGCGGGTGAAGGACGAGGTCTTGACGCGGATGCCCTTCTCCATTCCCTCGGCACCGAGGTACGCACCCCACGGCCAGGCGGCGATGGCGACATGCGTGCTGATCGCGGTGGCGGCGATGCCCATCGCTTCCGATCCATAGAAGACGATCGGCCGGATGTAGCACGACTCGAGGCCATTCGCGCGCACGACTTCCTTCTGGGCTTCGAGCAGGGTTTCCCGGTCGTAGGGCATCTTCATCTGGAAGATGTAGGCGGAGTTGAACAGGCGCTCGGTATGCTCGGCGAGGCGGAAGATCGCCGTGCCCCTGGCCGCCTTGTAGGCGCGGATGCCCTCGAAGACGCCCATGCCATAGTGCAGGGTATGGGTCAGCACGTGGGTGGTGGCCGCACGCCATGGGACCAGCTTGCCATCGTACCAGATGAAGCCGTCGCGATCCGCCATGGACATCCTCTTCTCCCCTCGTGCCGGTAAACCTGAAGCGGAAATTCTAGCCGATTTCGCCTCCCGGTTGGCGGTAAAATGGCGGCTTCGCCGACCCCCGCTGGGCTCCCGACATGATCTGGAAACCGAACGTCACCGTCGCCGCGGTACTCGAACGCGATGGCCGCTTCCTGCTCGTCGAAGAGGAAACGGAGTACGGCATCCGCTTCAACCAGCCCGCGGGCCATCTCGACTGGGGTGAGTCGCTGCTCGACGCAGCCGTTCGCGAGACGCTCGAGGAGACTGCGTACACGATGCGCCCCGACGCGCTGGTCGGCATCTACCTCTATCCCACCGGCGCCGGCGATCTCGCCTATCTGCGCTTTGCCTTCGCCGGCGAGATCGTCGGCCATGATCCCGCGCGGCAGCTCGACGCCGGCATCCTGGCGGCCCACTGGCTGACGGTGGATGAAATCCGGGCGCGGCAGGCGCAGCACCGCAGTCCGATGGTCCTGCGCTGCATCGACGACTGGCTGGCCGGCAGACGTTACCCGCTGCAGCTCCTGAGCCACTACGCATGCGCTGGCTGATCGCCCTCCTCTTGTCGGCGCTGGCGCAGACGGCAGCGGCCGACGAGACGCTGCGGGTCTGCTACAACTACGGCTGCCTGCACGAGGCGGAGGTGCGCTACACTGACCGGCAGTTCGCGCAGGTGGAGGCCTTTCTCGCGGCAGCCGGCGACGCTGCCGACGAACGCGACCGGTTGTCGCTGGTCATCGGCTGGCTGCTCGCCTGGGCGGGTGAGCAGACTGCGATCGCTGCCGACCGTGGCGGCAATGTTGCCGACGACGGGATCGACGGCCGCATGGACTGCATCGATCACTCGACGACCACCACCCGCCTGCTGCGCATGCTCGAGAATCGTCGCTGGTTGCGCTTCCATCAGGTGCTCGAGCCGGTGCAGCGAACCCGCTACCTGTTCGCCGTGCACTTCTCGGCGCAGATCGGCGAGACGGCGGCAGCGACGACGCCGGAGGGGGAGGCCGGCACATCGCGGCACTACGTCGTCGATAGCTGGTTTCGCGACAATGGCCGGCCGGCGGTGGTGATGCCGCTGCCGGAATGGCTCGCCGGCGGCGGCGAGGAAGAGAGTTCGCTGGCCGCGATGGCCTCGCTGGCCGCCGGGGCGCCGGCTGCCGGCCCGTGAGCCGATGTCTGCAGGGACAAGACAGATGAACGAAGGAAGGACAGTGGTCGTCGGACTCTCCGGCGGCGTCGATTCGGCGGTGGCGGCGCTGCTGCTCAAGCAGCAGGGCTGGCAGGTGGTCGGTCTGTTCATGAAGAACTGGGAGGACGACGATACCGACGAGCACTGCGCGTCGCGCCAGGATCTGGTCGACGTCATGAGTGTCGCCGACACGCTGGGGATCGACGTCGAGGTGATGAACTTCGCCGCCGAGTACCGCGAGCGCGTCTTCGCCCATTTCCTGCGCGAGTACGAGGCCGGGCGGACGCCGAATCCGGACGTCCTCTGCAATTCCGAGATCAAGTTCAAGGTCTTCCTCGAGCACGCGGCGACGATCGGCGCCGACCGTATCGCCACCGGTCACTACGCCGGTGTGCGCGAGTTCCAGGGCGCCTGGCAGCTGCTCAAGGCCGAGGATGGCACCAAGGACCAGAGCTATTTCCTGCATCGGCTGCAGCAGGAGCACCTGGCGCGGACGCTGTTCCCGCTCGCCGGCCTGTACAAGCGCGAGGTGCGCCGGATCGCCGCCGCTGCCGGCCTGCATGTTGCACTGAAGAAGGACTCGACCGGCATCTGCTTCATCGGCGAGCGACCTTTCAAGGAGTTCCTGATGCGCTACCTGCCGCCGCAGAAGGGCGAGATTCGCTGCCTCGACGACGACCGCGTCCTCGGTGAGCACGACGGCGTCGCCTACCACACGATCGGCCAGCGCAAGGGGCTGCACATCGGCAGCGTCAAGGGCGGCAGGGGTGGCGCGAGCGGCGACCACGACGCCTGGTTCGTCGCCGGCAAGGACATCGTCAACAACGTCCTGCATGTCGTGCAGGGCCACCATCACCCCGCGCTGCTCAGCGAAGAGCTGACCGCCCGCGATCT
>Ga0209573_1005578_pt1 | contig 11200 bp, 6 predicted proteins | sample TNRBio252014_DNA_FD_185870 | JGI IMG/M metagenome (GOLD analysis project Ga0209573, IMG submission 185870) | Wastewater treatment Type I Accumulibacter community from EBPR Bioreactor in Madison, WI, USA - TNR Reactor_6/25/2014_ DNA (SPAdes)... | ecosystem: Engineered > Bioreactor > EBPR >...
CGCGCAGAATGGTGCTCAGCGGTTCGCCTTCCTCATAATCCATCACGATGTAGGCAGTGCCGTGTGCTCGAAAATAGCGCTTTACCCGAACCACATAAGGATGCTGGACTCGCGCCAGCACCCGCGCCTCATCGAGAAAGCGCTCCAACCCCCAGAGATAGTCTGACAATTGTCCTTCGGGGCCGCTGGTTGCGCCTTGGGTATTCGGGTGTACCGTGACGCCATCCGCATCGCGGAACGACCATTCAACCGGGAAATATTCCTTGATGGCGACCCAAGTCTCCAAGTGCGTGTCCAGCGCCTTGTAGGTCACGCCAAAACCGCCCGCGCCCAGAATGGAGTCGATGCGATACTCATCCAACAGGCAGGCGGACGGCAACGCATTAGCGCGGCGGGCGCTACTCTTGGAGGGCGTGGTCGGTTGCACCATAGTCATCGGTCAATTCATTGAAAGCCTAGAAATCCGCACTGCGCGGCGTACGCGGGAACGGGATTACGTCGCGCACATTGTTCATGCCGGTGACATAGCTGACCGTGCGCTCGAAGCCTAATCCGAAACCGGCATGGGGCACACTGCCATAACGGCGCAAATCCCGATACCAATTATAGGTGGTTTTATTCATTCCCAATTCATCCAGTCGCGCATCCAGCACTTCCAGCCGCTCCTCACGCTGACTGCCGCCGATGATCTCGCCGATGCCCGGCGCCAGCACGTCCATGGCCGCGACCGTGCGGCCATCGTCGTTCACGCGCATATAAAAGCTCTTGATGGCTTTAGGATAGTTCATTAGCACCAGGGGCCGACCGACGAAGTCTTCGGCCAGATAGCGCTCATGTTCGGACTGGAGATCGATCCCCCACCGGATGGGAAACTCGAAGGATCGCCCAGCCTGCTGCAGAATGCGTATCGCCTCGCTGTAGTCCATGCGTTCAAATGGCGAGTGCACGACCTGTTCCAGCCGCTGAATACAGGTTTTGTCAATCCGCTGGGCAAAAAAGGCCAGGTCGTCGGCGCGTTCTTCCAGTACGGCGCGGAAGATAAACTTCAGCAACGCCTCGGCCAGATCAGCGTTGGCGTGCAGGTCGGCGAAGGCGGTTTCCGGCTCCACCATCCAGAATTCTGCCAGGTGACGGCTGGTGTTGGAGTTTTCAGCGCGGAAGGTGGGGCCAAAAGTGTAGACCTTGGACAGCGCCAGGCAATACGCCTCGACGTTGAGTTGCCCGGAGACGGTCAGAAAGGTTTCGCGTCCGAAAAAGTCTTGATCGAAATCGGCGCCGCCTTCTGTGGCCCGGGGCGGATTGACCGCGTCCAGCGTACTGACCCGGAATAATGCGCCCGCGCCTTCGCAATCGCTGGCGGTGATAATCGGCGTGTGAACCCAGTAATAACCCTGCTCGTGGAAAAAGCGCTGGATCGCCTGCGCCAGGCTATGCCGGACCCGCGCCACCGCACCGATACTGTTGGTGCGCGGCCGCAGATGCGCGACGGTCCGCAGATATTCGAAGCTGTGCGCCTTGGGTGCGATGGGATAGGTTTCCGGGTCTTCGACCCAGCCGACCACGTCAAGCTGGTCAACCCGCAGTTCAACGGTCTGGCCCTTGCCGGACGACGCGACCAGTTCGCCACTGGCGCGCACGGCGCAACCGGCGGTGAGGTGAACCACTTCACTGGCGTAGTTGGGCAAGTCGGCAGGCGCGACGATCTGCAACGGTTCGAAGCAGGAGCCGTCATGCAGCGTCACGAAAGACAGGCCAGCCTTCGAGTCCCGGCGGGTGCGCACCCAGCCCTGTGCAGTAATCCGGCTGCCCAGCGGAACCTGACCACTCAAGAGAGCGGCGATGGTGTAAACGGGCATGGATCAGAGTGTTTCCTGATATTTCTCGAAATGCCGCGCCCTTGCCTGACCGATCCAGTCATCGCGGCGGATGCGCCCGAAGGATTTGATGATCGCTTCAATCCGTTCGATGTCGGCGTCTTTGAGCGTAGCCAATTGTCGGTAAGTCGTAATGTCACAGTCGCGTAGCTTCTTCTCCAGCGCCGGACCGATGCCGGCGATGAGTTTGAGGTCATCAGGCGATTCAACGGGCAGAGTGACCAAAGCAGGCGTAGCTATCGGGAGTTCGGAAGTCGTTGTGGCCGGCGCAGCCACCGAGGGTTCAGGAGCGGTTGGAGCAACTGTGAGTTCCGGCTCAGCCACTGCGGATTTAACAGCGGCAACCGCAGGCTCCTCCGTAGCCACTGGCTCGATAGCGGGAGACGATGTTGCTGATGGATTAGTCCAGTCTGGATGGGCGAACCCACCCCGTCGCAGAACCGCAAAGTACTCTTCCCACCACTGGTTCTGCGTCTGAATCCAGCGTTGCAGCACTTCTTCCATTTGCCGCACCCAAGCGGCCATCATCTCTGGCGTTCCTTGTTCGTGTGCAACGCGATGCACCCACTGCTCGACCCAGGTCACTTCCTGATCGAGGGTTTTTTTGACCGCTGACTCCCAGGTATTCAGATTCTTGAGATAGGTTTCGCGCCACGCTTCGACGCCAGCGGGCGGCTGGAACGGCACTGCTGAACACAGACTTTCCCATAGGCGCTTCTGGGCGTCAGTCCAGCTTTTGAAAACATCTTCATTGATCCACGGTTTCATGGTTGTGCTCCTCCACGGCATTTCGGATATTTTCGTTCATATTTTTCTCAGTGTCTCCCTTCGCAGGGCTTATGACAAGAGTATGCCTGTCAGTCTGCGGTAAGGGGGATATGAACGTGAAACCGTGTCTCAACCGAAGTGAATATACCCGTAATGAGAGCAACAATAGTGTAGCCGAGGATTCTGTGCTCGATCGCGCAATAAGCAGTCTGTCGTTGAACAGGGTTTTTGAAAATCGGATCAGAAGCTGAGCATATTTGAATCGAACTTCGAACCGTTTGAGTTAGCGCCCAGGAATATCGAGTCCCTTGACCGGTGCTAACGAAGGATAGGTCGTTGAGCGAGCACCATCAGTAAAATCTTGTTGGCCGATCTGCCGTTCCTCTGGCGACGACAGAATTGGACGAACTTCTGCCGCCGACCGCTGGACAGCAGTTTGAATGGGAGTCTGTGGTACCTGTACAGTCACGGGAAACCGCCAAACTGTTGCAGGTTCCCGGACGTAAGCGATGGCTTCCACCGGCGCCGCCTGGTCAATGAGGCCAAGCAACCGTGGTGGTGGAGCGTCGGTTTGGCGTGGCAAGGGAATCCAGTAGGAAGCGGCAGCCAACGCAATAGCTAGCGCCAAAATAACGATTTGCTTGCGGTGGAGATGCATATTCATAAATAAAGACTCCATTTGCCTAACCTGAAAATGACTCCTGCACATATCCCATAAGCAACTATCATACCCAATTGCTAAAATGCATAATTATTTAACATGCTAATGATTAATCTAATAATTCTCTCCCCTGCTGACCTCAACCCAATCTTAAGGACGATCGTTAAGCTTTTTAATAATTGACATTGTTGATCAATTTGTGACAGAGATGAAGCCAATCCGGTCCAATATGGACCGATTGGCGGAATCAGCGACAATGAAGAGCAGGCGCTGATTCGGCCCGATCTAGACCGCTTCCCCGGTTCTGATCATGGGTAACGTTCCTAATGAATGCCACTTTCTTTTGATCCAGCGATTTGATTCTAAAATTTTTAAATGCCATACTTTCATGTTTAATAATTTTGGGCATTATTCCTGCCACTCAACTCCTGGCTTCAACCGCACCTGCACAAAGTCAACGATGAAACGAGAACCGATCAGCCCCTATTTCGATATCAGAAAAGACGCGGAAGGCCGCGAGTACATGGAGGTTTATCTGGAAGGCATCGCCCTGTTGCGGCTGGTGCTCAGCAATAAGGGTACGGCCTTTACTGAGGACGAGCGCGTCGCCCTAGGGCTGGACGGCCTGCTGCCGCCACAGGTCAATACCCTGGAACAACAGGTTGAGCGGGTCTATCGCGGCTTCCTGCGCGAACCGGATCCCATCGCCAAGTATCAGTATCTGCGGGCCTTGCAGGAGCGCGCTGAAACATTGTTCTACGCACTACTGGAACAGCACCTCGAAGAGATGATGCCGATCATCTACACGCCGACCGTCGGCCAGGCGGTGCAACAATTCAGCCATCTTTACCAGAATCCGCGTGGATTATCTTTTTCACCGCTGAACATCGACCGCGCCGCCGGAGTGGTGCGCAACTTCCCGTGGAACGATGTGCGGATGATCGTCGCCACCGATTCCTCCGCCATTCTCGGCATCGGCGACCAAGGTTACGGCGGTTTGGCCATCGCCATTGGCAAACTGGCGCTCTACACCATCGGTGGTGGTGTCAATCCTTTTCACGCCATGCCGGTCAAGCTGGATGTTGGCACCGACCGGCTGGAATTGCTCAATGATGAGTTTTATCTGGGCGTCCGGCAGCGGCGGTTGCGTGGGGAGCGCTATTTAGCCTTTTTGGACAAATTCGTCAAGGCCATTCACGATCGTTGGCCACGGGCAGTGATCCAGTGGGAGGACCTGGCCAAGGATGTCGCATTTACCGTTCTGGAGCGTTATCGTAAACAGATTCCCTCCTTTAACGATGACATTCAAGGTACAGGCGCAGTGGCGCTGGCGGGCCTGATCTCCGCCAGCCGGCTCAAGGGTGAATTGCTGTGCGACCAGCGGATCGTCATTCACGGCGCGGGCGCGGGCGGTGTGGGCGTGGCCTGGGCCATCACTCAAGGACTAATGCGTGAAGGCCTCAGCCGCGAAGAAGCTCGCGACCGGGTCTGCGTCCTCGATTCGCACGGTCTGCTGGTGGAAGGGCGCAATGTAGAAGCTTACAAGCGGGATTACCTGCAGCCCCGTGAAAAAGTAGCAGGCTGGCGGATTAGCAATGCCGTCCCTACCCTGCTGGAAACTATTGAACACACCAAGGCGACGGCCTTGCTGGGATTGAGTGGCCAGGCTGGCGCTTTCAACCATCCCGTCGTACAGGCAATGGCTCGCAACGCCACACGCCCGATTATTTTCCCGTTGTCCAATCCCACATCGGCCTGCGAAGCGTTGCCGGAAGACATTTTGGATTGGAGCGAGGGCCGGGCGATTGTTGCGACCGGCAGTCCCTTCCCTGACATCGCCCGTGAGGGTCAGATGCATCACATTGGCCAAGGCAACAACGCCTTCATCTTCCCCGGTCTGGGTTTCGGCGTGGTGCTGGCCGAATGCCGGGAAATCACTGATAGCATGGTGCTGGAGGCCGCCTATGCGCTGGCTGAATACACGACGGTCGCTCATTTGCAAGCTGGACGTATTTATCCGCCGGTGCGTGAACTGCGTGAAGTCAGCATTCGGGTCGGGGCGCGCGTGATTGAACAGGCTCTGCGGGAAGGAGTGGCGACGAAAATCGATTTGGCCGGGCGCGATCTCGATACCTATTTGCGCACCCGGTTCTGGAAGCCGCGCTATCTACCTATCGTGCGCGGCGACCATACCGCCATGATCGATCATCCGGGTTATCCGAAACAGGAGTGGATCGACAGGTAGTAGCGAATAGCTTCAATCGGCCGATACCCCGAAGCCCGAGCTTTCCAGTTGGCCACGGGTTACCAGGGGGACCGAACTTTCATAAGTGCGCCGCTGCCGCTGACTAACCCGCGCAGATAATTCCGCTGATCCTGAGGCCGAATTCCGCACCGCGAAATTCAGGGTGATCCCGGTAGATCGATAGACCTGCATCGCACTGTCCAGCAGGCTATCGCGAGTTGCGATCTGCCCGATATAGCGGTTAAGCACCCGCTGCACTTCGGAGCGATCCGCGCCACTGATCGAGCCGTCCACCCGCACTGAGCCGATCCGCCAGGTTCCTGGCCGCACTGGAGGCTGGGGAGGCGGTGTAGGGATGGTTGCCGTGGCAATCCGCTCCAAAGTGATGGCTTCCGTCACATCACGGTCAACAATCCGCACCATCTTTTGCTCGGTTTCATAACCACGTCCACTTACTTCGACCGTGTAGTTGCCGGGCGGCAGTGATACGCCGGGACGGTAGGTGAAGGAGGAATTGACCAATCGCACCCGGGCGCTCGAGGGCGTCGCGCGCACCGTCAGCCGATATTCAGCGGGTTTCACGGGTTCGGGCTGCTTCGCCAGCGCCACCGGCACGGTGACATCGCTATCTGTGACCCGCACCGTCAATCGCTGTGAGTCGTAGCCCGACCGGGAAACATCTACTGTATAACTGCCCGGCGCCAGCGCCACCCCCGGTCGATACACTGTGCGGGTTCCTAATAACCGCACTTGGGCATCCGCCGGATCGGTCCGCACCGTCAACCGGTATTGCTGCGGTTTGGGTTGCTGGATCAGGGTCACTGGCACGGTCACATCACTATCCGCAATGCGTACCGACACCCGTTTTGAATCATAGCCGGGGTGGCTTACCTCGACCGTGTAACTGCCTGGTGCTAACGCTAGGCCTGGCTTGTAGGCAGCCTTGATTCCCAGCAACCGTATCCTGGCTGTTGGCGGATCGGGGCGAACCGTCAACCGATACTGGGTCGGCTTGACGGGTTCAGTCGATTTGACCAGTTTCACCGGTACAGTTACATCACTATCGACGATATTGACGGTAACCCGCTGTGGCTCATACCCGGACTGGCTTACCTCAACCGTATAATTTCCCGGCGTCAGCTCTACTCCTGGTCGATAGGGCGTCTTGACGCCCGGTAACCGAACTGTCGCCTGGGGAGGATCAGTCTGTATCGTCAAGCGGTACTGTGTTGGTGGCGGCGGTTGTTTTTCCAGGGTCACTGGAACAGTCAATGCGCTGTCGATAATTCGCACCGGAAACTTGCGGGAGACGTAGCCGTCCTTCACCACTTCGATCTCATAATTGCCTGGAGCCAATTCCACTCCCGGTCGATAGGTGGCCGAGGCATCCAGCAAGCGGATCTGTGCGTCCGCCGGTTCAGCGCGCACTGTCAAACCATACTTGGCCTTGTCCAGCGCCACGGTGATAGCGACATCGCGGTCTACGATCTTTACCGATTCCTGGCGTGCGGCATAACCGGACTGGCTGACTTCAACCTCATAGTCACCAGGCGGCAACCGGACGCCCGGTTGATAAGGCGTTGGGCTGTTTAGAAAACGGACGCTGGCGCTCGCCGGTTCGGTGCGCACCGTCAATCCGTAGGCGCGCGACGGTTCGGGTGGCGCCGCAATCATCGCCGCCAGTTCATTAACCTTCACCTGGATGGTGTCAATGTCCTTACCCTGAATCTGACCACTGCGCAGCAGGGAGGCCGTCTTGGTATCGATCAATCGCGCCGTAACAGTAATCAGATCACCTGGCTTGCTGACTGCCCCGATCACCACGGCGTCCAAACCATACCGCTGACCCAGTTCAGCAGCGGTCTTGGGATCGAGCAGCCCGGTATAGCCCAGTTCCTGATCTTGGGCCTTGGCGATTTTAGCTACTGCTGATAGCGATAGCCGGTCTTTGAGGGTGAAGCGCCCGGTATTGTTAATCACCGACGTCATCAAATCAGCAATAACGGCGCCCGCCTGCTCATGCATATCGCCCATGACGCTGAATTCGACGACTGCCACTTTCATTCGCGCTTCAGGTGCCGCAGCGCGCGCAAAATCGGCTGGCCACACCAGCGCTAGCATCCACACTAGCGCAAACCCTAACCCTTTCATAACGGTCTCGCTCATGGCGTTTTCTCCACTCACCGGTCCATTCAGGGTTCCAATACTAGGCGAAATCCGATATCAGACCGCCACTTGCCGTATTCCGGCGCAGCGGGAAAACGATAAGCGAATCGCACCAGCCCCGGATAATCGGACCAAGATCCGCCACGCAGGACCCGCCGCCCGCCTGCCGCTGCTTGCGGGTCGGCGCAGCGGGTTTCACCGCCTGCATAAGCACTGTCGTATTCGGAGCAAGTCCATTCCGCAACATTGCCCAGCAGGTCATGCAAACCAAACGCATTGGCGGTGTATTGACCCACTGGAGCCGCCGCGACTTGTCCATCCTGACAGGGATAATTGGCCCAGTTGAACGGCTTGGCCTGACGGGCGGTTTTGTCATAGATATTAGCGTAAAGGCAAGCCTGATTCGGATCATCACCCCAGTAACGGGAATCGGTCCGGCCCGCGCGCGCGGCGTATTCCCATTCCGCTTCAGTCGGCAGTCGATAGCGCAAGCCAGTCTTGCCCGACAGCCATTCAGCGTAAGCAACAGCCTCCTGCCAACTGACCCGGACGACCGGCTGATCAGGCGCGTTCAGGTTGTGGGACTCATAGGCGCCGCTATCATGACCGCTCTCAAATTGTCGATACTGGGCGTTGGTTACTTCGGTCTTGCCCATCCAGAAGCCCTTCGGACAAACCTGATGAGGTGCCTCGTTGGCGCTGCGATCCTGTTCGGTTTCCGGACTGCCCATGTTGAAGCAGCCCGGTGCAATCCAGACCAGTTCCATTCCTGTTGTCGGGTCGGTGTAAACTTGCCCTGGTTGGGGATGGGTGGGCGGTATACCATCGGTCGGCTTGACCGGAGGAGGCTGCTCAATCGGCGGTTGCTCGACTGGCGCTTGCATCATCCAGATTACTATTCCCCCAGCGACCAGAACAGCCAGCGTCAATCCGCTCATCATCCGCCAATGTTGCCCCAGTCGCTGAAACAGCGAAGGAGTCGAAACTTTGTGGGACTCATGAGTCAATTCACCTGCCGCCAGCCGTGGTTTTTCGCCGCTCCGGTGCAACTCCGGACGCAACGGCAATTCCAGCTTGACCGTACGTTCGTCGTCGTTCGCCAAAGGCTCTTCAAACGCCGCGCGCATCTGAGCGACGGTTTGAAACCGCTTTTCGGGACGGACCGCCATGGCCCGGTCGATCAGTCGCAGTAATGCCGGGTTGTAGCGCCCGGCGGCCAGCTCCTCGGCCGGTTGCAGGGGATCTTCGAGAACGCGCGCCGGCGCTTCAATCGGCGCTGCGCCAGTCACGCAGTGATACAACACGGTTCCCAGAGCGTAGATATCCGTCCAAGGACCATAGCCCTTGCCATCGACCAAATACTGCTCAATCGGCGAATAACCCGGAGAAAATACACTAGTCACGCTTTTGCTACGACGACCCAGCGCCTGGCGCGCTGCGCCAAAATCGATCAGAATGGTTCGACCATCCGAGCGGCGGTACAAATTAGCGGGCTTGATATCGCGGTGCAGATAGCCCCGGGTGTGTACGGCGTCCAAGGCCGGCAATACATCCTCGATCAACCGGCGGACCGGTATCTCCGGTAAGGTTTTCTCCCGTTGCAGAAGTTGACTCAGCGGTTCCCCATCCTCATAGTCCATGACGATATAGGCAGTGCCATTGGCCTCAAAGAAGTCCCGTACTTTCACCACACCGGGATGATTTACCTGGGCCAGGGTCTGGGCTTCCGTGAGAAAACGCTCCAGCCCCCATGTATAGCAGGCGTCTTCGCCAGCATCCGAGGTTGGCAAGCCGCCCTGGGTGTTGGCGAGAACATTGACCTCGTCGCGGTCCCGATAAGACCACTCCACCGGAAAATATTCCTTGATGGCCGCTCGGGTCCGCAGCGCCTCATGCACAGCCATGTAAGTAATCCCGAAACCGCCCGCACCCAGCACCGATTCAATACGGTACTGATGCAGACGATAACCAACCGGCAGCGTATTGGATTTTTTGATCATGGCGTCCTAATCATGGCATCAGCGAGCGCCGTCGGGCTTTTCGGTCCGGACCCCGCGATCGCTTCGATACTCCCAGATAATGGGTGACCTCATTCGGATCACCCCTCTTGTTCAAATGGTTTTAGCGATCCCTGCTGCAAAGGCCCAGCGGCCATATCCCGTAATGCCTACACGCAGACTGAGCCCTCAACCTGACATGTCGACCCGGAAAAATACCGACTGCAGGATATGTTACCCGAAACGTTCAGGGCTATTCCCGAACCAGTCGGAATCCCAGGAAGTAATCCCGGAATTCCGGACGGCTGCGATGCCGGTCGGCAGAACGCACGTTGCGCGGTTCGTCACTCCAGGAGCCGCCGCGCACCACCATTTCCTGGTCGCCGCCTGGCTCCTGGCAACGCTGCGCTGGCGCCTTCGATTCCTTGTGGTAAATGGAGCAGGTCCATTCAAGCACATTGCCTGCCATGTCATACAAACCGAACTCATTATTCCGATAGTTGCCTACCGGCGCTGTATAGACCTGTCCATCGTGGCATTGCATGACTGTCCAGCCTACAAACACCTTCTTGCCGTCCAGATCAGCGGCGTTGGCGTAGGCGCAACCTTCATTCGGATCGTCGCCCCAATAGCGACTGGTGGTCGTTCCGGCTCGCGCCGCATATTCCCACTCCGCTTCGGTCGGCAGACGATAGCGCTGGCCGGTCTGCTGAGACAGCCACTCGGCATATGCAGCGGCGTTTTTCCAGTCGACATTAATAACCGGCCGCCGACCGCGCCCCCAGTCATGATCGTCCGGCAGAGGCTTTCCCGTCGCTGTCGCAAACCGGTCATATTCGTGAAACATCACTTCATATTTGCCAATTGCTAATGATTTTTCGATGCGCACCGCCCGGGTGGGTTCATCGCTGTAACGACCGACTTCAGAGGATGGCGATCCCATCTGGAATTCACCGGCCGGAATCACCACCATTTCTGGCCCTTGCGAACCGTCGTTTAGCCGGTCCCGCAACACGGGATAGGCAGGGGCCAGTCGGGCGAGAGCCGCTTCGGCTTCGGCGCGATGGCGGCAACCCGTCGCACAACGGTCGAGATAGGCCCAGTAGGCCCGGCGAGTGTCAGCACGCCGGGTGGCGGCGAACGCTTCAGTATCGGTTTGCTTGACCTGCTCAACCGCTTCCGCCTGTTTGAGCGCTTGATTCAGCGCGACCAGTTCCGGCAATTCCGGCTGGATGGCTTCCGCTTTTTTCAGCCATTTGCGCGCCTCGTCCGGGTCGGGTTTGTTCAGGCTGATCAGCGCCATTTTCACCCAACTGCGCGCTAATTGCTGCCGACCAGCAGTGATCAATGGATCATCCGGCGTTAACGTCGCCAGCGCATCCAGGCGGGCCAGCGCTTCGCTGCCACGCTCTTCACGCCCTTCCTCCAACGCTGTGGCCAGTGCTGCGAAATCCGCTTTAAGCGCTTCAACTTTTTTTCGAGTTTCCAA
>Ga0209573_1005580_pt1 | contig 11195 bp, 10 predicted proteins | sample TNRBio252014_DNA_FD_185870 | JGI IMG/M metagenome (GOLD analysis project Ga0209573, IMG submission 185870) | Wastewater treatment Type I Accumulibacter community from EBPR Bioreactor in Madison, WI, USA - TNR Reactor_6/25/2014_ DNA (SPAdes)... | ecosystem: Engineered > Bioreactor > EBPR >...
GGTGCTGGTGATCCTGATCGCCCTGATCGGCGCTATCGGCCTATATCCCGGGCCGTGGCTGGAAATCGTGCGGCCGGCGGCGGAGGCGTGGGCCGCCGGCCTGCGGCGCTGAGGGACAGTGCGGAACACCTTTCAGGTCAGGCGCCCGGCCCAGCGTTCGCTCCCTTGACGGACGACCTCTTCCAGCGCGCCTTCGCGCATGTAGCAGTCGCGAACCTCGCTCGCGCCGTTGCGCCCCTGCAGGACCTCGGTGCGCAGCAGGTTCAGCGCTTCGGTCGAGCCGAGATCGTAGGCATGCACCTCGACGATGGCCATCGTCCGCAGGATGTCGTCGCGGATGACGCGCTGTTCGGCGCTGCCGGGAACGACCAGCGTGCCGTCATAGCCGAAGCGGCAGGCCTGGAAACGGTTGAAGGTATAGACCAGGTAATCGTCCTCGCGCGGCTCGACCGGCCGTTCCTCGAGCAGATAACGCGCCAGGGCCTGGGCGTAGGCGGCGATCTGCGCGGCCCGGTCGACGGTCAGCGGCGTGTCCATCACGCGCAGTTCGATGGTGCCGAATTCGGGCTTGGGACGGATGTCCCAATAGAAATCCTTCATGCTCTTGACGACGCCGGTGGCGATCATCTTGCGGAAATAGGCGGAAAAGTCGTCCCAGGTCAGGACGAAGGGCGCGCGTCCGCTGAGCGGGAAGGCAAAGACCGAATTGAGTCGCGCCGACTGGAAACCGGTGTCGAAGCCCTGCACGAAAGGCGAAGAGGCGGACAGGGCGATCAGGTGCGGGATGTAGCGCCCGAAGGCGTGCAGCAGCCACAGCGCCTGGTCCGGGCAGGCGCATCCGATGTGAACATGCTGGCCGAAGATCGTGAACTGCTTGGCCAGATAGCCATAGAGTTGCGAAAGGTGGTGGAAGCGCGGGGCATCGAAGATCGCCTGCTGTCCCCAGTGCTGGAAGGGATGGGTGCCGCCCCCGGAGAGCAGGATGCCGAGGCGGTCCGCCTGTTGCACCAGGGTGTTCCGGATGCTGAACAACTGGGACAGGGCATCGTTGTAGTCGCGGCAAATGCCGGTCGACAGCTCGATCATCGAATCGGTCATTTCCGGCTTGATGTCCCCCGGATGCTGACGGCGGGCCATTTCGCGCAACAGGTCCGGGGCCGCGCCGATCAGGTTGTAATCCTGGCTGCCGACGATCTGCAGTTCCAGTTCGACGCCCAGGGTCAACGGCGCGGACTGCGAGAAGTTCGGCAGTTCGCTCTCGGTATCTTCACTCACGGCGTTCTCCGCTCCACTTGAGACACAATGCCACGATCACCGGGCCGGCCAGTTCCATGATCGCCGCCGCGCTCATCGCGACCGGGACCATGGTGCCCTGCAACTGCGGGTAGATGCGTCCGATTTCGGCGGCGGCCACCATCACCGGCCCGGCCGCCGGCGAGAGCGCGAGGCCGAGCAACAGGCCCTGGCGCCAACTGATGCCGGCCGGCCGCGCCAGCAGCAGGATGCCGCACAGCTTGGCCAGACTGCGCGCCGCGATCAGGACGAGGGCGAGGAAACCGCCGGTCAGCAGGTGCTCGATCCGGATCTGCGCGCCGACGACGAGGAAGAGCATGACCACCAGCACGCCGCCGACCGAGCCGAAATGGCGCGGGAATACCCAGGCCCGCGGTGTGGCGTTGCGCAGGACGATGCCGGCGAACAGCATGCACAGGGTGACGGGCAGGCGCAAGGCTTCGATCACGCCGATGGTCATCAGCACCAGGCCGAGCAGCACCGCGGAGGCGTACTCGTCGCGCAAGCGCAACCAGCGATCGAGCCGGCTGACCGCCTCGGCCAGCAGCATGCCGACGAGCAGTCCGCCGCCGAGCAGGTAGAGGGGATGGGTGATCGCCAGCACCCAGTCGTCGCTGTAGCGGTGGTGCAGCACACCCAAGGTCAGATTGACGGTGACGACGGCGTAGATGGTGTTGAGCGCCGTCAGGATCAGCAGGCGGGTGCTCACCTGACCCTGCGCATTGCTCTCGGCGACCACGCGCATGACGACGGCGGGCGAGGTGGCCATGCCGATCGCGGCGAGCAGCACGGCGGGTTCGGCGGCCAGGCCGAGATGGCGGCTGACCAGGAATACCGCGGCGAAGGCGGCCAGCGATTCGCAGAGGCTGGTCACCAGGAGCCAGCGGTTGTTGCGCAGCCAGCGCAGATCGACACGGCTGCCGAGTTCGAAGAGCAGGATGGCGAGGGCGACGTCGAGTCCACGGTGCAGCCATTCGCCGTGCTCGGCGATCAGCGGGTCGCCCGCCAGCGCCGCGACCACCATGCCGACGATCGGGTAGGCGGTGATTCTCGGCAGACCGAGATGATGACGCACCCATTCGCCGGCGAGCGCGGCGCCGACGACCGCCAGCGCGACCCACATCAAGGGTCCGATCGCCAGCGGCCAGTCGGGGAGGAAGAAAGCGGAAGGGTTCATTGCGGATACGTTGAGGGTTGTCGGGCGCTACCGGGAGGAAGAGAATGAGGCTTTCGGGAAATTATCCCCCTTCCGGCCAAGGAGTTCACCATGAAACGTACGCTCAAGATCGGTCTGTCCGCCCGGCTGCTGCACCCGCGAGCGGGCGGCAAGGGCCTCGAGAGCAAGACGCTGCAATACCTCGAGCAGTCGGTGGCGCAATGGATCATGGCGCGGGACGTGCTGGTCTTCATGATTCCTTCCATCACCCGGGACGGCATGCTCGACCGCAGCGTAATGCGCCTGAGCGACTACGCCAAGAATCTCGACGGGCTGGTCCTGCAGGGCGGCGCCGATATCAATCCGGCAGCCTACGGTGAAACGGAGTTGCGCCCGGAATGGGCCGGCGACCGGACGCGCGACATGTACGAGATGGAATTGTTGCACGAGTTCCTCGAGTGCGGGAAGCCGGTTCTCGGCATCTGCCGCGGCGCCCAGTTGATCAATGTCGCCATGGGCGGCGCGCTCTATCAGGACATTCCGTCGCAACTCCCTGAATCCACGGAACATCTTGCGGAAGCCTACGATCGCCATGTGCATGGCGTCGTTCTGGAGCCAGGGGGGTTGCTGGAAAGGCGGCTGGGAAGTCCGGCCGAGTGCAAGGTCATCTCGATCCACCATCAAGGCATCCGCACCCTCGGGCGCGAGCTGATCGTCGAGGCGCGCGCGGAAGGCGACGGGATGATCGAGGCCATTCGCGGCACCGGGCGAAATTTCCTGCTCGGCCTGCAATGGCATCCGGAATTCCGGCGACCGGGCGACGAGGGCATCCTCGATTGCCTGCCTCTGCTCGAAGCCTTTCTCGACGCCGCCCGCAGCCGGCGCTGGCTGTAGCGATCCTGCCCCTGAGCAGGCCCGCGGGCCATGGCGTGCGGCCGCCGATGCGGCTCGCCCGCCTGCCGCGGCGGTGGCTGGTCCGCGGTGTTCCGGGCGGCGCGGGTCAGGGCTCGGCGTCGATGAAGTGCAGCAGATCCCTGGCGAAGCGCTCGCGCTGCCATTGGTGCGGCGAGTGATCGGTGCCTTCGTAGATGTGCAGGATGGCGTCGGGGATTTCGCGGGCGACATAGCGCGCCGCGTCGTTGCTGTAAAAGTTGCTCTGGCCGCCATAGACGAGCATCGCCGGGATGTCGATCCGGCGCAGGACATCGCGGTAGTCGGCGGCGGTCAGGCTTGCCCAGCAGGCGATCAGCGGGGACGGGTCCTGGGCGCGCAGCGCCGAACGTGAGCGCTCCCAGCCGCTGGTGCCGGCCAGGTATTTTTCCCGGGCGCGCTCGTTGAGGCCGAAGGCCGTCAGCTTGAGCACGCCTTCGGCGAAGTCCTCGGCCAGCCAGGTCATCAGTTCGTGCGCCTTCTCCGGGCCGAAGTCGCCGTAGATGCCGTGCTCCCAGCCCGGTTCGGTGATGAGCTTGGGCGACTGGTCGATGATGCACAGCCGCGACAGGCGCCCGGTTCCGTAATCCCGGATGTACTGCCAGAGGGTCAGGGCGCCCATCGAGTGGCCGACCGCCGCCACCTTGGCGAGCCCGTAATGATCGAGCAGGTTGGCGAAATCCCGGGCCATCCGTTCGGCGGTCGGCGCATCGCCATGGTCCGCCGGGTGGCCGCCGTGGCCGCGGGCGTCCCAGCGATAGACGCGGTGGCGCCGGTTGAGGTCGTTGAGGAAGGGCGCCCACTCGTGATGACTGGCGGTCCAGCCATGCAGCATGACGATCGGCGGTCCCTCGCCGGAAACCCGGACATGAATCTTGGCGCCGTCGTCGGCGATGAAGTGGGACATGGTGGCGCTGTGCGTGGTGAGGCCGGAAGTATAATCCGGCCTCCGGAACGGAGGGTAAGGGAATGTTCGACTGGCGGGATTACGGCAACGGGATCGTTGCATTCGACGCAGGCTACGTGCGGCCGATTCTGGCCGCGATCCACCTCGTCGTCGAGGCCGGGCGGGTGGCTTTCATCGACACCGGCAGCAACGATGCCCTGCCCAATGCGCTGGCCATGCTGGACAGGCTGGGGCTCGATGGCGCCGCGGTCGACTACGTCATCCTGACCCATATCCACCTCGACCACGCCGGCGGGGCCGGCAGCATGATGGCGGCCTTTCCCGGCGCCCGCCTCGTCGTCCATCCGCGCGGCGTCCGCCACATGGCCGAGCCGGCCCGCCTGGTGGCCGGGGTCGCCGCCGTCTATGGCGAGGAGTACGTCCGGCGGGTCTATGGCGAGATCGTCCCGGTTCCCGCCGAGAGAATCATCGCGGCGCCGGACGGCCACGTCGTCTCGCTCGCCGGTCGCGAACTGCTGTGCCTCGACACCCCGGGTCACGCCCGGCACCACATCTGCATCGTCGATCGCCGGACCGGCGGGATCTTCAGCGGCGACCTGTTCGGGCTGTCGTATCGCGAGCACGATGTCGCGGGGCGCCCCTTCATCTTTCCCACGACCACGCCGACCCAGTTCGAGCCGGCGGCCATGCATGCCTCGGTCGACCGCCTGCTGTCGTTCGCTCCCGAGGCGATCTATCTGACCCACTACAGCCGGGTGCGCGATGTGGCGGCGTTGGGCGCCGACCTCCACCGGCGCCTCGACGCCATCGTCGCGATGGCCGAGGGCGTGGCGGGATCGGGCGAGCAGCGCCATGGCGCGCTGAAGGACGAACTGACCCGTTACCTGCTGGCCGAGCTGCGCGCGCACGGCTGCCCGCTGCCCGAAGGGCGCGCGCTGGAGATCTGGGAAGCCGACCTCGAACTCGACGCCCAGGGACTCGCGGTCTGGCTGGATAGCCGGGAGCCGGCCTAACGCCGGCGCCAGAACAGGACGAGCATGATGGCGGCGATGGCCAGCATCAGGCCCGTGGTGTAGTAGAAGCCGGCGGGCTGCTCCAGCCACGGCATGACCTGGAAGTTCATGCCGAAGATTCCGGCGAGCAGCGACGCCGGCATGAAGACGGTGGCGACCACGGTCAGCGTCCTGACTTCGAGATTCACCCGGTTGCTGACCGTCGTCAGATGGATGTCGAGCAGCCCGGTCGCGAGTTCGCGCAGGTCGTCGAGCGATTCGACGATATGCACGGTGTGGTCATAGACATCGCGCAGATAGACCTGGATTTCCGGCCCGAAAAAATGCGCATGCTCGCGATGCAGGCTGCCGAGAAGCTCGCGCAGCGGATAGACGTTGCGGCGCAGCCGGGAGACGCAGCGCTTGAACTGGTGGATCTTCTCGGGAACCTCCCGGCTGGCGCCTTCGAGGATGTCGGCCTCGAGGTCTTCCGCGTAGTCGTCCAGTTGCTCGATCACGGCGAAATAGCTGTCGACCAGCGCATCCATCAGCGAATAGGCCAGCATGTCGGGCGCCGCGCCGCGGAGGTTTCCGCGGTCGGAGCGCAGGCGCTGGCGAACCGGCTCGAAGATCCCGGTCGGGCGTTCCTGGAAGCTGATGAGGTAATCCGCTCCGATGACCAGGCTGATCTGGTCCTGCACGACGTCGAGCGGCTCGCTGCTGACTTCGTAGCGGTGCAGGACGACGTAGAGGTAGTCGTCGTAGGCATCGGTCTTCTGCCGCTGGTTGTTGTTGAGAATGTCCTCGAGGACCAGCGGGTGCCACCGGAAGGCGGCGCCGATGGCGGCGAGGTCCGCTGCATCCTGAAGTCCATGGATGTTGCCCCACAGGGTCGAGTTCTCGCGCCGGTAGGCAACCAGCGCGGCAGCGTCGGGCAGCGTGGCCTCGGTCAACGCCGCGGGGCCGAAGTCGAGGACCGAGATTCCGGGCGTCGCCGTCTTGGTTTCGCCGATATGCACCAGTGAACCCGGCGGCAGGCCGGCCTTGCGCGAGCGCGGTTTCGTCGGTTTGCGCATTGGCTTACCTCGTCAGCAGTTGAATGGCGTGCGCGGCGGCGGCCATGCCGAAGACCGAGGTCACGCAGACCGAGGAGCCGAATCCGGCGCAGCTGAGGCCCGCCGGCGCCGGTGCTGCGGCGCAGCTTGCCGGCACGGCGGGGTAGCGCAGGGCTTCGGTCGAGAAGACCGCGGCGACGCCGAACTTCCTGCGGCTGTCGCGCGGGAAACCGTACTCGCGGCGCAGCAGCGAGCGAACCCTGGCGAGCAGGGGGTCCTGCACGGTGAGCGCCAGGTCGGCGAGCCGCACCTGGGTCGGGTCGGTCTGCCCGCCGGCGGCGCCGGCAACGACGATGGGAATCTCCTGGCGCCGGCAGTGGGCGATCATCGCCGCCTTGGCGCGCGCCTGGTCGATGGCGTCGATCACGACATCGAAGTGCGGCGGCAACAGCTCGGCCACATTCTCGGGCGTCACGAAATCCTCGATGCCGGCGACCCGGCAGTCCGGGTTGATCGCGCGGATGCGCTCGGCCATCGCGTCGACCTTGGCCTTGCCGTAGATGTCGCCGAGGGCATGAACCTGGCGGTTGGTGTTGGATTCCGCCACCATGTCGAGGTCGACCGCGACAAGCCGGCCGATTCCCGTCCGCGCGAGCGCCTCCAGCGCCCACGAGCCGACGCCGCCGACACCGACGACACAGACGCTGGCGTCTTTCAGTCTCTCCGCCGCCGCCGTGCCGTAAAGGCGGGCGACGCCGCCGAAGCGGCGTTCGTAATCAGCCTCCACGGGGCTTCGCGGCCGCTGTGCAGCGCCTGCCTTGTGCCGGCGAACAGGGGGTCATGGTGAATTCCTGCGGTCTGGTCATTTCCCGGCGAGTTTAGCCGAAAGCGCGGGCGGTGCAGAAGGCGGAAAGCCGATTTGCCGGCTTGACGACCCGTGAGCCCGCGCCTAACATTCCGCGCTTACCCAAAAACTGGCCCACTGTGACCCTGGAACACCTTTACGCCCTGATCGGGCCCGGCATGAAGGCCGTCGATGCGGTCATCCGCGACCGTCTGCACTCCGAAGTCGTTCTCGTCCGCCAGGTTGCCGAGTACATCATCGGCAGCGGCGGCAAGCGCATGCGGCCGGCGCTTGTCCTGCTGGCGGCCGGCGCCATGGGTTATGCCGGCCGGCGCCATCATGACCTGGCGGCGGTGGTCGAGTTCATCCATACGGCGACGCTGCTGCATGACGACGTGGTCGACGAATCCGACCTGCGGCGCGGACGCAACACCGCCAATGCCATTTTCGGCAATCCCGCCAGCGTTCTGGTGGGCGATTTCCTGTATTCGCGCGCCTTCCAGATGATGGTCGAGGTCGATGACATGCGCGTCATGCGCGTCCTCTCGGACGCCACCAACGTGATTGCCGAAGGCGAAGTGCTGCAACTGATGAATTGCCACGACGCCGACGTCGACGAGCAGCGCTACCTCCAGGTGATCCGCTACAAGACGGCCAAGCTGTTCGAGGCGGCGGCGCAGCTCGGCGCGATCCTCGGCGGGGCAACGCCCGAACTGGAGAGGGCGCTCGCGGAGTATGGCATGCATCTGGGAACTGCTTTCCAGCTGGTCGATGACGTGCTCGACTATTCCGGGCTGGAGGGCGAGACCGGGAAGCATCTCGGCGACGACCTGGCCGAAGGCAAGCCGACCCTGCCGCTGATCCACGTCCTGCGGAACGGAACGCCGGAACAGTCGGCTTGCGTGCGGCGGGCGATCGAGACGGGCGGCCGCGACGATTTCCCCGCAGTGCTGGCGGCCATCCAGGCAAGCGGCGCCCTTGACCATGCGCGTCGCCAGGCGGCGCAGGAAGCAGAGCTTGCCCGCGCGGCAATCAGTGGCGTGAACGATACAAATTATCGGGAAGCTCTGCTACAATTGACTTTCTTTGCAGTCGAGAGGGATCACTAGGGACCTCGCGCAAGGCATCGGAGTGTAGCTCAGCCTGGTAGAGCACTGCGTTCGGGACGCAGGGGCCGGAGGTTCGAATCCTCTCACTCCGACCAGATCGCAACCCATGCAGCTGATCGAGTTGCATGGGTTTTTTCATGTCGGCAGTGTTCCCTGCCACAGCCGCCTGCTGACCATCCTGTGGCCTGGCCGTGACCCGGACTGGCCGATCCGCTATGGCAGGAATGGCACGCGCCCCGGCCGGGCCTAACGGGACTCACCGGCCGGGTCCCGAAGCCCATCCTGCTGGCGATACCGCGCCAGCCCGGCCGCGAGTTCTGCGACGACCCTTGCCTTGAGCGACTCCGGCTCGATGACCTCGCAATCGCTGCCGTATTTCAGGATGTCCATGATCAATTCGCGGTCGTCGGCGTAGGGGACGCGCAGCTCATAGCGGCCATCTTCCAGGAATTTCCCCGCCTGATTGCGATGCCAGCGCTCGGAAGCCACCCAGCGCGCCCGTTGCGGAGTGAAGCGCAGCACGGCCCAGGAGATCCGGTCGCCGGAAAACACGCCGTAGCCGGAACCTAGGACTTCGTCGAGCCGCCGGTCGGGAACATCCTTGGCGCGCCGGTCGAGGATTTCGGCATGTTCGATGGCGTCGACCGAGAAGGCCCGCAGTCCTTCGCGCAGGTGGCACCAGGCGTCGAGATACCAGTTGTCGCGATAGTGGTTGAGGCGCTGCGGCGAGACTTCCCGTTCGGTCACCTCGTCGGTGCCGCGGGCGTGGTAGCGGATGACGAGGCGTTTTCTGCGCAACAGCGCGGAGCCGACGGCCTGGAAGTGATCCAGGTGAAACTCGCGGGCTCCCACCGTCTGGATGCGAATGCGGCGCTGAACTTCCTCGGCCGGGTTGTCGGCGGTGCCGAGCAGGCCGGTGAGGCGGGCGAGCAGCGGCTGGATCTGCGGCCCGAGCAGGCCGCCGGTGTCTAGACTGGAGAGGAGGTGCTGCATGGTCAGCAGGGCGTGGATTTCCTCGGCGGAGAACCACAGTCCCGGCAGCTCGTATTGCGGCCCGATTCGCCGTCTGGCTTTCTCGAAGCGGTATGCGCCGAGAGCGCGATCGAAAATCAGCGGGGCATTCAGGCGGTCGCGCATGTAGGCGATATCGCGCTTGAGCGTTGCCCACGAGGCGCCGAGGCGCTCCTGCAACTCCTGGCGGGTGACCGAGCGGCGGGCGCCGAGAATCTGGTCGATCTGGTAGATGCGTTCCATGCGGCTCATGCGTGGTCTCCGGAATGGATTCTGGACGAACGGGCTCTGCTGCCGAGCCTGGCGCCCCGCATCATGGCATGAAACGGCCCCGGTCCGAGGGAGGAAAAGCGAATGACGGCAAGGCCAGGGCGGCGAACCGCAGCTTCGGCGCGGCGCGTCCCGACTCCGGATCGGCGCGCCGAAAAAAGCGGACGAACGATTCCGGTGGCGCATTCCGTGAGCCTGTCGTCCGCTATCCTGGCTGACATGTCCCGGCAATGACGCCGGGTGAACAGGAGATCCAATGTCCGCCAGCAATTCCCCGCAAGTCCTGCTTGTTCCGCTCAAGCCCGCGCTGATCCTCGGCATGGCCCAGAAGTTGCCCGTCCTGGTCCGCGTCCAGGCTCCCGACGCCGATCCGGCCCGACAGCAGGCGCGCAAGCCATATCGTCTGTCCCTGGTCATCGACCGCTCCGGTTCGATGTCGGGTGAGCCTCTGCGCGAAGCCGTGCGCTGCGCGCGCCACATGATCGACCGCCTGGCGCCGACCGACCTTGCCTCGCTGGTCGTCTTCGATGACCGTGTCGACACTCTGGCGCCGGCAGGCGCGGCCGGCGACCGCAAGATGCTGCATGCCGCACTAGCGCACCTGCGTCCGGGGGGAACGACCAATCTCCATGGCGGCTGGAAGGCCGGCATGGAATCGATCCTGCCGGGGGCCGCCAGCGCCGCGCTGGCGCGTGTCATCCTGCTCTCCGACGGCAACGCCAATGCCGGCGAGACCACCGCCAGTGAAGAGATTGCGGCGCTCTGCGCGGCGGCGGCCGAGCAGGGCGTCACCACCTCGACCTACGGTCTCGGGCGTGACTTCAACGAAGACCTGATGGTCCGGATGGCCCAGCGCGGCGGCGGCAACCACTACTACGGCGATACCGCCGCCGATCTCCTCGAGCCTTTCGTCGAGGAATTCGATTTCATCTCCAGCCTCCATGCCCGTCAGGTCCGGCTGTCGCTGGCCGCGCCCCAGGGCGTCAGGATGAAGCTGATCAACGACTACCCCGTTGAGGCGCGGGAAGGCTTCCCGATGATCCGCCTTCCCGACATTCCCTTCGGCGCCGAAGCCTGGGCGCTGGTCGAACTCGAGATCGCCGCCGGGATGGCGCTCGATGCCGGCAGTCAGTTGCTGCAAGCCGAGGTCACCTGCACCTCGCCGGACGGCGCACCGATCGCCGTTCCCGATGCGCGCCTGGTCCTGCCGGCGCTTTCGGCGCAGGTCTGGGATGCGCTGCTCGCCGATCCGCTCGTTCTTGCCCGTCAGGCCGAACTCGAGGCCGGCCGCTTCCTCGAACAGGCCCGCCGCCTGGCCGAAGCCGGCGACTGGGAAGGCATCGCCCGCATGATCGAGGTCGCCCGCCAGCGCTTTGCCGAGCACCCCTGGGTGACGGAGATCCTGCACGGGCTGGCCGATCTCGCCAGGGAGCGCGACAGCGCCCGCTTCCGCAAGGAGGCGATGTATGCCTCGTGCAGGATGCACTCGCGGGTTTCCGCCAAGGAGGAAATGCTCGGCAGCCTGGCGCTGGAGGCCGACATGCCGAGCTTCCTGCGGCGCAAGAAGCGGCAGGGCAAGGCCGAGTTCGATCCGCAGCCCGACGGCCGCGAGCCGTAAGCGCCAGGGG
>Ga0209573_1005581_pt1 | contig 11193 bp, 8 predicted proteins | sample TNRBio252014_DNA_FD_185870 | JGI IMG/M metagenome (GOLD analysis project Ga0209573, IMG submission 185870) | Wastewater treatment Type I Accumulibacter community from EBPR Bioreactor in Madison, WI, USA - TNR Reactor_6/25/2014_ DNA (SPAdes)... | ecosystem: Engineered > Bioreactor > EBPR >...
TTCATGTCTGATTTCCAGCTCTCAAAAGGTACGATACTTGTAGTCGACAAAGATATCAACTCTCTTTTAGCGGTTACGAACCATTGTCAGACGATGGGCTACAGGACTTTGACGGCCCAGGGGGCGGAAGAGTCCCTCCGTTATTTGAAGGAGTGCGCGGACCGTATTGACATGCTGCTGATTGATCCGGATATGCTGGGGATGAATGAGATTCAGCCCATTACGCATATCAAGCAGAATGCGCTGAATATTCCGGTTGTGATTGTTTCTGCGTTGGGCTACAGCCGTGAAACCCTTCAGACGCTGGGCGTTGACGGCGCTATCCGCAAACCTTTCAGTCTTGGTGACTTGAATGAGGTGATGCAGAACCTTTTAGAGCAGAAGAGCATCGAGACAGAAAAGGTTGAACTGGATGAAAATGTTCAGCTGTGTGCCAAAATTATGCTGGTGGATGATGAGGTGGATGCCAGCGAGATTATTAATGAAATGCTTTATGAGTACGTTCCCGGCGCGGTCTTTACCGTGAAGTGGGCCAAAAACGGACAAGAGGCCATTGTATTGTCCAAAGAGTTTGAGCCGGATATCGCGATTGTGGATATGCGGATGCCCGGCATGTCGGGTGATGAGCTGATCCGGAAACTCAAAGCCGGCGAGGGATATTGCCCCCGCGAGTTTGTGATTTATACAGGCGTTGCCGAACCAGAGCTTCTCGCAAACGCGACAAATTCCGGGCATCACGTCATGAAAAAACCGGCGGATATGGATTCTCTTTTTGAAGTTCTGAAGCGAATTTGTCTGCGTCAGCGGTTGATCAAGCGAAAAGAAATCTGAGCCGACGCATAAAGATTCGCGGAAACCAACAATCCGGATCTCTAACTGTTTTTAGAAAGAGCCCCTTAAGATGATTCAGAATACGAATGTGTTGAAAGTTAAAGTAAGCAAGCGTCTGCCGGGCAGAAAAAGAGATGTGCTTGCTTTGCTTGGCGATGTTGAAGCTTTATCTTCGTTTGTCGGGGTTATCAAAGAAGTGAAACGGGTTGGCAAAGATGATCTGTATACGATAACCCGTTGGCATGTTGAGGTGGACACTCTGCCGATCCGCTGGGAGCAAAAAAGTCTTTATAACAGTGCGGACGGAGTCCTGTCTTTTAACTCTATTCGCGGAGACCTTGAAGAATTTTTTGGTGAATGGCGGTTAAGCGAGAGTGAGGCTGGCACCACGATGCTGGAACTGGATTTGAACGCCCGCCTCGGCATTCTTTTTTTTGAAAATGTGGTGAGCCGGGAACTCGAAGCGCGCTTGCGGAAAATTTTCACCACGCTGCTTGAAGCTTTTGAAGAGCGGCTGATTAATCGCCGATATGAACGTGATCAGGGGCAATTGAAAAAGAAACCCAAAGGTTTCGCTGTGATGGGGCACCCATACAACTTCCAGCATCTCATGAAAATTTTCGAAGTTTTTAAACCGAATATTCATGAACTGTCACCGGATTTTCTCATGAAAATTTTTGAGCTGGCCCCTTCCTACAAAGGAGCGGATATTCATGGGTTTAAATCCAAAACAGGGGCGACAGTTGACGGGTATTTTGTGATGTGCCCGATTATTCCTGACATGGCTGTGTTGACCCCGGATGTGGTTCTTCCAAAAGTTCTGGAAGGGTGCCGAATCGCGGAGCGGCTGGGTGCGGGTGTGCTGGCTTTGGGAGGGTTTACGTCGATTGTGGGGGAGCGGTTTCTTCAGGTTTTGAAAAGCCGCGTGAAAATGCCGATTACGACAGGAAACACTTTTACGGTCGCCATGACGCTTGCGGGAGTTCGAAAAGCGGCCGCCCTTTTGAATGTGGATATGAAAAACGCAAGAGTTGCGATTATTGGCGGTACGGGAGATATCGGCAGTGCCTGTGCTCGAATTCTAGTCAAGGAAGTGAAAGAGATTGTGATCACCGGCCGAACGCTTTCGAATCTCGGCAAATTCAAAGAAGAGCTTAGCGCGGAAAGCGGCCGGGAGATTGAGGTTTCAACTGATAATAATCAAGCGGCGCGAGGCGCGGATATTATTATTGCTGCCGCCAGCTCCACCGAGCCAGTTGTGGATATCGATAATATCAAAGCGGGCGCGATTGTGTGCGATGTCGGATACCCCAAAAATATTTCTTACCATTCGAGGCATCGCGAAGATCTGCTGGTTTTCTCGGGGGGGCTTTGCCAGGTCCCGACGGAGTTTGATATCGGGATTGATGTGGGGCTGCCTTCTCCGAAGATCCTCTATGGCTGTTGGGCAGAAGCGATCATTCTAAGTCTCGAAGAGCGTTTTGAAAATTTTAGTGAGGGCAAGGGATTGATCAAGCAGGAGAACGTGGAATGGATTTACAAGGCCGCACTTAAACACGGCTTTGACGTTGCCCCGTTCTATTGGGGAAATAAAATGATGGGTGAAAAAGCTATTGATGAAATTCAGAATAGGTTGAAAAGTGCCTAACCTTGATTCCTACCAATTCAGTTTATACGCAATTCCGAATATTCTGGTCAGCACAACGATTTTTCTCGTCGGCGTGTTTGTTTTTGCCCAGAACCCGGGCCATGCCGTCAACATCTCCTTTTTTCTTTTCTGTCTGAGTCTGAATTTCTGGCTTTACGGCCGCGCGGTGATGTATTGCTCGCGTGATTCTGAAACGGCGCTGGCGTGGGCGAAAGTTTTTGCGAAGTTCGGCGTCGTGAACATAGCGCCTCTGGTCTTTAATTTTTCCGTACATTGGCTCGGGCTTTATCAGAAGCAAAAAAAATATGTGTGGCTTGGTTTTGCTTCGGCTGCATTATTTTATGGGATTATTCTTATAACGCCTTATGGGTTAACAGGCGTGAGAAAATACTTCTGGGGTTATTATCCGGTTTACGGACCAGTCGCGATGCTCTTTCTGATTTTTTTCTTCACGTATTTTATCGCGGCATTTGTCAATTTTTTCAAAGCCCTGAAAGCTGCCGAAGATCCCGCCTGGCGAAAACAAATCAAGATCGTGACGGTTGCTTACCTGATTTCCTTTACGGGCTCCATCGATTTTCTGCCCAAGGTGATCAACTTTCCATTATACCCCTGTGGTTATCTGTCTGTTTTTCTTTGGACGATGATTCTGGCCTACGCGATAGTCCGGTATCGCGTCATGGATATTCGCACGGTCATTCATAAAACCCTCATGTGGCTTCTGAGTTCTGCGGTTGCGCTTTCTCCGTTTGCTGCCGCGACTTATTTTGGGCGAGATTGGCTAAGCGGTCTTTCCACGATCGCCTTTACGGTGACAGCGATGATTTTCGCGCATGTGTTCTGTGCTTTCTTTTATGTTGTTCATCCGCTTCTTGATCAGCTTTTCCGGCGGCGACATGCGAATTTGCAGGCGGCATTGGCCCGTTTCTCATCCGAATTGGCGCACTTGATGAGTCTTCGGGATTTACTGCAGGGATTCACACGCATGATTCGCCGAACACTGTACTCTGGTCAGGTATCCGTTTACCTGCGTGACCAGGAAAATGAGCGTGAGTTTATACCGGCGATTGCCAAGCGTATTCGCGGTCTGAAGCGCATGTCAGCGGCGCACCCTTTTCTCATCTGGCTGGAACAAAATAACCGAGTTGTTATAGGGGACCTGTTAGCCAGTGATCCCAAAGTTGCAGAAATCAAAAACGATGTGGCTGATTATTTTGAGCAGACACAAGCGCTTGTCGCTGTTCCCTTTGTGCATGGTGATAAGCTGATTGGCGTGGCCCATCTTGGAAAAAAGGACGGCGTGCTTCGCTACACCTCGGAAGAAATGGATTTCCTTACAAGGCTTATGGCGCCGGTCACCATCGCTTTTTCCAATTCGCTACATTTTATCCGCATGCAGGAGAGTCTTGAAAAGTTTAATGTAGAACTTGAAAGAAAAGTGGAAGAACGCACCTTGCAGCTGCAAGAAACTCAGGCACAGCTTGTTCAGGCTGAAAAACTCGCGACCATCGGAACGCTGGCAGGCGGCGTTGCGCATGAAATCAATAACCCGCTTACAGCCGTTTTGACCAACGCTCAGTTGCTGAAAATGACGACCACCAATGAAGAAGACCTTGATTCCGTCTCGCTCATAGAAGAGGGCGCAAAGCGCTGTCAGGTGATTATTCATAAGTTGATGAAATATGCGCGCAAGCCGATGGGTACCGAAACAGTAGAGAGAGTTGATCTTAATCGTGTCGTGGATAGCACAACGGCTCTTCTCAAATATCAGATGGCGCAGGAAAATATTGAAATAGATCTCGTGAAGGAGCCCGAAATGCCCTTTGTTGTGGGCAATGCTAATGAGTTAGAACAGGTGCTGACTAACCTTATTTTGAACGCGAAAGACGCAATCAAGGCTGCAGACAGACAAAAAGGAATGATCAGAATTTCGACATGTGTGCACGAAGAGTCGCTGTGTATGAAAGTAGAGGACAATGGCATTGGAATTCCAAAAGAAAACTTACCCAAAATATTCGACCCGTTTTATACCACCAAAGAATTAGGTAAGGGAACTGGGCTTGGATTAGCTGTTTCGTTTGGAATTGTGCAAAAGCTCGGGGGGGTTATGGAAGTCAATTCCGTTGTTGATGAAGGTACGCTTTTTACTATTAAAATAAAAAGGACGTAGGATGTTAGAATGGCCAAAAATATATTAGTGATTGACGATGATGTTTTGGTTCGTAAAAGCGTTGAGAAGTTGCTGAAAAAAGAAGCGTACGAGGTAGTTTCTGTCGAGAGTGCTCACCTTGCTGTTGAGGAAATCAAGAAAAGAAAGTTTGATCTTGTTATTTCGGACATACGAATGCCCGGAAAAAACGGGATAGATGCCGTAAAGGAAATTAGAAGTATTCTCTGCCGGGATTTGAAAGATGATCTAGCGTTGCCAATTATATTCATCACGGGGTATGCGGAGCTTGGGCAAGAGTTGCGTGCAGAAAAATTAGGAGAGGTAATTCTAAAGCCATTTGATCTAAATAATTTATTAATAACGATTCGAGAATATTTGTGAAAAAGCGCGTTGTTGTCACGGGTTTAGGTGTTCTTGCTCCAAATGGTAACAATTCCAAAGACTTTGCCAATGCAATTTTTAAAGGGGTTAGTGGGGTTGGTAGTATAACTTTGTTTGATGCTTCAAACTTTGAGACTAAAATTGCAGCCGAAGTTAAAGGCTTTGATCCCATTGCGTACATGCCGATAGCCGTGGCGCGTAAGACTGATCGCTTTGCACAATTCGGAGTAGCTACCGCAAGAATGGCGCTAGATGATGCTGGAATATTAGCTGAAGCAGATTCTTTAAAGACAGCTGCGGTGATTATAGGGTCGGGCCTTGGAGGATCAATTTTCCATGAAGAAATGATGTTTTCTCTAATAGAAAGTGCGAATCCAAGAAAAGTTGCTGCGAGCTCGGTTCCACGCATTACTCCGAATGCGGTCTCTGCCTATATTGCATTGCAGAATAATATTCGGGGCCCAAACCAAGTGATCTCTACGGCTTGTTCATCAAGTGCCGTTGCGATTGGAGAAGCCTTTCTTAAAATTCGATCGGGACAGGTTAATATGGCCGTTACCGGTGGGGTAGAGGCAACAATAAGCATGCTAAATATTGCTATGTACCAAGCTTTAATGGTTTTAGGTAAACCTATTGACTCAGATATTCGAACCGCGTCGCGGCCATTTGATAAAACCCGTAACGGATTCGTTATGGGAGAAGGTGCTGCGTGTCTTGTTTTAGAAGAGCTAGAGCATGCTTTACGCAGGGAGGCAATAATCTATGGGGAAATTGCAGGTTACAGTGCCAATTGTGGTGCATACCATATGGTTGCCCCAAACCCTTCCGGTGAAGATGCGGCCGCCGTTATGAATGATGCTGTAGCGGATGCTGGGTTATCGGTGAGTCAAGTGGATTATATCGCGGCGCACGGAACCTCTACAAAACTCAACGATGCGGCGGAGACGAAAGCTATTAAGCTGGTTTTAAAGGACCGGGCAAAAAAAGTCCCGGTTTCGAGCATTAAATCTATGATTGGTCACACGATAGGTGCATCTGGCGCAATTCAAGCGGCAGCGAGTTTTTTATCTTTCAAGCATAATCGCATACCCCCCACAATTAATCTCGCTCAATTTGATGAAGAGTGTGATCTGGACTATGTGCCAAACGAAGGTAGAGACTCAGTTGCTGACGTTATTTTGTCAAACTCCTTTGGTTTTGGGTCTAATAACGCGTGTCTGGTTTTTAGGAGATTCTTAAAAAACTAATCCCGGGAAATTGCCCGCCCTCAAAAAGGCTGACAATCGCTCGCTTGTATTAAAGGACGGAGAACGCAGATATGTCAAATCTAAAGCAAGAAGATGTTTTTGAGCGACTCAAAATGGTTATAGGGAGACTTACAAAGCTAACCGATGGAGCCAACTCTAAAGTGATAGCAAGTTGGACATTAGAGACTGATATCTTCGATGATATCGGCATAGATTCCGTTGATACGATAGATTTGGCCTATGCTATTGAAGAAGAGTTCGGTGTGAAGGTGAATCTCAGTGAGGCTAAGATGAGACGAAAATTGTCTGAAATTGTAAACTATGTAATAACGCTTTCAACTCAAGAAGCGTAAGCAATTAGGGAAGGTCTATGCTATTTTTTCCTCTTTTGATCGGTGGACAGGATCGCGATACTAAGGATTATAGTTTTATCGCTACTGCTGATGAAATGATCAAAGATCCAGTGAACTGTATACGATTGCAACGTTTGGCAGTTAAGAACGAGCATGATCCTTCATTGAGGTCTACCATTTATGCGAAGTACTGCATTGCTCACGAACAAGACATAGACGATTCAATCCAATTTGCCTACGAGGCTTCGCAGGAGTTTAAGTGCTTTTCATTTTCTAAGCGCGCAAAGATGATGAACGACATTCATGATCTTTTGCTAGAAGAAAAAGCAAAGCTTTTAGAGTTAATGATGTATGAAGGGCATCCAGAGGAATTAGCTCTCTGGGAGTATGCGGGCATGGAAATGGCTTATCGCCGGGAGTGTATAGAGTATTTTAAAACGCAATTGCGAGGGAGCTTTGGCGTTCATGGGAGGAATGAATCTCTTGGATGGATAAGAAAGCCGGATGGTGTTGTGGTGGTAAGCCCGCCTGGAAATGCTTCGTGTAGCAACTCAATGACAGCGGGCTTCGCGTTGCTTGGCGGAAATACTATAATTCTGAAACCGCCACTTCGAGCGCCTGTGGCAACGCTATATTTGTGGCATGAAGTTTTTTGGAAAGCATTATCAGCCAATGGTGCGCCCAAGGGGACTGTTAACACAATTGTGGGTAACTCTAGTCTGATAATGGAAAAATGGTTAGCAAGTCCAAAGGTTAACGATGTCTTTTTCTTTGGTGACAGCAAAAGTGGAATGCAGATCGGGGCGCGAGTATTTCAAGCCGGAAAAAAACCCATCTTAGAACTATCAGGGAATGATCTTTTGATAGTGTGGAAGGATGGTGATGTGAAGCTTGCCGCCGAGTCGCTTTGCGACGCTTTTTTGGGATCAACTCAAATTTGTATGGTACCTAAAAAAGCGCTTATTCACGAAGACGTTTTTGAGGAGTTTCAAAACGAATTTCTGAGACTTGTTTCTCGATTAAAATTTGGATTGCCCAGCGAAAAGGGTGTGGCTTTGACCCCGGTCGTCAAAGCTGATGAGTTTTTTTTGTTCTTGAATGATGCTGTCAACAAAGGGGCGACTCTCCTTTCTGGCGGGCAAAAAGTTAATCACCAGGGAGCTGTGGATTCATCGGGTATTTTTTTGCAGCCTACAGTGCTAAAAATCGACAGTTGCTTAGACGCCTTAGGGATGAGGTGTTTTTTAGAGGAAAATTTTTTCCCTCTGGTTCCTCTGATAAGAATTGCACCAAGGGCCAATACGACGAATAAAGATGCAGAGATCTTTGAGCTAATGACAGATATGGTTAACAAAAATGAATACGGATTGCGCACCTCCGTCTGGGCCAATTCGAGTTACTATATTGGTAAGTTTGTGAAAAAACTGGATCGCTCAGGGCTAATTCGTATTAATTCAAAGCACACGGGTTTTTCACCTTATTTAAACACACATGGAGGCCCCGGCCTCTCAGGAGGCCCTTTTGGAGAGGCGAACTATATTTGGCAGAAGACTACGCATCTTCAGAGTGTAAGTGTTACTAGATTAGACCCTACCAGTAGTGAAACATGATAACTGCACATTTTTTTGGTGTGTCACTAGCAATTACAGGAATCCTTCTGTTTTTGCTCGGCTTATTTGTTGGATACCAAAAAAACAGAAGCAAGCCTGCGCAACTTTTAAGCTTCTTTTGTTTTAGTTTGACCCTATGGCTTTTTGGTTACACGCTAATGTACTTCAGCACTACACCTGAACGGGCCATCTTTTGGGCTCGAGTTGGTGTTGTTGGGATAGTTTTTATACCTCCATTCACACTTAACTTTGTTTATGCTTTTTTAGTCAAACGTCCTGGCAAGCTTCAATACACAGTTAATGCTCTATCCGCAGTATCCCTCCTTATTAGTTGGACACCCTACATTTACAAAGGCATTGATGAACATTCCTGGGGTTATTATCCTAGCGCTGGTATTTTTTACCCTATCATTTTGTTGAGTTTTGTAATTTCATTTTTGACAGCTGTTATTTTATTGTTTAGTGAGCTGAGAGTTTTAAAAGAAGATGATAATGGCCCCAAATACCAACAGGTCAAATTTGTTTTTATTGGCTTTTTGGTAGGCTGCACCGGAGCTGTTGATTACATGATAAAGTTCGGAGCTCCATTTTATCCATTTGGATACATCGCGGCGTTTTTATTCACGTTGTCGATGGCTTATGGAATACTTCGATATCGATTGATGAATATTGAAGTTATCGTCCGTCGGACGCTAGTATTTGCTGGGTTGTTGGCCTTTGTTTTTGCGGTTTTCTCGGCAGCGACGTTTATTGTTAAAGATGTATTGAGTGGATATTTTGGCTTAGGTGGAGGGTGGGTAAATGCGATTAGCATTTTCCTTATTGTTCTTGGGTATGACCCGATCCGAACCTTTCTTATTAATCTTACAGATAAATACCTTTTTCAGAAAAAGTACGATTATCAAAAACTTCTGAAGGATGCTTCTCGCGGAATCTCAAAGATTGAAAACCTGAGGCGTTTGTTTTCGCTCGTCGTACACTTTATTACGATACGGATGCGCGTGAAGTGCGCGGCTGTTCTGACCAGAGACAGGGAGCTTCCTGAATTCCACCTCTCCTATCAGCGCGGGTATCCATCGGAGCGGTCGCTGTATGTTCTCAAAGAAGACTCCGAATTGATCCGGTATTTGAAAGAAGAAAAAGAAGCGATTGAAATTGAGCATGTCAAAGAGTACATGGAAGCCGGGAATCGCAAGCGGGTGAAAGGGCAGGAACCTCACGAGTATGACTTCGCTTCTATCAAAGTAGCAATGGCGGAGCTTGATGCCTCCTGCTGCATTCCGAGCTTTTTGGGGCCAGACTTGCGCAATATTCTGGTGTTGGGCGAAAAGAAGTCGGGCGATTTTTACACCGAAGAGGATCTGAATGTTCTTTTTACGCTGGCGCAGGAGTCGGCGATCGCGATTGAAAACGCGCGGCTTTATGACGAGGCTGTTGGCAAGGCCAAGGAGCTTGAAGAGATCAATAGCCAGCTGGAGTACGCGAAGAATCTTTTGATGAAGGCGCTTAAGGAAACCGAGGTCGCGAACAAGTCCCTTCAGGATACACAGGCGCAGTTGATTCATGAGCAGAAGATGGCGACGCTGGGCCGTCTTGCGGCCTCCGTCGGCCACGAAGTAAACAATCCTCTTACGATTCTATCCATGAACGTTTCGCGCGTGCTGCTGAAGCTTCGCAAGAATCCGGATCTCAAGGTGAATGAGATTATGGATACCTTTGAGAAGATGGAACAGAATATCGGCCGTATCAAGGCTGTGGTGAATACTCTGACTGGTCTTTTGAAGAAATCAGAAAAGGGCAAGTTTGAGCCGCTCTCTCTGAAGCTGATTCTGGAAGAAACGCTGCCGCTGGTTCAGTTTCAAACCTACCTCGATAATTTGACGGGCACGGAAGTTGAGTTTGATGTGCCGAGTAATCTGCCTCTGGTGCGCGGTGATCTGGAGCGTCTGCAGGAAGTGTTCCTGAATCTTTTCATCAATGCCTACCACGCGATGGAAGGTCGTCAGCACCGGAAGATCCGGGTGTACGCCAACCCTGATCCTCAGAACCCGTACATGGTGCTGATCCACTTTAAGGATAACGGTAAGGGTATGACGGACGAGATTCGGAAAAAGATTTTTAATTATGGTTATACGACGAAGGCTCCCGGCAAGGGGTCAGGTCTGGGTCTTTATATGTGTAAGTACATTATTGAGCTTCACGGCGGCGATATTACTGTGGAGAGCAAGGTCGGCGAAGGGGCAACCTTTATCATTAAACTTCCTGCGGCTACGTCGGATGACATGATGCATGGTTCTTCCGACCGGCGGCGCGCATCGGCCGGCTGATGCGAAAAGTGAGAATCCCTCAAAATGGCTAAGCTTTTGATTGTGGACGATGAAGTCGGAATTGTGGATGAGGTGAGCGGCTTCTTCTCTGAGGAAGGGTTTGATGTCTCCACGGCTGATTCCGGCACGGACGGAATCCGGCTGATCAATGAAGTGAAACCGGATATTTTGATTCTCGATATCAAGCTTCCAGATATCTCGGGGCTGGATGTGCTGAAGCACTGCAAAGAGCATTCGCCTTTGACGAAGGTCATTGTCGTGACCGGATATGTGGATCAGGGGATTATTGACAAGGCTGAAGAGCTTGGCCGCGATTCGTTTCTTCAGAAGCCGTTTGATTTGACGTATCTTTATGATGAAGTGGAAAGACTGCTGAAACCGTAAAGCTTAGCCTGTTTGTTCTTTCGCTGTACTGCAAGAATGTTGCATCATCATTTCCCCCTGTTATTCTTTTACTCGAGCTATTTCCGGTAGAGAAAGAGTAAAGTCTCAAAACCGCCCAATTCCCGGCAGAAACATCCGGGAACTGGGTTGCCGACAAGCCTAAGAGGCTTGTCGCCTACATAAAATATCGTCCTAATTGTTAAATGTGAGGGCTTTCCTATGAAATCCAGAATCTTTTCTGC
>Ga0209573_1005582_pt1 | contig 11187 bp, 7 predicted proteins | sample TNRBio252014_DNA_FD_185870 | JGI IMG/M metagenome (GOLD analysis project Ga0209573, IMG submission 185870) | Wastewater treatment Type I Accumulibacter community from EBPR Bioreactor in Madison, WI, USA - TNR Reactor_6/25/2014_ DNA (SPAdes)... | ecosystem: Engineered > Bioreactor > EBPR >...
TGCAGCGAAGAGGGCATCCCATCAGGCGCACAAAGGTCGTCGGCCGGCCCGCTTGGGTCGACTCTCCCTGGATGCTAAAAAAAATTTCGTTGAGCCCAAGGCTCCGGGATGACGCCATTTCGAGGCCCTTCTAGGCGATTATTGCGCTTCGGGTCAATCGGCGTTTCTCAATGACTTGTTCCCAAACTTGCGAAATTCTTATATTACTTTCGAAGTGGCATCGAAAATCACCTCCAGCTCTACAGCAGAATACTTCTCAAAAAACCTCCAGCAGGTCGGCTTTTCGTCGGGCACCAAGGCCGTTCTCACGACCTTAAAAGAGGCCGTAGACAACTCCCTCGACGCCTGTGAAGATGCCGGAATCCTTCCGGAAATTCATATTGAAATCGAAAAAGTCGCTGCCGGGGCCCACAAGAACATGGACCAGATTCGCGTGAAGGTTACGGACAACGGCCCCGGACTCTCCGCCGAAGACGTGCCCCATGTCTTCGGTGAATACCTAGCGAGCTCCAAGTTTGGACGCGGTCGCTGTTCACGGGGGCAGCAGGGTATCGGAATCTCGGCCGCGACGACCTGGGCCCAGGTCACGAGCGCGCATGGCGCACGGGTCATCACCAAAACGCCCAAAATGAAACAAGCGTTCAAATGCGAGGTCGAAGTCGACATCAAAAAGAACGTCGGTGTCGTCAAAGAAAAATCCAACATCAACTGGGACCGCGAAAGCGGGGTCAGCTGCGAGTTCATCTTCGATGGCCGCATGCAGCTCAACGGCGACGCAGGAATTCTCACCTATCTTTTAGGAACGAGCCTGGTGAACCCGCATCTCAAACTGACCTACAAAATCAACGACGAAAAACCCGTCACGCTTGACCGTGTTTCCGAAGAGCTTATCGAAATTCCCGAGTCTGTTTCGCCCCATCCACACACCATGAAGCTCGGCGAATTCCTCGCCCACGGGACGCTTTACGGGAAAAGTACGCTCGCGACGTTTCTGAAGACCGGATTCTCGCGCGTGAACGAAGCCACGTTCAGCGACCTCACAAAACTCGGCGTAAAAAAAGCTTGGTTCAAAGAACCCGTGAGCTCACTCAGCCAAGCCGAGATGAAAACTGTTTTCGGTGCCCTTCAAGAAGCCAAGCTTATGGCTCCTTCGACCCGTTCTGTGCTGTCGATTGGAGAAGATGCTCTCTCCAAGAGCATCCGCCGCCTTGGGGAGGTGGACTTTTTCAGCGTCCTCTCACGTAAGCCTACGATCTGCGATGCCAAACCGGTCTCGGTCGAGGTGGCTATCGCACGTCTCAGAGACTCAAAGAACGAGGCGGACGACCCTGTCGAACTTTTGCGCTTCGCCAACCGTGTTCCACTGCAGTTCGACAAAGGGGCTTGCGCGATCCTGAAATCGATCGAGAGCATCAATTGGAAGTCTTATGGACTCAACCAACCCAAGCGTTCGATTCCGACGGGCCCTTACGTCATCGCGGTGAGCGTTGTTTCTCCATTCATTAAGTTCAAGAACGCATCCAAAGAAACCATCGACGCAAGCGACGAACTCGTCGCGGAGTTGCGTCTTGCGCTCATGCAAGCGGGCCAACGTCTCGCTCGCTTTGTTAACAAGGAGCGACGCGAATTCGATCTCGAGAAAAAACGCGCCCACATCGAGCAGTTCGGTCCCATCCTGATCGAGGGCATCGGACGCATTACCGGTGCGCCCCGAACCCGTCTCGACAAGGCAACCGAGGGACTCATGAAGATTCTCGGCCGTGACGAGGCCGCCGCCGAAGATGCTCTTGCGCACGCCTCTGCCAAACAAAAAGAGATGGTCAAAAAACTCGACCAGTACGACGAAAGCGATTTCAACAACACCGAAGATGACGACAACGACTCCGATGATTCGGACGTCGAGGCCTAAGGGCCCCGGAGATGACGAAGAAAATGGCTGAAAAAATCCTAGAAAAGAAAAAAAAGCGCCTCACCACGGGCTCGGAGATCATCAACCTCGCCCAGCAGACGTGTCTTGGGATGCTCGCGGATCTCGAAAAAGCGCGTCGCCCTGTGCTCGAGGCGACAAAGTGCTCACTCGACAACTCCTTCTACAATCCCAAGGTGGGTTATCTCACCCCGGGCGACAAGAAGGTCCGCTCGGAGCTCAACGTTTCGTCGGTTCAAAAGATGTCTCGCTCGGTTTTCTTTTTAGAGATCCTCTTGAGAAATATCGAAGTCGGCGCGGTCAACACCAAGCGCGAGCTTTACTATATGGCGAAAGGAATGTGCAAAAAAGACGCGCTCTACAAGCCCCTCGATTTCGAGGATCAGGCCGAGAGTGACGAGATCGTCGATTTCATCGGCGAGATGCTCGAAGTCTACCGCGAAGATTTGAACTGCTACGCCAACGACCGCGGTGGCCAGACCTACAGTCAGTACCTCATCGTCGAAGAAACCCTGCCAAACGGAGAAAAGGCGACGATTGACCTGAGCACTCTGGGCACTTCACCGTTTCAACCCAAGAACCGCCCGCAGAACCTCAAGCTCAAGGCCAAGAAAAAAATTGAATTTTGTATGGTCGTCGAATCCGAAGGCACGGCAAACACGCTTGTCGCCAATGGGTTCACCAAGCGCTACAACAACATCGTCATCGGCTCCGGAGGCGTGCCCTCGAACGCGGTTCGCTCGTGGTGCAAACTCATCCAAAAAGAACTCGACGTCCCGATGTTCTTCTTCGGAGACTTGGACGCCTACACAATCCAGAACATCTATCGCACTCTCAAGGCGGGTTCTGCGGCCAGCCTCATTCGCAATTCGGACTACTCGGCCCCCGACATCCACTTCCTGGGCGTCCTCCCCGAGGACATCAAGAAGTACGACCTCAACGATTACCCTGTAAAAGAAAAGGACGCCGGCGAGGCCCGCTCGCTCAAAAAAGCCGCCGACGCTCTGAAAAACGACCCCTTTTTCCAGGACAAAAAGAACAAGAAACTGGCCGATATTTTGCGTTGGCTCGTAAAAGAGAAACGCCGTTGTGAGCAGCAGGCCTATTTCTCGGTCGATCCTCGCGACCCCACAATGATCGAAAAGATCCTCGTCGAGAAGATCCGCAAGGGAAACTACGTCTAGGAACGCCGAGAACCCTGTCCCGTGCCTTGTTTCAGACCGTTGCTGGATCTAGAATGAGGTATGCCTTCGAAGTCGCCCTCCGACTACCGACCCCTTTCCGGCTCTGAGAATCCTACGGTTGGGGAAGCCGTTGCGTTTGACGTCTATGTCCACCTACCGCGCGCGGGCCGTTATCTGCGTTATATCTGCAAGGGAGACGTGTGGGAGGCCCGCAAGGAAGAGGTCATCCAAAAACACAGCGACCCTCAGTTGTATCGAGAGGCGAACGACTCCCCCCCGGACAGCGATTCCCTCGCAACGGATCCTGAGGACAACATCCCTCCGATTTCCGAAGAGGCGCCCAAGCCCGAGACCCCGCCCGAGATTCAGGTTTTCAACGACACCGTCGAAAAAGAACTCGAGGAAATTTTTAGATTCGTATCGAACCCCACGGATGTCGACGCTCCCAAAACCATCAAAGCGATGGAAGAGCTCTCCCAAAAGATTATCGAAGTCGTCGCTCCAGATATCGAAGACCTGAGATCAAGCATCGTGAATCAGTCGAAGTATCTGATGGTGATGTCGGACTCAGCGGCCATCACCTCGGTCGCAGTGCTCATCGCGATGGCCCACGGTTTCGATTCTCGAAAAATTTTCCGCGATCTTTCGATGGCCATTTTGCTGATGGACGCGCCCCTCGCCGATCTCCCAGAAGAAGTCGTGCGCAAATATTACACCGACCGTTCGACACTCGCTCCCCAGGAATGGGAGGAGATGAGGCGCCATCCTGCCCGTGCACACGAAGTCATCTCGACGCGCCTTAAAGCTATTCCCGACGCTGTTTTGCAGCTCGTGCTTAACCATCACGAGCTCTACAATAGCAAGGGCTACCCTCGTCAGATCCGCAACGAGACGCTACCGCCCATCACGCGCTCGCTCTCACTTGCCGTGGATATTTTCGAGATCATGAAAAGAGAACACTTCCGTGGCAAGGAAATCGATATCCTGCAAGCTCTCGAAGAACTCAAAGAATCTTCAACGGAGGCGCACCTGAGGCGCCATAACCAAAAACTCATCCAGAGTGCGCTCAAGTATCTTCAAGAGCAATCCTCGCCGAAATCCCCCTAGGGAGAAGACTGAGGGAACTACGAGCGGGTGAGCTTTTTGTACTGAATACGCTTCGGCACGTCAGCAGAAGACCCGAGCCTGCGACGTTTGTCTTCCATGTAGGCTTCGAAGTTTCCTTCGAACCACACGACCTTGCTGTCACCCTCAAATGCGAGAATATGGGTTGCGACGCGGTCCAAGAACCAGCGATCGTGACTGATAACAACGGCGCATCCCGCGAAATTCTCGAGGGCCTCTTCCAGTGCGCGGAGCGTGTTGACGTCGAGATCGTTGGTCGGCTCGTCCAGAAGAAGAACGTTCGACCCTTCTCGGAGCATTTTGGCCAGATGCACCCGATTGCGCTCACCTCCGGAGAGAATGCCTACTTTTTTGGACTGATCGTTGCCAGAAAAGTTAAAGCGCGCCACGTAGTTGCGTGAATTGACTTCGCGATTTCCAACACGAATTGTCGGCTCACCACCCGTGATCTCCTCGAAGATCGTGCGATCTGCATCGAGAGCATCGCGGCTCTGATCGACGTAGCCCAACTTGACCGTATCTCCGACTTTGAGAGTGCCGGAGTCGGGCTGTTCCTTGCCCATGATCATACGGAAGAGCGTCGTCTTGCCGGCGCCGTTGGCTCCGATGACGCCCACAATGCCCCCGGGAGGAAGCTTAAAATTAAGGTTCTCAAAAAGCATCTTGTCACCGTAGGACTTTGACAATCCTTCGGCCTCAATGACAACTCCCCCCAAACGAGGCCCGGGCGTGATGTAGAGCTCAAGTTCTTCAAGCTTTTCGGAACTGCCTTGGTTGAGCAGATTTTCATAAGCCGCGATGCGCGCCTTGCCTTTGCTTTGACGGGCCTTGGCCCCTTGACGAATCCACTCGAGCTCGCGCGTGAGAATCTTCTGTCGCTTAGACTCCTGCTTTTCCTCGTGCGCGAGTCGTTCGCTCTTCTCGCCAAGCCAACCCGAGTAGTTCTGCTCAAACGGCACGGTTTGCCCACGATCAATCTCGAGAATCCACTTCGAAACGTTGTCGAGGAAATAGCGATCATGGGTCACCGTGATCACGAGACCCGGATATTCCTGAAGATGCTTTTCCAACCAGGCCACAGATTCGGCGTCGAGATGGTTGGTGGGCTCGTCCAGCAACAACATGTCGGGTTTGGAGAGTAGAAGTTTGCAAAGCGCAACACGACGCCGCTCGCCCCCCGAAAGGTTTGTTACAGGGAGATCTCCCGCAGGACAGCGAAGCGCGTCCATTGCAATCTCGAGTGTGGTGTCGAGCTCCCAACCGTTGACCGACTCAATCTTGTCCTGAAGTTCGGCTTGGCGAGCGAGCAACTTGTCCATTTCGTCTGGAGTCATTTCCTCAGAAAATTTCGCGCTGATTTCTTCAAACTCCCGGAGCCACGATGCGACGGGCCCCACGCCCTCCATGACGTTTTCCTTGACCGTCTTGCTTTCGTCGAGCTTGGGCTCTTGCGCAAGGTATCCGACCGTCAGTCCGTCCTTGGCAAAAGCTTCGCCCTGGAACTCTTTGTCGATACCGGCCATGATCCTGAGTAGTGTCGACTTTCCAGATCCGTTGAAACCGATGACCCCGATTTTGGCATCATCGTAAAACGAGAGATAGACGTCTTTGAGGACTTGCTTGGTGTTGTGGTACTTGTTCAAGCCTTTGAGGGTGTACGCAATTTGAGGCATGCGCTGCTTTTAGGCGCTGGGCGACGCGCTCTCAAGCGAGAATTCGGGAACTTTCCGAGCTGCGCCCGCAGTTTGAGGCTGAGAAGGGTGTTGCTCAACACAAAAACCCCATGACCCACCGCAAAGCAACGCCACGACACCAAAGCCGAGCCAACTCAGAACAAAGTCCGGCGATACCCGACGTTCATCAAAAGCCCGAGACTGACCATGGCCGTGAGCATCGACGTGCCTCCATAACTCATGAGCGGAAGCGGAATTCCCACAATCGGAAACATTCCCATGACCATCGCGGTGTTAATGAAAACCTGGGAGGCCATGAGCGCAACAACTCCGACCCCAAGCACAGCTCCAAATATATCGTTCGCATGGGAAGCAATACCGATCATGCGGTAGAAAAATATCAAATAGAGTGAAAAAAGCAGAATGGAGCCCAGAAAACCCCACTCCTCAGCGAGCACGGTAAAAATAAAATCGGTGTGGCCTTCGGGCGTGAACTCGAGCTGGGTCTGCGTGCCTCGCGTGAACCCTTTGCCCGTGACTTCGCCCGACCCGACCGCGATGAGCGACTGAATCGCATTGTAACCTTCGCCCTTGGGGTCGCGCGTCGGATTCATGAACGTGACGATACGATCCTTTTGATACTCCTTGAGTCCATATTGCCAAAACACAGGAAAGCTCACGATCCCCATGAGCGCGGTCCAAATGAGAATCTTAGGGCGAATCCCCACAAAAAGTAGAATCGTCGCCCCAACAATCATCATGTGCCCCCCGGTGCCTAGGTCAGGCTGGGCGATGGTCATAAGACCGGGAACCGCGATCATCAAGACAGGCACAATGAGCTCTTTTAGCCCCATCTTGCGCACCTGGTTCTTGGAATGAAAGTACTTCGCCACCGCGAGGATCATCATGATCTTCATGGTTTCGCTGGGCTGCCAGCTGAAAAATCCAAAATTGATCCAGCGGCGTGCCCCGTAACGCAAGGTCCCCACAAAAGGAACGAGCGACAGCGCAACCAAGTTGAGACCGTAGGCGAGATAGGCGATGCGTTCGAAAATTCGGTAGTCGAAGAGCATGATCACCGCGAAGACACCCGCTCCGATACCGAAAGACATGATCTGCTTAGAGATGAAATGTTGATTCTGCTGGTGGAAGGTGGCCGAGTAAATGTTGAGCAGCCCAAGACCGACCAGCGCCAGCACGGTTAACATTAGAGTCCAGTCAAAACGACTTCCCTGCCCCTCTTCGAGTTCTTCCATAGTTCTCTAGAGTCTATGCCCAAAGCCGCGCGACGTGAAGACGCCTTGCGGATTCCTGGAAGGAGTTCTATTCAAGGAAGAATGATTTGCCTTGTTTCAGGAACCAATCGCCCCCAAAGCCAGACCCTGCGTGTCACGCGTCTCCTCGAGAAACGTTATAGAGCCCTGGGAGCCGAAACCCGACTTTTGGATCTTAACGAACTGCCCCCCGAAATTTTCAGCCCCCAGGCCTACGCCGAAAAACCTCAGTCCTTCGCTCGCTTCAGCGACACTGTCCTAGCCGCCGATGGCCTCGTCATCGTAAGCCCCGAATACAACGGAAGCTTCCCAGGGGTCCTGAAGCTTTTCATCGATATGCTCAAGTTCCCAGAATCTTTTGAGAGAAAACCCGTGGCTTTCGTGGGTCTCTCGGCGGGAATGTGGGGCGCCCTCCGCTCCGTCGAGCAGTTGGAAGGAATTTTCAAATTCCGTAACGCCTTTCTCTTCAACGAGCGCGTGTTCTTGCCTAGAATCGAAACCCAACTCGCTGCCGATGATTCCTTCACCCAGCCTCTCACCGGCCAGCTCATCGAATCTCAGGTCAAAAACTTTTTAAGCTTCGCAACAACCGTCAAAAAACTGCATGGATGACTCCAAAAAATCGGGAGAACCCCCGAAGTCGCTTTTTTCGAGATCTCGAGATCTCGTGGGTTTGATGGCGAAACTCGGACAAAAGGAACTCGGCTCAAGGATCTCTTCCCTCGTGTCCGAGAATCCGTCACTCCGAAAGTTCAACGCCCAAATCGACCAAGCCACAGCCCTCGTCGAAGCCCTGAAGCACCTGCGCGGGGCCGCCATGAAAGCCGGACAGATGCTGAGCATCGAAGCTCGCGACTTCCTACCGCCCGAGGTGATCGAGATTCTCAACCAACTCCAGGATCAAAGCGAATCCATGAGGAGCTCGCTGGTCGCCGAACTGCTGCTCAAAGAACTCGGCCCCGACATTCTTGGCGAGATCCGCGATCTCTCTGAAAACGCAGTGGCCTCGGCCAGCATCGGACAGGTCCACAGAGCTCGTTTTCGCAACCAAGACGTTGCCATTAAGATCCAGTTTCCCGGAGTCGCAGAGAGTATCGGAAGCGATTTGTTCCTGCTCCGAAAACTTTCAGAAAGTTTCCTCAAGGTGACCGGCAAAGACATCCGACTCGAGGCGCTATTCACAGAACTATCAGAAATTCTGAAACAAGAAGTCGACTATGTTTCCGAGGCCACCCATATGGAAGAGTATGCCAAGATGCTTGAGGGCAGGCCCGGTTACGTGGTGCCGCGTCCCGTCTGTGAACTCGTGAACGGCCGGGTGCTGGGGATGAGCTACGAGAGCGGCATGAAGCCCGACCACTGGATTCGCTCGAATCCCTCTGAAGAGGCTCGCATCGCACTGGCGCGAAAGATCCTGGACCTCTACGTGATCGAATTTTTTGAAAACGGCTTCGTTCAGACTGATCCGAATTTCGGGAATTTCTTCATTCGTCCCGAAACGGGAGATCTCGTGATTCTCGATTTTGGAGCCATGAAGCGCTACTCGCCCGCCTTTATTCGAAGCTACAAAGAACTTTTGCGCCGAGTCCGCTCCGAGTCAGATTCTGGGATTATCAAATATGCCGAATCCATGAATCTCATCGATCCCCGAGAAAGCCAAGAATGCAAAGACGCGTTCGTGTCGATGCTCAAAATGAGTCTGGAGCCTTTTGCGGAGAACCGGGGTCCTTTTGACTTCGCCTCGGAGGCCTACAGCTCGGACATGAGGAAATCAAGCCTTCACTTTACAAAACTTATCTCTTACTCGGCCCCTCCCCACCAGATTCTTTTCCTGCACCGCAAACTCAGCGGGGTCTTTCGCCTTCTGCAAGCGATGCGGGTAAAAATTCCCCTACAAGATTATTGGGAAAACTTCGTTTCGGTGTGATAAACCTGCCCCCCTATGTTCTCGCTGGAGCAGATTCAAAAAGATCTTCCTCGTTTCGATTCCTCTGAGCTCGCGCTCCTGTGGAAGATTCAACAAGAAGGGCGCCCCCTTCACTCAACGCTCCTGGCAAGCCGTGAACTCGGTCTCAAAAGCAACGCCGATCAAATCCGCGAATTCTATGCGACCTGCGACTACCGCATTCGCCTCGAAACCAGCAGGGCAAAAATCCGGAGCGAGGCTACGGAGCTCCTTGCCTCGAGTCCCGCACTTTCCGAGTCCCTCGAAAACGCCCGCGACCTCGAGACCCTCTCCATCATCGAGAAGAAACTCAAGCGCCGCCATCGCTCACGCGCCGCCCTCGCACGCCAGCATGGACTCGAGGCTCTTCTCGAAGGAATGTGGAAAAAACTTCACGGCCAGGAGACAGATAGTTCCGAAGCCTCAATCGAAGCCGCCGTGCGCCCCGACGTTGAAGATCTTTCCGACAAGCCTCGCATTATGAAGCTTCTGGGCGCGCTTCTTGCGGAACGTCTTCTTGATGACGCGTCTCTTGGCGAGAAACTGCGTCGGAGTTTCCTCGACCAAGCCGAAGTGGTCGTGACCCGCAACGAAAAGGCGACCGACGACTCGCGCTTTAAGTCGTTCTTTAACGTGCGCGAGAGTTTCGTGCGTCTGATGCGTCGCGACCAGGCCCATCGTTTTCTCAACCTGCGCCGTGGTGTGAGCCAAGGCGATCTCAACATGAGCGTAGAAGGTCCCCGTGCCGATCTTGAGACCAAACTCTTCGAAGCCGCCGCTCCGATCGCCCATCGCAGCTCCGCTCCATCGGAATGGGTCGACTGGGCTCTTGCCACCGTGACCGAAGCCCTCGATCAATCCTTGCTCCCCCAATTCCAAAAGGACGCTTTCAATTTGCTGCGTGAATCCGCCGAGATTGAGATCTTGCCTCCCATTCGTCGCAACCTGCGCCGCGTGCTGATGGCACCGGGACTGGGTCGCCAGGTCGTGATGGGAGTCTCTCCGTCGGGCAAAAAAACGTGCCGTATCGCCGTTGTGGACCGTGAAGGCCACTTCAAAGAAAGCGCGCTTCTGCACATGCTCGAAGGCGAAAAGAAAGCCGAGACCGAAGCCGTATTTCTGGCACTGATCGAAAAACACCAAGTCCAAGCGATTGCTCTCTCGGATCATCCCGGTGCCCGCGAGATCGAGCGCTTTCTTCATGAGCTCTTCCGCAGCGTGAAGATCCGCATCCCCGTCTCCCTGATGCCTTCCGAGTCTTCGGATGATTACGCCTCTTCAAAATTTGCTCAGGACGAGTTTCCCGAAATGGAAACTCCCAATCGCAAGGCCGTGTTTGTGGCACGCCTTCTTCAGAACCCACTCGGTGAGCTCGTAAAGGTAAAACCCAAAAGCCTCGGAGTGGGTCAGTTCCTTAGCGAAATCCACCCAGAGAGTCTCGCTCGCACTCTCGACGAGGTGCTCGCAGATTGTATTCATGATGTCGGCGTTGATCTCAACTCGGCCTCAAAGCCCCTCCTCGCCAAGGTGTCTGGCCTTAACGAAGAGCTCGCCGCTCGAATCATTGCGTTCCGCAATGATAAGGGCTTCTTCTGGGATCGCGACCAAATTTTGGAAGTCGAGGGCGTGAGCCCCGAAAACTTTGAGTACTCAGGGCCCTTCCTTCGCATCCGCGACGGAAAGAATCCGACGGACCTCTCGGATATTCACCCCAAACACAACAAGGCCGTGCTCGAAGCCCTCAAGCGCCTCAAAATCGAAAAATCCGATTGGAACACCAAAGCTGAGATGCTCCTCCAAGACGAGAAGCTCAAAAACCAAGTGGGTGAAGAGCTCTTAGGACGCATCGTCCAAGTGATGATGAATCCGCCCAAAGACCCTCGCGGTGATTTCAAATTCATCCAGTTCCGCGAAGACGTCAAAGACGTTCGCGATCTTAAAATCGGAATGGTTTGCCCCGGTCGCGTTTCGAACGTCACCTCGTTTGGCGCCTTCGTGGATATCGGGCTCCAACAGGACGGCCTCGTGCATCTCTCCGAACTGAGCACGACTTTCGTCC
>Ga0209573_1005583_pt1 | contig 11187 bp, 8 predicted proteins | sample TNRBio252014_DNA_FD_185870 | JGI IMG/M metagenome (GOLD analysis project Ga0209573, IMG submission 185870) | Wastewater treatment Type I Accumulibacter community from EBPR Bioreactor in Madison, WI, USA - TNR Reactor_6/25/2014_ DNA (SPAdes)... | ecosystem: Engineered > Bioreactor > EBPR >...
AACAGGCCATCCTGCCCATCGCCGCCTTCGCGGCGGCGGGCGACATGGGCAAGCTGAATGCCGCACTGAACCAGGGGCTCGATGCCGGCCTGACCATCAGCGATGCCCGTGAAATCCTCGTGCAGCTTTACGCCTACACGGGTTTCCCGCGCAGCCTCAATGCCCTCACCGAGCTGATGAAGGTACTGGACGCGCGCAAGCAGCGCGGCATCACCGATGCACCGGGCCGCGAGCCCAGCCGCGCCATTCCGAAGGGCGACGCGCTGCGCGCCGCCGGCACGGCGAATCAGACGAAGCTCGTCGGCCAGCCCGTGCAGGGGCCGATCTTCGAGTTCGCGCCCGCCATCGGCGAATACCTGCAAACCCATCTGTTCGGCGACATCTTCGAGCGCGACAACCTCGACTGGCAAAGCCGCGAGCTGGCCACCGTCGGCTTCATTTCGGCGCTGCCAGGCGCCGAGGCGCAGTTGCTCTCGCACATGCGGGTCAGCCTGAACGTGGGTCTGACGGCCCAGCAGATGCAGCAAGCCGTTCAGGTGCTGGACGAACGGGCCGGCGCCGACAACGGCCGGCGCGCCCGTGAGGCGCTGGCGAAGGTCCTGGCCGCACCGGCGCGTTGAGCCCGACACACGGAAGCGCCAGCCGCCGCTTTTCAATTTTCCAGTAAGAGGATCACCTCCATGGATAACGAACAACCCGAAACCGGCCGCCGCGCCTTCCTGGTCGGCTCGCTGGTCGCCGTCTCCGGCGCCGCCGTGGCCAGCACCGGGCTTTTGGAGGCTGCAAGCGCATCCGCGCAGACCACCCGCATGAAAGGAGCAGAAGCCGTGCAACCGCCGGCCGTGGTTGGCTACACCAACACCCAGGGAATCCTGATCGAACGCACCACCTATCCGGCGCGCACCCTGGGTACGCGCATCGCCGCCATCGTATTCAAACCCGCAGGCTTCGATTTGGGCAAGAAGTACCCGGCCATCGTCGTCATCCACCCCTTCGGCGGAGTGAAGGAGCAAACCGCCGGCCTGTATGCCGCCCGCCTGGCCGAGCAAGGCTTCATCACGCTGGCCTTCGACAAGTCCTACCAGGGCGAGAGCGGCGGCGAGCCGCGTCTGATGGAAGTCCCCGGCCAGCACCTCGACGACATCAGCAGTTCCATCGACTACCTGATCCAGCAACCGGGCGTGGACGCCGACCACATCGGCTCGCTGGGCGTGTGCGCCGGCGGCAGCTATGCGCTGGGCAATGCGCCCACCGAAATGCGCATCAAGGCGGTGGCCACCGTCAGCCTGTTCGACCTGGGCGACGCACGCCGCCAGGCGATGGGCACGCTGTCCTACGACGCGCGCCTGCAGCGCCTCAAGGAGATTGCCGCCCAGCGCAACAAGGAAGCGCAAGGCGCGCCGCTGCAGATGGGGCTGGCGGTGCCGGCTTCCAACGCCGACTTCACCGACAAGACCCCGCCGCTGTACCGCGAGGGCTACGAGTACTACCGCACGCCGCGCGGGCAGCACCCCAACGCGCCGGGCAACTACGTGTTCACCAGCCTGGCGCAGCAGATGGCCTTCTTCCCGTTCGCCCAGGTCGAGACGATCTCGCCGCGCCCGATCCTGCTGATCGTCGGCGAGAAGGCCGACACCAAGTTCTGGAGCGACGGCGTGCTGGCCAAGGCGCAGAACCCCAAGGAACTGTTCGTCGTTCCCGGCGCCACGCATGTGGATCTGTACGACAAGCCCCAGTACGTCGGCCCGGCGGTGGACAAGCTGGCGGGCTTCTATCGTCAACACCTTGGAGACAGGACATGAAAGAGCATCCCACAAGCCAGAACCGTCGCCGCCTGCTGGCCGCTGCCGTCGCGCTGGGCGCGGTTGCGTCGCTGCCATCGGCCTTTGCCCAGACTGCCGGCGCGGCGCGCGCCACGGCTGACAAACCCACCGCCGCCCGCCGGCGCCTTGGGCCCTTCGACGTGTATCCCATCGGCCTGGGCGTGCAGTGGCATCCCGGCCGCACCCCGGATGCGGTCGTCGACCTGTACGCCAGCAGCACCACCCGGCAAGGCGGCATCGCGCTGATCCGCCGCGCGGCGGACCTGGGCGTGACGCTGTTCGACACCGCCGAGGTCTACGGCCCGTTCCTGTCCGAGGAACTCCTGGGCCAGGCGCTGCAAGGCAGCCTGCGCGAGCGTGTCGTCGTCTGCACCAAGTTCGGCTTCGACGTCGATCCGGCGACGGGCCAGCGGCGCGGCGGCGTGAACAGCCGCCCCGAGCACATCCGCCAGGTTGTCGAGGCCCAGTTGCGGCGCCTGCGCACCGACCGCATCGACCTGCTGTATCAGCACCGCGTCGACCCGGCCGTGCCGATCGAGGACGTGGCCGGCACGATGAGGGATCTGGCCCGGCAAGGCAAGGTGCTGCACTGGGGCCTGTCCGAACCGGGGCTGCAGACGATCCGCCGCGCGCACCGCGAGTACCCGGTGGCCGTGATCCAGAACGAATACTCGATGCTGTACCGCGGCGCCGAAGCCCAGGTGCTGCCGCTGTGCGAGGAACTGGGCATCGGCTTCGCGCCCTGGAGCCCGCTGGGCATGGGCTTCCTGGCCGGCGCCGTCAACGCCGCGAGCCGCTTCGAGACGCCGGACTTTCGCGCCAGCGTGCCGCGCTTCGCCCCCGATGCGTTGCCCGCCAACATGGCGCTCGCGGATCTGGTCAAGACTTGGGCGGCCCGCAAGAACGCCACGCCGGCCCAGCTCTCGCTGGCCTGGCTGGCGGCGCAGAAGCCATGGATCGTGCCGATCCCGGGCACCACCAATCCGGCGCATCTGGAGGAGAACGTCGCCGCCGCCTCGGTCAGCTTCAGCGCCGCCGAGTTGACGGAGCTGAACGCGGCCGTGGCGGCCATTCCCATCCGCGGCGAGCGCCTGTCGCCCGCCGTGCTGTCGGCGACCGGCGTCGAAGCCGCACCGAAACGTTGAATCAAAACCGTCCCCACCAGGAGCAGTCATGAAAATCACCCAACCCGGTTCCACCCCGTCGGCCCAAGGCCCGGCCGAATACTTCACCGGCCGCGTGCGCATCGACTGCCCGTTCTGCGGCAGCGGCAACCTGAGCGCCGCCACCGTAACCTTCGAACCGGGCGCACGCACCGCCTGGCACACCCATCCGCTGGGCCAGACCCTGCTGGTGACTGCCGGCTTCGGGCTGGTCGGGCGCTGGGGCGGTGAAGTGCAGGAGATCCGTCCCGGCGACACCGTGTGGATCGAACCCGACGAGAAGCATTGGCACGGCGCCTCGCCGGATTGCGCGATGACCCACATCGCCATCTGCGAGATGAAGGACGGCAAGGCGGTGGACTGGATGGAACCGGTGTCGGACGAGCAGTACCGCGGCGGAAAGTGAAGGAGGAAACACGATGCAAAAACGCACTCTCGGAACAGGCGGGTTGGAAGTCTCGGCCCTCGGCTATGGCTGCATGGGGCTGGACTTCGCCTACGGCCACAAGCTCAGCAAGCCCGAAGGCATCACCCTGATTCGCCAGGCGGTGGATCGCGGCGTCACCTTCTTCGACACCGCGGAAATCTATGGCCCCTTCACCAACGAGGAGATGGTGGGCGAGGCCCTGCGCCCGGTGCGTGACCGGGTGGTGATCGCCACCAAGTTCGGCTTCGATATCGTCGATGGCAAGCAGGCCGGCACCAACAGCCGGCCCGAACACATCAAGGCTGTCGCCGACGCCTCGCTCAAGCGCCTGGGCATCGAGCAGATCGACCTGTTCTACCAGCACCGCGTCGACCCGAATGTGCCGATCGAGGACGTGGCCGGCGCGGTCAAGGAGCTGATCGCCGCCGGCAAGGTCAAGCACTTCGGCCTGTCGGAACCGGGCGCGCAGACCGTTCGCCGCGCCCATGCCGTGCAGCCGGTCGCCGCCTTGCAGAACGAATACTCGCTGTGGTCGCGCGGCGTCGAAACCAACGGCATCCTGCAAGCCTGCGAGGATCTGGGCATCGGCCTGGTACCCTACAGCCCGCTCGGCAAAGGGTTCCTGACTGGTGCGATGGGCAAGGACACAAAGCTGGACGAAGGCGACTTTCGCAAGATACTGCCGCGTTTCACGCCCGAGGCGATGGCAAAGAACCAGGCGCTCATCGATCTGCTGAAGCGCATCGCCACCCAGAAACAAGCCACGCCAGCGCAGATCGCGCTCGCCTGGCTGCTGGCGCAAAAGCCGTGGATCGTGCCCATCCCGGGCACCACCAAGCTGCACCGGCTGGAAGAAAACCTCGGCGCCGCCGACGTCGTGCTGACCGATGCCGACCTTGGGGAAATCCAGTCCGCGGCCGCCGCCATCCCGATCGAGGGCGAGCGCTATCCCGAACGGTTGCTGAAAACCACCGGCCTTTGATGAAGACAGAAGGAATGACGAAATGAACATCGATCTATCGGGCAACATGAAGGTCGTTGGCCTGGCCCGGGAATGGGCGCAGCGCAAGAACGCCACAACGGTCCAGATCGCCCTGGCATGGCTGCTCGCGCAACGCGACTTCATCGTCCCGATCCCCGGCACGACCCGCTGGCCGCATCTGCGTGAAAACCTGGGCGCAGTCGACGTCCATTTCTCTGCCGGTTAACTGAACGAATTCCGCGCCGCGCTGAACGCGCTGCCGGTCATCGGCAACCGCCCCGCCAGCGACGCCACCGTGAACGCCTGATGGCATCCTGATTCGAAGGAGTCTTCCATGGACGCAAACCTCAAGCACGGCCCGCAGATGAATGCATTTTCGCTTTCTGGAGGTCACGCAATGATCGCAAAATGGTTTCTGTCGGCGCTGCTGACCGTTTTCGTCTTGTTGGCTGTGCCCCATCGATCGGAAGCTGCGGAGATGAATCAGGCCGATGCACAAGCCCGCCCCGTTGCGGACGCAGCCGTGATGTATCCGGGTGGAAAATGGTCGCCGAGACCGGTGCGCTTCGGCGTCGATCGCATCGAAAACGTACCGGTGACCATGGACGACGGCGTGGTGCTGGACGCCAACATCGCCTATCCCACCGACCTGGCCAGCGGTCGTCGCGCCAAAGGGCCCTTCCCGGTGGTGGTCGAGCACATGCCCTATGTGCAGTTCGCCGTACCGGTCAAGGCCAATGCCTTCTTTGCCGAACACGGCTACATCTCGGTGCAGGTTCGCGCGCGCGGACTCGGCAAGTCGGGCGGCGAGGTGCAGTTTTTGTCGCCGCGTGAGGGGCTCGATGGCAAGGCCATCATCGACTGGGCAGCCCACAAGCTGGAAGGTTCCGACGGCCGGGTGGGGCTGATCGGCTGTTCATGGCCGGGCGCCATCGCCATGACCGACGTGGCTGCCGTGGGCCCCGGTTCCCCTCTGAAGGCGGCGGTGGCCGCCTGCTCGGGCATGGAAAACATGAACCGCCAATCGTGGCTAAACGCCGGCATGCCGACCATGAGTTTCTGGCAGTTCGTCGAGCGCGGCGCGCCGCTGACCGGTAATTCGGCCGCGGGCCAGCGCTTCTTCAAGCGATTTGGCGAGTCGATCCTGAGCGGCGGCGATATGGCATTTGACGCCGATTACTGGCGTGAGCGTGGCCGCGCGACGCTGGCGCAACGGATCGTGGACAACGGCGTGCCGATGCTGCTGTGGGCCGGCTGGGGCGACGTGCTCGAAACCGGCACGCTGCGTGCCTATGTGGCCCTGCAGAACGCCCATGCCAAGCGGCCGCTGGAAGCGCCGATGGAGCCCGGCCAGCCTGTCACCCCGCGCTACCAGATGATCATGGGCGGTTGGGATCACGGGCAGGGCCTCGACATGGGCGTATTCCTGCAATGGATGGAGACCTGGGTGAAAGGCGTGGACACCGGCATTGCGCATACGCGCACGCCGATGCATGTGTTCGAGCCGGGAAGCAACCGCTGGCTTAACCTGAGCGGCTATCCGGTGATCGAGCAAAGCACGCGCTGGCATCTGAGCACTCAGGGTCGATTGCAAGCGGATTCCACCGACGCGCCGGCAACCAGCGATGCGCTGTACTATGGCGAGCCCAGCACGCCCGGCGCCAGGCTGAGCTACACCAGCGAGCCGCTGACGCAGGGCGCAACGATCGCCGGCCCGATGAGCGCCACGCTTCATGCCTCGTCCAGCAACACCAACCTGGTGTTCATCGGCCAGTTGTTCGACGTGGCCCCCGATGGCAGCGCCGTGCTGATCAGCCGTGGAGCGCTGCTGGGCAGCCAGCACAAATTGGACGAGGCCAAGTCCTGGCGTGATGCCGCCGGCACCGTCACCTGGCCATGGCCACGGCTGACCCGCGACGAATACCTCACACCCAATCAACGCTATCGCTTCGACCTGCCACTGGCGCCACGGCAGTGGGGCGTGCAGCCCGGACATCGCATCCGGCTGGAGATCACCACCCAGACGGCCATGGATCGTTGCCCGGCAACAGGCTTGCCGTCACTCAACGACTCCGACCCCTGTCGCCTGACCCAGCCGCAGGAAAAGACCGTGCCGGGCGGGGTCTACCGCATCGAACTGGGCGGGGCGACGCCTTCCACCTTGAACCTGCCTTTGCTGCCCTACCAGCATTTCCCGGCGGTGCCGGCGGCCATGCTGTCTTATCCGTGGAACGAAGGCCAGCGGTCGGTCGGTGGGCCGCACGCCAAGCCGTTCGCCCTGCCGCTGGATTGGGGCGCGGCGTCGAGCGATGCCACGAACCATGCCAGCGTAGCACGCACGGCGTATCCCGGCGGTCGCTGGCAGCCGCCGCCGGTCCGCTACGCGGCCGCGACGCAAGACACGACCATCGCGCTTGCCGACGGCACGAAGCTGGCCGCGACGGTGGCCTACCCCGTTGATCGCCAAGACGGGGCGCGTGCGGCGGGGCCGTTTCCGGTCATCGTCGAGTTCACGCCCTATCTGGGATTCGCCACGCCGGTGAGCGCCATCCCCTACTTCGTCGAGCGCGGTTATATCTATGCCGTAGTGCGCCCGCGCGGCACCGGCGGATCGACCGGACAGCTGCAGCAGTTCACATCGCAGGATGGCCGCGATGGTGCTGCGGTGGTGAATTGGGCCGCTGCCCTTGAGGGATCGAATCGGCGTGTGGCCTTGGCGGGATGCTCCTATCCGGGGGCCACCGGGCTGGCCACCGCGGCCGCGGTGCGTTCGGGCTCTCCTTTGAAGGCCGTCGTTGCGGCCTGCATCGGCCTGGACATGCAGCACCGGCAGGTCTGGACCAGCAACGGCCTGCCCAACGCCGCGCTCAGCGCCTATGCACCACGCGCGGGGGCGATGATGGGCGAGCAGCCATCGGTCACCGGCTATTTCGACAGTTTCCTCAAGGGCGTGATGGCCGGCGGTCCGGAGGCTTATGACGGCTACTGGCAGGATCGCCTGCCGCTCTCGCGTGCGGCCGACATCGTCGCCAACGGCATTCCCGTCTTGCTGTGGACCGGCTGGTCCGACATCAACGAAATCGGCGGCATCCATGCCTACCTCGCGTTGCAGAACGCTGCCGCGGGACGTTCGGTGAATGCGTCCATGGATACCGCGAAAACCGACCCGCGCTGGCAGATCATCGTCGGTGACTGGGCGCATGCGCAGGGGTTGGACATGGGTGTTTATCTGCAATGGTTCGAGACCTGGCTCAAGGGCGAAGACACCGGCATGGCGCACACCCGCACACCCATGCATGTATACGAAAAGGGCACGGGGCGCTGGGTCAATCTGGCGGGTTATCCCGTTGCCCGCACGGCGACGCGTCTGTCGTTCGGGCCGGGTGGTGCTTTGATCCAAGCAAAGGCCGCGGGCAAGGGCAGTGCGCGCCTGGTCTGGGGCAACCCGGAGACCCGCGACGGCAGCGTGGCATTCACTTCGGAACCGTTTGCCCAGGGCGCGACGATTGCGGGCCCGATCAGCGCGACCGTCTACGCGTCCTCCAGCAACACCAACTTCCAACTCATCGCCAATCTTTACGACGTTGCGCCAAACGGCGATGCGCAGCGCATCAGCATCGGCGCCCTGCTGGGCAGCCAGAGCCGGATCGACCCCGCGCGCTCATGGCGGGATGACGCCGGCACGCTGACCTGGCCCTGGCCGGTCCTGTTGCGCGATGAGTACCTGCAACCCGGTCGCATGCAGCGCTTCGATCTGTTCCTGGCGTTGCGCCAATGGGGCCTGGCACCGGGGCATCGGGTGCGGCTGGTGCTGAGCACGCAAAGCCCGGCCAGCGTTTGCCCGGCCGAGGGTGAACCGACTTTCGTGTCCGAGCCCTGCCGTCTGACCGCACCGCAACAGGCGACGCTGCCCGGCGGCGTGTACCGGATCGGTTTCGGCAAGGATCAGCCATCGTCGCTCAATCTGCCGCTGCTTCCCTATCAAGTATTCGAGTCGGTCGAATCCGGGCCCACGCCAACTGGTTGGGACGAAACCAACCGGCGAATGGCGCCGGCGGCCACGACCACCTTGCCACTGGACTGGGGCCGGTGATCGAGGCGAGTCTGGCCGCCACTCAAGCGCAAGTCTCCACTCATGACAAGGAGAAAGCACTATGAACTCTGATACCCATCTGGACCTGTCGCGTCGGGCACTGCTCGGCGCAGGCGTTGTGCTGGCGGCGACATCGGTTGTGAGTGGTGCTGCCGCCGCGCAAGCCACGGTACCGTCGAACGCTCCGGCAAAGCCCGGTACAGGCATGAGTCCCAAGCGCCGCCTGGGCCCTCTGGAGGTCTCGCCGATGGGCTTGGGCTGCATGAGCGGCAGCGACTTCTTTTATCCGCTGCCCGGCAAGGCGCGGATGATCTCGGTGATCCGCGAGGCCCATGATCGCGGCGTCACCCTCTTCGATACTGCGGAACTCTACGGCCCCTTCAAGAACGAGGAACTGGTCGGCGAGGCCATTGCGCCGTTTCGCCAGAACATCGTGCTCGCCAGCAAATTTGGTCACCGCTACGAAGGCAACAAGAGCACAGGCGTTGACAGCCGTCCCGCCTCGATCCGGCGCGCGGTCGAGGGCAGCCTGCGCCGCCTGCGCACCGACTACATCGACCTGCTCTACCAGCATCGCGTCGACCCCACGGTGCCGATCGAAGACGTGGCCAGCACTGTCAAGGATCTGATCGGCGAAGGCAAGGTGCGTGCGTTCGGCATGTCCGAGCCGGGGCTGGAGACCCTGCGCCGTGCCCATGCCGTGCAGCCGGTCGCCGCCGTGCAGAATGAATATTCGGTGGTGGAACGCAGCGTGGAACCAGGCACGCTGGCGCTGTGCCGAAAGCTGGGCATCGGCATCGTGTGCTGGGCGCCGCTGGCGCGCGGCTTCACCACCGGCCGTTTCGGCGAAGGTACGGTGTTCTTGCCCGGGGACTATCGCGGCGGTTTGCCACGCATGTTCCCCGACCCGATGAAAGCCAACCTGCGGCTGATCGACCTGCTCGACCGCTGGGGCAACAGCAAGGGCGCGACGGCAGCGCAGATTTCGCTGGCGTGGCTGCTGGCGCAGGGCGATGACATCGTGCCGATTCCCGGCAGCACCGATCCCTGGCACATGAGGGAGAACCTGGGCTCAACGGAAATCCGCTTTACCGCCGATGAGCTGGCGCGATTCCGCCGCGAACTGGAAGCCATTCCCGTCATCGGCGCAAGAGGGTCGCCGGGAAGCGTGGCGATGAACGGGTTGGAAGCCCCAAAGAAGAATTGACACGTCAACGTGGGAGTTCAGACAAACCAATCGATAAGGAGCCTTGATCGTGAACAGAATCGGATTCCACTACGGATATGTCATCGTTTTCTGCTGCTGCCTGATCATGGGCGTCATCATCGGACTGGTGATGAGTTGCGCCGGAATTTTCTACGGCCCGGTCAGCACCGAGCTGGGGATTTCCGTCGGCAGTTTCGGCCTGTACATGACGTTCGTCTACGCCTTGTCGTTCCTGATGCTTTCCGTCGCCGGGAAGCTCATGGACAGGTACAGCGCCCGTTGGCTGCTGACGATCAGCGCGGCGGTCGTCGGCGCGCTGTACATGACCATGTCGCAATTCAATGCTGTATGGCACTTCTACGTGGCCGGCGCCATCATCGGCATTTCGTTGTCGTTCCTGCTGTACCTGAGCTATCCGGTATTGATCAACCGCTGGTTCAATACCCGGGTCGGTTTCTTCATCGGGCTCTGCAGCGCGGCTTCGGGCATCGGCGGCGTGCTGCTCAATCCCTTCGGCGGCTACCTGATCCAAGCCCATGGCTGGCGCATCACCTACCTGGTGTTCGGCGTCATCATCCTGCTGCTGGTGGCGCCGTTGCTGGGGCTATTGCTGCGCAACCATCCCTCGGACATGGGCTTGAAGCCATTCGGCGAGAAGGCGGATGAAAGCGCAGCGGCCAAGGTCGGCATGGACTACGCCGTTGCCATCAAAACGCCCGTCTTTTATGCCTTGATGCTGTTCGCGCTGCTGATGATTTCGGTTTCCACGCTGAACCTGTTCCTGCCCAGCTACATCACCCGTGTTGGCTACTCGGTGGAACAGTCCGCGCTTGTGGCGTCGGCGATCATGCTGGGCGTCACCATCGGCAAGGTGGCGCTGGGGTATGTGAATGACAGAAGCTCTCTGGCAGGGGTGTTCGCCTCGACCGGCCTCGGAATCGTTGGGTTGATCCTGCTGCTGATGGGGCAGGCCGGCATGGCCTTGATGGTGCTTGGGGGGTTCCTGTTCGGCTGGGCCTACGCCGGTGTCACCGTGGAAACGGCCTTGCTGGTCAGAACCGTGTTCGGCGCCAAGGATTACTCGCAGATTTTTTCCAGCGTCTCCATTGCCTTGGCGCTGGGCGGTGCGGTCATGGCGGGAGGCTGGGGGTATCTGGCCGATGTCCTGGATTTCAGGCTGATCCTTGGCGCTGGCATCGTCCTGCTGGTGCTTTCCATGCTTATCGGGATCTATGCGGCAAGAACCGCAAACGCCCCCGTCAAGCGAGCATTTCAACCGTAGCGTTTTCGGCGTGGTGGCGCATGATCGAAGATGCATATATCACAGCGTACGCATTCAACACCTCTGAAAGGAATGAGTCATGAGCCAGTCAGCAACCAAGAGAGATGTCACCGTGGTCATCGGCGCCGGAGGCATCGGTCAGGCCATCGCCCGGCGCATCAGTAGCGGCCGCCACATATTGGTGGCCAACCACACCCAGGCGTCGGCCGA
>Ga0209573_1005584_pt1 | contig 11181 bp, 7 predicted proteins | sample TNRBio252014_DNA_FD_185870 | JGI IMG/M metagenome (GOLD analysis project Ga0209573, IMG submission 185870) | Wastewater treatment Type I Accumulibacter community from EBPR Bioreactor in Madison, WI, USA - TNR Reactor_6/25/2014_ DNA (SPAdes)... | ecosystem: Engineered > Bioreactor > EBPR >...
CGTTGTTCCTGTGATGACGCCGGCGACCAGCATCATGGGCGAGATCGCCCTGTTGAGTGTCTCCAGCAAGACACTGTCTCCGATGGAGGTGCGCACCATCGCGGAGTTCACGCTTCGGCCGGCGATCCTGTCCATCCCGGGCATCGCCCAGGTCACGGCGATGGGTGGCGAGTTGAAGCAGTTTCGGGTCCAGGTTGATCCTGACAAGCTCCGGCTGTTCGACCTCACGATCGAGGACGTTGAGAGGGCGCTTGCCGCCGCGAACCAGAACACCGGTGGTGGATTCCTGGTGAGCGGCGCGCAGGAACTTGTTGTCCGCAACCTCGGCCGCGTGCTCACGGCCGACGACATCGCCGCATCGCTGGTGGCCAACAAGCCGGGAGATCACGATTCACCGCCCCGTGCCGTGTTGATACGCGATGTGGCGACGGTCATCGAGGCGGGGCCCACCATCAAGCGTGGTGACGGCTCGGACAACGGTTCGCCGGCCGTCATCATGGCGGTCCAGAAGCAACCGGGCGCGGACACGATCTTGCTGACCCGTGCACTCGACGAAACACTCGCCCAACTGAAGCCCACGCTCCCGGCCGGGATCGACATCAACCCCGACGTGTTCCGCCAAGAGCACTTCATCCACGCCGCCATCTTCAACGTGGAAGAGGCGCTCGCGATCGGCGCGGTGCTCGTGATCATCGTGCTGGCGCTGTTCCTGATGAACCTCCGCACCACCCTCGTGACCCTCACGGCGCTGCCCCTGTCGATCATCACAACCTTCTTGGTCTTCCACTGGTTGGGTATGAGCGTCAACACCATGACGCTCGGCGGCCTGGCGGTGGCGATCGGCGAGTTGGTCGACGACGCCGTGGTGGACGTCGAGAACGTCTACCGGCGGCTCGGCGAGAACCGCCGGGCGGCGAATCCGCGGTCGATCACACAGGTCGTCTTCGAGGCGTCCAGCGAGATCCGCAACCCGATCATCCTCGGGACCGTCATCGTCAACCTGGTGTTCCTGCCCACGTTCTTCCTGCCCGGCATCGAGGGGCGACTGTTCGCCCCACTTGCCACCGCGTACATCATCAGCATCTTCGCGTCGCTCCTGGTCGCGCTTACGGTGACGCCGGTGCTCGCGTACTACCTGCTCCCGGGCATCAAGCGGATGGAGCACGGCCACGACGGGCCACTGCTGCGCTTGTGCAAGGCCATCGCCCGGCGTGCCTACGCGATCTCGATGCCCCGCCCGATTGCTGTGCTGGCGAGCCTCGGAGGGTTGGTCGCCGTCGCCCTGTTTGTGGTCACTCGGCTGGGTTCGGAGTTCCTGCCACCCTTCAACGAAGGCACTGCGGTCGTCGCCTTCTACGGCCAGCCGGGCATCTCGCTGGACGAGTCCAACAAACTCGGCAACAAGGCCGAGGAGTTGATCCTCTCGATCCCGCAGGTCAAGAGCACCGCGCGCCGGACCGGCCGCGCCGAGCAGGACGAGCACGCGCTGGGCGTGAACGCCAGTGAGATCGAGGTGGATTTCTGGACCAAGGACGAAGCCAAAGACCCCGCGAAACATGCGCTGGCCAACGGGCGGACGCCTCCCCCGGTCAGAGACATTCGTCCGCGCGAGGAAGTCTTCTCGCTCATTGAGGAGAAGCTCGCCGCCTTCCCGGGTGTCAACACCGGCATCGGACAGCCCATCAGCCACCGCATCGAGCACCTGCTCTCTGGCGTGCGCGCCCAGGTCGCCATCAAGATCTTCGGGGACGACCTCAACACGCTTCGCACGCTCGCAGACCAGACTAAGGCCGCGATGGAAGGGTTGCCCGGCGTGGCCGACCTGCAGGTCGAGCAGCAGGTCCTTGTGCCGCAGCTGCACATCGCGGTGAACCGAGAGGCCGCGGCTCGGGTGGGGTTCACACCCGCCACGCTCACCGACGCGATGGAGACGGCCACCAAGGGCAAAGTGGTTGGTCAGGTCCTCGACGGGCTCAAGGTGTTCGACATCACGTTGACGCTCGACGATCACCACCGATCGGACCCGACGCGGCTCGAAGAGATTCGTCTCGTCTCACCGACCGGTGCCGTGGTGCTGCTCCGCGACGTAGCCGAGGTTGTTGAGAAGCTCGGCCCCAACGAGGTCCAACGCGAGAGTCTGCGCCGCCGCATCGTTGTTTCGGCTAACGTCCGGGGCCGCGACCTTGGCTCAACCGTCGAGGACATCAAGAAGTCGATCGCGATGGACGTGCAGTTGCCGCAGGGCTACACGATCCAGTACGGCGGCCTGTACGAGGCGCAGCAGGAGTCGACCCGGCTTCTGCTGGCGCTCGGCGCGGGGTCGCTCATTGCCATCTTCGTCATCCTCTACACCCACTACCGCTCGGGCATGGTCGCTGCTCAGATCATGCTCAACGTGCCGTTCGCGTTCATCGGCAGCGTCGCAGCGCTCGCCATCACACGCGAGCCGTTCAGCGTGGCTTCGCTGGTGGGGTTCATCTCACTGACGGGCATCGCCACGCGCAATGGCGTACTGATGATCAGCCACTACATCCACTTGATGACCGAGGAGCGGCAACCGTGGAGCCGCGAGCTGATCATCCGCGGCAGCCAGGAACGCGTTGCGCCAGTCCTGATGACTGCCGTCACGGCCGGCCTTGGCCTCATCCCGCTGGTCGTGAGCAAGGGAGAGCCGGGCAAGGAGATCCTGTACCCGGTCGCAGTCGTCATCCTCGGAGGCCTCATCACCAGCACGCTGCTGGACTTCTTTGTCACCCCAGCTGTCTTCTACCGCTTCGGGAGATCAGCCGCCGAGCGGCTGGCCCGGGAGCACGTTGAGAAGCATGGCGAGGGGTCGCCGAGCCACCCCGCACCAATCGCAACCGACAGTTCAGTCAAGCCCACCGTCGCCGCGTCTGCAGGGGCGAACGACCGTGGAAGCGACGCCGCCCCTGCATCGCCCGAACCCGGCCGCTCAGCGGCCTCAGATCAAGGAGATCGCTCATGAAACGTTCACGGCTTTCGGTTCTGTCTGTGGTTGTCGCCTCTGGCCTCGCGCTCTCGATCGCACCGAGCGCGCTCGCGCAGCACGGCCACGGGGATCAGCCCGGGCACAAGGACGACGGTCACTCGCACGGCCAGGTTGCGAAGGCCGGTTCGTTCGCAGATGCGGCGCAGCGCATCGCGGCGGATGTGAAGGCGATGGACGCGGCCCTCGCGGGCGGCTCCATCGCGGGCGTTTCGGACAAGGCCAACGCCGTCGCCACGCTCGCCAAGACGCTCGGGGCGCTCGCGCTCGCCAAGGACAGCGGCGTGCCGCGCGAGAAGGTGAAGGACATCAACCTCGCCAGCAAGGAACTCGCCGAGGCCGCCGACAACCTGCACAACATCGCCGACGCGGGCGACCTTGCCAAGAGCAAGGCGGCGTTCACGCCCGTGAAGGCCGCGGCGGCCAAGGTCGCCGCGGTGGCGCCGGCGATGGCCGATGGGCACGGTCACGCGCACGGACACGAGACCGCCGCGCCGACCCACAGCGTCACCGTCGCCGCCGACGGCGGCAAGGCGATCGAGGCGGGCAAGGCCGTGCCGATGGTCTTCACGCTGAGGGACGCCATAGGTACGCCCGTCAAGGACCTGGACACCGTCCACGAGAAGGTGCTGCACCTGCTGGCCGTGAGCAAGGACCTCTCGTGGTTCGCGCACGAGCACCCAATGCGCCGTGCCGACGGCATGTTCAATCAGCCCATGAACTTCCCTGCCGGCGGCGAGTACACGCTGTACTTCGACTTCACGCCCAAGGGCTCGCCGCAGCAGGTCGTGCCCGCGAAGGTGACGGCGACGGGAGCTCCGAAGGCCGCCGTGCCGCTGACGGTCGATGCCGACAAGCCCAAGACCATCGACGGCTTCACGGTCGCGCTCGACACCGGGGGCGCCATCAAGGCCGGTGGCGCGGCGCACTTGGTGTTCACGGTCACCAAGGACGGCAAGCCCGTGACCACGCTCCGCCCTTACCTGGGCGCGATGGGGCACCTGGTCATCATCAGCCAGGACGGAACACAGTTCGTACACGCGCACCCTCACGAGCCCCACCAGGTTGGCGAGCACGGCGACGGGCACGGCGCTGGCGCGGGGGGCGGGCATGGTGACCACGCTGGCGGCGGCCACGGCACCGATGCCAAGAAGGACGACCACGCGGGGGGGGCGGGCCACGGCGGCGCAGCGCCGAAGGCGGCGGACGCGAGCCAAGGCATGGGCGGGCCCAAGGTGGACTTCGAGGCTCACTTCAAGGAGCCGGGAACCTACAGGGCGTGGGGCCAGTTCAACGTCGGCACCGCGGCCAAGGAGCAGATCCTGACCGTGCCCTTCACCTTCACCGTCGAGAAGGGGCCGGTGAGCGTGGCACCCGTCAACAAGGTCTGCCCGATGACGGGTGATGTGGTCAACGCTTTCCACACCCGCGACTTCAAGGGCCAGACGGTCGGCTTCTGCGACGGTGACTGCGCACTGCGGTGGGACGGTCTGAAGGAAGAGGAGCGGATGGCCAAGCTTGTCGCGGCCATCGCGGGCTCCACCCCCAAGACGCCGCACGGTGCTCAGCCGGGAGCCGGGCACTCTGGTTCGGACCCCGCGGGTGGCCACGACGACATGCCCGCGGGCGTGGACGCCGACGAAGAGCGAGCGCTCTACCTGACACCCGGCGGCATCTACACCGAGGCCGACATCAAGGCCAATGGCTCGGTGACGGCGAGCGAGAAGTTCAAGGGCAAGATGGCCAAGCACGACATGAAGCCCAAGGCCGGGGACAAGATCTGCCCGATCACGATGACCAAGGCGAACCCCAAGTTCACCTGGATCATCGGCGGCAAGGCCTACGAGTTCTGCTGCCCCCCGTGCATCGACGAGTTCGTGCTGCTCGCCAAAACCTCGCCCAAGGAGGTTCTCGATCCGAGCGAGTACGTGAAGAAGTGATCGTCGCCGCCGCCGCGCCGGGCGAGAGCCGGCGCGGCCGCATTTCGTGTGCCCGCACCGACGGGCCGTCCACCTTCCGTTCAACATCCGCGTTCATCGTTCCCGGAGTCATTCACATGAAGAAAACCCCCACCGTGTTCATCCGTTCGCTTGCCGCGCTCGTTCTCGGCGCTGGCATCGTCAGCGCCGCCGCCTGGGCGGCGCAACCCCAGCCGCCCGCCGCGACGGCGCAGGCCCAGCCCACGGCCAAGCCCGTCAACAAGCTCTGCCCGATCATGGAGAACGAAGTGGACGCCGAATCGCCCACGAGGCAGTTCAAGGGCGTCACCATCGGCTTCTGCTGCCCCGGCTGCGATCGCAAGTGGGACCGCAAGTCCGACGAAGCGAAGATGGCCATGTTGACCAAGATGGCCCCGGAAGCGGTCGCGGCGATCAACGCGGCAAGCAACCCGGCCCTGAAGGTCGCGCGTGACTATCTCGCCGCCTGCGGCAAGGCGGACGCGACGACGTTGAACGCGCTCTTCCTGGACAAGGGCCGCGCGACGGTGAGCGAGAACGCAGGCGATGAGGGGACGTGGGAGACGTACCGCGACCACCACCTCCTGCCCGAACTCAAGGAGATGCCCGGCTTCGTCATGACCGTGGCCAAGGAGGACGTGCAGACCTTCGGCACGACATCGATCGTGCGGCAGATCGGCTCGTTCACCGTGCCCGACCCCAACCACCCCGATGCGCCGCGGAAGTTCCTCGCCGCCGTGACCTACGTCGTCGTCGATGACGGCGGGACACCGAAGATCGCGCACCTGCACTGGTCGAGCCGGGCGGAGAAGAAGCCCGCTGCCGACACAACTGCCAAGCCCGAGCCCGGGCACGGTGGGAACGGCGGCCACGAGCACAAGTGATCGCCCCCACCGACCCGCCCCGCCGACGCGGCGCGGGCCGATTCCTGTTTGGAGACCTACCGCATGATCCGCCAGCCGACCTGCAGTCAAGTGCTTGTCATCCGGACACCCGCCACGCTTGCCCTCACACTCGCGGTGGTTACGGGTGGCTGTGCATCTCTCGATCCGACTCCCGATATCCAAAGGGCCTCCGCGACTGTCGGGGAGCGCTCGGGAGTAGCCGCGAACTGGTCCGAGCCCTGGGAGGCGTCACTGACTTCCTGGGATGGACGTGCACCGCTCTCAGTCGAGTCCGCCGTCGCGATGGCGTTGCGAAACAACCGCGAGATACGCTCACAGGTCGAGCAGATCGCTGCCTCGCGAGCGGACCTTGTGCAGGCGGGGCTGCTTCCAAACCCGATCGTCGGGTTGACCCTCCGCTTCCCCTTCGACCCCGTGAGTGGCGGGACGTTCATCGGCGCACAGGTTGTGCAGTCATTCACGGCCCTGTGGCTGCGCGACGGCAAGATCACGGCCGCCGACGCACGACTCAATCAGACCGTGCTCGACGTGTCCGACAGGGCTCTGCGCCTCGTCGCGGATGTGCGATCTACTCACGCGCGCATCGTGTTCGGGCAGCGCGCCGTGTCGCTCTCGGATGAGAATCTCGCGACGATCCGCCGGAGCATCGAGTCGCTCGATGCCCGCGTGCGGGGGGGCGAGGGCACGACCCTGGATGTGAACCGCGCCAAGCAGCAGCTCGCCAAGGGGCAGGCCGACCGGGTTGCTGTAATCCGCGATCTCGCCAAGGAGCGCCGTCGGATGCTGGAGCTGATTGGCTTCGCCAGCGAAGCCGTGGAGTGGACCACGGCGGAGAGCGATGGAGCAGGCCCCGGCTCCCCGCTGAGCGAGTCGGCGGCAATGGCTCTGGCGGGTTCGCAGCGCCTCGATGTCGCAGCGGCGAAATCGATCGTGGAAGCACAGCGCGCTGACTTGTCGGTCGAGGAAGAAAGCCGCCTGAAGGACTTTGGGCTCGGTGCCGACTTCGAGCGGTCGGAGTCGGGTGAGAAATCCGTCGGGCCGGTGATCGAGATCGGCGTTCCGATCTTCGACACCAACCAAGCGCAGATCGCGAGGGCCGGTTCGCTCGCCCGCGCCGCGCTGGCCGCCTACGAGGCGACCTCGCAGCGCGCGGTGCGTGAGGCCCGCGTCGCGTGGGTCGAACTGGATAGCGCATCGCGGCTTGTCGCCCAGTACCGATCGGACGTGCTCGCGCTCTCCGAACGCAATCTCACACTCGCCGAGTCGGCGCTCAAAGCGGGCCAGGCGGACGTCACCGTGCTGCTCGAAGCCCAGCGCGAGTTGATCGACGCGCGGCGGGTGCTCAATGACCTTGAACGCGAAGAGGCGTTGGCTCGCGTCGCACTCGAACAGGCGGTCGGTGGTCGCTTGGTCGTTCCCGAGGGCGGGTCACCTGCGCAGGGAGGCGAGCGATGAAGGGGTGCTTCCATCGTCGCAAGGAGGGCCACGGTCATGGATAACGCTGTCGCGCTCGTCCAAGCCTATCTGCGGGTCAACGGGTATCTCACCGTAACGGAGTACCCGATCGTCGAGTCGATCCCCGCCGGGGGCTTCCAGACGGCGACGGATCTCGATGTGCTCGGGTTCCGTTTCGGGCACTCGTGCACACTCCAGACGCCCGCGGGGTCGGACGGGGCTGGCGTGGTATGTGAGATCCAGACCGACCCGGGGCTGGATATTCACCCCGGCACACCGGACATGATCATCGGTGAGGTCAAGGAAGGTCGTGCGGTGCTGAACCGCGCGGCCTCGAACCCCGGCGTGCTCGCCGCCGCGCTGACCAGGTTCGGGTGCTGCGAGCCGACGCACGCGGTCGAGCTCGGGCATGCGCTCGTGCGGCACGGGCACGCGCAGACTCGCCACGGGCACCGCGTCCGCCTGGTCGCCTTCGGATCGCTGCCGCCCGACGCTCCAGCGCGCGGCGTCAAGGTCGTGCTTCTCGGCACGATCATCGACTTCCTTCGTGCCTACTCGCGACAGCACTGGGCACAGCTGCAGTCCTCGGAGTCCAAGGACCCGGGTCTTAGTTTCCTGATGACACTCGAGAAGGCCGAGCGCGGGCGCCGCGCCCGGGCCGCATCCACCGGTTCCACAAGCTTGAAAGGAGATCGCTCATGAATCGCTCTCGCACTTCGTTGATCGCCCTCGTCGTTGGTTTGGCATTGTCGTCGTCGGCGCTCGCCCAGTCACAGCCTCCCGCGGGCGTGGACCCGGCCACGCACGCGGCGCACGTCGCGCAGGGGGCCGGCGCGCATACCCAGCCTGCCGCGCAGCCGGTCGACAACGCGGAACTGGCCAAGCAGCTCGCGGAGCTCCGAGCGCAGATCGCGCAGCTCCAGGCCGCCCTCGCGCAGGGCCAGGCTGCCGGTGGCTCGCCGCAACCGATGCCTCAGGGCGGCATGAAGCAAGGCATGCCGATGGGCAAGTCGTCGATGCAGGGCACGGGCATGTCCCGCATGGGCAGCGGATCGATGCCGCAGGGCAACTCTGGCATGTCCGGCATGTCCGGCGGCGGCTCGGGCATGATGGACGACATGATGATGGGCGGGATGATCGGCGGCTCGGGAGGTATGTCGAGCGGCGGCGGCATGATGGGGATGATGGATCAGATGATGGGCATGGGCATGTCGCGCATGGGCGGCGGCATGAAAACGGGGGGCATGGCGTCGGCTCTCCCCGGCTTTCCCGGCGCGTCGCACATTTATCACCTCGGGGCGACCGGCTTCTTCCTCGACCACGGTTCGCACATCACGCTGACGGTCGACCAGCAGAAGCAGCTGGGCGAAATCAAGGAACAGTCGCTGCTCGGCCAATCGACGCTTCAGCGGAAGGTCGACCAAGCCGAGCAGGAGCTCTGGGACCTGACAGGCGCCGACGCACCGGACGCCGCCAAGGTCGAGGGGAAGGCCCGCGAGATCGAGCAGCTCAAGAGCGAGCAGCGCATCTCGTTTATCCGCGATGTCGGCAAGGCCGCCGCGGTGCTGACCGACGAGCAGCGCAAGCAGCTGACCGGCATGATGCCCGCGAACCCGGCCCCCGCCAATCAGCCCGGCGCGATGCCCGGAATGGGTGGCGCTGGGGGCGGCATGAGCGACATGTGAATCACCCGACGAGCGCTCTCTGCGGCGCTCGAAGAAAGGAGCCGCGCAATGTCCAAGCACAATCCTCAGTGCAAGCCCGGTGGGATCGTCGTGTCGATCAGGGCCCCCGAGGCAAAGGAAGTGTTCGTCGCCGGTACGTTCAACAACTGGAACGCCCACGGCCAGCGCCTCAAGCGTACCGGCAAGGACGGGCACTGGGTCGGCACCCTCGACCTGCCGCCGGGCAGGTACGAGTACAAGTTCATCGTGGACGGTCGGTGGTGCTGTGAGCTGGGATGCGATGGTCCATACAACGGCTGCCCGGGCTGCGTGCCCAACGAACTCGGGACCATGAACCGGACACTCGTCGTCGGCGAGCCGGCACATGAGGACGGCCTGGCACTGGGCCAGCGATTGTGAGCCATTGCTATGGACCCTGAGAAGGCGAGCCAAGTGCGGAGTGCGTGCGTGTGGGGTGTAATCCTCACGGTGCTGCACTTTGCGCTTGGGACGCGAACACACGCGGTCCACGGCCTGCACATCCTGCTGGCGGGCCTCTTTCTCGTCCCGGTGATCCTGGCGGCGGCGGCGATGGAGCGTCGAGGCGGCCTCATTGCCGCCGCCGCGGTGAGCGTCGCGTATCTGGCGCATCTCTTCTGGAGTTGGCGGGGCTCGCAGTTCGTCAATGCTGACCAGTTCGCCTGGCCTCTCGTGTACGCCGTGGTCGGGCTGACCTCGGGCCATCTCGTTCACTCAGCCAACTTCCGCAAGTGGCAGCGCGACGAGGTGATCCGCCGCGCGTACGAGGAGGAGCAGCGAAGAAAGAGTGCCCCGCCGTGACTAACCCTCCCGCCAGGCCCTTAGGCGAAGATCGATCCTCCCCGGAGAAGCCCATGATTGCGCGTGCCATCGATAGAGCGACTCGCAGCCGGCTGATGGCGGCCATCCTCATGGTGCTGCTCGTCGCACCGACGCTGCGGGCCCAGGTCAGCCCTGAGGAGCACGCCAAGCACCACCCGCAGGGAGGTGCGCCGCAGCAGCCCGGAGGTACTCCTTCGGCTCCTTCCGGTGGCATGGCGGGCATGATGGAGGGGATGGGAGCGCCGCCCAAGGAGCTCTACCCGCGCCTGATGGAGCTGCCGTCCCTTACGCCTGAGCAGAGGGAAGGAATGCAGCGTGCGGCGCACGAGCGGATGGAGTCGGGTACCAAGATGATGGCCGAGGCGATGGACATCCTCCTGACCCGGGCGGGTGTCAACGACTACGCGGCTATGCAAGACGCGATGAACCGGCTCCGCGAGGGGGCCGCGAGATTTGACAGTGGTCTCAGCACCCATCGAGCGATCAGTGAGGGCCGTTCTCCGCAGGACGTCGGTCTGCAATGGTTCAAGGGGCAGATGAATCTGGCGGAGCCGCCTGTGACAGGACGGCACGGGTCGTTGGGCTGGTCGGTCGAGCACTGGATCGTCATGATCGGGCTCGCGGCGTTCGCTGTGGTGATGGTCGGCATGTACTTCGTCAAGATGCGCCGCGCCACGGCCCTGCTTCGCCGCTTGACGGAGCCGCCGCCGGGCTCCGCGCTCGCGGCCACACCGGCCGCGGCAACGGCCGCAGCCCAGCAAACCGCGGCACCGCGCGTGCCGTCCGAATCGACTCCGCCTCCGCCCTCTTCAGAGAGTGTCGACGGAGTGATCGGCCCCTGGAGCGGCTCCCTTCGCGTCTCGAATGTGTTCGCTGAGACGCCCTCGATCAAGACCTTCCGCCTCGTTAACCCCTCTGGAGGCTCCATCCCGTTCGCGTTTGTGCCGGGGCAGTTCCTGACGCTCGCCCTCGCGCTGGCCGGGAAGACGACCAAACGCGCCTACACCATCGCGTCGTCCGCGGCCCAGCGAGATTACGTGGAGATCACCATCAAGCGGGAGGAACTCGGGGTCGTGTCGCGCTATCTCCACGACCGAGTTGCGCCCGGAGATCTGCTCCAGATCGCCGCTCCGCAGGGCCGTTTCACCTTCTCCGGAACGGACGCGGACAGCATCGTGCTGATCGGCGCGGGTGTCGGGATCACACCGCTGATGTGCATCGTCAGGACCCTGACCGACCGGGGCTGGAACAAGGACATCTTCCTTCTGTTTGCGTGCAGGACCTCGGGCGACTTCGTGTTCCGCGAGGAGCTCGAGCATCTCCAGCGGCGG
>Ga0209573_1005585_pt1 | contig 11180 bp, 7 predicted proteins | sample TNRBio252014_DNA_FD_185870 | JGI IMG/M metagenome (GOLD analysis project Ga0209573, IMG submission 185870) | Wastewater treatment Type I Accumulibacter community from EBPR Bioreactor in Madison, WI, USA - TNR Reactor_6/25/2014_ DNA (SPAdes)... | ecosystem: Engineered > Bioreactor > EBPR >...
GACGACAAACGCTTTTGTGGCCACCATCGCCTGGTATTCGCGACGGGCAATCGTCAGGATCTTCTGCATACGTCCTGGATTTCTGATTCTGGATTCCCGCGTGTGCGGGAATGACATCGACGACGACCAGACGGCCGTCAGGACTGGTGTTGAAACTCATCGCTCAGAGGGTATTCGAACGAATCACTCGCTTATTGCACAGGAAGCGGGATTGCCGGGAGCAAAACACATTGAAATCGGAGTGACGCGGCCGTCATCCTTTGCGTGAGACCTGCGGCTCAGAGGTGCTGGTGGCATCCGGCGCGAGGGTTTCCGAGAAGCTCATGACGGTCAGTTTCAACTCGCGGCATTCGTCGGAAGTCAACCACTCGCGCGAAGTGATCAGTGCGGCTTCGATGCGAGCCATTTGATAATCGAGACATAAGTGCAGGTCTGGCCGATCCTTCGGTTTCAATTGAGATCCGGATTCGCTGAGTTCCGCAAACGCCGCCACATGATCCTGCAGATGTCCCAGTTCTTTCTGAATGTTTGGCAGCAGTTCCGCGAGACGGCGAATGCGAGGATCGTCGACCAGTGGCTCGGCCAGATCGGCGGCATAACGAACCTGTTTTGCTCGAATGCGAAATCGATGGATCGCCTCGGGAGAGACTTCTTCCGGAATCGCCTGAATCAGTCGGACCGACTGCTGATGGAATCCTTTCAGCATCCAGGCGTCGGCGGATTCATGGAAACTCGGATGGGTGGATTCAGCCAATTCCTGGATGAGCCGCCGATGATGCCGCCGAAAACGTCCGCTGTCGATCAGTTGTTCCTGCAGTTTCACGAGGCCTTTCTGATACTTTCGTCGCCTTTGCCCCAGAGCTTTTTTCAGGGCCTTTCCGGCACATGCAGGTGTCGCCGGGGTTGCCGTCTGCATGACATCCAGATCTCGCGCACGACGAGTCGCCTTCAGTGTGGCCTTGAGTTTTTTTCGAAGCCACGCCATTTCGTCGGCGGGCAGGAGCTCCGCAAAGTAATCAAGGGCAGCGATGGCATGGCGGCAGGAAACTCGCAGCTTATGCACGTGCTCAATATCCTGCTCCCACCTGAACGCTGCCTTCCGGAAGACTTTACGGACGGTCGTCAGGCGTTCATTCAGTCGATCGCGGACAAAGTCACTCAATGACGGTTCAACCGGTTCGCTGTTCACGCCGGAATCCCCACGAAAGGCCATCACGGAAGTCACTGGTTAAAGGATCCCAGATTGAATCAGAGTCAGCCGCTGTCTACAAGGGGCTCAACTTTTTCACGGTGGTTGGGTGTAATCGTGGATTTCGGTAGGTCCTCCTTGCCGAGGAGGACTTCGCGGCCTGCCGCGACCTGTGTGCACATCAACCAGGGTACCGGGCCAATATCCTGTTGCCTGTTGCAAATGGGGTTCGCCTTGCGGCGAAGGTCCTTTCCGGCAGAAAGGACCTACTTTGACAATCATCCGCGACTACATCCTGGTGGTTTGCTCGTACGGCGTTTATGAGAGGGAGTATGCTCGCGACTCCCCGCTCCCTCCTCCCTGCTATTCGACGGCCGGAACGGGTTCTGTCACGGGGCCGGCGATGCGGATGAAGATGTTGTGCAGAGACGGTCGCAGCAGTTCAAAGTGTTCCAGCGGGCATTCGGAAGCCAGTCGCTTCAGCAGTGCGTCCGTGTGCTGACCACTGCGGAGTTTCAGGTATTGAAAAGTGCCGCGAGTTTCGATGGACTCGGCTTCCGGCAAATCAGCCGGCAGGGCATGGCCTTCCGCGAGGCGGATTTTCACTTCATCGGCCGTGTAACGACGCTGAATTTCGCTGACGGTGCCATCCAGCACCTTGTTGCCCTGGTGAATCATGAAAACTCGTTCACACATCCGTTCGGCCACATCCATCTCATGAGTCGAAAAGATGATGGTGGTGCCGCGACTGCGGACTTCCTGAATGGCTTCGCGCAGCAGTTCCAGATTCACGGGGTCCAGACCACTGAACGGTTCATCCAGAATCAGCAATTGCGGTCGAGCGATGACGGCCGCCATGAACTGCACCTTCTGACTCATTCCCTTCGACAGCGATTCGATCTTTCTCTGCCCCCAGTCTGAAGCTCCCAGCCGATTCAGCCAGAAGTCAATCTCCGGCCGACAGTCCGTAAATCCCTTCAGCCGAGCGTAGTACTCAAGCAGGTCGCGAACTTTCATGCGGCGATACAGGCCGCGTTCTTCGGGCAGGTAACCGACTCGATCATCGGCGCAATCGCCTTCGGATTCTCCAAGCACGGAGATCCGACCATGATCCGGAAAAAAGATTCGCAGGATCATGCGAATGGTGGTCGTCTTTCCCGATCCGTTCGGACCGATGAATCCATAAATCGATCCCGTGGGAATCGCAAGATCCAGATCGCGTACGGCCGTGTGAGCGCCAAACGTCTTGGTCACTCCTTCAATTTCGACAGCATTGTCAGTCATAGAATTCTCAGAGGTCCCCGCCGTGGATCATTCCGGCGTTTCTCAGGGCGAATGTGCCCGGTGTGTCCCGGTGCCGGTGTGTTTCGGCCATTGTTGCGAAAGTGAGTCCGTGTTTGAATCGTCTCTGTTTCTGAGTTCTTCCGACAAAGGTTTGCTGGCTGATTCGAGCAATCAGGCCGTTTCCTGGCATCTGTCTGTGGAATTTCATGTCACGTCGTCTCATCGGGTCCTGTGCGTTATGCCTTAACGGATTCAATCGGCTTTCTGTGGTCGATTGGAAGACGCACACGGGACCGACTGTTATGCTCCGTCCGATTGATTGAAGGTGTGTGCTTAATAACGTTCACCCGAAGTTCGTAGTTCCGCCTTCAGGCGGCAGACTCGGCAAATGTTCGTGTGAGTTCCGCCTGAAGGCGTGTCTGCAAACGAAGGATTCTGGCCGAGTGAATGGCAATGGGCGCAACGGATTCCGCTCCTTCGAAAGGTCTTTCGCGCCGACAATCCGCCAGTTTTCCACTACCCATTTCCGCGGCCTGCAACGGAATTAAATACTCTCATGACTGACGAATCGCCCAAGCGAAAGATCTGGGTCGGCTTTGATCTGGGTGGTACCAAAATGCTGGCGGTCGTGTTTGACGACAAGCTGAAGGTGCTGGGGAAGAAGCGTCGGAAGACTCGCGGCAGCGAAGGGGAACAGGTCGCGCTGGAGCGTCTGGCGGAAACCATCGTCATGGCGCTGCAGGAAGCTCAGGTGTCGCCCGATGAGATTTCAGGCATTGGCGCGGGCGTGCCCGGTCCGCTGGATCTGGGGAAAGGGGTGATTCTGGAAGCTCCGAATCTGGGCTGGAAGAGTGTCGGCCTGCAGGAGTTTCTTTCCAAACGATTCAAGTGTCCGGCGGTGATCTGCAACGATGTGGATGCAGGTGTCTTCGGAGAATACTCCAGCGGCGCTGCTCAGGGGGCTCGGTGTGTTCTGGGAGTGTTCCCGGGCACCGGTATCGGTGGCGGTTGTGTGTACGAAGGTCGCATCTTTCGAGGAACTCGGTCTTCCTGCATGGAAGTCGGGTTTCTGCAGATGGCGACAGAAGGGCCGGCGGCAGGAGTCGGTCCGCCGGGAACTTTGGAAGGTCTGGCCAGTCGCCTGGCGATCTCGGCTGAAGCGGCCAAGGCCGTGTTTCGCGGGCAGGCCCCCCATCTGAAGGAAATGGCAGGAACGGACATCAGCAAGATTCGCAGTTCAATGCTGGCCAAATCCATCGATATGGGAGACAAAGTCATCGAGCAGATCGTGCGTCGAGCGGCTGAGCAGGTGGGACGTGGCATCGGCAGTCTGATCAACATTTTGGCTCCGGATGTCGTGATTCTGGGCGGCGGACTGGTGGAGGCGATGCCCAGGCTGTATCTCGACGGGGTCCGGGAAGGGATCAAAAGAAACGTCTTGCCGTCACTCGCCGATTGTGCCAAGCTCAAAGTCAGTGAACTGGGAGACCTTGCGGCTGCGGTGGGTGCCGCTGCGTGGGTCAAACAGGAGGCTGATGCCAGGGCTGCGAAGTCGTGAAGGTGGAATCCGTCACGCTGTTCCTTTGGAGGTCGCTGACAGAAATTTGCCAGTTGGCTGAAAATTGATGTCCACAGGGAATTCAGGAATCCATTCACCAGAGTGATGCGTCGAGCATCCGAGAATCAGGGCCAGAAGTTTTTCGCTTCTGAAGAAAAATGACTGCCGGGAATGAACCACATCGCAGCGATCCTGCAGCGAGGCAGGAATCCGCCATGGCCACGACAGGCTCAGTGCCGACAACTTCGGCGTCGCCCGGAGCCGCCTCGACGGGCCCGTCGTCAACGGGCTCATCATCATCGTCAGGCTCATCATCATCGGGGCCGGTTGATCCTGTGCGAACACAGAAGGCCTTTCCGCTGGCCGTCATTGAACTGGGGACCTCGGCGATCCGCATGGCCATCGGAGAAAGTCGAGGTGGTGCGTCAGTCCGAGTTCTGGAGCAGCTGGTCCGCGGTGTCAGCCTGGGGAAAGACACATTCACCACGGGGGTGATTGAACGCAAGACGCTGCAGGAATGTGTTCGTGTTCTGAGAAGCTATCGACGCAAACTGGCAGAATACGACTGCCACGATCCCGCTCATCTGCGCATCGTTGCCACCAGCGCGGTGAGGGAAGCAACGAATCGCCTGGAAGTGCTGGACCGGATTTACATTGCCACGGGTTTTGCCGTCGAGTTAATTGACGATGCGGAGATTTCTCGAGTCACCTATCTGGGGATTCGACCGCTGCTGCAGAGCGATGCGGAACTGACTGATGCCACAACCGTGGTTGCAGAGGTGGGTGGCGGGAACACCGAAGTTCTGGTGCTGAAGGGCCGCGACATTATTCATTCGCAGCCCTATCGCCTGGGATCTTTGCGGTTGCAGCAGATGGTCATGCAGTCCCAGACCAGTCGCAGTCGCGCGGTCAGCATCATGACGGGGCAGATTGATCGCACGATTGAACCACTGATCGATCTGGTTCCCCGCGGCCGTCCTGTCGAATTCGTCGCACTGGGCGGTGACATGCGATTCGCCGCGAAGCTGCTGGGCATCGATCTCAATCAGTCCGGTCTGACTCGCATCCCTGTGGCCGAGTTTGAAAAGCTGACGAATCGACTGGCGTCGCTGACGGTCGATCGCATCATGCACAAGTACCACATGGAGTTGTCGCAGGCTGAGACACTGGTTCCGGCGTTGCTGAGTAATCTGCGGATTGCCCGGTTGCTGGGTTGTCAGCAGATGCTGATCACCGGATTCAATCTGCGGGACGCGCTGCTGCAGGGCATGCTGCGATCCAACGACTGGTCCTCGGACTTCTGCGAACAGATCGTCAACAGCGCCGTGGAGCTGGCTCGCAAGTATCAGGTCGATCTGCTGCATGCCCGGCACGTGGCGGAACTGGCCCGCAGGCTGTTCCGAGCACTTCAGTCGGAACATCGCATGGACATTCGCTGCGAAACGCTGCTGGTGGCTTCGGCGCTGATGCATGAGATCGGCCTGTTTGTGGGACTGTCCGGGTACCACAAGCATTCGCACTACCTGATCATGAACAGTGAACTGTTTGGCCTGAACGCGCTGGATCATCAACTGGTCGCCATGATCGCTCGATACCATCGCCGAGCATCTCCCAAACCAACTCACGAAGCCTTTGCCAGACTGGACCGGGACAGTCGCGTCATCGTGTCGCGTCTGGCCGGCATTCTGCGGGTGGCCGTGGCCCTCGATCACACGGGCAGCCAGCGAGTTCGCGACATTGAATGCACGATCGAGAAAAACCGACTGGTTGTCACCGTGACCAACATGGCTGGCGATCTGTCTCTGGAGCGAATGGAACTCAGACAGCGAGCGTCTCTGATGGAGGACACGTTTGGTCTGGGAGTTCTGCTCCGCGAAGCACCCCGGTAGAGGAAACAGCATCGGCAATGTCTGAGACAGAATCCATTTTTGTGAATCGTGAACTGAGCTGGCTGGAGTTTAATCAGCGAGTTCTGGATGAGGCGTGTGATCCCTCAGTCCCGCTGCTGGAACAGCTCAGGTTTCTGGCCATCACCGCGTCGAATCTGGACGAGTTCTTCATGGTTCGGGTCGGCAGTCTGCTGACAGCCATTCGATCGGGAGACATGTCCAACGATCCCTCCGGGATGTCACCTCTGGAACAGATCAACGCGATCAGCCAGCGGACTCGAAAAATGGTGACTGATCAGTACCGCATTTATCTGGATGAGCTTGAGCCCCACCTCAGTGAAGCCGGAATCCGCCGACGTCGTGCGGCCGAGCTGAGCGAACGACAGATCGATTTTGTCGACACGGTCTTTCAGGAACAGATCCAGGCCGTGCTTACGCCGATCGCCGTGCACGATCCGACACGGTTTCCTCTGTTGTTCGGTCGTACGGTTAACGTAGCCGTGCAGATGAAGGGACGATCCGACACCGAACCATTTCGCTTTGCCGTGATCCCCTTTGGCCGATTTGATCTCAGATACATCACGCTCCCAAGTGCCGGAGGATACGAATTCATTCTGACCGAAGATGCCATCTCCCTGCTGGTTGATCGGTTCTTTCCAGGTGAAGAAATCGTGGCCACCGTACCCTTCCGAGTGACTCGCAACGCGGATTTTTCGGTCAGTGACGACGATGGAGCGGATCTGCTGGCCGAGATGGAAGACGTACTGGACTATCGCAAGGACAGCTTCTGCACTCGCCTGGAAGTTTCCGACCAGGTAACTCGGCCCATCCTCGAATTCCTCAAGTCACTGCTGCGAGTTGGCGAACGCGACATTTATCAGGTTCCGGGGCCAGTGGGACTCAGCGATCTGATGCAGTTGTCCAGCGTCAGTGGCTTTGATCAGCATCTCTATCCCAGCTGGACGCCGTGCGAATCGCCAAAAATTGACCCGTCGGAATCGATGTTCGACACGATGAAGGCGCACGATGTGCTGCTGTTTCATCCGTACGAAGGCATTGATCCGGTGCTGCGGCTGATGTCCGAAGCGGCCGAAGATCGCGATGTGGTTGCCATCAAACAGACTCTGTATCGCACCAGTCGCAACAGCCCGGTTGTCCGGTCGCTGATTCGCGCTGCAGAAAACGGCAAGAACGTGACGGTGATTGTGGAACTGAAGGCTCGATTCGATGAAGCCCGCAACATCGAATGGGCTCGCCAGCTGGAATACAGCGGCGTACAGGTAATCTACGGAGTGCGTGGTCTGAAGACGCACGCCAAAGCCTGCATCGTGGTTCGACGCGAACCGCAGGGTTTCCAGCGATACTGTCACTTCGGCACGGGCAATTACAACGAAATCACATCCCGCTTCTACACGGACATCAGCCTCCTGACCGCCAATCAGGAACTGGGGAACGATGCAATTGCGTGGTTCAATGCGGTGACGGGCTGCTCGCAGATTCAGCAGTTCTCACTGATCGAATCGGCTCCCATCGGCCTGCGTGAAAAACTGCTGGAGATGATCAATGTCGAAACCGAACGAGCTCGAAACGGCGACAAGGGTCAGATTATCATCAAACTGAATTCCCTGGCCGACCCGGTCATGATTTCTGCGCTGTATGACGCTTCCAAAGCGGGTGTGGAAATCGATCTGAACATCCGCGGGATCTGCTGTCTGAAACCCGGTGTTCCCGGCCTGAGTGAAAACATTCGAGTCACCAGTATCATCGATCGGTTTCTGGAACACGCTCGCATCCTGTATTTCCATCACGGCGGCGATGAACGAGTCTTCATTTCCAGTGCCGACTGGATGCCGCGGAACCTGGATCGCCGAGTGGAACTGCTGGTGCCCATTCTGGATGAATCCTGCAAACGCCGCGCGATCAACATTCTGAAGACCTGCCTGCGTGACAATACCAAGTCCCGAATCCTGACCTCAGACGGTTCTTACAAGCAACCGAGCGGTTCGCCCGTGCGCAGTCATCGGAGCCAGCTTGAGTTTCAAAGTCGCTATCGCGAAGCCGAACAAAGTGCCGTCGAAAGAAACCGCACGACGTTCGTGCCGCTTGAACCCACGAGTTGAGCGGCGGGTTGCGAGTGACGATGCGTAGCCGAAGTCGCCAGACTTTGGCCCTCCCGGAAATCACGAAGTCGCCAGACTTTGGTGGCCAGCAGCAGGGAGCGGAGAAGAGAGAGGGCGAGCAACAATGCAGGGCCGGCCAAACTGTGGCCAGTTCGGCTACGCGTCACCGGCAGTTTCTGCCGATGGCGGTCAATCACAAATTCGACTGTACCGATTGCGGGGACATTGCCGATGACGGAAAGCATGCGGCGCACTTTGCGTGGCAATTCGTTCCGATCAGCACAGTGGGTGGCCGGGGAATTCTGCGGCCGACCCGAACGAGGTCAGAAATGGACGCTCAGGCAATTGATCCGACAAATGGTGCGTTGAAGCGACGACTGGGGCGGGGCCTGAATGCTCTGCTGGGCAGTTCCGGAATGGACGATGCAGAGGGAGTGCGTCCGGCGACCATTCCGATGCATGCGCCGTCGGCTCCGCCAGCTCCGGGTTCCGATGAAATCTCACTGGAACTTATCGAACGCAACCCGTTCCAGCCGAGGCGGGATTTTGATCAGGCGTCCATTGATGAACTGGCCGACAGCATTCGGAAACACGGACTGCTGCAGCCCTTGCTGGTGCGAGCGAAGCCTGATGGCGAAGCTGGCTATCAATTGATTGCCGGTGAAAGGCGATGGCGAGCGGCTCAGCAGGTTGGCATGGAAACGGTGCCCTGCCGAGTGATCGAATTTGAAGATCGCCAGGCCAGTGAAGCTGCTCTGGAAGAGAACCTCAAACGCGAAGACCTGAACGTGCTGGAAAAAGCGCGGGCCTTCAAGGACTACCTTGATCGCTTCGGTGGAACCATCGAAGAACTGGCTCGACAGCTGAGCATGAGTCGTGCGAATGTCAGCAACATGATGCGGCTGCTGGAACTTCCGGACGCCGTTCAGAAAATGCTGCGAGAAGATCGCATCAGCAACGGGCACGCTCGAGCCATTCTGCCGCTGTCAGAGACTCAGCAGTGCGAGCTGGCTCGACAGATTGAACAGGACCAATTGTCCGTTCGTCGGACGGAAGAAATTGTGCGCGACATCCTGAAAGCAGGAACTCTGCCGGTCCCAACCGACGGCAGTTCCGCAGCGCCGTCGGAGAAACCCTCGCTGTCCAATCATGTGTTGTCGTTGCAGGATCATCTGCGAACAACTCTGGGTGCGAAGATCGATATCAAACTGAAGAAGAATGATGCGGGCCAGATCGTGATTCACTTCAGCAACAACGACGACTTTGAACGCATCGTCGGTCAGTTACGAAATCCAGCGTAACAATCTCTCCCTTCTCCCCGAGATCGGGGAGAAGGTGGCCGACAGGCCGGATGAGGGGCCGAGTCGCGGTGGAGACTTTGCCTCAAGGCGGGACATCAAACGATAGATTCCAACTGAGGTTTATAACCGGACGCTGACACGTTCCGGCTGACAGATGTGACTCGCATCGGCCGTGACGCCTGAGTGAAGGTAGTTCTCGTGGCGGATTCGGATGCCCTCAGAAACACAATTCAGATCACGTCAACCGGCATTCTGGTTCGTGTATTTGTGCAGCCCAAAGCGCGACGTGAACAGGTTGTGGGTCTGCATGGCGACCGATTGAAACTCGCCGTCACCGCACCTCCCGATAAAGGCAAAGCCAACGCGGCCGTGATCCGGCTGCTGGCGGAGATGCTGCAGGTCGCCCCTTCGAAAGTGGAACTGCTCCGCGGCGACACCAGTCGACAGAAGGATCTGCTGGTCGCTGGCCTGTCACAGGAGGACGTTCTCGAGCGGCTGGCTTCGCGAGTCCCGTAGCCCGCGATTCCGTGGCCGAAGTCGCCAGACGTGGGTGAAATTGCATCATCCAATGCTGGTGAGTGCAAAGTATGAGGAAAACCTATTCGAGACGTAGCCAAGTACTTGCGGAAGGATTGCTCGTGTTCGATTCTCCCGCAAAGTGGATTTCAACAGCATAGATGCCGGGTTTCAGCATTCGTTTCGCGTTGAATTCAACCGAAATTGTTTGCTCGCCAGTCTTGCTGTCCTCGGCAGGACGAAACGCAGCGCCATCTTCGACAACCCAACGTCCTTTCTTCCAACTTGATACCTTGAGGACTCCGGAACTTCGGTCCAATACTGGATCTGGGGAGGAATATCGGGCAAACACCTGGATCGGCGAATTCGCTTTTGCCACGAAGATATTGTCTTCTGGTGCTGCCCCCTGAATCTGCATCTCAAAACTTGTAAATCGGTCGACGATCGGCGTTGGAGGGGCGGCAGGTCGAGGCGGGTCGGAATCTGAACAACCCAGGATGAATATGAGCGCTGATGCTGCTGCGACCAAAAACACCCATTGAACGCCATTCATGTGCACTTCAATAGCCTCGGTGTCTTTTCATCTCGAATGATTGAATCTGCACGGAGTTCAGAGACTGTGTATGAATGCTGAAGAACAGGGGCTGCGTCATTCCGCTCTATGGAAGCATTTGCACGACTGCAGTCAAATGCAAAACGGAATTCGCATCCCAATTCATCGAACGAAGTTCTCGTACGGATCCAATTTCGCGGTCGGGAGGCCATGGGCACCGGTTCGATCGCTGGTCAGAACTGCGCGACAGTTGGCGAATGATCCACCACATTGTCACCCCGCCCCGGAATCGGTATATTTCTTGCCAGGTGCCGCTAGTTGACGAACTCAATTGTTCGATGACTAGCCGCCTCTTCCTCACCGGCGACATAAAGCCACACATTAGCGATCCCCGTCGGCCAATTGCCTGACATCCTTACTGCAGAACAGCTCCAGGTCGAATTCATTCCTTCATCTGTCGATTCTCCATCCGCTCCGCCAAGGTTCGTGTCCATTTCGTCGGTAACACTGATTGTGTACGAATGGTTGGCGTCGCCAGCGGTTCCGTTACATGGAACAGATGAGCCAATGTTGAACGTTTCCTCGTTATCAGGTTCGTCGATGTTCCACGAGTTTGCTGAAGAGCCACCACCACCACCACCAGGCGGACTCTGAGCAGTTGCAACAGTTATAAACACCAGACTCAATGCAAACGCAGTCAATCGCATATCCCTATCCTCCATTCGTATAACAAGTCTAACGGAATCGACAGCCCTGATCATGCCAGATAG
>Ga0209573_1005586_pt1 | contig 11179 bp, 1 predicted proteins | sample TNRBio252014_DNA_FD_185870 | JGI IMG/M metagenome (GOLD analysis project Ga0209573, IMG submission 185870) | Wastewater treatment Type I Accumulibacter community from EBPR Bioreactor in Madison, WI, USA - TNR Reactor_6/25/2014_ DNA (SPAdes)... | ecosystem: Engineered > Bioreactor > EBPR >...
AAGGAGGCAGATTTGTCATGGGCTGTACGCCTGAGCAGGGAGGAGATTGTTCGAGTGGTGAATATCCTGCCCATGCAGTCAACGTTGGAAGCTTTCATATCGGTAAATACGAAGTAACCCAGGCACAATGGCAGTCAGTGATGGGCGACAATCCGAGTCTTTTCCACGGCTGTGGTATAAATTGTCCGGTGGAAATGATCAGCTGGTACAGCATGATCGTATTCTGCAATGTGCTGACGCTGCAACAGATGGGAGGCTCATACAGGGTATATTATAAAGATGCTGCCATGACACAACCCTGGAGTATCAGCGATTATTACGGAGGAGGTGAGACGCCGGCAGGCGCCGTTTACTGGAATAACACCAAAAACGGTTATCGTTTACCCACCGAAGCTGAATGGGAATTTGCAGCAAGGGGTGGCAATCAGAGCCAGGGATACAAATATGCAGGGAGCAATGTGATCGGCGACGTAGCATGGTATGCCGGCTATACCACTCACCAGGTTGGGACAAAGGAGCCCAATGAATTGATTATTTATGATATGAGCGGAAATGTATGGGAATCGACATGGGATCGGTATTTAAGTACTTATTACAGCACTCAGCGAGTATGTGATCCGCAGGGGCCCGGTTCGGGTTCTACCTGTGTGTTACGGGGCGGCAGCTGCCTCGACTACGCGATCTTCTGTCGGGTGTCGAATCGCAGCTACACCAACCCGGCCAATCGCGGATACAGTCTCGGCTTCCGCTTGGCCCATAGTTTATAAGCGGACCATCCTTATCTGAGCAGAGTCTTTGAAAAGCAAAGGCATTTTCAAAGTGAAAAAGAAGGTCAGATTCAAAATTGTAAAAATGGAAATTAAATCTCGTGAATATTAGGCATTCTTCTATTAAGCTATTAAAGACAATAATGTTAATCTACGAAATAAACCGCAATACAATAATTATGACTACAACTAAAATATGGTATGATTAGAGGTTCTATATTTTGTTATTTTATTTTGATGTTGATAGTTACAACTCAGGTTCTTACCTCTCAACCTGAAATGATTCTCGTGGAAGGAGGCAGATTTGTCATGGGCTGCACGCCCGAGCAGGGAGGAGATTGTGATACTTATGATGAATATCCTGCTCATGCCGTCCAGGTGAGCAGCTTTTATATCGGTAAATACGAAGTGACCCAGGGTCAGTGGCAGTCGGTGATGGGCGATAATCCGAGTTATTTCCCCGGCTGTGGGACAAATTGTCCGGTGGAACAAATTGACTGGTACAGTATGATCGTATTCTGCAATGTGCTGACGCTGCAGCAGATGGGTAGCTCACACAGGGTATATTATAAAGATGCTGCTATGACACAACCCTGGAGTATCAGTGATTATAGTGGGAATGGAGATACACCGGCAGGGATTGTGTACTGGAATACGGCTAAAACCGGTTATCGCTTTCCCACCGAAGCAGAATGGGAATTTGCAGCAAGGGGTGGCAATCAGAGCCAGGGATACAAGTATGCTGGGAGCAATGTGATCGGCGATGTGGCATGGTATTACGGCAACTCCGGTAGTACTACGCATCAGGTTGGTACAAAGGCGCCCAATGAATTGTTTGTTTATGACATGAGCGGAAATGTATTGGAATGGATATGGGATTGGTATTTAAATACTTACTATAGCACTCAGCGTGTCTGTGATCCGCAGGGGCCCGGCTCGGGTTCTCATCGTGTGTTGCGGCTCGGCGCTTGCAACACCCCCGCGCTCTACTGCCGGGTGTCGGATCGCTTCAACGACTACCCGACCTCTCGCAGCATCAGCGATGGCTTCCGCCTGGCCCGCAGTTTATAAGCGGACTATCCTTATCTGAGCAAAGTCTTTGAAAAGCAAAGGCATTTTCAAAGGGGAATTAAAAGAGGTAGCGAGAAAAGGGAGGCAGAACTACCCCCAAGCCCCCTTAAGAGGTACCCCAATACGCATACACATATGAAAATAGTATGGAAAAGTGGGATGGGAGTAGCGGGTTGCAGTTCCCCCTTCAGGGGGTTAGGGGGTAGCGATGGAAAATAAGGGGTTGCGAAAGAAAGAATTGCAGTATGTCCCAGCCCTCCCTGCGAAAAGCTGGGACATACTGCCTAAAGGGGTAGCCCCTGTACGCATGGACAAGTGAAAATAGTATGCAGTGTTAAAATGGATAAGTGATATGGGAGTTGCGGGCTGCGGTTCCCCATTGAGGGGGTTAGGGGGTAGCGATGGGTCAGTAGGGAGCAAATAAAAATTGATGCCTGACATGAATCAATTTCAACAATGAAATACACAATATAAATAAAAATTAAAATTAAAAGATAAATCATATAACCATGGTCATAATGAAAAACTCTACACTTACTGCAATTTGCCTGTTAATTTCGACATCATTCCTGCTATCGCAGAGTCAGTCTGTGGTGGTTGCCAATGCGAGCGGAGCGACCATAACAGACTGGGGTACTCGGACTTTTACACAACAGGTCATTATAAGTGGAAATCCTTCGAACTTATCTGTAATAGTTGAACTTAACCATACATGGGTGGCTGACCTTCAGCTGAAGATAACCAACCCTTCAGGAAACTCCGCCATAGTATTTAAGGAACTGGGAACGAATCCATGTTTTGGTTGCGAAGGGAACAACATGAACATCACTTTCAGGGATGGGGCAGCCATTACCTACAGCGAACTGAATGCCACCTGCAGTAACAACCCGGCTTACAGCGGACAGGCGAGGTCCTTACAAAACCTGAACCCGTTATTAAATGGGGCTGTCAATGGTAACTGGACTGTAGAGATCAAAGATCTCTGGCCTACCGAAACAGGAATAATCAATTCCATCACGCTCGTTTTTTCAGGTGTAATCATCACACCTGCGATTGCTACCATTAGCCTGGAAGGAGATCAAAGCATCGGGGGAGATCCAGTTCAGTTGGGTACCGGATCTTTTATTTCGCATTATAAAGACTTTGTATTGCAGGGAAAGAATATGCAGTTGGATTTTACACGAACGTATAATTCGCTCAACCATGAAATTAACGGACCGTTTGGGAACGGTTGGTCACACAGTTATAACTATCGGCTGGCGAATTACGGTGATTTTTTGTGGGATGTACATTATGCGGATGGTCATGTGGTCAGCTTTATTCCTACAGGGGATGAGGGACAATCGACTCCTTTGTACAGTCTTACAAAGGACAGTCTTCAACAGAATCCGGATCTTAGTTTTTCGCTTTTTACACAGGAAATGACACATTATCATTTTGACCAGGGAGGGAGATTGGACAGCGTCATCGATCTCAATGGGAACGCAGCGGTATTGCATTACACGGAAGAAGCACTGGACAGTATCGTGATATCCGGTGGCAGGAAACTGGAGATCAACTACACGGATGCTAAAATATCCTCCGTCACTGATCCGCTCAACCGCACCATACAATACAGTTATGATACAGAAGGCAACCTTATTGCCGTCACAGATGCAGAGAATGAGATGACTACCTTTGAATATGATCCTGAAAACAGGTTGTCAGCCATCATCAATCCCCTTGGAGATACCATAGTCACCAATATATATGATCCGGTCAGTGGTAAAATCATAGAACAAGAAGATGCTGAAGGGGAGATCATGACATTTTTGTACACTGCTCCGGATCCTGAGGAAGATTTTACCGGTTTTCCTGAAAGCAACTCCGCATTGCAAGCCTTTCCGGTGCATAGAGATGTGAAACGCAGAATGGAAGCTGAATCAATGAAGCAGTTAAAATCAGAAGAAAAGACTGAATCTATTTTTGAAAATCAAAACAGAAATACAATTCCTCCTGATAAAATTGAAAATGAAAAAGCCCGGACAGAAAGATTTCATAAAAAAGGCTTCTATCAAAATTTAACAGATGAAACACCCTTTGCTACAATGGAAGTCATTGATATATCCGGTGACTTCGAACCTGGGCCTACATTTGAGGATAAAAGATGGACGCTGGACAATGGATCATTTACCCATCAAATGATACCGGACAAAGCGGCTGAAACTATCACATCAGTTAAAAACGCTTTATATCATTCAACTGTAAACCAACTGACCAATAATTTCTCCGGAAAAAATGACATTCAATCTCATTCAAACTTTGGTGATAATCAAGTATCTCTGAGCAATCTTCAAATTTCAGGAATAAAAAATGTTCCCGGAGATTATGCTGACCTTAGTGCAGCATTTTCTGATTTGAATAATTACGGAGTTGGAGAAGGGGGACTGATCATCAATATTGTTGCAGGGAATCCACAAAATTGTCCTACAGATGGTTTTCAATTAGGATCCACTGTTTTGAATGCCAGCCTTTCTGCTACTAATACGCTGGTAATCGAAGGAAATGGAAATACGATCAATGCCTGGTCAGGAACAAGGGCGGGCAGTACATCCAGCGGACAGAATGATGGCATGTTTGTTTTAAAAGGTGTGGATTATACGACTGCACAAAACATGGTATTTCAGGAGTCTGCAGCTAATACCACCAACACATTGTCTATGGAAAATGCTGTTGCTTTTTATAATCTTGGAACAACAGCTGGCTCAGCTGACGGATGCCAATACAATACCGTTACCGGTTGTACCTTCAATCTGAATAACCTGGCAAATAACGGAGGTGCTATTTATTCAGCACCTTATGCATTTGGTGGTACATCAGCTGCTGCCTGGACTGCCGGGTCTTCCGATGTCCACAGGAATCTTACGGTGACCAATAACAATTTTGCAACAATATATAATGGGGTGGTCTTCAGAGGCGTTTCCGGAACAAATGCATCGAATCTGGTTGTATCCAATAATACATTAGCCAATATTGGAGGGGGATCAACTACCTGCTATGGGTTATATACGATCTATACTGACTACATTACTTTTAATAATAACACAGCGTCAGGAGATGTGGCTCAGACATCCACCAATTATATCGCATTTACAAGTACGAATTGTGGTGGGGTGATCCAGGCTAATGATAATCAAATGACAATCCAAAGTGGAGTGACTTCTTCTCAGGTAAACGGGATCTATTTGTCCGGTAATATCGGGGGAAACCGTCAGGTAAATAATAATATAATTTCTTTTGGTTCTTTCCCGTCTATTACTTCTGCTGCTCTTTACCTAATATATGCAACTTATTCCGGGAGTAATAAAAATTTATTACTCGAAATGAATGGAAATCAAATTTCTAATCAAACTTTACCTCCAACCACCGGTACCATTTATATGATATACAATTCTGCTAATTCAGGAGGAAATAAAAATACACAAATCAATAATAATGTAGTGACAAATATAACCAAATCAAATTCCGGAATTGTGTATCCTGTTTGGGTCGGAACTTCCGACAATGCTGAAGTGGCTTATAATACGATTTCCGATTTTACATTAACAAACAACTCGGCTTCAGGTTCGGCTTTAGTTTACGGTATTTATGCTTCAAACAATGCTCTTGGACACAACTTTCATCATAATACCATATCCAATATCAGTATTACCGGAACCTCCACTTCAACTTCAGGCGTATTAAGGGGTATATATAGTTATCCCGCATCAGCAGCTGCGGTTACCATAGCAGACAATTTGATCAACGACCTGTCTTATGGAGCAGGAACACACACAGGTGTTGTTACAGGTATATATAGTACCTATGGAGTGACTTCAAATATATATAATAATAAAATTTATAATTTAAAGGCATTTCAGGCTTCAGGACTGGCTTATGGATATTATGGTTCTTCGGGAACAACAGTAAATTTTTTCAATAATTTTATTGGTGATCTGGAAACTCCAAATGCGAATGCTGCTATTCCTTTAGCGGGTATCTATATCGGAGGAGGAACAACCTTCAATGTTTATTTTAATACCGTTTATCTGAATACTTCCAGTTCTGGCGCTTTGTTTGGTTCAGCTGCACTTTATGCAAGCACCATACCCACCGTATTACTCCAAAATAATATTTTTACAAATCTTTCAGTACCAACAGGAGCTACAGGTTTTTCATCAGCCTACAGAAGGTCAGGCACTACTTTGACCACCTATGCTGCTGGATCCAACAATAACCTGTTTTATTCAGGAACACCATCTGCAAATAATGTAATTTACTACGATGGTACAACTGCACAATCCACAATGACTGCATATAAGGACCTGGTTTCTTCAAGGGATGCCTTATCCGTGACAGAAGATCCTCCATTTATCAGCACAACCGGAAGTAATGCGGAATTTTTGCATATCAGCATCGCCACTCCTACACAGATAGAAAGCGGAGGTATTCCCGTAGCTGGGATCACGGATGATTATGACGGAGATGTCAGAAATGGATCAAATCCGGATATTGGAGCTGATGAGGGAACATTCCTGCTTGTTGATATCAATCCACCATTGATCACCTATACTCCTTTACAGAACAGTTGTTCTGCCGTTGATGTAACATTGATCGTTACGATCTCTGACCCAAGCGGTGTGCCCACCACAGGGACTGGTTTACCGGTGCTGTATTGGAGTTTGAATTCCATCACAGGGCCTTTCACTGCTTCGCAGGGTACTTTTATCGGAAGTAGCCAGTATCAATTCAGCCTGGGGGCAGGTTCAGTGGTTGGTGATGTGGTTTATTATTATATAGTTGCACAGGATATGCTTACAGTTCCGAACATCGGTGCATTTCCAAGTGCTGGGGCAGGTGGTTTTACATCTAATCCGCCTGCAGCTGCAACACCACCAACAACTCCGAGTTCCTATACGGTGATTCCTACCCTAGCTGGAACATATACCGTGGGAACATTAGGTACATATAGCACTATCTCTGCTGCAGTTACAGCCTTTAATAATAGTTGCGTATCAGGCCATGTTGTTTTCAGTCTGATCGATGCGAGTTATTCTGAAGCTGCAGCTGTGGTAGTCAATTCCAACCCGGCTTCCAGTGCAGTGAATACACTTACGATCAAACCGACAATGCCCAATACGACGATTTCGGTTGCAGGCGGAAGCACTTCTGCAATATTTGTTATGAATGGTGCTGACTATGTGATCATTGACGGCTCTTTATCAGGAACTGTTAACTTCTGTTGTCCAATAACCACGGCTTCGAGGGATCTCACTATTTCCAATTCCAGTACGACCACTTCCAGTGCCGTTATCTGGCTTCAAACTGCAACCGGTCCAAATCCTGCAACAAACATAACTATTAAGAATTGCAACCTTACAGGAAGTGGGGTGACCCAAACTTTATTTGGTGTAGGATCCGGAAGTACAACGATCAGTACCAGCAGCCTTGGAACCAATAACAACAATAACTCTTTTGTAAATAATAGTATCAGCGGAGTTCAGTATGGTATTTATTCACAGGGAGCAAGTGCAGCAAATAAAAACAGCGGTACGGAGGTCAGTCAGAACCTGATCAATACCACCGCTAATACCAAAGGCGGTATTTGGTTAGGTTTCGAGTATGGACCAATGGTTTCATGCAATAACGTTTCCAACATTGCCCAATCATCTTCACCTGATGTGTTTGGTATTACACTTGGTATGGGAATATCAGTTTCTGCCACCACCTCTTCAGGAAATGAAGTTACCAATGCAACGGTTACCAACAATATGATCGGATCCGTTGTCAATTCAGGTACTTATTCAGCTGTAGGTATTGCTGTTTCTGCGGCTACTTCAGGTACTACCCTGATCGCGAACAATATGATCAGCGGAGTTTCTGCAAATGGAACCAGTGGAGATTTTTCTGCAGGTATAATAGTCGGAGGCGGAACAGGGTCTATTACACAGGTTTATTTCAATACTGTTAGAATGCAAGGAACAATAGCTGGTAGCACAGCAGCATCACAGACATCAACGTGTTTGGCATCAACCAATTCAACACCTCCTGTATTGGCTTTGAAAAATAACATTTTCACAAATACTCAAATTGGAAATGCCAGTGCGACACTGAGGTTTGCGGCCATTGCAATGGCAGGAAGTACATATACCAATCTCATGTCTGATTACAACGATTTATATGCTGCTGGTGCCGGTCCGGGTAACTACACAGTTGGAATCACTGGAACTGTTGTTGGAGGCACGAACAGCGTCACACTGACTGATTGGCAAACTACTACCGGTAAGGACGCAAATTCACTGAATATCAACCCTGTATTTGTTTCTTCAACAGATCTGCATCTGCTTGGTTCAAATCCTTCTAATTTTCCTTTATTCAGTGGGGGCACCACAATACCAGAAATTATGGAAGATATTGATTGCGCTTCAAGATCAATTGTTGCACCTACAATTGGAGCTGATGAAGAGATTTATTTTGATATTGATGGGCCGAGCATAAGTTATTCTGAATTTCCAATTTTTGTGTGTATAGGTGGTCAAACTTTATCCGCTACTATAACCGATCCCTCAACTGTTGATTCAAACCCCGGATCAAAACCACGACTTTGGTTTAAAAAAGCTTCAGAATCCAATATTTTGGCATTATCCAACAGTTCTTCAGATGCTGGCTGGAAATACGTTGAAGCCACAAATGACTCACCACCTTTCTTGTTTGATTTTGACTATGATTTGTTAACAAGCTCGGTAGTTTCCAGCGATGTAATAGAATACTTTGTTGTTGCACAGGATATCATTGTACCTCCCAATGTAGGAACCAACCAGGCCACTTACAGTAATCCCCCGGTGAATGTATCATTGGGCCCGGATGTTTTTCCGGTCAGTGGTGTCAAATCCTTTGTATTTTTTGATGAGCTGACTGCCGCTGTAGATCCGTCCTTTGTTTGTGTAAGCGATGATGTTAACCTTTCTCTTGTTGAAAACCCGGGGTCAGATGCGAACTATCAGTGGGAAAGTTCACCTGCCGGAAACAATACGTGGTCATCGATACCCGGTGCCACAACTGCCTCATTTACAGTATATGATGTAACTGAATCCACGGATTTCAGATGCAGGGTATATTGTGGTGTCCAAGAAAGTACTTTATCTCCAACCAACCAGGTGAGCGTTATTTCAGGTGATCCGCAAGTACTGAGCACAACACCTGATCAAGTGTATTTCCCCAACGGACCTGTATCCATGACTTTAGGAGCAACCGCCAACGCAGGTTCAACTATCGATTGGTATGCTGCTGCAACAGGCGGGACAGTTTTAGGGACAGGCACTAATTTTGAAACACCCCTGATATTCGAATCCACTACCTTTTATGCTGAAGCTGTTGACGCCATTTCTGGCTGCAAGTCTCAAAGAGAACCTGTCCTTGCTGAAATTTTCAATTCCTCGCCTTACAGGCTGACGATTGTTACCAATCCAGATAATTCACAGACCATTGTATTTCATGATGAACAGATCAGAAAGGTCAATGAGACCAATGAACTGGGACATGCTGTATTGTATGTATACGATTCTTTAAGCAATCCTATCGTTTTGACGAATGAAAACAATTTCAGTGTGAACAGATCCTATGATTCATGGGGTAATATGCTTTCCGACACTTTGCCTGGGAACAGGATCACCCTGATCGAATATAATAGCTTTAACAGCCCAGTCCACATTACCGATGCCAACGGAAATCAAAAGTTTTTCTTCTATGATCCTGCTAACAACAACCTAGATTCAGTCCTGATGGAAGATGGTACAAAGATCCTTTATTTGTATGACAATTCAGGCCAGATAACCCAAATGACAGACGGTAAGGGGAACATAACGAACTACACTTATTCAGATCATGGAGACCTGTTGTCAGTACAAACAGCAGTCGGTACCAGGCATTTTACCTATGATGCAGCAGGTCGCAAGCTGTCTGAAACGGATGAGAATGGTCATGCCACTACCTACACCTATGACCTGAATAATAATGTACTGGTGGTTACAGATCCGCTGGGCAAAACGGTGGAAAGCACCTATGATGCCAATAACCAGCTACTCAGCATCCAAGACAAAAACGGATCCATCACCTACTATAGCTATGACAAAAAGGGAAGAAAAGTGAGTTCGACCGATCCCCTTGGCAAGATCACCAGCTATCTATACGATGTCCGGAATAACCTGATCTCGGTCACTGATCCGAACAATCATGTCGTGAGCTATACCTACGATGCAGCCAACAGGAAAACCAGTATGACCAATGCGCTTGGGACGACCCAATATACTTATGACGCGGCTGCCAACCTGATCCGGGTGACAGACCCGGATAACAGGTTCACCGATTATAGCTACACGCCCACCAACAAAAAGGCAAGCATGACCGATGGCATGGGCAATCTCACCAGCTACACCTACGACAACAATGATAACCTGATCTCCATGACCGATGCGCTGAATAGAACCACCGGATATGCTTATGACGTCATGGAGAGATTGGTGACCGTAACAGATCCTGCCGGGAACGAGACATCAGTCAGTTATGATGCCATAGGAAACCGCCAAACTGTCACAGATCCAAATGGTCATCCGATCAGTTATACCTACGATGCAGCCAATCGCCTGATCAGTTCCGCAGATGCAGCAGGTAATGTAATCAGTTATACCCTTGACAACAACGGCAATATCACTTCCATAACCAAACCAACCGGCACGATCACCAAAACCTTTGATGCTTTGAACCGGATCATGACGGTTGCCAATTCCACAGGTGATAACTACGCCTTTACTTACGATGATAAAGGCAATGTCCTAACTATGACCAATCTGACCGGAACCTCGGAAATGGAATATGACAGTCTCAACCGGCTGGTACTCTATTCTGATCCTTATGGTAAGTCCGTTGCTTTCGAATACGATGATGCAGGGAATAAAACCTCCATGGTTTATCCGGGAAATAAAACCGTCAACTATAGTTATGATGGCGCCAATAACCTGGTTAGTGTAACGGACTGGCTCGGGAAAGTATACACTTACAGTTATTATGCTTCCGGCCGGATCAAAGAATTACTCTACCCAAATGAGATTAGGTGCAGCTATACCTATGATCAGGCAGGCAGGCTGATATCGAGAATCTACTATGATGCAGACAGTACGGTGTTGTCTGGCAGTTATTTTGATTTGAATCCGGTGGGAAACCGGATTACAGAGCAAAAGTTCGGACAGCAATCAGGCGTACCAGAGGATCTTTCAAGGGTATATGCCTATACTGCAGATGATGTCATGCTTTCGGATTCTATATGG
>Ga0209573_1005587_pt1 | contig 11179 bp, 10 predicted proteins | sample TNRBio252014_DNA_FD_185870 | JGI IMG/M metagenome (GOLD analysis project Ga0209573, IMG submission 185870) | Wastewater treatment Type I Accumulibacter community from EBPR Bioreactor in Madison, WI, USA - TNR Reactor_6/25/2014_ DNA (SPAdes)... | ecosystem: Engineered > Bioreactor > EBPR >...
ACCACGCCGCTGGTGTCTGGACTCGGCTGGACCGTAGCCTGGCAACCGGCGGAGCGTGATTTCATCGGTCGCGCCGCGCTGGAGCAGCAGCGGGCCACCGGCGCGCCGCAGACCTTCATCGCCCTGATGCTGGAAGAACGCGGCGTTCTGCGCAGTCATCAAAGTGTTTATGACAGCGACCGTGAAATAGGCGTGACCACCAGCGGCGCATTTTCGCCGACCCTGAACCGGGGCATCGCCCTGGCCCGGGTGACCGTGGGCGTCAGCGACCTTGTTCAAGTCGAGGTGCGCGGCAAGCGCCTGTCAGCGCGGGTGGTCAAGCCGCCCTTCATCGCCCGATAACTGAACCTTTCTCCCCACTGCATCGTCCCGCTCCAACCTTGTTGAGGAACCGATCATGAGTAGCAACATCCCTGCTGAACTGCGCTATGCCGAAACCCATGAATGGGCGCGTCCCCAGGAAGACGGCGTCGTCACCGTCGGCATCACCGACCACGCTCAACATTTGCTGGGTGATCTGGTATTTGTAGAACTCCCGGAAGTGGGTCGGGTGGTGGCCGCCGCGGAAAGCTGCGCAGTGGTCGAATCGGTAAAGGCGGCGTCCGACGTTTACTCTCCGGTGGATGGCGTGATCGTTGAAGTCAACGAGTTGCTGGCAGATAACCCGGAGCTGATTAATGAAGACCCGTATGGCGAGGGCTGGATCATGCGCGTCAAGACCAGCGCGACGCTCGACGGGTTGCTGGACGCCGCCGCCTATGAAGCTATCGCTGTCGATGAGGATGAAGATGAAGACGGCTCATTGACCAACGCCAAACTGGCCGGTTAGATGGGGCGGGTCATGCCGTTCATTCCCCATACGCCGGATGAAGTCCGGACCATGCTGGATGCCATTGGCGTTGCCACCGTGGACGACTTGTTTGACGAAATCCCGCCGGCCTTGCGGGTAGGCGAATTGCCCACCCTGCCCGAAGCGTTGAGCGAAGGGCAAGTCAGCCAGTTGTTGACCGAGCGGGCGGCGGAGCCGCAGCCGCTTTGTTTCCTGGGAGCAGGCGCTTACGAACACTTTATCCCAGCGGCGGTCTGGGACATCGCCGGGCGCGGCGAATTCTACAGCGCCTACACGCCCTATCAGCCGGAAGCCAGCCAGGGTACGTTGCAAGTGCTCTATGAATACCAGAGCATGATGGCCGGACTGACCGGCATGGTGGTGTCCAACGCCTCACTGTATGACGGCGCTTCGGCGCTGGCTGAGGCGCTGCTGATGGCGGTGCGCGCCAACCGCAAGTCTAAATCGAAACGGGTGCTGATTCCCCGCACTCTGCATCCATGCTATCGCCGGGTTGTTCACGCCATCGTCCACAATCAGGATATTAAGCTGGTGGAACTGCCCTACGATCCGGTGGGCGGTCATACCCCGGAGCAGGCGCTTGCGCCGTATGCCGGGCAGGATTTTGCGGCGATGGTCATTCCGCAGCCCAACTTTTTCGGGGTGCTGGAAGACGTCGATGCGCTTACTGACTGGGCGCATCAGCAGAATTGGCTGGCGGTTGCGGTGGTCAACCCCACGGCGCTGGCGATTCTGCAACCGCCAGGCGCGTGGGGCGCGACCGGGGCGGACATTGTGTGCGGCGATGGTCAGCCGCTGGGCGCGCCGCTGTCTTCAGGCGGTCCGTATTTCGGCTTTCTGTGTTGCCGGCAAGAACTGGTGCGGCAGATGCCGGGCCGGTTGGTGGGACGCACCGTTGATTTGGATGGCAAACCCGGCTTCACCCTAACTTTGCAAGCCCGTGAGCAGCATATCCGCCGTTCCAAGGCCACCTCCAATATCTGCACCAATCAGGGTCTGATGGTCACGGCGGCGACTTTGTATCTGTCGTTGCTCGGTCCGCAGGGGTTGGAACAGGTCGCCGCAACTTGCCATGCCAACGTCCGGACGCTGATGGAGTGGCTAACGCAGATTCCGGGCGTAAGCCGGGCGTTCAACCGTCCGGTATTCCATGAAGCTGTGTTGAAACTGCCGCGACCGGCGAACGAGGTGCTAGATGGCCTGCTGGCGCAAGGCATTCTAGGCGGCTTTGATTTGAGCGGTGAATATCCCGAACTGGGTAATGCACTGCTGGTTTGTGCGACGGAAACCCGCAATGCAGCGGATTTACAGCGGTACGCCGAGGCGCTGGCGGGGATGGTCTAAAATCTAAAGTTCGCAGTTCACAATAAGCGCCATGTCTCCTCAATCCCTGATCTCTTCAGACCAGGATGGCGCTTGTTCAAGGCTTGGCTCTGTTGACGAGAAATATGATGTCCCCGTCCTATAATCATTCCTATTTAGCTTATCAAATAGCCAAACTTCTTGACCAGGAGGAGAAATTCAACTTTCACATTGAGATGACGCTGGATATCAATGGCGCTGACTATATTCTGGATATCGCAGTTTATGGCAAAAAACCCATTGATTTTCTGCACGACAAGATCAAATCCGAAGAACGCCCGCTGGTGGCTGTGGAAATCCTTTCGCCCAAGCAGTCGGTCAATGAAGTCATGGAGAAAATTGAAGTTTACCTGAGCGCAGGAATCAAATCCTGCTGGCTGGTCATCCCTCCCACTAAAACGGTCATTGTTTTTAAGGATATTAATCAACCGGCTTCTTATACAATCGGCGCCCTGAATGATCCGGTATTAGGCATCGAAATCAAGGTCACTGATATTTTTAAATAGCCGGTTTCTTTAACGCAAAGTTTTAAAATCCTAATCCATCGAGGACCCTCCCATGGCCCAGCTCACTTTTAAAGGCAATCCCATCCATACCAGCGGCGATTTGCCTGCCGTCGGTCAACCCACCCCCGACTTCAAACTGGTCGCCAACGACCTGAAAGACTTGACCCTGGCCGATTTTGCCGGCAAGAAAAAACTGCTGAACATCGTCCCCAGCCTCGACACTTCGGTGTGCGCCCTGTCCACCCGTAAGTTCAACGACCACGCCAAGGCGCATCCCGATACAGTGATTTTAGTGATTTCCGCTGATTTGCCTTTCGCCCAAAAGCGTTTCTGCGGCAGCGAGGGTCTGAGCAACGTGGTCACGCTGTCCATGATGCGCTCGCGCAAATTCGCCAAGGACTATGGCGTGTTGCTGGAAGATGGCCCGCTGGCCGGCCTGACCGCCCGCGCCATCGTCGTGCTGGATGAAAATAATCTCGTCCGCTACAGCGAACTGGTCCCGGAAATCGCCCAGGAACCGGATTACAACGCGGCGCTGGCGGCGCTGAAGTAGTGACCCATATCCGCTGGGCCGATGCTATGTTCTAATAGCGGATAGAACGAAGCGGGGGTGCTCCATCAAGGAGCTGAGAAATACCCTTGGAACCTGATCCGGTTTGTACCGGCGGAGGAAGGCTTCGCGGCCCTTAAAGGCGCTCCCGTTTCGTCCTCGTTATTCATCACCGCCACCGAGGACGATTCCTATGGATTCCATCTCTCCGACCCTTTTGCAAGCGGTCGCCCAAGTGGGCAACGCCATCGCCCATCCCTATCCTCACTCGCGCAAAGTGTATATCGCTGGATCGCGCCCCGATTTGCAGGTCGCGATGCGGGAAATCGCCCAGCACCCCACGCCATCCATGTTCGGGGCCGAGGACAATCCGCCGATTCCGGTCTACGACTGCTCCGGCCCCTATACCGATCCCCAGGCGCGCATCAACCTCCTCCAGGGCCTGCCCGCCATTCGGATGGCCTGGATCGAGGAACGCGGCGATACTGAAGCGCTCACTGGGCCATCTTCCGCTTATGGTCAGGCCCGCGCCACCGATCCGGAAACCCACCATCTGCGATTCAAGCACCTTCGTTCCCCGCGCCGCGCCAAAGCGGGCGCCTGTGTGACCCAAATGCATTATGCCCGGCGCGGCATCGTCACCCCGGAAATGGAATACGTTGCGCTGCGCGAAGCATTGCGCTTACAGGAACTGCGCGACGATCCTCGTTACCGGCGACTGCTCCGTCAACACCCGGGGATGAATTTCGGCGCTGCCACTCCCGAAACCTTTACTCCGGAATTCGTGCGCGACGAGATTGCGCGAGGGCGGGCGATCCTTCCGGCCAATATCAATCATCCCGAACTGGAGCCGATGATTATTGGCCGCAACTTCCGAGTCAAAATCAACGGTAATCTGGGTAATTCGGCGCTGGGTTCCTCGGTCGAGGAAGAAGTGGAGAAAATGGTCTGGTCGATCCGTTGGGGCGCCGACACGATCATGGACCTGTCCACCGGCAAACACATCCACGAAACCCGTGAGTGGCTGATCCGCAATGCCCCGACGCCGGTCGGCACGGTGCCGATCTATCAAGCGCTGGAGAAAGTGGACGGCAAGGCCGAGGAAGTGACCTGGGAGCTGTTCCGCGACACGCTGATCGAACAGGCGGAGCAGGGCGTCGACTATTTCACCCTCCATGCGGGCGTCCTGTTGCGCTATGTCCCCCTGACGGCGGACCGGCTGACTGGCATCGTCTCGCGGGGCGGCTCGATCATGGCGAAATGGTGTCTGGCCCACCATCAGGAAAACTTTCTCTATACGCACTTTGCCGACATTTGCGAGATCATGCGCGCCTACGATGTGAGCTTCTCCCTCGGCGACGGGTTGCGGCCCGGCTCGCTGGCCGACGCCAATGACGCCGCCCAGTTCAGCGAACTGGAAACGCTGGGCGAATTAACCCAGCTCGCCTGGCGACACGAGGTGCAAGTGATGATCGAAGGCCCCGGCCACGTCCCGATGCAGCTCATCAAGGAAAACATCGATAAGGAACTGGTTGACTGTCTTGAAGCCCCATTTTACACCCTGGGGCCGCTCACCACGGATAGCGCGCCCGGCTACGATCACATTACCAGCGCCATCGGCGCGGCGCAGATCGGCTGGTATGGCTGCGCCATGCTCTGCTACGTCACGCCCAAGGAACATCTGGGCTTGCCCAACAAGCAGGATGTGCGAGAAGGCATTATCGCCTACAAGATCGCCGCCCACGCCGCTGACTTGTCCAAGGGCCATCCTGGCGCGCAACTGCGCGATAATGCACTTTCCAAAGCGCGCTTTGAATTTCGCTGGGACGATCAATTCAACCTGGGTTTCGATCCCGAACGCGCCCGCGAGTATCACGACGCCACGCTGCCCAAGGAATCCGCCAAGGCCGCCCACTTCTGTTCAATGTGCGGGCCACGGTTCTGCTCAATGAAAATTACCCAAGAGGTGCGCGAGTACGCCCTGCAACAGGGACTCGAAGTCCAGACGGCGCTGGCCCGGGGCCTGGCGGAAAAGGCGGGTGAATTCGTCACGGGCGGGGCAAAGATTTACCAACAGGCGTGACCATCACCGCAGGACTGCTGCTGAAACATGCGTGTCAAAGCCAATGACGATACACTAGCAGCAGCCCAACTTTTGCTAATTCGGTGTTCAACCATGCTGATCTTTGACCAATCCCGCCCCGGTCGCCGGGGCGTCATTCCCGCCACTGCACCCGACAACACCCTGTCCGACCTGCCTGCGCACTTGCGGCGCGCCAAACCCGCGCCGTTGCCGGAAGTCTCGGAACTACAAACGGTTCGCCATTACACCCGGTTGTCGCAGAAGAACTTCTCTATCGATACCCACTTCTACCCGCTGGGTTCCTGCACGATGAAGTACAACCCCCGGGCCTGCCACCGGTTGGCCTCGCTGCCGGGCTTCCTGAACCGGCACCCGCTGGCTCCGGAATCCATCAGCCAGGGTTTCCTGGCCTGTCTGTACGAATTGCAGGAGCTGCTGCGCGAAGTCACCGGGATGCAGGCGGTGTCGCTGACGCCGATGGCGGGAGCGCAGGGCGAATTTGCTGGAATGGCGATGATCCGCGCCTACCACGTTGCTCAGGGTGATCACGCTCGTCGTGAAGTTCTGGTTCCCGACGCCGCCCACGGCACCAATCCCGCCACCGCCATCATGTGCGGCTTCACCGTGCGCGAAATTCCCACCGACGAACAGGGCGATGTGGACCTCGTCGCTCTGCGCCAGGCGGTCGGGCCGCACACCGCCGGCCTGATGCTGACCAATCCCTCCACGCTGGGCGTGTTCGAGCGGAATATCACGGAAATCGCCGCCATCGTCCACGAAGCGGGCGGTCTGCTCTACTACGATGGCGCCAACCTCAACGCCATTCTCGGCAAAGCCCGGCCTGGCGACATGGGCTTTGACGTGATGCACATGAATCTGCACAAGACCTTCGCCACCCCGCACGGCGGCGGCGGTCCCGGTTCCGGGCCGGTGGCGGCTAATGCCCGTCTGGCGCCGTTTCTTCCCACACCTATCGTCGGTCAGGACGGCGAGCGCTACCGTTGGCTGACCGAAACCGACCGTCCGCAGAGCATTGGCCGGCTGTCAGCGTTCATGGGCAATGCCGGAGTCATGCTCCGCGCTTACGTTTACGCTCGGATGCTGGGTCGCGCCGGCATGGGTCGGGTCGCCGAATACTCGACCCTGAACGCCAACTATCTGATGGCGCGGCTCATGCGGGCCGGGTTTGACGCGGCATTTCCGCAGCGGCGGGCCAGCCACGAGTTCATCATCACCCTGAAGCGTCAGGCGAAAACCTTGGGCGTGACGGCGATGGATTTCGCCAAGCGCCTCCTCGATCTCGGTTTCCATGCACCCACCACCTATTTCCCGATGCTGGTTGCGGAATGTTTGCTGATCGAACCGACGGAAACCGAGTGCCAGGAAGAACTGGACGCCTTTATCGCCGCCCTGCGGCAGATTCAACAGGAAGCCGAAGCCAGCCCCGAACAGCTCAAGGGCGCGCCCTATCATCGCCCGGTGCGCCGCCTGGATGAAGTACGCGCCGCCCGCGACATGGATCTGGCCTGGCGTCCACCATCCTGAGCCAACGATGGCCTACGCGCAACATAAAGGCTGGCGACGGCTGGTCAACGCGACCGGCTATTCCTGGGCCGGTTTGAAAGCCGCCTGGCGCAATGAGGAAGCGTTTCGCCAGGAAGCGCTGCTCTGTGCGGCGCTCGTTCCAGTGGCGTTATGGCTGGGCGAGGGCGCGGTAGAATGGGCGTTGCTGATTAGCAGCCTGCTGCTGGTGGTCATCGTTGAGCTGCTTAATTCCGGCATTGAGGCCGTCGTGGACCGCATCGGTCAGGAACGCCATGAACTGTCAGGCCGGGCCAAGGATATTGGCTCGGCAGCAGTGTTCGTGGCGTTGTTGAACGCCGCCATCGTCTGGCTGCTGATTTTGCTCTAACCGTTTCATCCTCCCAACCCAGGCTTTCCTGTCTCGATCCCGTTCCAGATGACTTGCAGACTGATTTTTAATCGAACTTCACTTTTTTTACTATATCTTTAATCGGTGAAACTGAAAATAGCGACACTGGAGGAGACTATCGTGCGAACGGGCATCGTCATTGATTCAGCTTGCGACCTGCCGCAGGACTATATTCAGAAATACAACATTCATATCATGCCGATCAGTCTGCATCTGGGCTACGACCTCTTCAAGGATGTGCGCGATCCGGAAACTACTCAGGCTTTCTATCGCAAATATCTGGCGGAAAAGACTCTGGACGCAGAAACAGCGCCATTTTCAGTGGAACAAATCAAGGAACTGTTCCTCGACGAGTTGGTGCTGAAATATGACCGGGTGCTGGTCGTGACGATCGCCCAGACCCGCAGTCCCATTTTTGCCAACGCCACTGAGGCGTCCTACGCCATCCTCAAGCAGTACCGGGAACGCCGCCAGAGAGCGGGCGTCACTGGTTCCTTTTATGTGACCGTTGTGGACAGCAAGACGTTGTTCACCGGCGAGGGTGTGCTGGTGCATGAAGCGATCCGCCTGCTGGAAGAGCAGAACCCATCATTCAGCATACTGCGCGGGGTGATCGAGCAGTTGAGCCAGCAGGTTTATGGCTATCTGGTGCCTGAAGATTTGTTCTACATCCGTCACCGCGCCAGCAAGAAGGGCGAGAAATCCATCGGTCTGATCGGCTATCACTTCGGTTCTCTGCTCGATATCAAACCGATCATCGGCTTTCATCGGGGCGAAAGTCAGGTAGTGGACAAGGATCGGGGCTTTGACCGGACGCTGATCAAGCTGTTCAACATTGCCCGGCAGGCCATCGACCGGGGACTCGCCACCCGAATCGTTAACACGAGTTACGCCGGTGACCCTGAAATGATCCGCTGCAAGCGCGTGTTTGTCGATTTCGACCGTTACGCCAAGGAGCGTGGCATCAAGGTGCTGCTGTCGGTCATGAGTACTGCGGGGGGTATCAATGTCGGGCCGGGCGCATTCGCCCTATCCTATATCGCCGGCCCGTCGGTCACCGTCCCTAGCATCGCCAATCACACTGATGCGCTTCAGCAAGAGCCGGAATTGGCGGACTGGGCGATTTGAAAGGCGACACACCGCCAGCGCCGGGCAAGCTTTAAGTGGAACCGGCGGGCAAAAAATCCACCAGCAGTCCGCAGAAGATCGCCATTCCAAAGGCGTTATTGTTGAGAAAAGCCTTGAAGCAGCTTTCCGTCCGGCGGTCGCGGATCAAGTATTGCTGATACAACGCCAGCCAAGCGGCGATGAACAATCCCAGATAATAGATCGCGCCCCGTCCGCTCAGCAGACCAATCAGCGCCAGCAACGCCAGCAACGCCAGTTGCAGATAACCGATGATTTGCCGGTCCCGTTCGCCGAACAGGATGGCGGTCGATTTTACGCCTGCCTTGAGATCGTCTTCCCGATCCACCATCGCATACTGCGTATCGTAGATCACCGACCACAGAATATTAGCCAGAAACAGCAGCCAGGCTATGAACGGCAGTTCGTTACTCACCGCTGCGTAGGCCATGGGAATCCCCCAACCGAAGGCCGCGCCCAGATGCACCTGCGGTAGGGGGTGCAGCCGTTTCATGAAGGGGTAACTGACCGCCAGCGCCAGGCCAATGAAGGATAACTGGATAGTCAGCGCGTTCTGGGTCAGAACCAGGACGAAGGCCAGTAAAGCCAGCATGACCGCTAACCCGGCGGCTTCGCCTAGTGTTACCCGCTGAGCCGCCAGCGGCCGGTCACGGGTGCGGGTGACCTGTGGATCAAAATCCCGGTCGGCGATGTCGTTTATCACGCAACCGGCTGAACGCGTCAAGACCACGCCGAGTACGAAAACCAGCGCCACACCCTGTGGTGGTTGTCCATGGCCCGCCAGCCACAACGCCCACAGGGTCGGCCACAACAACAGGTAAATGCCGATAGGGCGGTGCAGACGCATCAGCAAGGCGTATTCACGCAGGCGGTCATCAAAACGGTCGATGTTCATGGTGAAAGCAAATCCGGTCAGCAAAAGGCGGAGAGGCGGGTAAATCGGGCAGAAAAATCTCGCAGACCAGTAGCGGCTGGTCATCCATATGGAATAAGGAACGTCGTCCCCAGAGCGCTTCCGGGGATTCAGCGAAACCGGCAAAGGCGCGCTGATGCAGGCGCTGGCCAGCCACAATCCGGGCAATTTCCACGGGACCACGCCGGACCCCCGGATCGGTGAACAGCACTTCGCCCAGTGGACGGCCACCCAACTGGGTCAGCCGGCGACCCCGGCCGTACAGGGTAGTAGCAGGAATCAGTGTCCGGGCAAACACCCAGGCTTGGTCGCCGCAGAGCAGGTGTACTTCGCGAGTCCAGGCCCAGGCGTCCAGCCGCAGATGCAAAGCGCGCGCTTCGTCGCGGCTCGGTCGACTCCAGCCCTGCCAAAGTACACGTACCCGAAACTGGTTTGGGCAGCATTGCCGCAACCGGCGGGTCAGAGAACCGGGGTCAAACAACCACCGGGCCAGTTCGACCGGCAGACCGTGCGCCGGGCGTTGACCTTGCCAGCGCGGCGGGGTATGGAACAGGAGAGAGTCCAAGTTGCTCAAGGGAGTTTATTCTGGAAAGTCGCCAGGCCGGCGAAAGCGGTTATTATGACATGGTTGGCGGGTTAGGCGGGAAAGATAGGCAGGCAGCGCGATTTGACGGAGAACGATGATAAGCGAATCGAAACCCTCCGCGCCCGGTTCGACACTGCCTCTCGCTAAACAGGTTGGTCAAGGAACGAGCTGATCTTCGATGATACACCTGAAATATCAGAAAGCATCGCCAACAGGCGCATTCGATGACCAGGGTGTTAAGATTTAAAAATTTTTCACCTTTTCCCGCCGACAGGCGAGAGTCTGTTCCATATCCCAGAATAATGAGTTCATGATGCATGACGCACAAAACACGCTAGTTTTTTCGCTATTTTTAATCTTTACCGGCGCAGCGCTGTTCGCCACGCTGGCGTTATACGCCCGCCAGGCTTTGCCCATCGCCTATATCGTGCTGGGCATCTTCATCGGCCCCTATGGTTTCAAGCTGATCGACAACGCGGCAGCCATCGAGCAAATGGCGCAGATCGGTATTATGTTCCTGCTATTCCTGCTGGGGCTGGACCTGTCGCCGCAGCGATTGCTGCAAATGCTCCGCAAGGCCACGCTGATCACCTTGGGCACTTCACTGGTCTTCGCCGTGTTGAGCATCGGGGTCGCCCGGATGTTCGGCTATACCTGGGGCGAGTGCCTGCTGATCGGCGCGGCGATGACTTTCTCCAGCACCATCATCGGTCTCAAACTGTTGCCGACCCGCACCCTGCATCACCAGCATACCGGCGAAATCATCATTAGCATCCTGCTCTTGCAGGATTTATTAGCGATTGCCATTTTGCTGCTGGTCGAAGGTCTGGGCGGGCGCGGTTCTTCATTGCAAGGACTGGGGCTATTGATCGTCACCCTGCCGTTGTTGCTGGGCTTCGCTTGGCTGACCTCGCGCTATGTCCTGATCCCGCTGATCCGCAAATTCGATAAAATCCGCGAGTACATTTTCCTGATCGCCATCGGCTGGTGTCTGTGCATTTCGCAGGTCGCGGCCCTGTTGGGGCTTTCCTACGCGATTGGTGCGTTCATCGGTGGGGTGGCGCTGGCCACCAGTCCGATCTCACTCTACATCGCTGACAGCCTCAGGCCACTGCGCGATTTCTTCTTGGTGCTGTTCTTTTTCTCATTGGGCGCCGGCTTTGATCTGGGAATGCTGGGTGCAGTGTTCCTGCCTACCCTGCTGCTGGGTGCATTGCTGATGGGCATCAAACCTTGGGTGTTTCGCGGCT
>Ga0209573_1005588_pt1 | contig 11176 bp, 7 predicted proteins | sample TNRBio252014_DNA_FD_185870 | JGI IMG/M metagenome (GOLD analysis project Ga0209573, IMG submission 185870) | Wastewater treatment Type I Accumulibacter community from EBPR Bioreactor in Madison, WI, USA - TNR Reactor_6/25/2014_ DNA (SPAdes)... | ecosystem: Engineered > Bioreactor > EBPR >...
TCAACTAGGACTGCAGTCACATGACTTTTGACGAAGCATTTGCACTCATTGAGAAACTCGATTTCCCGGAAGGATTAAGGAGGAAGTTCGCACCTTCTTACAGCCTTCTCTGCATAAACCGCGACGGAGAGATCGCTGCATTTCGACGATCCAAGTCGGCTCCCACTGAGGAAGAACAATACTCGCTGCTGCAGGAACATCCGCACTGCATGATGATCACGGCGCTGCCGGGAATGTACCCATCTGCGGACGCGCTCGAGCGCAGAGTGCGCGAGGACCTGCCTTTGTTCGATAGACTGAAGTTAGTTGATGGCTTTGAATCGCTCGGAAGTTCAGATCGACCAAGTGACAACCAGGAATCCTGAGGGGGCGAGTCCACTGGGCCATCCAAACCAGATTGATGCCCAGCAGTCATGACTTCTGAAGAAGCGTTTCAATTGATTGAGAACCTGGATTACCCGGAAGGATTGAAGCGAAGGTTTGCCCCAGGGCATTCGCTCATCAATATCAACCGGAACGGTGAGGTCGTGAATCTGTCCCGATTCAAGAACCTGCCGACGGAAGAGGAGCAGCGGGCTTTGCTCCAGCGTTTTCCCGATTGCATGCAGATTTTTGGATCATCCGGGATGTATGCGACTGTGGACGAATTTCATGAGCGAATTCATCGGAGTCTGCACCTGTTTGGAATACTTGATGGATTGCCCGGGTTCGAATTGCTGCAAGAGAAACCGGAAACGGAAATCTGACTCGGCAATCGGCTCTCGCATCAGGTGTAGGCGGACTCACCGAACCGTTCGGTAAACAGCATCGTGAAAATCAGTTTCGCCTCGGGCTTCAAAACACGCAGCAAATAGACACCGCTCCGGTTGACCCTCAACCTAGATAACGGCGTTGGGTGAAGGATGACCGAAAAGCGCAGCGATCTACGTTCCCTTCAATACCCATCGTTCTAATGGCACCACTCATTTCGTCAATCACTACGGCGATGAAGCCTCTAACCACACATTCAGGTCTTTTGAATAAAGAAAAGAAAGAGGCACCTTCGCCTTTGGGGGAATAATCGCCCGCAAGTATAAGTCCGTTGAAGGATTTGCGAAGATTGGTGGCGCCCCTCCGACCGATCGATTTGCATCCTTCCACAATATCCAAGCCTCCCCGTCTGAAGACCAGTCCATTCCACCGTCAGATTGATCGACGGCCGGATATGATGCGACCCCGAGTATCGGGCTCGTGAGTGCACAATGTAACACCATTTGCCGCTCGTGCGCAGTATTCTGAAGAGCCGTCCTCTCCGAAATGCTCTCAACTTCTCGGTGCCACGCTGCTAGTTTTGGATCTCCATCCATCAAATCCCTAAGGGGCATCGGCCGAAAATAACGGACTTGACACTTTATCGTCCCATTTGCACCGCGTGGATCTGTACGATCGCTCCAGCTCAGTTCAATCGCACCACTATTTGCGACAGCGAGTGAACAGGTGAACGCGACTTCCTTCGTCACGGGAAGTACTTCTGTGCGCAAAATTGCCATTTGCCCCGCAGTCGACGAAGCTTTTACCTCGAGCTTGTCTTCAAACACGAGCCACCTTGGAATTGAAGGAGCCTTAATCCTTAGTAGTCGCTGTTCTGAGTTCGAGGTCGGATCCGCCTCTTTGTAACGAAGGGCACTCAGCGCACTTCGCATTGGTATTTGTTGCTCTATGTCCGTTATATGCTGAGCACCTTCAGAAAGGGCAAATACCGTGGTATAAAACTCGCTCACGGGCTCAGACACGGGTCGGGCCAAGGCGACAAAACCCGTCGAGTTACCATAAATGTCTGATTGTTCCCCTAACGATTCTAGTGACGTTGTAACTGGAGCAAAATACGTCAGGACCTCATCCGGCGAACGAAACCGTGAGTTTCGCACCATCAAATCTTGACACTCATGCAGCAGTTCCGGCAGCGAAGGAGCAATAAAACCTCTCTGACCGCATTCCCAGCCTACACCCGGAATCGCTTTTACAACCATTTCCTGCATGGACCCGGTTTTTCTGACTATAGTTACCGTATCCCATGCTCCTTTTGTAATATCCTCACGCCAAACGCCGACTGGACGATCAAATGTAAGTGACTTTATTTCTTCTTCATTCGACAGTAGTCTGGAATAAGTCATTGTTTGTAGCACTGAGATAATGTCAACTACGTTGTTGCTCCCCTCTATTGGCTGTGTCCGTACGTAGATGTCGGAGTTGGGAGCAAGCCTGTGCGAGATTGGCGTAATGACGTTATCGATTAGGCCATTCTTGTGATGCACCGCATATGAGCGATTTTCACCAAATGTAATCTCATTGTACTTCGGTTCGACGAAGAGACACCACACGTCTGCAAGGGCCGAAACGCTTCCCATCCATCTCGCTGGAGCAGGAACGTTCTCGCGGTAGTGCTCCCAGTATACGTCGAACAACTCGTCCGCTGCAGAGCGACTTTGATCCACGCACACCTGTTTTACTTTGGTCAACGCGAGACCAATCACCGTAGGGAGTAGCACTTTCGCGCCTGAAGGATCGGCGCTTTCTGCTACCTCCTGGATATATGCGTGCTCTACTGGAAATGCATCCTCTAAGTTGGCTGCCTGATTAAGGAGGCTTTTTATGAGCAACTCTTTCTGTCGCGCGTTCACGAGTTTTGAGACTGTTGCATGAAACCTTTCCGACGGAGACTCCGGTACACCCGGTGAACCGCTGACTTTCAAGGTATTGAGATATTGCAGGATTTTCGCTTCCACCAATATTGTTAGTTCATTTTCGGATTGTAGCAACTTCTCTTTGGCTGTTTTGCGGTCGTTTGCCCTTGCGTCCGCGTCTGCTTTGCGTTTGACTGTGATTGATGGAATTAACTCCGCGACAGTTTTCTTTTTTATTTTATTCACTTCCGGACTGTTGAAGTTCAAATTCGTGATGTCCTGCGAAACCGACGTCGACGAAAACTCCGTATCGTCCATTGCCATAAGCGTCGATTCAATTGCCGCAGCTGATGTTGCTGCTTCTAGTTGCGTTAATAGGTCGCTCGCAGCTTCTCTATCAGCCAGTGAAAGATTCGGATTTGCTATACAGTCACGAAGAAGTGACAGTGCCGCTGTCGCATTCTGATCAACCAACGCTTTCTTAGCATCTTCGAATAGCCGTTGTGCGGAATCGTTCGCCTTCGCTTGTTCATTGCGAAATATTGCAAACCCGGCAGCGATGATGGCGATTCCTATGACGCTGACGCAGGCAATCAATACGGTTCGGTTCACAGGCTTTCGATGTGTGTGCTCAGGATCGGCTCGATTTATGTCGACCGGGCGTACCGCGTTCGAAGAATCACGTATTGAATTTCTTCGTTTCGGGGAGGGTCTTGAATTTGCCGGCACTACCTTCGATTCCTCAGACACTCTTCGTCTTGCGGCCGTTGCCTCGGCATCGGTGCGATCTTTCGGTGCAGCAACGGGCCGAGACTTGGAAGAGCCAATTCCGCTGGCTGGTTCGGCTTCCCGATTCGGACGGGACTCAGCCTTTGGTGCCGGTGCACTTTGTTCACTACCGTCATTTAGTAATTTGGCTGGTGAGACAAGGACTACGCTCTGGCAGCTCGGGCAGCGAATCTTCTTGCCAACCGCAGACTCCGGTATGGAAAGACGAGTGGAGCAATGCTCGCACTGAATGCAGGTTCTTTCCACAGTCCTTCTCCTTCCAAAAAGTAGACGGCGCAACGAATTTTGAACCGTCCGGCTTTCGGTCCGTCGAATGATCGGACGCCCCAGCGAGGTAACAATCTAAAGCGCATTGATGTTGACGGAAAGGCGGATCCACAAATCAGCCACCTGCGGCAACTGATCCAAGGCCGGTCGATGACACGACGAGTGGTCTTATAGCACAGAAAGGCTGGCGGAATGGTTCACCCCAAAATGAGCACCGCAACGGTAAAGCAACGGGGCTTGCATCGCGTCACCGGGGCCATTCAAACGGGATAGACCTCTGTGGTTCTGAATCCTGTTCGAACGGGTATTGCATCGACTCCGGAGCAGAGGGACTTCACCAGCGTTCAGGAACGCATGGCCGACCTGAAGTCAAAAGACAAGGTCTCGACGGCCGATGCGAAAGATTTCCGCATTAAACACCGTACGGACGCCGCTTGGCTGGCTCGTGTGGAGTTGGAGCCGAAGCGAAAGAAAGTTCGTTCAGATGGCTGGGGCCATCCAAACTAAATTGACCCAAGGCGCTGATTCAGGGCCAACGGCTCGCAAGGTGAAAGCCCGGGGCATCGCCCCGGGTTTATGTCCCACAAGGGAAAAAAGCCCCAACGGGGCGGAATCACATGTGGGTGCACAGCAGTCGGTGGCATCGATTGTTGTGTAACCGCTTCGCTCCTGCAGAGTGGTGCTGCGCTGCGACATCGTCCGCCGCACCCGAACCCGGCGCCGCCTGCAAAATGTCCGACAATCCAATCTGCCATAAAAGGCCCGATCACGCGATCAACGTCGCCACGCCAGGGCCGACATGGTGCTGGAAAGCGGTTACACACGTTACGTACAAAGTGGCCACACTCAGACTCGGAATGTTCGGTGGCCCGTTAAGCGTGTTTGGATCGTCCTGTCCTGACTGGTCTGCATGGTTCCTGCCGCGTTTCCCCTCGACTGTAAATCTTCCGTGAAGACGGGTTTCCATGCCGTGTCACTCAGTCTGATGCCTGATACCCTGAACGGGTCGTTCTGAAAACTTCAGGCTGAGGAATCGTTCGGATGAGCATTTTCTATCGCACATCGTTGATGGCCGTCTTGTGGTTTGTCCTGGCGGGATCACTGCTGAACACGCGGGTGATGGCCGAGGACTGGCCGATGTGGCGGTGCGATGCGGGACGAACGGCAGCGTCTGGCGAGAATCTTCCGCCCGAACTGCACCCGCAATGGAGCCGGCAGTATTCGCCTCGTCAGCAGGCCTGGGATGACCCACTGAATCTGGATCTGATGACCTATGACCGACTGCTGGAACCCATCGTGGTCAAAGGTCGGCTGTTTGTCGGCTTCAATGATCGAGACAAGATCTCAGCACTCGATGCGGTCACCGGGAAACACCTGTGGGACTTTTTCGCGGATGCACCTGTCCGACTGCCTTTAGCGGCCACGGACACCAGTGTGTTTTGCTCCAGCGATGACGGTCTTCTTTACTGTGTGGACGTGGAAACAGGACAGCTGAAGTGGAGTTTTCGCGGCGGTCCGAGCAATCGCAAGGCCATTGGAAACCAGCGGCTGGTGTCAGCCTGGCCCACTCGCGGCGGCCCGGTGCTCAGAGATGGTCGAGTGTACTTCGCGTCCAGTATCTGGCCGTTCATGGGAGTGTTCATCTACTGTCTTGACGCGGAATCCGGCGATGTGGTCTGGGTCAATGACGACACGGGCTCCCAATACATCCGACAGCCTCACAGTGCGCCATCGTTTGCCGGCGTGGGACCTCAGGGTGCTCTTGTCGCAACCGAGCAGAATCTGGTGATTCCCGGTGGACGATCCGTGCCGGCCGTGCTGGATCGTCATACCGGAGCCCTGCGTTACTTCGAGATCAATGCCGGAGGAAAAGGAACGGGCGGATCATTCGTTGCCGCCAATGAAGAATCCTGGTTCGTGCATACTCGCCTGAAGGGAACTCGCGAGTTCCAGATGGATTCCGGACTGAAGACAGCATTCATGCCCAATGAGCCTGTATTGTCCGGCGACTGGACCTATTCGGCGGAAGTCGACAAAGGGCAGCCTGTGATCCGTGCCTATGATCGCGGCCGAAGCGTGGCCTGGCAGGTCGAGGTGGATGGACGAGGAGATTTGATTCTGGCCGGTGATGTGCTGTACGCCGCCAGTTCTCAGGTTGCCGTGGATGCCGAAGCCTTGCCTGTGCCAGGTGTCGCTTCCGATGCGGCTTCCACAGAGGGCGATTCACCTGGCGCTGCGGGAACTCTGACAGCCGTCCGTCTGCCTTCTGGTGAGCAACCCGCGCAGATTCTCTGGACGATGCCGGTTCCGGGTCAGGTCGAGCGTCTGGTTGCGGCCAACGGGATGCTGTTTGCCGTCACTCTGGATGGGGCATTGCTGGCCTACGGAGCCACGTCGGTTGAGAAACCTGCTGTGCTGACCGACGGCACGACGCCCAGCACAACACAGCTGAAGCCGAGTGACGATGCAGCGCAGCTGGCGGGCACGCTTCTGGCAGCTGGTGACGCCCAGGGCTATGCGATGCTGTTCGGAGCCAACGATGATCGGCTGGTGCAGGCGATGGCCGCTCAGTCACGCTTTCAGCAACTCGCTGTCATTGACAGTCGCGCCGAACGAGTGGCTGAGCTGCGACGTGATTGGGATCAGGCAGGAATTTATGGTCGCGTTACGGCGCACGTGTCGACTCCATCCGAATTCATGGCACCACCGTACGTTGCCAATATGATATTTGTCGGCCGGGAATTGAGTGCCGAATTGTCAGCGCAGCCGGAATCGCTGAAGGCGATCTATGAATCAGTGCGTCCGTATGGCGGCGTTCTGCAGTTGCTGGCTGACGAAGAACAGCGGGATGGCCTTGCCGAAAGTGTCAGGAGCCTGAATCTCGAACAGGCAGAAGTCCAGACGACTGCAGCAAGTGTCGTGATCCGGCGTACCGGTGCGCTGCCGGGGTCCGCCGACTGGACTCATCAACATGGCAATATTGCCAACACGATCAAGTCGGATGACAAGCGAGTGAAGTTGCCGCTGGGGATCCTGTGGTTTGGCGGGAACAGCAACACCGATATTCTTCCGCGGCACGGCCATGGTCCGCCGGAGCAGGTCGTTGGCGGTCGCCTGATTGTGCAGGGGATGAATTCACTCAGCGCACGCGACGTTTACACAGGACGAGTGCTCTGGAAACGGGAGTTTTCGAGCCTGGGGACCTATGGAGTTTATTACGACGAAACCTATGCCGATACGCCACTCAATCCGGCATACAATCAGGTTCATATTCCCGGTGCCAATGCCCGCGGGACAAATTATGTCGTGACGGCTGATCGCATTTATGTGGTTGAAGGCAGCGTCTGCCGGGTTCTGGATCCGGCCAACGGAGAGATTCTGCAGACGATTGAACTGCCGCAGGCGAATCCCGACAAGCCTCACGAGTGGGGCTTTATCGGAGTGTATGAAGATGTCCTGATCGGTGGCGTCGGCTTTGCGGAATACCGCGATCGCCTGCAGCTGACCTCGGAAGATGTGGATGGCACCGTCACAGCAAAGCGAGCTGTGTTTGGTTCACGCGGCCTGGATCGTGCCGGCAGCCAGGCTCTGGTGGGTTTTGATCGACATACAGGTCAGCAACTCTGGAAACACGATGCAGTACACAGCTTCTGGCATAACGGAATTGTCGCCGGGAACGACCGAGTGTTTGTACTCGATAAGAACCCCAAACCGGTTGAAGAGGCATTGCGACGACGCGGGCGACCAATTCCCGCGACCTATCGAATCCTATCCTTCGATGTTCGAACAGGCGAACTGGCGTGGGAAACAAAGGAAAGCATTTTCGGGACGTGGCTCGGCTATTCAGAAACTCACGACCTGCTGCTGCAGGCTGGAGCTGCGGCCAGCGACCGTCTGGCTGCGGAAGTCGGTCAGGGCATGACGGTCTATCATGGGAAGGACGGAGCGATCGCATGGAAGAAGGACGCCCTGTCATATTCCGGTCCCTGTATTCTGCATAATGATGTGATCATCACGAATGCGAATTCGAACACGGAATCAGCGGGGGCATTTTATCTGCGGGATGGTTCTCAGAAGATGGTTGCCAATCCGCTGACAGGCAAACTGCAGCCGTGGAAGATCACTCGAGCGTATGGCTGCAACAGCATCATCGCCAGCGAACATCTGCTGACATTTCGTTCGGGCGCGGCCGGGTATTATGACCTGCTGACGGAAAGCGGAACCGGAAATCTGGGAGGATTCAAGTCCGGCTGCACATCCAATCTGGTGGTGGCCAACGGGGTGCTGAATGCCCCCGACTATACTCGAACCTGCAGCTGCGCCTATCAGAATCAGACGTCGCTGGCCCTCGTACATATGCCGGAACTGGAAATGTGGACGGTCGACAATGCGGCCATACTGGCCTCGAACGACGAACGGATTCAACAGCTGGGCATCAATTTTGGTGCGCCGGGAGATCGGCGGGATCAGCAGGGACTTGTGTGGCTCGAATATCCGGCTGTGGCGGGTGATTCACCAAACATTGCGGTCGGGTTTGATGGTTCCCCGGTGCCCTATCAGAGTCATCCGACCAGTATGAATGACAGTTCTCTGCCCTGGGTTGTGGCGTCCGGTGTTGAAGGCATTCAGGGCGTGCGAGTGGGCTTGTTTCCGCAGCGCACGGAAATCCTGGCCACAGGACTACCGATCGCTCATGCGGATGACGACGCAGAGGAATCACCGAATGGCGACGTGAATCTGACCAGCAGCGACCTGGAACTGGTCCGTGACGCTGACGATCAGATCATCGGCCTGCGTTTCGAAGGCATCAACCTAGCGCGCGCGACGGACATTCGCTCGGCAGCGCTGCAGTTGACCTGTGATGCGGCATCAGATGAGGCAACCGAATTGATCATTCGAGCGGAACTGTCGGACAACGCAGCTCGATTCAGCGACAGAAAACGCGATCTGTCATCGCGACTATTGACGGCTGCTCAGGTCGTCTGGACACCTGCGCCATGGGCAAAGACCGGGGAGGCCGCCGAAGGGCAAAGGACTCCGGACCTGGCTCCACTGATCCGGGAAGTCGTCAGTCAGGAAGGATGGAAACCGGGTCACTCGATCGCTTTCATCATCACAGGGAAGGGAAAGCGAGCTGCCACGTCATTTGCCAAAAATGGAGCCGGGGCAGCTCGACTGATTGTGGATGCGGACGAAACTTCTCCGGTACCCACGGATGCTGTGCCGGAACTTGCGTATAGCCTCAAACTGTACTTTGGCACGCCCGGGCAGATGGGTGACGCGCGACGCGTCTTCGACGTCGTGGTGCAGGGGAAGACCGTGCTGGAAAATGTGACGCTGGGTGGCGACAGCGGCCCACGTGAATTTGTCAGTTCTCTGGATCGCGTGCTGATCGGCGAATGGCTGGATGTTCGGCTGGTCCCCAAAGAAGGCTCACCCGTTCTGTCAGGCATTGCTCTCAAACAGCTCAGGGAATAAGTTCTTCGCGAGAGCACAGCATCTGTCATTCTCCTCACCGCGAAGATTGGTTCAGAACGCCGAACAAAACTGGGACTGGCTCCCGTATGTTGCTGAACACTCACTCAAATTGGCTGAGGTCAGAGTGCCTGTCCCAGTTTTGTCAGCAACGTTTACACCGTCACACTGTCCCTTCTCCCTCGAGATCGGGGGAGAAGGTGGCCGACAGGCCGGATGAGGGGGCTCTTCACGCTCTGATGCATCCACAGCACCCTCCCTTGCCTCAGGACATGGCGCTGTCCAGTTAGATTTGATTCAGCAACGAAGGAAGTTCCGCAACAGACCTGATGAGATGGTCTGCTCCGACACTCAGGAATTCACGACCGATCTCCTGAAGCCGCTGCTGCAGCGAGTCTGCCGGAAGCCGGTCGACCTCAGCTTCGGATAAGCCCAGCGCATTTCCCGTCTGCGTGACTCCCACCGCGATCATGCCTGCGTTCTTTGCGGCTTCGATGCCGACGGGGGTGTCATCGACCACCACAATCTGATGAAATGGATACGCCCCCAGCATTTCTGCCGCTCGGACATTCATCCACGGAGTCGGACGACCGGCAGTCACTTCATCAGAGCACACGACGACGTCGGCGCTGTATCCGCCTGCGGTCGCAATCGGGATGACGATGTCCATCAGTGCCCGGGTATATCCGGTGGTGGATCCAATACCGATCCCCTGAGCGCGCAGTTCCGAGATGGCCCGAGGAATGCCAGGGATCACTTCAGACCCGCGCTGCAGAATCTCCTGCTGAAGAGGCAGAAATTCCTCATACATGGCTCGAAGATCGGCCTTACCGGGCAGCGTCCCATGTTTCTGACGCCAGCTCTCGGCAACTCTTGGCAGCGCCGCCACCATGGCAATATGCTCGTGTTTTGCGCGCCCCATGGGGCCACGAGCTTCTTCCACGGTCACTTCGACGCCGCGTCGGCGGAACACTTCCAGAAACACCTGAGTGGGCGCGCGGCTGCCGTAGTCCACAGTTGTCCCCGCCCAGTCAAGCAGTACCGCTTTGATCTTACCGACGTTCATAGTGTCCGACTTTCATGTGACAAACCAGCCCCTGAATGGATCTGCCAACTCGATCACCGAGGCAGCAGACGATGATGATGATCGCTTCAGTCGGAACAGTTTTTCGTCCAGCGGTCCCACATGCGTTCCACCAGGCCAAACGCCATGGTCATCCCTGCGCCGCCCGTGCCGGTACAGAGATGAATTCCCGGCGCAGGGCTGGCTTCGAACACCGGCAGGGTCGGATGTTTGGCATACACACCGTGCCAGCGATCGGAGACTTTCCAATGAGGAAAGCGGAAGACTTTCTGCAGTTCACGCACGATCAGTTCGTCGATCCGGGCCTTGTCAAACGGCTCGATGTCGGATCCATATTCGTGCGAATCACCCAGGATGATCTCGCCGTAGTTGTTCTGCGAAGCCATGACGTGAATCCCGAAGCGGTCCAGTTCCGGCGTCTCCTCAGCAATCCGCTTTTTCAGCGCCGCGAGACTCGGGCAGACATCGAAGATGCGATAGTGGCGCAACGTCAGTCCGCTGGCCAGATGCAGACCTATCGACCATTCTGATCCAGGGCAGGGCAGGCTGAGCATCTGCAGTTTGCACCGCTTCAATCCGGACGTCGACAGAATCTCAGGAAAGAGTGCCTGCAATTCCGCGCCACAGCAGACGATCACCCGCTCAAATGACGAAACGTCCCCTGCACCAGTTCTTACCCGCACAGGCTCGCCAGAAGTATCGCGGTCTGTGGATTCGACCGAGCTTACATGCGTTCCCATGCGAAATTCGACGCCATATTTTTCTGTCAGCCACGCCGGGATCGATCGAGTCACCTCGCGAGGATTCACACAGCATTCCGTCGGGCTGTACAGTCCTCCCTGCAGACCGTCGGGATTCGCTGCCGGTGTTCGTTCCAGCACCTGAGCGGGCGTCATCA
>Ga0209573_1005589_pt1 | contig 11176 bp, 11 predicted proteins | sample TNRBio252014_DNA_FD_185870 | JGI IMG/M metagenome (GOLD analysis project Ga0209573, IMG submission 185870) | Wastewater treatment Type I Accumulibacter community from EBPR Bioreactor in Madison, WI, USA - TNR Reactor_6/25/2014_ DNA (SPAdes)... | ecosystem: Engineered > Bioreactor > EBPR >...
CGGTCCGGCTTTGGGGAGCCGCCTACGTGCAGGGCGACGCATCAGAACCCGCGAGTGTGTCGCCAGCTCGGTCTTGCGGCTTCCCGAACTTTCCGTTCGTCACCCGCGGACTTGTTCCGCGGGTCCACATCGGACGGGTATCACCATGTAACAGCTGGTTGCGCTTGGTTCAAAATTCGTCCTTATTATCAGGCGGTTAACTGCCCATCTTGCTCCATCGTGTATCACCCTGTACTCTCGTTATCCGGGTGTTTTGATCCCCCGGGGTATCACGGGAGCGAGGTGACGATGCGCAAGCTACTGACCGACTTGGGCGTAAGCAAACTGCGGCCGGGGCCCAACCGGGGCGAGGTTGGCGACACGATCGTGCCGGGGTTGTACTTGATCGTGCAGCCGAGCGGCCACAAGAGCTTTGCCGTGCGCGCCCGCATCGCCGGCAAGCTGGTCAAGATCACCCTGGGCAGCTACCCCAGGCTGCCGCTGGAACAAGCCCGGGTTATGGCCCGAGGCAAGCTCGAGCTGATCGCCATGGGCATGGACCCGCGGCTGGTCGATCAGCAGCACCGCCTGGAGCAGGCTCGCCGAGCCCAAAGCACGCTGCGCGCCCTGGCAGAGCAGTGGTGCGACGCGGCGCTGCAGAAGACCCGGCCCAGGAGCTGGCGCGGGGCTTGGCAGGCGCTGGACAACCACGTGCTGGCGCACCTTGGCGACACGCCCATTGCCGACGTGCGCCGCCGCGACCTGCTGGCGCTGTTGGACCGCCTCGACGGCCACCCGGGCGCCCAGCGACACGTCACCTCCTGTCTGGCGCCGCTGTTTCGCTGGGCCGTCGACCGCGAGCTGGTGGAGCACAACGTCGCCGACCGGCTGCCGCGCCCCCGCGCCGGCGTGCGCCACCGGGTGCTGAGCGACGACGAGATCGGCCACGCGTGGGCCGCCTGCGATCTGGTCGGCCCGCCGTACGGGCCCTACGTGCAGCTGCTGCTCCTGACCGCCTGCCGGCGTGGCGAGTTGGCCGGCCTGCGCTGGCCTGAGATCGACGCCGTGCGGCGCGTGCTGACCGTCCCAGCTTGGCGCTGCAAGTCAAACCGCGAGCTGACGGTGCCGCTGTCGCCGCTGGCCCAAAGGGTGCTGGCCGGCGTGCCGCGCTTGTCCGACGGCGACTACGTCTTTTCGCTGAGCGGCGGCCGGATGCCCCTGGGCAGCCAGGGCCGGCTCAAGGACGCCTTCGAGGCGCAACTGCAGGCCCACTGCTCGGCGCAGGGCGTGCCGACGTTCGGCTTTGACCTGCATGACCTACGGCGCACCGTCAGGACCGGCCTGTCGGAACTGAAGGTGCCGCCGCACATTGCCGAGTTCTGCCTGGCCCATGTCGTGAGCGGAGTGCAGAAGCACTACGACAAGTGGTCGTACCTGGACGAGAAGCGCGAAGCGCTGGACGCCTGGGCGGGGAAAGTCGAGCGACTGATCGCGCCGGCGGACAACGTCGTTTCTCTGCGGCGTTCGTGAGTGGTGCGCGGTGTTGCGCGCACAAGGTAGAGCTTTCAGGCACTTGCCCCCTTGCCTCCCGCACAGGCGCGGTGGTGCATAGTGTTGCATGGAAATCAATGGGTTAGCCGCTTGCGCCCACACAGTGCCGGCATGTAACATTCGCGTGTTTCCTGACCCACTTGGGCTGAGAAGGACATGCGATGCGACATGAGCAGGCTGCGGCTGCGCCGGCCGACAGGTTCGTGGGCGAGCGGGAGCGCCGGGAGATCACTGGCGTGCCGAGACAGACGTGGTGGCGGATGGAGCGAGCCGGCCAAGCGCCCGGCCGCCTGCAGGTCACTCCCGGCCGCGTGGGCTGGCGGCTGTCGGAACTGCTGCGCTGGATGGACGAGCGCCCGCGGGTCGCCTCGCGCAACCCGAAGTGCGACGCTGCGGCGGAGCCTCGCAGCCTGCTCCGGGGAGCATGATCCATGCCCCCGCCCAAACGAAACGCCCCGGTGCCGCCCGCCAGCGGCATCCGGGACAGCTTCCATAGCACTCTAGCTTCTCCATTTCGCAGAAATAGGCCCGGCCCGCAACCTCAAATTGGAGACGTTGCGGCATTGTTGGTCGCCGACGCCGACGCCCCGATCGGCGCCAGGGTGGCGGCGGCCTGCCACCTGCACCGGCGGCGGTGGGGCTTGCCCCGCTGGTTGCCCGACGACAGGGCGGTGCAGCAGGCCTACGCCCGACGTCAGGCCGAGGTGGGAGCCGTGGCGGCCGCATACGCCCGCGGCTGGGTGCGGTGAGCGCCAGCCACTGGCCCGTTGAGGACATAGCGCGCGCGCTCCTAGGCGAGCCCAACCGGGCGCTATCGACCCGCCGGCAGCTGCGCTACGGCAGCCACGGGTCGCTGGCCGTCGAGCTGGACGGCGACAAGCGGGGCAGCTGGTACGACCATCAGGAGGGCGTCGGCGGCCCGCTCCTCTCGCTCGTCGAGCGCCGCGTCGGAAGCAACGGCGCCGCAGCCGACTTCCTGCGCCCGTTCGGCATCAAGATCGGCGGCGGCCAGCAGCAAGCGCCCAAGCAGCGCATCGTCACGACCTACCCCTACCACGACGAGGCGGGCAAGCTGCTGTTTCAGGTCGTCCGGCTGGAGTCGAAGAAGTTCTACCAGCGGCGCCCTAATGGCCGAGGCGGCTGGATCGACAGCGTCAAGGGCACCCGGCAGGTGCCCTACAGGCTGCCGGAGATGCTGGCGCGGCCCGAAGGCGCACCGGTGTACGTGGTCGAGGGCGAGAAGGACGCCGACCGGCTGGCCGGGCTGGGGCTGTGCGCCACCACCAACCCCGGCGGGGCAAGCAACGGCAAGAGCAAGTGGCGCGCCGAGCTGAACCCGCACTTTGCCGGCGCCGACGTGGTGGTCCTGCCCGACAACGACGAGGCCGGGCGCAACCACGCCCAGACGGTGGCCGCGAGCCTGCAGCCGGTGGCCGCCAGCGTGCGCGTGGTTGAGCTGCCGGGGCTGCCGCCCAAGGGCGACGTCAGCGACTGGCTCGACGCCGGCGGCGCGGTCGACCGGCTGCAGGCCCTGGCGAACCAAGCGCCGCTGTGGGCACCAGGGTCGGCCGACGGCGACGGCTCCGTGGCGCAGTTGCAGGGCCTGGCAGAGGGGGCGCCGCTGTGGGGGGCATCGGAAGCGCCGCAGGAGCACGCTCAGCCCTGGAAGGTGTCCGCGGCCGACCTGCTGACCATGACGTTCCCGCCGCTCCGCTACGTGGTCGAGGGCTACGTGGTCGAGGGCCTGACCGTCCTCGGCGGTCGGCCGAAGCTCGGCAAGTCATGGCTCGCACTGGACTTCGCCGTTGCCGTCGCCACCGGAGGCCGGGCGCTGGGGTCGATCCGGTGCGAGCGGAGCGACGTGCTGTATCTGGCGCTGGAGGACAACCTGCGCCGGTTGCAGGCGCGGCTGCAGGAGACGCTGGCCGCGACCTATGGCCATCAGGTGCCCGACGTCAGCCGGCTTGAGCTGCGCACTGCGGCCGAGCGGCTCGACGCCGGGCTGATCGAGACACTGGAGGCATGGCGAGCCGAGGTTCCCGACGCCCGGCTGGTCATCATCGACGTGTTCGCCAAGGTGCGGCCGCAGCGCGGCAAGGGCGAGGGCGTCTACGAGTACGACTACCGATGCGCCGAGCCGCTCCAGCAGTGGGCCATCAAGCACGGCGTGGCCGTCGTCGTCATCCACCACGTCCGCAAGGCCGACGCCGAGGACCCGCTGGAGATGCTGAGCGGGTCCAACGGCCTCACCGGCGCGGCCGATACCATCCTCGTGCTCGCGCGCGACGCCCAGGGGCTCACGCTCTACGGGCGAGGCCGCGACATCGAGGAGATCGAAACCGCCGTCGACCGCGACGCTGGCGCCTGGCGCATCCGGGGCGACGCAGCCGAGGTGCGCAAGTCCGACGAGCGGCGCGTCGTCCTCAAGGTCCTGCGGGAGGCGAGCGAGCCGATGGGGCCTCGAGACATCGCCGCGCTGGCCGGGATGAAAGAGGTCAACGCCCGCAACCTTCTCGTGAAGATGGTCAAGGACGGCGAGATCAAGCGCGAGGGCCGCGGCCTCTACGCCTACCCCGGTTACACCGGTTACACCGGTTACAATTTCGAGGAAAGGCTATGATTTCTGCGGCTTTCCGGGCCCAAAGATGTAACCGGCCCCAACGCTCCCCGGTTACACCGATTACATTTTTGGCCCCTGCCCGCGCCCGCCCAGAGCCTTTTACCACTAATCCCTTTGAGAGAGAGGGTGAGGGAGGGGGAAGTGTAACCGATGTAACCGGCCCCTCTGGCGAGCGATTACATTTTCAGGCCGGGAAAGGCCCAGAAACCCTCGGGTTCGGCGGGAAGTGTAATCGGTGTAACCGGTGTAACCGGGGGGTACTGACGTGGGAGCGAGGCACACCGTGATGGACCTGAAGCGGAGAAGTTCATGACCGACCCAAAGCTCTACCGTGCCACCGCCGACGCCCGCATCGCCGGCCGCGCCTGCCAGGTCAAGATCGTTGCCCAGCCCGAGGCCGACGGGCTCGTGGGCGTCATCGGCCTGCCAGCGCATCACCGCGAGCCGCTGGTGGGCTTCAGCCTGTCGGGCAACAGCGTGAAGTTCATCGACCTGCCGGGCGACGAGCAGGCCCTGAGTAAGGCCTTTGGCGCGCCCGGCATTGAGGTGCGCGGCTGCCTGTGCCGGCTGGCCGCCGAGATGCTGCTGGGGCCGGACCTGCGCGAGGTCACGCCGGCCCAAGCGAGGGTGCCGGCGGGCGCGGTTGTGCATTGAGATGCGGCTCGCGCGGGTCCTTCCCGCGTCGAGACATATGCGGGCGGCAGGGGCCCCCGCTATCGTTAGCCGTTGCGCCCCCGAATGGGTAAACTATCGGCATGCTTGAGACCAAGGCCGAGTTCGCCAGGCGCGTCGGCGTCACCCGTGGCCGCATCAGCCAGCTGATCGCCAAGGGCCTGCCGGTCACGCCAGAGGGCAAGATCGACCCCGAGGCCGGCCTGGCTTGGCTGGAGCAGAACCTGGACCACGACCGCCGCGGCAAGGGCGGTGTCGCCCGGCAAACCACGCCCGGCCCATCCCTGGCCGAAGCCCGCCGGCTGCTGCTCCTGACGCAGGTTCAGCGTGCCCGCCTGGCCCTGGAGCGCGAACGCGGCGATCTGGTCGATGCCGCCGGTGTCACCGCCGCCGTCCTCGCCCGTGCCCGCCTCGAACGCGACGCTTGGCAGGCCTGGGTGACGCGAGCGGCGCCCGAGCTGGCCGCCGAGCTGGGGACGCCCGAGCGGGCCTGCTTTGCGACGCTGGACCGGCTGGTCCGCGCCCAGCTGGCGCACCTGGCCGAGACACCGCTGCACGTGCTCGATGGACGCCCGGGCGCTCGCTGACGGGGCCTGGCGCCGCGGCCTGACCCCCGAACCGGCGCTGACGGTCACCGCCTGGGCTGACCGCCATCGCCGGTTATCCAGCAAGGACAGCGCCGAACCGGGCCCCTGGCGGACCGAGCGCACGCCCTACCTGGGCGAGATCATGGATTGCCTGTCGCCGGGCTCGGCCGTCGAGGTCGTGGTCGTTCAGGCGGCGGCGCAGACCGGCAAGACCAGCGCCGGGCTGAACTGGCTCGGCTACGTGGTGCACCACGCGCCGGGGCCGATGCTGGTGGTGCAGCCGAGCATCGAGATGGCCAAGCGGTTCTCGCGCCAGCGGCTCGATCCCTTGATCGAGGAAACGCCGGTGCTGCGCCAGCTGGTGGCCGAGCCAAGGTCGCGCGACAGCGGCAACACGATGCTGGGCAAGGAGTTTCCCGGCGGCAGCCTGATCCTGACCGGGGCCAACAGCCCGACCGGGCTGCGCTCGATGCCCGTTCGCTACCTGTTCTTGGACGAGATCGACGCCTACCCGGCGGACGCCTCGGGCGAGGGCGACCCGGTGGCCCTGGCCATGGCCCGAACCGCCACCTTTGCCCGGCGCAAGGTGCTGATGACCTCGACGCCCACCATCGAGGGCTTCTCGCGCATCGAGGCCGCCTACCTGGAGAGCGACCGGCGCCGCTACTTCGTGCCCTGCCCCGAGTGCGGCCTGTTCGAGCCGATCACCTGGGCAAGACTGCGCTGGCCCAAGGGCAAGCCGCAGCAGGCCTACCTGGCTTGCGACGGCTGCGGTGCCGTCATCGACGAACGGCTGAAGCCGCAGATGCTGCGCGCCGGCCGCTGGCAGGCCACGGCGTCAGGCGACAGCCGGGTTGCCGGCTTTCACCTGTCGGCGCTGTGCTCGCCCTGGCGGCGCTGGGGCGACATCGCTGCCGAGCACGCCCAGGTGCACAAGGACCCGGCCCGGCTGCAGGCGTTCATCAACGGCACGCTGGGCGAGGTCTGGCAGGACCAGGCCGGCGAGGCCGTGCCCGCCGATCCGCTGATGGCCCGGCGCGAGACCTGGGACGACCTGCCGGCCGGGGTCAAGGTGCTGACGGCCGGCGTGGACACGCAGGGCGACCGCCTGGAGCTGCAGGTGGTCGGCTGGGGCGACGACGAAGAGGCCTGGATCCTCGACTACAAGGTGCTGGTCGGCGATCCCTCGGGCCCTCGCGTGTGGGTCGACCTGGACCAGGCGCTGGCGGCCAGCTACCGCCATGTGAGCGGCGTCCGGTTGCCCATCCGGGCCGTGGCCGTGGACACCGGCGGGCTGCACAGCAAGGCCGCCTACGAGTTCTGCCGCACCCGCCACGACCGCCGGGTCTGGGCGATCAAGGGCCGCGGCGGCGCCGGCGTGCCGCCCTGGCCGCGGCGGCCGAGCCGCTCGAAGGTCCGAACCAACGTCTATCTGATCGGCGTTGATGCGCTGAAGGACAGCGTGGCGGCCCGGCTGCGGCTGACGGAACCGGGGCCAGGCTTCGTCCACGTCCACCGCAAGCTCGACGCCGAGTACTTCCGCCAGCTGACCGCCGAGCACGCCGTCACCCGCTGGGTCAAGGGTCGCCCGGTGCGCGCCTGGGCGCTGCGCCGCGGCCAGGAGCGCAACGAAGCCCTGGACACGCTGGTCTATGCCACCGCGGCGTTGCACGGGCTGCTGGCGCTGGGGCTCAGGCTGAACGAGGAGCGGCCCGCCCGCGGCAAGAGCCCGCCTGCGGTGGTGCGCAGCAAGTGGCTGGAGCGGGCTGCGTTGTAGGGGCAACGTTATTCTATTACACTGCCCCCAAATGTGGCCATTCAGCAGACGAACCGGCACAACCGAAAGAACCCGCAGCCTCGACGCCGCTGCCGGCGGCCGCCGCTGGCCCGATGCCCCGGCCATGGCCACGACGGTGCCCGTGGGGCTTGCCACCATTCGCGCGCGCGCGGGCCACGCCTGCCGCAACATGCCCTGGGCATCGCGAGCGGTCGAAGCCTGGGCAACGGCGCTGGTGGCCGAGACCGGGCTCAGGCCGCAGTCGCTGCACCCGTCACCCGACCGCCGCCGCCTGGTGGACGAGCTCTTTGCCGCCTGGGCCGAGGGCTGCGACGCCTGCGGGCGAACGACCCTAGCCGGGCAGCAGCAGGTGATCTGCCGCGGGCTGGTCGAGGCGGGCGAAAGCTTTGTGCGGCTGGTACCCGGCGACGGACCGGCGGTGCCCTTCAGGCTGCAGGTGCGCGACCCGGCGCAGATCGACGCCAACAGCCACGCCGACCGCGGCAACGGCATTCGCGTCCGCGCCGGCATCGAGTTCGACGCGCATGGCCGACGCACCGCCTACCACGTCCTGCCCGATCCGCCGGGCGAGCCGTTCGCGACCTCGCTTCAGCCGGTGCGCGTGGACGCCGCCGACGTTTGCCACATCTACGAGCCGCTGGCCCCCGGGCAGGTGCGGGGCATCTCGTGGCTCGCGCCGGTGTTGCTGAAGCTGCGCGACCTGGACGCCTACTCGGACGCGCAGTTGCTGCGCCAGAAGATCGGCGCCCTGCACGCGGCGCTGCTCTACAGCCCGGACGGCTCGGCCGGGCCCTACGCCGGCGAGCAGACCGCCAGCGCGCTCGAAAGCGGGCTGGAGCCCGGCACCATCAAGGTTCTGCCGAGCGGCTTCGACGTGAAGTTCTCAGACCCGCCCGAACTCGGCCAGGAGTACGACGCCTTCCAGCGCTGGTGCCTGCGCGAGATCGCCTCGGGCCTGGGCCTGCCGTTCGAGCTGCTGACCGGTGACCTGAGCGCCGTAAACTATTCGAGCATCCGCGCGGGGCTGGTCGAGTTCCGCCGCCGGGTGGACACCCTGCGCAACCAGGTGCTGGTGCCGCTGCTCTTGGCCCCCGTCTGGCGGCGCTTCATCGACATCGCCGTCTTGACCGGCACCCTGCCCGCCGACGATCCCGACATTGGCCGCGTCGGCTGGATCGCCCCGCCATGGCGCTGGGTCGACCCGCTGAAGGACGCCGAGGCCGAGATCATGGCGATCAACGCCGGGCTGCGCTCGCGCGCCGAGATCGTTGCCGAGCACGGCCGCGACATCGAGCAGGTGGACCGCGAGAGGGCCGAGGACCGCCGCCGCGAGCAGGCCCTGGGGCTTGTGGGAGTGCCAGATGCAGCTGCTTGAACGCCGCGGACCCGCTGAGGCCGCAACCGTGGACGAGGGCGCCCGCACCATCGAGGTGGTGGCAAGCACCTTCGCCGACGTCAGCCGCGGCGGCTACGTGGAGCGGCTGGACCCGCAGGGCTTCGACCCGGCGGCGCTCGTCGGCAAGCCGGTGTTGGACAGCCACCAGCGCACCGGCCTGGCGGCCTTGCTGGGCGTCGTTACCGCCGCAAGGATCGAGGACGGCAAGCTGCTGGCTACGCTTCGGCTGAGCGCTCGCGCCTCGAGCCTTCTGGCCGACATTGCGGCCGGCATCAAGCCGGCGTGCAGCATCGGCTACACGGTCGAGCGTTGGCAGACCAACGGCGCCGTTCGCACCGCCGCCCGCTGGACGGTGCACGAGGTCAGCCTATGCGCGCTCGGGGCCGATGCCGGCGCGGTCGTACGTCACGAGGAGGCAACCATGCCAGACACCACCCCGCCCGCGGCCGAGAGCCGCGAGCACACCGAGCTTGCCATCCGGTCGCTCGTGGCCGCCGCCCGGCTGCCCGGCGACCTGGCCGAGGAGCTGATCGGCCTGGAGATGAGCCGCGAAGAAGCCCGCCAGGTCGTCTTGGACCGCTGGCGGCAGCGCCAGGCCGCTGAGCCGCGCATCGACAGCCTGCGGACCAGCGGCTACGACGATCCCGGCTTTCGCGCCCGGGCGATGGGCGAGGCGCTCTATGCCCGCGTCGCCTCCGACCACGAGCCCTCGGAGCCGGCCCGGCCGTTCGTGGGCTTGAGCATCGTCGAGCTGGCCCGCGAGAGCCTGCGCCAGGGCGGGCACAACGTTACCGGGCTTGCCCCCGCCACCCTGATCGAGCGGGCGCTCTCCACCAGCGACCTGCCGCTGGCGCTGACCGAGGCCACCCGACGCTCGGTTGCCGCCGCCTACCAGCGGCCGGGCTCGGCCCTGCGCGGCCTGGCCGGGGCCCGGACCGTGCCCGACTACCGCTCGCGCAAGTTCATCCGCCTGTCGGAGCTCGACCCGCTGGTGCGCCGAAACGAAGGCGGCGAGATCCGGTACGGCGCGCTCGACGAGGACAGCGAAAGCGTTGCCGTGGTCAACTGGGCGCGAGGCCTGCGGCTGACCCGGGAGGCCCTGATCAACGACGACCTGGGCCTCCTGGGCGATGTGCCGGCCAGGCTGGGCCGTGCCGCTCGCGAGACCGAGGACCAGCAGCTCGTCAACGTGCTCGTTGGCACCGGCGGTGTCGGCGTCACCATGAGCGACGGCAAGGCGCTGTTCCATGCCGACCACGGCAACCTTGCCGCCAGTGGTGCGGCCATTGGCGAAACGACCCTGTCGGCCGCCAGGCTGGCGATGCGCCGGCAAACCGACAGCCGCGGCAACCGGGTGGCGGTCGAGCCGCGCTATCTGGTGGTGCCGCCGGACCTGGAGACCGCGGCACAGAAGCAGCTGGCGGCCATCCAGGCGGCCAGCGTCGCCGACGTCAACGCCTTCGCCAGCCTGCGGCTCTTGGTCGAGCCGCGGCTCGCTGATGCCGCCCGCTGGTACTTGGCCGGCGAGGGCGTCGAGGGCCTGGTGATCGTCCGCCTCGAAGGCCGGGCCGGCCCGCAGGTCGACAGCACGGTCGACTTCGACACCAAGAGCGTCAAGTTCTCGGTGCTCAACGACTTCGCGGTGGTGCCGCTCGACTGGCGCGGCTGGTACGCCAACGCCGGGCAGTAACCCATGGCCGACCGCACCGAGCTCGAGGCGCGCCTGCAGACGCTGCTGCAGACCCGCGGCAGCGGCGTGCTCACTGTCGAGTACGGCGACAAGCGGGTGACCTACCGGTCGGACGCCGAGCTGGCCCAGGCCATTGCCGACCTCGAGCGGCGCCTGGCCGCCTGCGATCGCCCGGCCGTGACCGACATCCTCATTCGCAGCACGAAGGGGCTTCGATGAAAAACTACCGCCAGCGCGGCGACGTGCTGACCGTCACCGCGCCTGCCGGCGGCGTCGCCTCGGGCGACGTCGTCGCCGTGGGCAAGCTCATCGGCGTGGCCATCGAGGACGCCGCCGCCGGTGCCTCCGTCGAGGTCGAGGTCGAGGGCGTCTTTGCCGTGGCCGTGCGCGCCGCCGACGATATCGCCGTGGGCGCCACCCTGTACTGGAACGCCGGCGGGGCCGAGTTCACCACCACCGCGTCCGGCAACCTCAAAAGCGGCTACGCCACCGCCGCCGCCGGGACCGGCGTCACCGCCGGAGAGATCCGCTTGACGCCCGGCGCGGCCTAAGGGATCGACAGCGCCGCCATCACGCGGGTCGTCGAGGCGGCGTTGTCGGCGGCAGGGGTTTCTTCCATGGTGGCCCCTGCCAAAGCGGGGTTCTCCGGCCCCGCTGCGCGTCGGGGCGGGTGCCTGCGTGCCCGCCCCGGCGCCTTTGATACCCCAGCGTTCCCCCAAGCGTGCGCCGCCAAACTAACTCCTTGTAAATGAACCAATTTCTGTCGAGGAAACTAGTTCCGCGGGTCCATTCAAGTGTGGATGGCCGTGACAAGCACGGCCATCACGGCTGGGAATGGCGATGGCGCCTTCGCGTCTCGCTAGAACGTGACGCTGTCGCCGTT
>Ga0209573_1005590_pt1 | contig 11173 bp, 9 predicted proteins | sample TNRBio252014_DNA_FD_185870 | JGI IMG/M metagenome (GOLD analysis project Ga0209573, IMG submission 185870) | Wastewater treatment Type I Accumulibacter community from EBPR Bioreactor in Madison, WI, USA - TNR Reactor_6/25/2014_ DNA (SPAdes)... | ecosystem: Engineered > Bioreactor > EBPR >...
ATTCGGGCTTCTCTTTTTTGGCTCGACGCAATTTCCTCACCACGTATGCAGCCTGACTTCTCGCGCCTGATGCTGGGAACCGTGCAGTTTGGGATGCCGTATGGCATTGCCAACCGTCTGGGCCAACCTTCATATCACCAGATCCTGCAGATCCTGTCAGCAGCCATTGAAGGAGGCATTAATGGTCTGGATACAGCAGCGGCTTACGGAACCAGTGAAGAGCAACTGGGTAAAGCGCTGAAAGAGTTACGCGCCAGCGATCGAATGCATGTCGTGACCAAAGTCATGCCTCTCTGCGACGACTTACGGCGCGATCCGCAGGCAGCCCGAGACGCGATCGAACAATCTGTTGATCAGTCACGACAACGACTGCAGCTCGACACGATTCCGGTCGTGCTGTTTCATTGCGAACAGGATGCTGCGTTTCTGGATGTGCTGGCAGATCTGCAGGCCAGAGGCTGGCTTTCATCGTTTGGTGTGTCGTGTGACAATCGCCCCGGAAGCACTCAATTGTTTCTGCAGCACGGAGCCACGGCGCTGCAGATTCCCGCCAGCATTCTGGATCGACGGCACCAGAATAGCGGAATCCTGGAACAAGCCGCGGCCGCGAAGTCCGCGATCTTCGTACGCAGTGTGTATCTGCAGGGGCTGCTGACCATGTCCGTTCAGGACATTCCCCAGACTTTGCAGGCAGTGATCCCGATTCGCACACGCTTTGCCATGCTGGGCGCAGAGTATGGACTGACTTTAAATCAACTGGCACTCCGATACATCCTGTCGCTGCCCGGCGTGACGTCTGCGATCACCGGAGTTGAATCCTGCGAACAGATCCGCGAGAACCTGAAGACTGCGACCGCCGGGCCCCTGCCACAGGACTTGCTGAAGCGATTGCTCGACGATCAGCCGAATCTTCCGGAAGTTGTCGTCACCCCATCGCAATGGCCCCCGCGCTGACGGAACTCGGAGTTGCACGAAGGGATGTGCATCCTGAGATCGCGGTGCCGACGGAAAAAACTCAGTCGCCGGATGTCTTTACAAACTGCTCGTAGGCTCCTGCGACATTGGCAGCCTCTGTGTCTCCGTCATGAAAGTACATGGCGTATCGCAGTCGGAGTGTTTCGCCCTTCTTCAGATGTACGGGAGCTAATTCATTCTTGCCATTCGTGTAGGACTTCTCACCGAACGGGCTGATCGAAAATAATCCATAGTCCCGGACGTGATATCGAGACGGTCGGAAATTCTTTGGATGATCCATGATGGTCACACCCACCGTTTTGCCATCCACCTGTCCAAAATAATCAATCCAGGGGTATGCTTTTCCCCAGCATTCTTTGGTGGTCCTGGATCCATCTGATGCCACGACGCTCCCGCCATTCTTTTCCTTCATCGATGGAGCGACGCGGAACCCAAACAGGCCTTCTTTGGTGTCTTCAAACACCACATCGGTATGAGACGCCTTCAACTGCATGTCATACACCAGAAGGCGATTGGCATGGATTGTGATCGTGGCAATTTCCGTCAGTTGCGGCACTGAGGTTTCCGGGTGACGCCATTCGTTGATGGCTTCGAAGACCGCGGCCGCGTCCCCTGACTTCAGCACCTTTACGGATGTGTTCTGAATGGGACCCTTCTCGGCCCAGAATTTCACTTCATTCACTTCATCAATGGCGTTCCACATGCCCTTGTGATGTGGATGGTCGGCGTCTGACGGGTCATTCAGATCGCGATTCAGAACCACGCCGGCGGCGGTCGTGACGGGCATCAGGAAGGGCTTCGGCAGACTCGAAGCCGTCCGATAAACTCCGAACAGTTTTCCATTGATGGTGATTTCAAGCTCATCCGGCTTCTGAGTCAGTTCCACCTTCTCCGCAGCATGCAGCGAAACGGCCGACAGAATCAGTGCCATTGCGGCAAATCTGGAAATCGTCTTCGAACTCATTTTTCGGTCCTTTGGAGGGAAGGTGTTCGGTGGGCGAGTTCTTCCATTCTGACAGGTTCAAAGTTGGAACAAAAGGGTGTCGGTGCAGTTGGCTGAGTTGTCGGAGAGGATCTCACCGGGCCTTCTGCGTATTACAAATCGTGCCCACCGTGATGACAGGAGCAGAGGACCTGAATCAGCCTCTGCAGCCGCACGAATGGGCACACCAGTTCATCCTGACCTCGCAAGCTTCCGGTTAATCGAGCCTGGTGAAATGACGTTGATTCCGGAATGAATAATCCCGCAGCTGTCGGCGTCCCTCCAGGGCCTGCGTCCATCGCTGCGGAATACAGTTCCATACCACATCGCGGATTCTGCATAGCGCCATCAGCAGGCCTGTACGTCGCAGCAGAGTTTTCAGTCCGCTGGCTTGCTCCAGGGAGTCTACCGGAGTGTTCAGCGTCGAATTCCACTTCGTTGCGTAATCGGACTGCAGAGGCGGTGTCTGAAATGGCACAACATGCTGCGTTTTCCTGGCGTGGACCATCATCATCACCGGGCAGGACGTCACCAGGCCAACTCGAGTTCCCACAGTGGCCGGATCGGCGACTCGATACTGGTTTCCCGGATCAGACAGTTCAACGCCCGGGAATGCATGTGGCTCAAGAATCAGCTGCACCAGTTCAAAACCGTTTTCAGGCTGGAAGATGCGAAACATCAGCTCAGGGCTGAACTGATAAAAGCCGTGACCGCAGTGATTGTTGGCCGGTGTGAACAGAAACAGGCTGCCACCGGTGCGAACGAGATTCATGCAGTTGGCGATCGCCACCGGAAAATTGAAAACGTGCTCCAGCGAACCGCTGTCAATGACCACATCAAACGTCAAATTGTGTTGTGGTGGCAGGGCAAGATTCATGTCATGAACCAGGTCCGCTCCTTCATAGTGCGAATAATCAATCGAGTGAATTTCCTGGGCCTTCAGGAAGTCGCGAAAGAATCCATCGCACCACGCACGTCCGAAATCAAACTCTTCCGTACTGGAAGATCCACTGATGGCTTCCAGTTGCTTCACTTCATCCGGGCGGAAATAGCTGGTCATCCGACCGATTGTGCACAGCGATCGAAATGAGGTGCCCTGCTGCATCGCCTGCAGCAGAAATTTCGCCTGTGAAAAGGTGATCGCCATGACCGGAACGTCCCAGCATGAGATGAAATGCCTTGAACCATGTGGGTTGAAAAGGGTGTCTGGGGTTGAAAAGGGTGTCTGGAACTCTCCGGCATCAGGTTGTTGCGAGGGTTTCTGATGCCTCCAAAGTTCCAGACACCTTTTTCAACGCCTCGCATCACCAAGAGCCCTGCGGAGATGACCGCCGCATTTCGCCAGACGTTGACGTGCAAGCTCCGGAGTCAACCCGCACTGATGCATCACAATGGCTGTCTTCACCTGCCCATCACATTGCTGCAGCAGGTCGCGCGCTTCGTCGGGCGACAATCCGGTCAGTTCAGAAACAATTCGCTTCGAACGGTCACGCAGCTTTTCGTTGGTGGCCGTCAGATCGACCATCAGATTGCCGTACGTTTTTCCCAGCAGCACCATAGCTCCAGTCGTGAGCATATTCAGAACCAGCTTCGTCGCGGTACCGGCTTTCAGTCGAGTCGATCCAGTGATGACCTCTGGCCCCACAACAGGCGTGATCATGATGTCCGACACGGCGGTCATCGCGGACTGTTCGTTGCAGGCCAGCCCCAGTGTGACAGCTCCAAGTGACCGAGCGTACTCAAGGGCGCCCAGCACATAAGGTGTGCGTCCGCTGGTGGCGATTCCCATCACGACATCTTTGCGGGATGCATTGACGGACTGCAGATCGATCGCACCCTGATCTCGTTGGTCTTCTGCGCCTTCGATTGCGGACGTCAGAGCCGACTGGCCTCCGGCAATCAGCCCAACTACCAGTCCGGGAGGAACACTGAACGTGGGAGGACATTCGCTGGCATCCAGAACTCCCAGTCGTCCGGAAGTTCCGGCTCCCAGATAGATCAGTCGTCCGCCATCACGCATTCGTGAAGCAATGACTTCGACCGCCCGGGCAATCTGAGGTGCTTCGCGTCGCACGGCCGCGGCCACTTTGGCATCTTCCTCATTCATCAGCTCGATGATCTGCAGTGCTGACAACTGATCAATCGCCGTGGTCGCCTGATTGCGGGATTCGGTTGCTGCCGAAGGAGGAAGTGGAACCTGCATGAAATTCTTTTCGCTCGGATGACCGTTATCTGAAGGTGTTGTAGGGAGACTCAGCAGCCGGAATTCGTGGATCGCGTCAGACGTTTGTCTGACGGCATGCGGCATGTGGTCCGACAAACGCTCTCAGTTCTTCTGCTTGCAGACTCTGTCTGCTGATCGATGATGTGCGATGTGGAGAATCTCCGTCTCCTGACCTGATCGTCACAGAACTCCCGACTTGCCGCGCTGAATGGTACAACTCGGCCTGACGGCGAGCACATCGTTCGGTGGTCTCACTGCCGAAAATTGGAAAATGAAACCTCAGGAGAGTGTTCCATGGCGACGGCCTTTCGCTGCGAAATCGTGCCTCTGGCTTCTCATCAGCTTTCATTTCGCATCGATCAGCGTGAAGTGCTGCGATGGAATGCAGGAACTGACTATCCGCGGCCGTACTTCTTTCCGGTGGTTGCTCCTTCCGGCGAATTCCTGACTCGCATGGGACACCCCGGAGCTCCTGATCACGACCACCATCAGTCGCTCTGGTTCGCGCATCACAAGGTTCTGGGAATTGACTTCTGGGGGTATGCGTCGAAAGCACACATCAGACAATTGGCGTGGCTGGCCTATGACGATGGGGACGAGCAGTGCCGAATGGCTGTTGAACTGGGCTGGTTCGATGGTCATGACCCATCGCCGCTGCTGAAGCAGGAACTGATCTGTGAACTGAAGCCGCTGGCCGACAATCAATTCACGCTTGAGCTGCAGAGCCGTTTTGTTCCCACGTCGGAATCGCTCGAGTTTGCTCAGACGAACTTTGGATTCCTGGCAGTTCGCATTGCGAAGTCGATTTCTGCCGTGTTTGGCAGTGGCATGCTGACAAGCAGTACGGGCCAGACCACGGAAAAAGCTCTGTTCGGCCAACCGGCAGGCTGGATGGATTACAGCGGTCCCACAGATCCGCTCGAACAGCGGATCGAAGGACTGACGTGCTTTGATCATCCCACGAACCCAGGTCAGCCCACAGGCTGGCATGTGCGGGACGATGGCTGGTTCTGCGCGTCGCCCTGTATGAATCAGTCTCAGAACACAACCCGATCATCGCCTTTGATGCTGCGATATCTGCTGCACATTCACGCGGGTGCTGTGAATCCCGAAATCGCCAATACTCTGCTTTCTTCGTTTGCAGCAACGAAGCCGCTTGAGGTGACTCGCAGCGCAAAGCCACACGTGCGCTGGGAGATTTCTCGTCTGGCGTAGCGATCAATCATGCATCCGAAGATTGCACATGTCGCTTGATGGAACCGCTGGGATCTGTTCAAGGCCGACATCCGGAAGATCACAGTTGTGTTTCTGATACGACTGTTTGAAGTTGATGAAGGCGAAAACGTGGACTTTGCCTGAGCGCCGATGATTCGCCAGATGGAAGCCGCTTTGTCAATCGTGTTGGTCACTTTTGAAGGCCAAAAATGTGACAGAAACTTAGTCGAAATCGGAGAGTCTTTCTGTCTCTTCACTTACGAATTTTCAGCCTCCATCTGCCCCTGGAAATCACGGATCGTCGTTTGACAGTTCTTCATGTCTGGTTAACATCGCCGCCCGTTGAGTGAGTGAGCACTCGGTGACGAATCTGCACTCGTCGTCGAGTCATTTCTGTCAAACACTGTCAGTCCGAAGCACCGCCCTGCCCCCAGGCAACAGGCGATGGAGTGCCGCGCGAGCTGTTGCTTTGCGCAATGCCCCGTCCAAGTCTGCAGGCGATGCTGCGCGCTGACAAAGAGGGAGGGGCGCATGACGCTGCCCGTACGTCACGACGACTGCATGACGTTCGAACCTGCGTCCTCTTCTGCGCGGACGCATGTGATCATAGAACAGCCCACACTTGTTAAACCCACGACTTCCATCGTGCGAATCCATCCGCTGGCGGTTGTCCAGACGGATGTCGGTCGAAGTGGTTTCGTCGTCTCCACGGACAGCACCGTAGACTGCCGTCCGGCAGGATCTCCACAGGCCGCCGACGAACTGGATCGAATGTGCTATGCGGTTCGTGATGCGGTCGGCGAACACAATTTTCAGCACTGGTTTCAGAAGCGGACGCGGTTCTCAATTACCGGTGATCGCCTGATTGTGCATGTGGCGAATCCGTTTATTCTGAACTGGCTGCTGCGACGCTTTCGTACGGCCTTGAATCAGGCAGCCATGCTGGTGCTGGGGCCCTCAGCCACAGCTCAGCTTGAGGTGGACGAGTCCCTGATGACTCAGTCAACGGCGATGGCATTGATCCCGTCCGAATTGAATTCCGAAACCACAGCAGCCATTCCCATCGTCGGCCGTTCAGATCTGGCCGCGACTGCGGGATCTCAGACGCAATCGCCATCGTCGTCAAATGTTACGGAAGTGACATCGCAGGGTGTGTCCCGAAGACATGGCCGCACGGCAACCAATGCGACGGCTCCGCATTCGTCCGGTTCGCATCCGGGTTCTCCTGACCGTACAAGCAATCTGAATCTGCCGAATCAGCGTCGACGTTATCGCAGCTTTGATTCCCTGGTGTGTGGCGACTGCAATCAGCTGGCCATCCTGGCGGCAAAGCAGATCGCCGCGGATCCGGGCCAGCGGTACAACCCGTTGTTCATTTACGGAGGAACCGGTACGGGAAAGACACACATTCTGGAAGCGATTTACACCGACGTTCGTCGGAAGCATCCGCAGAAGAATGTGATGTCGTTGACCAGTGAAGCCTTCACCAATTACTTCACGTCAGCACTCAGTTCCCGCACCGTTCCATCGTTCCGCCAGCGATTTCGTACGGTGGACGTTTTGCTCATCGACAACATTGAATTCCTCGACAACAAAAAGGCCACACAGGAAGAGTTTCTGCATACCATCGTGCAGGTGATTGAACACGGTGGTCAGGTCGTCATCTCTTCTGACCGACATCCCCGCATGCTGACAAAGCACCGCGAAGAACTAACGACTCGGTTTCTCAGCGGACTGGTCTGCCGTGTCGAAGCGATTGACGAGACGACTCGGCAAAAGCTGGTGCGATCACTGGCGGCGCCTCTGAAAGCCGTGTTTGCCGACGAGGCACTCGATTACATCGCTCGGCGCTGTCGCAGGAACGCCCGCGAAATTCAGGGTGCACTGAATCAACTGGAAAGCCAGTTCGCTCTGAATGGTCGCCGAGTCACTCTGGCCGTCGCACGGGACATTCTTGGCGAGATGGAAGAGGAATGTCGCCGACTGGTTCGGATCAGTGATGTGGAGAAAGTGGTATGTGACGCGTTTGGAGTTTCTGCCACAGACCTGCGTTCGCCCTCGCGTCGGAAAGCTGTGGCTGTTCCCCGAGCGATCGCCATGTTCCTGTCGCGTCGTCTGACGAAGTCCGCGTATCGCGAAATCGGCATGTACTTTGGCGGCCGGGATCACAGCACCGTCGTGGCTGCCGAACGAAAAGTTGTGGGCTGGGTCGCTTCCAGCGAAGTTGTTGGTCTGCCCGTGTCCTGCACTGGCCGAACGTTCGCAGAACTGGTGGAAGAGCTGGAACATCGACTCCAGACACTGGCGTCGTAGATTCAGCCCGCCTTCTGCAGCGCGGGGATTCCTCAGCGCTGGTCGATTGGTGGTCCGGCTGGCAGCAGCAGTTCCGGCCAGCTGGCAGAACGCGATCCCGGAATCGGAGGATTGTCGAACGCTCGAAATGTGAACACGACGGACTGCTTGGTTTCGTCGGAATAATTCCGAGTGGCTGCGTGAAAGCAGCGAGCATGAAAGAAAAGCACATCGCCTGGCAGCAGTTCGACGGGTCGTGCGGTTTCCAGCAGCGGCCGATTGATCTCCAGGTCCGTTCGCAGGAACTGCTCATCATCCAGTCGTTCCCGAGCGGCAGTACTGTGATGAGTCCCCGGCAGAACCTGCAGGCATCCGTTGTGCAGATTTTCCGGCCCCAGCGCGATCCAGATATTGACCAGATCTCCGGACTTGAACGACCAGTAGCGAGTGTCCTGGTGCCAGCCGGTATCACTGCTGAATCGAGGCTGTTTGGTCATGATGCAGTTGTGGTGGGCCAGCGGCATGACAACCTGTGGCCCCAGCAACTGACGCAGACGAGACTGCAGAAAGGGTTCCGTGACCAGGTTCAGAAACACCGGATCCCGGCTGACCGCCTGACGCAATCGGCGGATTGTCCGACCTCCCTCTGAGTCCAGGGACAGTGGTGCACCGGGGTAATGCAGGTCCGCTTCGTATTCAATGTCTCCGTGATGTCCGGCCATATCCCGCCGAGTGACGTGCTTCATCCGATCCAGGATGGGTGCTGGCATCAGTCCGCGAACCATCAGATAACCATCACGGCGAAATGCCAGGAGTTCCTCTTCACTGAAGCAATCTGGCACGAGCTGCGTAATCGACATTGGATTTGTACTCTGTCACATGAGAGCGCGGTGCGCGTCTTTTTGCAGCGAACAGCGGGAGCGTTTTTGAAGTTCGAACCGTCAGGTTCCTCTGGGTCAAGGGACTTTCAGCCCCTTGTGGGATGTCAGTTTTTCTGCCGGAATTCTGGAGATTCTGCCGCCGCGAATTGTCACACGCAGTGTCATTCTGACAAGACGTCGGGGAATGAATTCTCTGCAAAGCGAGTTCAAACTTTGGCTGATCGACTGTGTTGAGCCATGGCCCGGCACCGACAAACACCGAAACACCCTTGTACGGTTAAACACACTTGCACGGTCTGCGGAAAGCGCAGATCATCCCGGGGCTATGGCTGCTGCAAAGAAGATTCAGAAGAAATCCGATGAGGGCGTCGATCGTCAGATCGTCTGCCAGAATCGCCGCGCGCGGCATGACTATGATATTCTGGATGAGCTGGACTGCGGAATTGTGCTGAGTGGCAGCGAGGTGAAAAGCATCCGCAACAACAAGATTTCCATCGAAGAAGCCTGGGTGCAGGTGGATAACGGTGAAGTCTGGATGCTGAACTGCGACATTGCTGAGTACGCGCAGGCCAGCATCTACAATCACTCACGTCAGCGGAAACGTAAGCTGCTGCTGAAACGCCGTGAGATTCACAAGTTCGCGGAAACCGGCGAAAATGATGGACTGACACTGATTCCGCTGGCTGTCTTTTTTCAACGGGGCCTGGTCAAAATCCGCCTGGGCCTGTGCAAAGGCCGCAAGCTGCACGACAAACGTCAGAAGCTCCGCGAACAGGACGCTCAGAGAGAAATGCGAGACGCAAAAGTCCGAAGATAGATTTCCGCTCTGGAACCTGGCGGACCTGTGTCATGCCATTAACCCGCCACCTGCGAATGGCTGATCAAAACGCCCCGTTGAAGGACCTTGAATCCTGCCGTCAGATTCAATCGCCTGCCGTCAGAACGTCTGCCGCGAGCTATTTCATCTGTTCGGCGATCAGGAACGCGATCTCCATGGCCTGTTCGTAGTTCAGGCGAGGATCCACCTGGCTGCGATAGTCCCGGGCCAGATCGGCTTCTGTCAGATTGCCGGGTCCGCCCATGCATTCGGTCACGTCTTCACCCGTGAGTTCCAGATGGATGCCGGACAGGCGACTGCCGACTTCCTTGTGAATGCGGAAAGCCGTGATGATTTCTGACATGATGTCATCAAACGAACGAGTTTTGATGCCATTACGGGCCGTCTGAGTATTGCCGTGCATGGGATCACAGCTCCACAGGACTTTGCAACCGGATTTCAATACGGCTTCTGCCAGCAGCGGCAGTCGCGCGCGGATCTTTTCGGCTCCAAAACGATGAATGAGAGTCAGGCGCCCGGGTTCATTGTCCGGGTTCAGGATCCGGATCAGTTCGATCAGTTCGTCCGAGCCCATGGAGTTGCCGACTTTGATTCCGATCGGATTGCGGATGCCTCGGAAGTATTCGACATGAGCTCCGCCGGGATCGCGGGTGCGATCTCCGATCCACGCCATGTGTGTGCCCAGATTGTACCAGCCCCGCTGTCGCTCCATCCGCGTCAGTGCCTGCTCAAAATGCAGCAGCAGCCCTTCATGCGACGTGAAGAAATCGACTCGCGTCAGTTGCGTCAGTTCACCGGCAGACACTGCTTCCATAAAGCGGATGGAATCACTCAGCGATTCCAGCAGTTGCTGATACCTTCGCGAACCCGGTGTGTTGCGGACAAATTCCAGGTCCCAGTTTTCCGGATGATGCAGGTCCGCAAATCCCCCTTCACTCAGCGCGCGGATGAAGTTGATGGTCAGCGCCGATCGCTCGTAGGCACGCAGCATCAGTTGTGGATCGGGGCGACGTTCGGCGGGAGTGAATCCTGAGCGATTGACGATGTCGCCGCGATAACTGGGCAGTGTCACATCGCCGCGTTTTTCCATGTCCGACGAACGTGGCTTGGCGTATTGTCCGGCGATCCGTCCGACTCGCACGATGCGTTTCTTCGATCCGCAGATCAGCACCAGGCTCATCTGAATCAGGACCTTGAGTTTTCGCAGAATCGAACCGGCGTTGCAGTCGTCGAAACTTTCCGAACAGTCACCGCCCTGCAGCACAAAGCCATTGCCGTCGCCGACGCCAGCCAGCTGACCTCGCAGGCGATCCACTTCCCAGGCGGTGACCAGCGGAGGCAGGAGTGTCAGCACTCGCAGCGCTTCAGTCAGTTCCGCGGGGTTGTCATAATTTGGCTGCTGCTGTGCCGGAAATTTGTGCCAGGATTCAGGAGTCCAGGTGGTGGCCATGAAGCGTGTTTCAGTGCAGTGGTGCGGGTGTCTGACCCATTGAGTTGCCCGTTGCTCATTCAGTCGTATGGGCTGACGGGACGTGGGAGTATTGATCAGACACGTGTGTTGGGCAATGGTGACTCAGCGGATCGCCAGAATCGACACAAAACTGAAACACTGAAACCACGGAGCAACCGTGGAAAATCCCGCGTTCTGCAGACGGGATACATGAGCCTCCAGAGTTTCGGGAATCAGTCGGTTTTCAATGGCCGTGCGCTTCTGGGCAATCTCCAGGTCGCTGTAACCATGCGCTCGTTTGTAGTCGTGATGCAGA
>Ga0209573_1005591_pt1 | contig 11172 bp, 7 predicted proteins | sample TNRBio252014_DNA_FD_185870 | JGI IMG/M metagenome (GOLD analysis project Ga0209573, IMG submission 185870) | Wastewater treatment Type I Accumulibacter community from EBPR Bioreactor in Madison, WI, USA - TNR Reactor_6/25/2014_ DNA (SPAdes)... | ecosystem: Engineered > Bioreactor > EBPR >...
ACCGGTCCGACGTGTTGATGAAGAGCACCTGGTCCGACGCCTGCAGCGCGCCAAAGTGCGGGCCCATCTGCGTGTTCGAGCCCAGGTCGATGACGACGAAGTCGTAATGCTCGCGCGCCAGCTTAACCAGGTCGGTCATGAACTGCTGGCCCTGCTTGCCGAAGAGCGGGCCCGACGAGCCCTGCTGGATCTGGACGATGCCAAAGAGCACGAAGAGCCGCCCCTCGACCTGCTTGGTGCGCGAGTCGAGCGCGGCGTCGGCCGTGAGCGTGCGCTTGCGCAGCATCTCGATCTCGAGCTTGTTGCCGTTGGCCTGGTAGTCGCTGGCCAGATGCAGGATCGTGTTCTGCGCGGGCGGGATGTCGAGGTGCAGGGCCACGCGCCCGCAGTTCATGTCGGCGTCGATCAACAGCACCGTGCGCCCCGCCACCACCGAGAGCAGGCAGGCCAGGTTGACGGCCAGCGTGGTCTTGCCGTCGCCGCCCTTTGTGCTCCAGCAGGCCAGCGCGCCCGTGCGATAGCCGCCCGGCGCGGCCGGAGCCGTCGGGCGCCAGCCCACTTCGCCATCGACCAGCGGGCGCGTCCAACGCAACCGCGCCTGCGCGAGATGGCCGCGCGCCTCGCCCACGAACTGGCTGACCACGCCCGGGGTCACCGGCACGCTGTAGAAGGCCACGGCGCCCAACGTGGTCATCTCGGCGCCCCAGGCACCGCTGGGCGAGGCCAGGCCGATGACCGCGATCGGAAAGTCCGGCCACTTGCTCAGCCGCGCGATCAGGTCGGGCGCGTAGCCGCGGATCTCGGGCGAGATGATCACGATCTGGGGCTTGAAGTTGCGGATGTCGTCTGGCAGATCCATCGCATCGCGCGTTGTCGCGAGCACGTGCACGCCCGAGGCGTGGTTGGGGCCGAGCTCCATGAAGGGCCGCGCCAGCTCGGGCGGCGCTGCCACAAGCACGCCGATCGGCTCATCGGGGTGCGCCTCAGGGGCCTTGCCGTTCTCGAAGATCTTGGAGAGCTTCAACATCGTTTACGGCCTCGCAGTCGGGGACGGGCTGGGCGTCAGGGTCGGTAGCGGCAAGGGTGTGGCGGTTGCCTGAGCGGCGGCGGCCGCGGCCTGCGCTGCCAGCTCCTGCTGGCGCCATAGGTCCTGCCCGGCGCCCGTGATCTCATCCGGCAGCCCGGCGGCCAGACGCTGCTCGCGCTCCATCTCGAGCAGGGCCACGAGGTCGTTCCAGGTCATGCCCAGCGTCGGGCGTCGATCACCGGCCTGCGTGCCGTCGGCGCGCGCATTGGCCGAGAGCAGCGAGACGCGCACGATGCCGGTGTCGAGCGCGAACTGCACGACCTCCTGCGCATCGCGCGGCACCGCCAGCACGAGCGCCGTCACCGGGCCCGAGACCTCGGAGACCACGGTCTGGCCGTTCGAGGTCACCTGGCTGCTCTGTTTGGTCTCGCGCACCAGGTCGAGCACACGGGCGTTTGTCACGATGGTCTTGGCCAGGGGCGCGTACAGCATCACGCCCGGCGTCGCCGTCGGCGGCGGCGCCTGACTCGAGAAGTTCTCGCTCAACGCAGGGTCAACGACCAGCGGCGCGCTGTACGACTGAAACGGGACCTCAGTGGGCGGCACCACAGGCGCATACGAAGCGCCAGTCACGCCATAAACCAGATCGACGAAATCGCCAGTGCGGATACCGGGCGGCGCCGTCTCGTCACTGACCGGCACGACCACGGCGATCAGGTTCGGGTTTTCGAGTTGCCCAGAGAGCCCGCCGCTCGTGTTTCCTTCCGAGACGACAGCGTTACGCGGGAAGGGCTGACCGGCTGCGATCGGCTGGGTCACTGTCTTGTTGTTGAGGTACTGAACGTCTTCCTGCAAGAAGACCGTGGCATAAAAGCCGCTCTCGCTCTCGTCGATGTGCACCGACACCAGAGCAAGATCGCTCAGGCCAACGACGTCACCCGGGCTGAGGTCACGCCGCGCGACGATGACCTGAACCGCCGGCGGATTGAAGACCTGGCCCAACAGGAAGACGCCGGCAAACGACGCTCCCATTAACACCAATCCGACGATCAACACCAATAGATTCCGACGCATGGCGACCCTCTATCTCGACGGCAACCCGACCCTGACACTCACGGGCGCCGAACACGACAACCATAATCCCCGACCGCCGACGCCGAGTCCTCGGCTAGTCCTCGTAAACCGAGCCCCTATGGATGTTTGAGATGGTCGCGTGTGGGCGAATCGCCAGACTAAAACCAATCTTTAACATCCAGCAAAACCATCGAGCATTCGTGCGAACGTGCGACACACCTGGCATTATTCAGGCGCGTTTCGTCAGGATAACGCCTCGACCAAGGTTTGACAATAGTTCATTCTATCCAGGCCCCGTCCGTCGCTCCTGGCGCTCAGCACAAGACTGGGCGCAATTGGGCCATCTCAGGTTTGAACTGTTGTGCACGCCGCACGAAGAGGCACGGTCAAGAATCCAGGGGACCAATCACGTTGCTCGAGCACCCCTTCGATGGGTTAAGGTTACCGAATGCACCGGCCGGGTCAATGACGTATACGTACCAAAACACTGGCCGGCTGCGCCCCCTCGCACAGCCGGCCAGTTTACGGAAGGCCCCCTCTGCCCGCCGCGATCTAGAGCTTACGTCGACTCTGCCGATGTGGATCCTCGAAGACTCCTCGCCGCTAGGGCGTGGCCGTTGGTAACGGGGTCTCGGTGGCCGCAACCGGCGTGTCCGTCGCGGGCGCCATGGTCGGCGTCGACGGCTCAGGCGTGTCTGTCGCAGGCCCAGTCGTGGCGGTGGCCGTCGGAGTCCACGTCGCAACGGAGCTCGGGGTGGCTGTCGGTCCACCGGCGAGGGTCGCGGTCGGTGAGGGTATCGGGATCTCGGTGGCGGTCGAGACCGGCGTCTCAGTGGCCGTCGGGGCCATGACCTCGGTCGGGGTCGGCGTGTCGGTTGCCGGTGGGAGCGATGTATCAGAGGCCGTGGGCGACGCGGTCGGTGTGGCCGTGTCGGTCGGTGTCGCCGTACTGGTCGCTGTGGCCGACGGGCTGGGAGTCTCGGTGGCCGTGGCGCTGGCCGTCGCAGTGGGCGTGGGGGTCGCCGTCGGCGGAGCGCCGATGATCAGCACAGGGCCGAACTCACTTGTGTTATCTGCAGCGTTGGTCGCAGTCGCGCTGAGTCGGTCGCCGATCGATACTCCGATGAGCGGCTGGCTGAGGCTGAAGTCGCCCGTCGAGCCGGTGTAGGTCGAGGCGATGAGCGTTTGACCCTCGCCAAAGCCGGTGCCGTCGCCGGCCGTGAGGAAGACCTCCACAAGCGCCCCGCCGAAGTCCAGATCCCCGGGCCCGCTCCCCACATACCCGCTCACCGTCAGCGTCATCCCGTCCCACACCGCGCTCGTCAACACCGGGTAGTCCATCCCACGGTTCGCCGCCCCAACGCTCAACGTCCCATCGTTCCCGTTCACGCCCACCACACCCAGGTCGATCCCCAATCCCCCGTTCCCCTCGATGCCGTTCCCGAGGATCGCGTTCCCGCTCGACCCATCCGCCACCCGCACCCCAGCACCACCGTTGTTCACCACCACGTTCCCGATCCCGGCCGACGTCCCTCCGATCAGGTTCCCGTCCCCGCTCACTACGTTCACGCCACTCCCAACGTTCCCAAGCCCGCCCGCTCCTCCCACGTTCGTCCCAATGTAGTTCTCGCGGATCACGTTCGATCCCGCGCTCACCCACACCCCATCCCCTCCGTTCCCGCCGATCACGTTCCCGCCAAACACAAAGTTCGGCCCCTCCCGCAACTCCACCCCAGCCCCGCCGTTCCCAAGCACCCCGCCTGCTCCTGCCGTCAACCCGATCACGTTCCCCGTCAGGATGTTCCCGTTCGCCCCAAACCCGCTCACCGCCACGCCCACTCCACCGTTCCCCGACACCACGTTCCCGTTCACCACGTTGCTCGGCCCGTTCACCACCACTCCCGTCCCGTTCGCACGCGCAACCCCGCCGCTCGCATCGGTCCCGATCAGGTTCGCCATCACCGCGTTCGACGCCGCCCCGCTCGCCAGCCACACCCCGGGCCCCGCGTTCCCGCCGATCACGTTCCGCCGCGCCGCGTCGCCCAGCACGCCACCACCGATCTGCACCCCCTGCACTCCCGCCACATGCACGCCCGCTCCACCGTTCCCGCCCGCGCTCCCATCCGCGCGCACCCCGATCCGGTTCCCCTCCAGCACCGCATCGTCCGCGTTCACCCGCACCCCGTCTCCCCCAAACCCCGTCACCGCCAGCCCACGCACTTCGATCCCGGCCGCGTTCAACTCCAACCCATTCGCCGCGCCCGCCAGCGCCCCGTTCACCTCGATCACGGCCGCCCCGCCCCATCCGGGCTGCGTCTGTCCGTTCACCATCACACTCGCGTTCACCCCGGGCAGCGCGCTCCCAGGCCCGATCACCCACACCCCACCGCTGTACCCCGCGTCACCCACCGGGATCCCGAACCGGATCTCGCTCACCCCACCCCCGTTCGCCACCTCCAGCGCCGCCCGCAGCGTGCACTCCCCAGACAACGCCGTCTCGCAGCGCCCGTCCCCGCTGTTCGCGTCGCTCCCATCCCCCGTGCTGTTCACGAACAGCACCGGCTGCGGCGTCGCTGTCATCGTCGGGCTCGCCGTGAAGGTCGCAGTCGCTGTAGGCGTCACGCTCGCCGTGAACGTCGCCGTCGGCGTCGTCGTCGCACTGGGTGTCGGCGTCAGACTGGCTGTGGGAGTAGAGGCAGGGCTCACAGGGCTTTGAGAGGCAGTCGCGGATGGCTCAAGCGTCGCCGATGGCGTTGGGGTTGGGGTGAACGTGGCCAGAGCGATCGCAGTCCGGGTTGGGGTCGCTGTCGGGGGGCGCGCTGAGGCGGTCTGAGGTGCAGCCGTCGCTGTCGCGCCGATCGGAGCGCCGGTCTCGACGCCCGCAGGTGTCGTCGAGGGTTCCGCCGAAGGCGTCTCAGAGGCAACGGGGCTGGTCGGCGCCGCCAACGTCAGCCACACCTGACCAATCGACGGCGTGTCGCCGGGCAACGGTGTCGCGCTCGCGGCGGCGCGATCCACCTCGACCGCGGTCAGGATCTCGGCCCGCACGGGCGCGATCGAGAGCGGCGCCCAGGGGCGGTAGTCGGCGCTATACGGAGATCGGATCCAGGGCGCGTCGAAAGGCAGCCGCCAGAGCGCCAGCTGACCACAGCCCAACAGCGCCAACAGCAGGGCCAGAACGGCGATCGCGATCGGGATCGCGCGTCGGCGCAGCTTCTGCTGGCGCTCGCCGGGCTCGGTCATGATCAGCGTCGCTCTGGCTCAGGCGAGCCCGGGTCGCGGGCGCCGCTGACGGCCGCATCGGGCGCCGTCTGAACGACAACCCTGGCGACATGGTCGGCGATCGGTCGATCCGTCGCGCCCTGGCCGTCATCGTAGGGTAACCAGATCGTGAACCGCTCGGGGGAATCTGGGCGGCTGTGCACATCGATCCGACCGCCATGCTCGGCGATCAGCCCGTAGCTCACGGCTAACTCGAGGCGCCGGCTGAGCGCATCCGCATCGATATCGAAAACCGGGTCGAAGAACCCGTCGGCCTGTTCCGGCAGGATCGAGGGGCCGGTGTCGTCGAGCGTGATACCGGCAAGGTCGGACTCTGGCGAAGCCTTCAGGCGCAGCGTCACCGTATCGCCAGGCTGAAGCACACGCAGCCGATGGAGGATCAGCGCACCAAGGGCCTGACGGATCTGGCCGGGCTCGAGCGTGGCGTACAGCGGACCCGGCGGCAGGTCGGTCATCGCGGCCACGCCGGCCGCCGCGAAAGCGGCCGCCAGGCCATCGAGGGCCGAGCCGAGCGCCAGACGCAGATCCATCAACATGCGTTCGCTCTCCGCGGGGTGAGCGAAGCGATCGATGTTGCTCAGCAGCCGGCCGGCTCGTTCGGCGTGTGCGCGGATCTGCGTCAGCTGTTCCTGACCCTCAGATCCAAGCTCGAGTTCGAGCAGGTCCATCAACGTCAATGCGGCCGTCAGCGGCGCGCGGACATCCTGGGCGATATGGCTGGCAACCTTACCCATCAACGCGATCTTCTCGCGTTGGACGAGGTGGGCCTGAGCGGCCGCGAGTTGCTGATTGGCAGCCGCCAACTGCTGGCCGCGCTCGAGCGCCTGCTCATAAAGCTCACGGGTCGCGATCTGCAGCGTCTCGGACTGTGCTGTGCGGTGGCGCAGATGCGCGGTCATCTGATCGAAAGACCGCGCGAGGCCGCCGATCTCGTCGCCCGAGTCGATCCCGGTCGCCTGGGTCAAGTCGCCGTCGGCGACCTGTTGAGTGATCGCGTTCAGCCGGCGGATCGGCGCGCTGATGGCAAAGGCGAGGCCGAGCCCGAGCAGCGTGGTGGCGGCCACGAGCCCAAGGAAGACCACGGCAATCGCGTTGCGGCTGGTCGCCTCGGCCGAGATCACGAACTCGGTCGGCAGCAAGGTGACAAGCACGCCGACGGGCTGGCCACGGATGATCAGCGACGTATAGAGCGCCTCATAGTGCGCGCCGGCGATCTCGATCGGGCGCGCCGGGCTTTGATCGACGGCTGTAGCCTCGGCCGGGGACAGGGCCAGCCGCGCGCGATCGACGGTCAGAGTGCTCGCCTGGAAGACCCCGGCCCGGGTGAGCAATACCTGCTGGGCGTTTGACCGCTGCCGCAACATATCGAGCAGCGTGTCGAGCCGCGTCCCGACGACGATCGCGCCGAGCACACGCCCGCCATCGGACGTGATCGGCGCCGTGGTGTAGAAGAAGGCTTCACCCGAGAGAGACGCGAGCCCGATCATCTTATCGCCCGTGGCGTCGCGTTCGTGCGCCAGCACTTGCATAACGGCAGGCTCGCTGCGCCACTCGGCGTCGATCGGGTCATAAGCGCCGGCGAGGGCGTTCGGTGCCGCGACGCGGGTCATCAACGCGCTGCCCGTGGCGTCGAGCACGGCCCAGGCCTCGATGCCGGCGTTGCCCGCCAGGGGGCGCAGAAGGGCGTCGAGCCGGTCGGCTTCATCGGCCATCACCGCTTCGGGCAGGCCCTCAGTGAACACCATCAAACGCAGGATCGAGAGATGAAGGCTTTCGCGGTCGACAACGGCTGCGGCGGCCAACCGACTTGACTCATAGAGCTGATTCGTGAAACGTTCGCGGCTCGAGCCGGCCACCAGACGCGTGACGACAAACGTCCCTACCAGCGCCGTCAGCACGGTAAGCACCAAGAAGGGCACTACGATCTTGCCGCGCAACGTGAAACTCGACCACACCCCAAAAAGCATCTCGATCCGGGGTGGCCAGATCACTCGCGGCTGTGATTCGCGACGTCGTCCGACCATTGATATCCCTTGAACCCTGGCCATCAAACCAGGGCGCAGCAACGTTATCGACCGCTGCCGGCATTAAACTCAAACTCTTATTGGTTTGGAGTAAAACTCGCCGGAATATCGGAGGGAGCCGGCGGAATTGGCGGGATCTTGGGAGGAATTTACGACGGGTTTACCCGGCCGTGCCCCCAGCCGCGAAGTTGTGCGGTCTCAGGAGATCGATGAGGGTGTCGGGCGACGGCGTGAAACCCAGATGCCCTCGATCGAAAACAAGATCAGGGCCGCCCAGACCATGCCGAAACCGATCAACTGCGTTCGGCTGAAGGGCTCATGGTAGACAAGCACGCCGAGCAGAAACTGCATGGTCGGCGCGATGTATTGCAGGACGCCGATCAGCGTCAGCGGGATCTGCCGCGCGGCCGAGGCGAAGAGCAATAGGGGCACCGTGGTGATGACGCCTGTCCCGACCAGCAACACGGCCGTGGCGGGCCAGTGCAGGGCCAATCCGCTTGTCCCGCCCATGCCAGCCCCGATCACCATGGCCACGGCCGGGATGAACAACACGCCGGTCTCGAAGGTCAGCCCATGGAGCGCGCTGAGCGGTGCTTTCTTCTTCACCAGTCCGTAGACCGCAAACGAGAATGCCAGGGAAAGCGCGATCCACGGCAGCGAGCCATAGGTCACCGTCAGGTAGACGACACCCATAACGGCAAGCGCCAGTGGCGCCCACTGCAGCGGCCGCAGGCGCTCGCGGAGCACAAAGACGCCGAGCAGGACGCTCAACAGCGGGTTCATGTAGTAACCCAGACTGGTCTCGACGATGTAGCCCGCATTCACGGCCCAAATGTAGATCAACCAGTTGATGCCGATCAATACCCCAGCGGCCGCGTACAACCCGGCCACACGCGCGTTCAGATCCGCTCGAAACCTTTGCCAGCCGCGGCGCAATGTGATCCACAGCGCCAGCACGACGAATGACCAGGTAATCCGATGCCCGATCAACTCCAGAGCCGGGACGTGTGCCAGTGATTTCCAGTAGACAGGGAAAAGACCCCAGGCGAGATAGGCCAACAAGGCATAGAGCGCACCGCGGTTGAGGGACATGGCGCCATTATCCCAGGCGGAACGCGCCTGCGGCAGGTAGGCACCATCGCCCGCGGGCACCCGCGCCCGATGTTATCGGCCCCGACCGGTCATCGCGGCCCTCAAAGCCGTGTAGGCCTCCCGCTCCAGCCCACCGACACGGCGCACCTGAGCTGCGATGTCGGCGCACAGGTCGCGCACGCCCTCAGGGCTCAGCGGAAAGCCATCGTCCATCACGCTCCGGATCTGCGCCAGGCGGTCATTGAGGCGCCGGCGTTGACCCAGACTGCGGCCACCCCGCTCAACGAAGAGCGCGCGCCTCCGATCGAGGATCTCCCGAACGCGTCCGAGCGGCCGGATCCGATCGGGGAGCAGCGCCTCGCCCAGGGCCTGCCAGCCCGGCACACATGCCCGGAAAGCGTCGGCAGCGCCGGCCAGAGACGGACGGTTGAGGATCACACCGGCTTCGTCAAGGAAGTCGGCATACAGCGCACGGTCGCGGATCACGGCGACCACACCGATCCCAAAGTAGTCGTAAGCCGACGTCAAGCCGGCATAGAGCGATGCGCCAGCCGTGAAGATTCGTGACCAGCTCTGACGATGCGCGTTGGTGGTCAACAGCGCCGCCCAGTGCTCAAAGGCCGCCAGGCCGAAGTTGGCCGCGGCGTTTTTGACCGGGGCGGTGACATAGTGCGCGAGACAATCCTCGATCCCCTGACGCGCGGCACCGGCCAGCTTCGCCGGGTCCGGCGGATCGATCGTCAGAATGCGGAAGCGGTCCTTCTTCACCCGGGCTCGGGCTGTCTCGAGCTCAGCCTGCGACACAGTCACCCCGACGGCCGCCCGGTCCGCGATCCAGACCCTGTCACGCACGCTGTCGTGACCGTACACGAGGATCGGGAAGTTCGCCCAGGTGTCGTCACCGCCCGTCAGACCCGTATAGGGCAGGCTGAAGGCGTCGGCCCAGACGAGGGCCGGCAGCCCCTCCTCCAGAACGGACCGAAGATTGCGCAGCCCGCGCGCCGCATCATTGGCGTGTCGTCTATGTTGCACGATCCCAAGCCGACTGAGCATCGTGTCGACCGGCGCGAATGTATTGCGTGACAGCAGCGCGACATGCGGGTCATGGCCGTGATACGCAAAGGAGAAATAACCCATCAACACGCCGCCGCTTGCGCCAAGCAACAGCGCCTCGCTATAGGGCAAACCGGTGTGCGGAGCTGTCACGCCCTGATAGGCGAGCGCGTTGCAGATCGTCCCGGTCTCCCAGTGGCGACCATCGAAGTGGTGGTAGTCGGGCAAGAGGGTCATCGCAACTCCATAAGCTCCGGGCTGCAAGCATTCTAGCGCTCCACGAACCGCACACGTCAAAACAGAGACCTGGTTGCATGTGTGGTCGTGCGAAAGCGCGCGTGGTCAGAGAGGGATTCAACGCGTGGTTGTGCGGTTTGCGCGGAGACGGTCACGGGGTGGTATAATGATGAGGATCAGTCTGTGATTTGTGTGGTTCAGGCCGCCAAACCGCTTATGGGTTGGCGGCCTCTTTTTTTCCGGTCCGTCCGGAGCAAGGATTCGAAGAATGGAAACGCGTTTGTATGTTGGCAACCTGGCCTATTCGACCTCTGAGGCCGAGTTGCGCACCCTGTTCGCTCAGGCCGGGACCGTGACCGATGTGGCGCTGATCAAGGATCGTGACACTGGCCAGTCGAAGGGCTTCGCCTTTGTCACGCTGAGCAGCCAGGCCGAAACCGAGAAGGCCATCAGCCTGTTCAACGGCAAAGAGATCGGCGGCCGCCCGCTGACCGTCAACATCGCCAAGCCGCGCGAGGAGCGTGGTGGCGGCGGTGGTGGTGGTTTCGGCGGTGGCAACCGCGGTGGCAAGCGGGGCGGCGGCGGGTCGCGCCGGTTCTAGTTCACCCACCGACTGCGCCGGCCCCCCGGCCGGCGCAGTCGGGCCAGGCTTGCCATGGGAGGCGTCATGCAGTTCCGGGTCGATGAACAGGTCGTGCATCTCAATCACGGTGTCGGCCGCATCGCCGGGATCGTCACCAACGCCTTCGCCAAGGCCGAGCCGCAGCAATACTATGAGGTCGTGCTCGATCAGAGCACGGTCTGGGTGCCTGTCGCCGGCACCGGCGTTCCCGAACTCCGCGCCCTGACCCCCAGACGTGATCTCGAACGCTATCGCGCCATCCTCCGGGCGCGCCCGACCGACCTCGTCGCCGATCACCGCCAGCGCCGACTCGATCTCCTGAAGCAACTCAAGTCGGGGACTTTTGACAGCCTGTGTATGGTCGTGCGCGATCTCACGGCCCGAGCCCGGGTCAAGCCGCTCAACGAGCTCGACTCGCTGACGCTTCGCCAGGCGCACGCCAACCTCTCGCGTGAATGGTCGGCCGCCGACGGCCTCACGCTCGCCGAAGCTGCCCGCCACATCGAAGCGCTGCTGCTCGAAGGCCAGACCGCGGCGCCATCGTCGCCGGCCTAGCGCCACGTCCGAGCCACGCTAGGCGCCCGCCCCGGGATCCCACCACTTGGAGAGATGCGCCAGCGGGCGCAGCGGCTGGTCGGTGTAGTGCGAGATGTCGTTGAACAGCATCAAACGTGCCCGCACCGGATCGCGAAAATCCAGGATGTTCAGACAGGCCGGCGCCTGATCGAGCCGATCGCGGTAGCCGCGACCGTCAAACCCCA
>Ga0209573_1005592_pt1 | contig 11169 bp, 8 predicted proteins | sample TNRBio252014_DNA_FD_185870 | JGI IMG/M metagenome (GOLD analysis project Ga0209573, IMG submission 185870) | Wastewater treatment Type I Accumulibacter community from EBPR Bioreactor in Madison, WI, USA - TNR Reactor_6/25/2014_ DNA (SPAdes)... | ecosystem: Engineered > Bioreactor > EBPR >...
TTGGTTTTGCCAGCCTAGCGCTGATGCTGGGCGCCGCGCCAGCGTGGGTTGGCGCCATGGGTCCTGACGCCGCCACTCCCGATGAAGTGGTCTCCAAGGTGCACGAAGCGGCAAAGTACCTGCACGACAAAGGCCAAGCCGGTTTCCCGGACTTCAACAACAACGCGAACTGGGTGTGGAAGGATAGCTACGTGTTTGTCTTCAGTTGCCGGGACAACAAGATGATCGCCCACCCGCTGCGTCCCGATCTGGTCGGCAAACCCATCCTGCAAATGGAGGATGACAAGGGCAACCTGCTGTTCAAAAAGCTCTGCGAAGCCGGTAACAGCGCCGGTGGCGGTTGGGTCGAATACTGGTGGCCGAAACCGGGCGAAGCCAAGGCGTCCCGCAAGATCTCCTATACCCAAACCACCGAGGTCTCCTTCCAACCGGATGTCCGGGTCGGCGCGGGGATCTATGACGAGACCATGAGCGTCGAGGAACTGAATAAGCTGGCGCAACAAGCCATCAAACCGAAAAAAGACGCGCCCTAAATCAAATTCTTGATTTAGGCCATAGTCCAACCGCCCCCGGCACCCAAGGCCGGTGGGCGGTTTTCTTATGATGGAACTACTGCTGGTTCCAGGGCGGTACTACGTTGGTTTCGTTGCGGTAATTCAGCGTCTCGTACAATCGGCCCTTGGGTGGCTTGTCGGTAATCTGCTCGCGTCCCTGATCGTCGCGCCAGCGATAGAGCGGCCCGGTGTATTCCGGCAGGCCGGGCAGCCAATCGCGCGCCCAAGACGGCACCTCCCGTGGCGTCACGTACCAGTAGAGCACCACACCGCCCAGCACTCCCAGCACGATCAGCAACCACATCGGCACGGCGCCGCGCTGACGCCGCCGCAACCGAGCCAACACCGGTAAGCCATCGCCAGCGATTGTGTCCCGCGCTACAGGATTACGCCCCATAAACCCTCCTCATGGCCAATCGCCTCGCAAGGCCAGCACTCGCTCGCGTAGCAACGCCGAAGTCGCCTGTTCGGGCGGCACCGGCTCGCCCACCACCAGCTCGATCCGCGACCAGAACCGTCGAGGGAAATAGTGCATCGCCTTACCGTAACGACGGCTGAAAAAGCTGCCCCACAACCCGCGCAGCGCCATCGGCACCACCGGCGCCGGCGTGCGTTGGACGATCCGCTCGATGCCGCTCTTGAACGGACCGATCTCGCCGTCCTCCGTCAATCGTCCTTCCGGGAAGATCCCCACCACCTCGCCCGCTTCCAGATAGCGCGCGACCCGGTCGTAGGCTTGCTCCAGAATTTCCGGGGCTTCCCGCGCGGGAGCGATCGGTACGGCGCCGGCGGTGCGGAATACGAAACTGAGTAGCGGAATCTTGAAGATTTGATGGTCCATCACGAAGCGAATCGGTCGTCGGCAACTGCCGATCACCACCAACGCATCCATGTAACTGATGTGGTTGCACACCACCACCGCCGGCCCCTTATCGGGAATCCGCTCCAAACCCTGAGCGCGCAATCGATACACGATATTCACCAGAATCCACACGACGAAGCGCATCAGGAATTCCGGCACCAGGGTAAAGATGTAGAGCGCCACCGCCGCATTGAAAAGCGCCGTCAGCAGTAGAAACTGCGGGATGCTCAGCCCCGCCACATCGAGAAAGAAGATGGCCAGCACCGCCGACAACACCATGAACAGAGCATTGATGATGTTGTTGCCGGCGATGACGCGGGAACGGAAACTCGGTTCGCTGCGCTGTTGCACCAGCGCGTACAGCGGCACGATGTAGAACCCACCAAACATTCCCATCAGTAGGATGTCGATCAGCACTCGCCAGTTGGAGGCGCTGCTCAAGAACTCCATGGCGCCGATCAACGGCGTGCCCGCCGCCACCGGTGTCACCGCGAAGAACAGATCGACACCGAACAGGGTCAGGCCGATCGAACCGAACGGCACCAGACCGAGTTCCACCCGCCGTCCCGACAACCGCTCGCACAGCAGCGAACCGACGCCGATGCCCAGGGCGAAGGTGGTCAGCAGCAGCGTCACCACATGCTCGTCGCCACCCAGGCTCAGCCGAGAATAATTGGGTAGTTGCGCCAGATAGGTCGCGCCCAGGAACCAGAACCAGGAAATCCCCAGCACCGACAGGAACACGGTACGACTTCGGCGGGTGATATCGATGTTGCGCCAGGTTTCGGTAATCGGGTTCCAGTTGATGCGCAGGTCGGGCGCGTCCGGCGTGGCCTTGGGAATGAACAGGCTGGACAGAAAGCCCAGCACGGCCAGCAGAACCACCGCGCCGGCCACCAGCCAGGGACCGCGATCGGGGATGGCGATCAGCACCCCACCGAGCAGGGTACCGATCAGGATGGCGAGGAAGGTGCCCATTTCCACCCAACCGTTGCCGCCGACCAATTCCTCAGGCCGTAGATGCTGGGGCAAGATGCTGTATTTCACTGGGCCGAACAAGGTCGATTGCCAGCCCATCAGAAACAGCAATCCGATCAGCACCGACATGTTGCCCAGGATGAAACCGAGCGCCGCGCCCAGCATGATGACGATCTCCAGCAGCTTGATCCAACGCATCAGGTGCGATTTCTCGTACTTGTCCGCTAGTTGGCCGGCGGTGGCCGAGAACAGGAAGAACGGCAACACGAACAAGCCGGCGCTGAGATTGACCAGGGTGTTTGCTCGGGCGGGATCGGTCGCCTGGAAGGCGATCAGGATGATCAGGGCGTTCTTGAACACGTTGTCGTTGAACGCGCCCAGGAATTGGGTGATGAAGAACGGCAGGAACCGCCGCTCCTTCAGCAAGGTGAACTCATTCCCGTTGGCCATGCCGTAAGGTTCTCCAGGATCGAATGGTCGAATCAGTTTTCGGCGATACGGATGAACATCGAACCCGGCAAGGTCTCGACCGATGCGGGTCCCAGCCGTTGCGCGGTATGGTCAGGCGGAGACGATCCATCCGGCAAGCCCCCGCGCTTGGTTTTTCAGCTACCATCGACAACCATCAATCGACCCAGGGCCACCGCGCCGCTTCGGGTCGGTTGATGGTTGCCGATAGGGTTTATTCCAGAATCATTCGAGCGTTGATCGCTTGCAGTGGACGATTATTGGCGTGGTGCAGCGCACGGTGGAGTGGTTAGCGAGCCATTGAAGCGATAGTAATCATGCCGATTCCGACAAGCAGCGATGATGTTTCTATACCCGCCTTCATTACGTTGGATTCCTCGCATTAGGATTATTGATTGAGAAGCATAACGCATCATATTACCATGACATGATTATTTATTTTTGTACTTGTGTTGGCAACATATCCTCAAAAACAGGAACACTTTCATCCATGAAATCCCATGCTGGTTTTCTTTTATTATAGACAATGGCATTTGGTTTGAACCATGAACTATCGTCCAATGTACCTGCCGTAACGCTGATGATGTTCGTATTCGCACTGCTTGTACCAAAAAGACGGCTACCACAGTTTGGACAAAAATAACGCGTAATGATCGTACCGGTATCTGCTGTTGAGTCATAGCGACTTGTTTGACCTTCGATATGGACAGTATCCTTGGAAAAAAAAGCATTCGATGAATGCCCGGTCCCGCTCAATCTCCGACAATGATCGCAGTGACATTGCCCCATGCGAATCGGGGCCGATGAAATCGTATATTTCACGTTTCCACATAAACATTGCCCTGTTGCGAAGTATTGCTCTGACATTTTGCATTTCTCCTAGCCAACAAACTAAAATGAATATTCGCCAATAATCTTGTCGCCCTCTGCTAAATTGGCGGCAAACCGAGTTCTTTCAGATACTGGTTGTGCGTCTCGGCAGCCTCGGCAATGCGTTTTTCGATATCGGTTAGTCGTGCATGGACAGCGGCCAAGTCGATCTCCTCCTCCGATTCGGCGGTGCTGACGTATCTGGAGATGTTCAAGTTGTAGTCGTTTTTCTCGATCTCCTCCAGCGCGACCCGGCGGGCATAGCGTTCTTCTTCCTTGCGGTATTGGTAGGTGTCGACGATTTTGTCAATGTGATCGGGCAGTAGCTGGTTTTGCCGCTTGCCCTTTTCGTAGTGCTCGGCGGCATTGATGAAGAGCACGTCATCGGGCTTTTTGCACTTTTTCAACACCAGGATGCACACCGGAATGCCGGTGGAGAAGAACAGATTGGCCGGTAGGCCGATCACGGTGTCGATGTGGCCATCCTTGAGCAGCTTGGTGCGGATGCGGCTCTCCACGCCACCGCGAAACAGCACGCCATGGGGCAGGATGATGGCCATGGTGCCCTCGTCGCCGAGGAAGTGGAAACCGTGCAACAAGAAGGCGAAGTCAGCCGCCGACTTGGGCGCGAGGCCGTAGCCCTTGAAGCGGAAGTCCTCGCCCAGCGCCTCGGTGGGCTCCCAGCGATAACTGAAGGGTGGATTGGCGACGACGGCATCGCATTTGAGCTTCTTGGCCGGGTTCATCTCGCTGAGCCGATCCCAGTCGTTGGTCAGGGAGTCGCCGTGGTAGATCTCGAACTCGCTGTCCTTGACCCCGTGCAGCAGCATGTTCATGCGCGCCAAGTTGTAGGTGGTGATGTTCTTCTCCTGCCCGTAGATCATGCCGATGCCGTGCGATCCCATCTGATGGCGCACATTGAGCAGCAACGACCCGGAACCGCAGGCGAAGTCGAGCACGCAGTTCAGCTTCTTCTTTTTGCCGGTGGCGGGTTCCTGGCTGTCGAGGGTCACGATGCGCGAGAGGATGGTGGAGATGGTTTGCGGGGTGTAGAACTCCCCGGCCTTCTTGCCGGAACCGGCGGCGAACTGGCCGATCAGGTACTCGTAGGCGTCGCCGAGGATGTCGGTGCTGGTGGAAAACCGGGCGATGCCCTCGGCGATCTTGGTGAGGATGGTGCAGAGCTTCTTGTTGCGGTCGGCGGGCGTCCGGCCCAGCTTTTCCGAGTTGAGGTTGATCTCGGAGAACAGCCCCTGGAAGTTGGCGGCGAAGGATTCGTTTTCGATGTGCTTGAAGCCCCGCTCCAGGGTTTGCAGCAGCTCCTTGTTCTGAATGCGGGCGCGCTCGTAGATACTGCTCCAGAGATAATCCGGGTGGATGACATAGTGCACCTTGCGGCGCATCTGCTTTTCGAATTCGACTACGTCGGCGGCGTTGTCCTTGTACCAGACCGCCAGCGGCGCGCGCCGGTCGTCCTTGGCCAGTAGCGGATAATCCGGCCCCAGCTCCTTTTTGGCCGCCACCTCGTAGTTGTCGGAGAGGTAGCGCAAGAACAGGAACGAGAGCATGTAGTCGCGGAAGTCGTCGGCGTTCATCGCCCCGCGCAGATCGTCGGCGATGGCCCAGAGGGTTTTGCCCAGTTGGTTGAGTTGGTCTTGGGTCACGACATCGCTTCCCACGGGTTGATCACATTGAGGCCGACCGCCTTGAAAGGCGCAACGTCGCGAGTGGCGACAGTGAAGCCGCGAGCCTTCGCAATGGCAGCGATGTAGCCGTCAGGCGTGGGGAAGCCTTTGCCGGTGGCTCGGGCCGTAACGGCCAGATCGGCGTAGCGCCGGGCGGCGTTGGTATCGAACGCAAGCACGCGATCCTCGAATAGAGCCAGCAGGCCATCCAGCATTTGGGTCAGCGCCTCCTTGCGCCGACCGGCAGGCAAGACACCAATGCCGAACAACAGCTCGGCCAGCGTGACACTGGACAAGTAGAGGGTTTCGGCCGCCTGCTCATCCAGCCACGCCAGTACGACGGGATTCGGCGTCGCCTTCATCGCCTCGGAAACGACGTTGGTATCCAGGACGATCATTCAAACCTCACAGGCTCGGCTGGGGTCTTGTCGCGTCCCTGCTCGAAGGCCGCAATGTCCCCGTCGGTCAGCCCCACGCGGCGGCCCAGCTCGGCCAGGGCGGTGCCCAGACGAAGCCGCTTCGGCGGGCAAACGACCGTTTCGAGGATGTCGCGGATTTCCGCCTCGGTGCTGTGGCCGTGCATGGCTGCCCGCACGCTCAGTGCGCGATGCACCTCATCGGGCAGATTGCTTAGGGTAATGGTCGCCATGTCGACCTCCTGTGCATTTTGCTATTAATGGGGAATTTTGAAAGGTCGTTTATTGCTCCCACCTGGAACGACATAAAGGGTTTTGCCCAGTTGGTTGAGTTGGTCTTGGGTCATAGGTGATGTTGCGCCCTGAGTGCCATGGCCTGCCGGCTGATGGCTTCGATGGACTCCTCTTCGCGTTCTGTAACCCACTGTTGCCGCCAGTGGGTATAGTCAAATGGCTCGCGTTGGATGAGGGCGATGAAGCGTTCCATTTCAATATCGCCAAGATATTGCGCCAGCACTTGCACGCCTCTCTGGAGTATTTTGGTATCGGTCATTATGTCATGCCTCCGGGCTGGGGAAGAGTTGCTGCATCAGCCCTTTTTTGTGGGTCTTGAGGGCGTCGAATTTATCCGACTGGGCGGCGATCAGCGTGTCGAGGGAGGAAAGGCAATTGGCGATTTTTTGTTGTTCGTCTGACTGAGGCCGCACTAATTCAAACAATTTCAACTCGTCGGTGTTCAGCTTTCCTGTTCCGTGACCCGCGATATCAACCATCTTCAATAGTCGATGTAAATTCGCTAACAGCGAAAAGGCCAAAAATAACCCATCCATATCTTTCTTCGGCCGAAGGGCTTTAACATCTTGGTTAAAGCTCATTCCTCGCCGCAGAACACAGATTGGTACATCTTTGAGCAACGTCATCCCGCGAGTCAGCATCAACAGTGTGCCCGGAGAAGCCATTTTCGCACCGTCATCAACCGCTACCGTAGAAATGTGATCTTCTGTGTCATCCAAGAATAATTGCTTCATATCCTTCGCAGATACCCATGGGATCGAGCCACTCCAGAATGCGGGGTTAGCTTTTGACGGAGTACCGCCGGAGCGAAAGTCCACAAGTTGCTCTAAATTCGTTTGCTCCCACTCCCCCGCCCCCCGAAACTCGGGAAAGCGCAGGCAAGGGACGGTTTCGCCCTCGCGGGGGAAGAGCTGCTGCATCAACCCTTTTTTGTGGGTCTTGAGGGCGTCGAGTTTGTCCGCTTGGGCGGCAATCAGCGCGTCGAGCGAAGAGAGGCTATCAGCGATTTTTTGTTGTTCAGCGATGGGCGGAAACAGGAACTTCTCTTTAAGCCAATCATTAAGCTTGAAAAGCATCTTTTCGATCACAATTCCAATGCTGCATTTCAAAAACGACCTACTTACAATTGGCTGCCGAGAGAAGTGCTCAAGAAAGAAAATATCAAAACCCTCGCGAGCTCGAAGAACGGAATACTCATTTGACACGATCGATCCCGCTAGAGGTTTTGGAACAACTCCACAGGCGCAGTGTACGATTTGCCGCTTAGAAATAAGAAAATCATTTTCTTCGAGCGAAAACTGCGATTTCACTTTAATCGATTTGCCTTTGAGTATTCCGCGAGATACGACTCCTCCATAACGACGTTTAACTGTTACTAATGAATATTCCTTTTCCTCATTCATCGTAATAGGACGGGGGCTCTCCTTTAGAACTTTACCCATCTTGTTTTCTTTCCACTCCCCCGCCTCCCGAAACTCAGGAAACCGCAGCCTAGGCACCAACGACTTCTCCTCATCGTTCATGCTGTCACTCATACGCCGACTCGTGAGGCCGTGCGACGATGGCCTTGAAGAGATTGCCAGTGCGGTCATCGATGAGTTCAACATCTGGCCAGGCCCGCAGAACCCGTAAAATGCCGCTGCCCAGGCCCCGGTAGGGCAAAAGCTTGGCTGCAAATGAGGATAAAACGGGGTTACGCATATTGGAGTTGCCCGCCTTGATGTTCTCAATGGTCAGATTGTTGGGTAGGTGACCGGGGCTGATGATCTCGACCCGATCAACAAATACCAGCACGCGCACAGGGGCGCTGATGAAGTAGTCGCGATGAATGAGCGCGTTGGTCACCAGCTCTTCCCAGACGATGCGGGGGATTTCAGCCCGGCCTTGTGAGTTGAAACCTTGCTCACCCTGCACGGCGCGAGTGTTGGCGCTGATAAAGCCCAGCGTTTGCTGGAACACATCGGCCAGCTTGCCGGTGATGTCGCGGCTATCGATATAGCGCTCGTCCTCGATTTGTGTGCCGACAAAGGCGACGGCCTTGACGATGAAAGCAGGCAGTGCGTACTGCGGTGCTTTGGCGAACAGCAGACTGCCCGCCACGTTGAGCTGTCCCCGGTTCATCAGGTTCATGTTGCTCAGCAACCGCGGCAGCGGCTGGTTGTGTTGGGCAAGTGACTCGCCGAATTGCTGCTCGAAAAAACTTTCGAAATAGGGCATGTCCACATCGCCTGCGCCAATACCAGCAACGAGCGTTTCGTCGGCATGCACCAAGCCTGCCTGCTGGAACAGGCGCTGCAATTCCTCGCGCGAGGTAGCGCGGCGTTTGTCCGAGCCGTTCTTCACCCAAATCGCGCCGTTCTTGTCCATGTAGGGCTTGTTCACGCCCTCGGCGATGGAGACCACCAGTACCGTGCCAGCCGGGTGCGGCACGTTTTCCGTGAGCGGGTTCACAGCGGGGCGCACAATCTGTGAGGCCGCGTTGGCGATGAGCTGGTTGAGACGGGCAACGTCGGCGCCGGATAGACCCCGCACCGAACCATCGTCGTTCACACCGATGAAGATGCGCCCGCCAGCGGTGTTGCAGAAGGCCACGATCTCCGCCGCCAAGGCATCGGCATTGGTCATGTCGGCCTTGAACTGATGACGGCTGTCCTCGCCCCGGCTGAGGACGTCAATCAGCTCTGTGGTTTCCATAGGTTGTAAACCTCTTTGCGGCGGTTGAAGGCTTCCTGGCCTCCTTCCATGATGTTGATGATGGCGTCCCGCACAGGGCGGGCGTCGATGCTGCCGCTTTGCACGGCAACTTTCTCGTCCTGGTATTGGCAGGCATGCACTTGCTCCGCGTCGCCCAGCACCGGGAAATTGGCATTGTGGGTGGCAAAGATGAACTGGGCATGCGGTTTCATCTCGCGCAGGAGCTTGATGACATCGTCGTAGATGGTCTGGTTGTCCAGATCGTCTTCCGGTTGGTCGATGATGATCACGTCGTTCTGCCGCTGGCTGAGCACGTACAACAGCAGCGCCGAAGCGCGCTGCCCGAGCGAGTGGTGCTTCAGTTCCTTGCCGCGATAACGGATGACGAAACGGTTGGGAACCTGCCAGGTGACGAACTCAACTAGGTTCTGCATGAAGGTCTTCCCGAAGACCTCGGGGGTGCTGCCGGCCTTGGCCAAACCACCCGGCAGGGCACGCAGAAGGCCGCCGAAGTCGGCATAGTCCTCCATCACCGCGCGCAGCGTGGTTTCGCGGATGTTGCTGCCCTTGAAGAGCTGCTGCATGAAGCCGATGGCGGCTTCCTTGTCACCCTTGAAGTCGGCTTCGATCTGCAAGGCGGTGTGGCCGGCGTTCACCCGGTCCAGCTCGGCCTTGATGGTGTTGAACTCGCGCAACCAAAGCTCGTTGAGCTTATCGATTTCGGTCAACAAAGCATCGCGGATGCTGGTCTGCTGTGATTCCTGCTTGGCCAGTGCCTCCAGCATCTGTTCCGCTTTGGTCTTGCGCTGCTGCTGGGCCAGGAAGTCATCCGGCTGGATGGCCGTCATGCCGGTTTGCTTGAGTTCCTGAGCCAGTTGCCGCTCGACTTGTGCGAACTCTTCCTGAAGGCTCTTGCTTGCGCCTTCAAACTCGCTCTGTTTGGTCTTGAGGCGACCCGCGATGGCGCGCGCTTCTTGCTCGATCAGCTTGAGCTGATCGACCTTGGCAACGAGGCTGGAGAACTCGGCGTAGTAGGCCGCGAAGAAATCCGGGTTCTGCTTGGACACGTAACTTGTCGCGTTGCGCAACTCGTCCTCGTGCTCGGCAATCAATTGCTCTAACGCCAGGATAAAGTTGTCTGCCCGCTCCTTCATGCGCGCGAACGCAGTAGCGTCCTGCTGGAAGCCGACGCGCTTTTGGAGCTTGTCGGCAACACCGTACTCCTCGAATTTCTTCAGCCGGAAGTTGGCGTCAGTGAGTTGAGACTCGAAGTCGCGCTTGAGTTCGGCGGTGTTGCTGAGCTTGAGCCAGCGCTGGACAGCTTCGCGCACGCGCTGGCGTTGGGCTTCGATTTCGTCACGCAGCACACGCAGCTTCTCGCCAACCAGCTTTTCCACCAGATCGGTCTCGAAGCCTTCGCCGGTGCTGGATAGGTCTCTTTGTCCGAAGTAGATCGGGCGGCGCAACACGGTTTCCCGGATCGACACGCCGGGCTGCAACTTGCCGCCCAAGTAGACGTTCGGCGCTTCGCGGAAGATGCGGGAGATGGTGAATTCCTGCCCGTACACATCGCAGGCTGTCAGGGTCACCTTGCCGCCGCTGCCGAGGGTATGGCGAATCAACTCATCCTTGTACTTGGTGTCCTGCGCCTTCTCGCCTCGTGGAATATCGAGAGCGTAGCGCACTGCTTCCAGGATGGACGACTTACCGCTGCCCCGGATGCCTATCAGTGTGTTGAGTTCAGGAGAGAAATGCAGCGTCTGCCCGTCGAGGATGCCCCCGTCGAAGTGGATACTGCGAATGTGCGACGCCTGATGCTTGGCTGGTTCCATGGCGACCCGCGCAGCGGGATCGCTCAAGGCAAACTTGACCGCCTCGAAGGACAATTCGCCCACTTTGAGGTAGCAAGCTTTACCTTGGCCGATGTCATCTACGCACTTTGGGTCGCTGCCTTCCAGTTCGGCGGGGTACCAATCATTGAGATGTTGCTGAACCTTAGCCCGGCAGGGTTTATTTCTTTCTTGCGGCTTGTTGTAGGTACGAACCTTCTGGAAACCGAGAGTGCGGCGCCGAAAGAACTCGTTTTGACCCAGTTCGGAAAGGCGTCCGCCGCCCAATTCGGCCCAAAGTCCACTGGGCTCTTCGACATGGGCAAAGACAAGAAAAAAGTCGCGGTGGTAGCTTTCCAGCTTCTTGATGGTTTCCAGCAGAGACAGAGACGACCGCCCGTTTTCCTGCTCATACTGAGCAGGAATCTTCCCTTCAAAAGCGACACTCAAGAAGGGATTGATATGGTCATGCCCATCAACCAGCCAATCATCTGAAAACACGACCAGCGTATGGATGCC
>Ga0209573_1005593_pt1 | contig 11166 bp, 10 predicted proteins | sample TNRBio252014_DNA_FD_185870 | JGI IMG/M metagenome (GOLD analysis project Ga0209573, IMG submission 185870) | Wastewater treatment Type I Accumulibacter community from EBPR Bioreactor in Madison, WI, USA - TNR Reactor_6/25/2014_ DNA (SPAdes)... | ecosystem: Engineered > Bioreactor > EBPR >...
TCTGTACCTACGAGACGGAGGGGCTCGAAGGCGCGCCCGCGGGCGGAGAGGGAGAGGCGATCGTCGACGACGACGGCGTGAGTGTCGGCGGGGTCCGCGTCGCGTTTCTCGACGCGGACGCGTTCACCGACGAGCGACGGGTCCTCACGCTCGGCCTCCACCCCTTCGGCCGGCTCCGGCTGTCGATGCTCGCCCGCCGTCACGCGACGTTCGCCAGGGCCCTCGCCGACGCCCGTGATGCGGCCCGCATTCGTGGACTCCTCGCCCACGGCCTCGGAGAGCCCGAGCCGTTCGACGGCGCCCTGCTCGAGCCCGGGCCCGCCCGGGACGCGAGGCTGCTCGTCTGGCCGACGCACGTGGTGGTCGTTCCCGCCGGGGGAGACCCCTTCCAGATTCCGCTCGGGTCCGTCGACGAGGTCCGCTTCGTCGAGGGAACCTGGGAGGTCGTCCTCGTCGCGGGGGCCCGGACCTTTCATTTCGGCCGGCTGGCGCGCCGGACCGACGCCTTCGCCCGCGCGATCCGGGAGGCACGCGCGCGCATGCTCGAGCGCTGTGCCCGCGTTTCCGGAACCCCGCACTTCTCGAACGGTCGTGCGTTGGCGGCGGCCGACCTCGGCTCCGATTTCGAGCGTCTGGTCGTCTCCTTCTCCGCTCCCGAGAGGCTCGACGGAGCCCGGGAGATCGTCAAGCGAGCCGGCCGCGAAGGCTGTGCCCTCGGCCTCGTCGAGCTTCTCGATCCCGACGACGAGACCCTCGCGGCGAAGGAGGAGCTGCCCCCGAACACGGCCGCCTTCCTGCTGGCGGCGATCCGCGGCCTCGTCGTTCTCGAGCTCCTCTCGGGCCCGTCCGCCGCCACGTACGTCTTCCGGCTTCCGTTCGAGGACGTCGCCCGTGACCTGGCCGACATCCACTTCCGTCGCCGCGCTCTCGCCCTGACGGGCCCCGAGGTCCAGGGCCCCTCCGGCAGGCCGTATCGCCTCGCGCTCCGCCGGCTCGACCCGCTGAAACGGCTGCGGGCCGCAACGGCGGCCCGCGTCCTCCACGACGAGGGGTGGGGTGCGGCCCTCTCGCAGGCGCTCGCCTAGGCGCTACCTCGCCTTCGCGTTCGGAAGGCCGGCGAGTATGTTGTCCACGACCTTGCGGACCCTCGCCGGGTCATGGCCCATGCCGAGCTCCCCGGTCCCGCTGCCCCAGCCGCGCCAGAAGAGCTTCTGGGCTTTGGGGTCGCCGATGTCGATCAGCACCGTCCCCTTCTTCCCGATCGCCGACGTCGCGTAGAACCCTCCGACCAGCGGCCCCCATGGGTACCACACCGCGACAGTCGCGTTCCAGCGAATGGCGCCGACGTCCTCGACTCCGAGGAAGGCGTGCGATGCGACGACGACGTCGGCTTCGGCCTCCGGCGCCTGGACGTACCCCTTCTTCTTCATCTCGGCTTCGACGGCCGGGTTGACGCTGCTGGCCAGGTACTCCCGCATCGCCGGGTCCATCGGGATCTTGTCCTGCGGCGCGACGAGGGCGCAGAAGGTCTTCACCGTCGAGAGGCCTCCCGCTTCGATGAGCTGGGAGTCGTACTTCACGGACGAGCAGCCGACGAAAAGGAGGGAGACGAGGGCAAGTCCTGTCGAGATCGAGCGGGACGCACGCATGAGAGCTCCTTGTGGCGACGCCTGAGCGCCGGCCTCGCCGAAACGATACGCGAAACGGGAGTGCCATCCCGAACCGTCCCACGGAACCAGCGTCCACCCTCTGCAGAGGGAAGCCTCGAATTCTCTTGACAGCGCCGGGGGGGAGTCCTCTACCCTGCCCCGCCATGGACCGCGCACCCGCCACCAGTTCGTCCCCGGGCATCCCGTCCGGTGCCGCGGCGCGTCCTCTCGCCGAGACCTGCATCTCGATCTGCATGTCGATTTGCATGTGCATGTGCAGCCCTTCCCTGCTCTCGCAGGAGGAGTCGGGGCACGCGGCGGGACGGCGAATGTGACGCCCCGAGCGTAACCAGCCGAACGACGGCAACCCGACCGGCCCTCTCGCGAGAGAGGGCCGGTTTTCGTTTTCCGCCCCCTGGACGACGACGAAAGGAAGCGCCATGGCCACCTCGACCGATACCGCCACCCGCCCCGCCCTCCGCCCCGAGACGCTCGCGATCCACGCCGGCCAGGAGAGCGCCGACTCCGCCACGAACGCCCGCGCCGTTCCGATCTACGCGACGACGTCGTACGTGTTCGAGAGTCCCGAGCACGCGGCCGACCTCTTCGGGCTGCGCAAGTCCGGGAACATCTACACCCGGATCATGAATCCGACGACCGACGTCTTCGAGCGCCGGGTCGCCGCCCTCGAAGGGGGCGTGGCCGCCGTCGCGACGTCGAGCGGCCAGGCCGCCGAGACCCTGGCGATCCTCAACCTCGCCCGCTCCGGAGAGTCGATCGTCTCCACGACGTCGCTCTACGGCGGGACCTGGGCCCTCTTCGCCCACACCCTGCCCCGTCTCGGCATCACAGTCCGGTTCGTCGACTCCTCCGGGCCCGAGGGGCCTGCGCGCGTCGCCGCGGCGATCGACCCGACGACACGGGCGGTCTACGTCGAGACGGTTGGGAATCCGCGCCTCGACGTGCCGGACTTCCGCGCCCTCGCCGACGTCGCCCACGCGGCAGGGGTCCCCCTCGTCGTCGACAACACGTTCGCCACGCCTCTCCTTTGCCGCCCCATCGAGCACGGCGCCGACGTCGTTCTCCACTCCGCCACGAAGTGGATCGGCGGGCACGGCACGGCGATCGGAGGAGTCGTCGTCGACTCGGGGCGCTTCGACTGGAGCGGCTCGCCGCGCTTTCGGGCGTTCTACTCCGACCCGGAGCCGGCCTACCACGGTCTCTCCTTTTCCGCCCTCGCGCCTGCGGCCTACGCCGCCCGCCTCCGGGTCGTCCTCCTGCGCGACGTCGGCGCAGCCGTCTCCCCGTTCAACTCGTTCCTCTTCCTCCAGGGTCTCGAGACGCTTCCTCTCCGGATCCGCCGCCACTCGGAGAGCGCTCTCGCCGTCGCGCGCCACCTCGAGGCGCACCAGCACGTCGCGTGGGTCCGCTACCCGGGCCTCGCGTCCCACCCGACGCACGAGGCGGCGCGCCGCACGCTCACCGGCGGCTTCGGCGGAGTCCTGACCTTCGGCGTGAAGCCCCCCGCCGGCGTTTCCGCCGAACAGGCCGCGCGAAGCCTGATCGCGCGGCTGGGGCTCTTCTCCCTCGTCGCCAACGTCGGCGACGCCAAGAGCCTCGTCATCCATCCCTGGTCGACGACCCACGAGCAGCTCACAGAGGAGGAACGGCTCGCCGCCGGCGTCTCACCCGACCTCGTCCGCCTCTCCGTCGGCCTCGAGGACCTCTCCGACCTCCTCGCCGACCTCGACGCCTCACTCGCGCGTCTCTCCGTCGCGCCGGAAACTCAGCGATGAGCGCCGTTCGCGAGACCCTGGTCGTCAAGTTCGGCGGGACGTCGCTCGGCACTCCGGCGAGGATCCGGCGCGCCGCGCGGCGGGTCGCCGCCCTCGTCTCGGGCGGACGAAGCGTCGTCGCCGTCGTGAGCGCGATGGGGCACACGACCGACCACATCCTCGAGACCCTCGGCGCCCTCGAGACCGGGCGCGGGGCCGGCCCGGCGGCGCGCGAAGTCGACCGGGCGCTCGCAACCGGCGAGGATCTCTCCGCGGCCTTCCTCGCCGCGGCGCTGAATGCCGTCGGCGTCCCCGCGAGGAGCCTCCGGGGAGGCGAGGCGGGCGTGAGGGCCGACGGGGAGTTCGGCGCGGCCCGGGTCGCCCACGTCGACGTCCGCCGCCTCCGGTCGCTCCTGGTTCGCGGGGTCGTCCCGGTCGTCAGCGGATTCCAGGGAGAACGTCGCGACCGGGAGACGGCCACGCTGGGGCGGGGCGGCTCCGACACGAGCGCCGTCGCCATCGCGGCGGCTCTCGGCGGGGGGGCCTGCCACATCGTCACCGACGTCGACGCCGTCTACGACCGCGACCCGCGCCTCCACGCGGACGCCCGCCCTCTGAGGCGCCTCTCCCACGACCAGCTCCTCGTCCTCGCCCGGACGGGCGCGCAGGTCGTCGCGGCAGAGGCGGCGCGCCTCGCGCAGGCCCACGGCGTCCCGCTCCGCGTCCTGGGCTGGGACGCGCCGGCTCGTGACGAAGAGAGCGGCACGTTCGTCGGGAGCGCCCCGTGAGCGGCCCTCCCGACGCCGCCGCGCTGAAGGCGGGCCTCTCGACGCACCGCGCCGGCGACTTCACGCTCGAGTCGGGCGAGACGCTGCGCGACGTGCGGCAGGCCTACCGGCTCGAAGGCGAGATCGACGCAGACGGGGGCAACGTCGTTCTCCTGTTCCATTCCCTCACGGGCTCCCCCGCCGACCTCGGCGGGTGGCGCCCGTTCGTCGGAGAGGGCCTGCCGATCGACACGCGCCGGTACGCCGTCCTCGCCCCGAACGTTCTCGGGTCGTGCTACGGCACCCGGTTCCTCCGCGGAGCCGGTCACGCGGGAACGCCTCTGGCCGTGACGACGCGCGACATGGCGCGCCTCGCGGCGCTCCTCGTCACGGCCCTCGGCATCCCCCGCCTCGCCCTCGTCGCCGGAGGTTCGCTCGGCGGCATGGTGACCCTCGAGTACTGCGCGACCTTCCCGAAGGGGGCCCGGGCGGCGATCTCGTTCGCCGCCCCCGCCTCACCCACCGCGTGGGGCGCGGCGTGGAACCACGTCCACCGGACGGCGATCGAGGCCGCACCCCGTTCGGGCCTCGCGCTGGCACGCATGGTCGGCATGCTCACCTACCGGACGCCGGACGAGATCGAACGGCGCTTCCGCCCCGCCACGCCCGGCACGCACCCCGTCCGCGACTACCTCGAGCACCACGGCGAGAAGCTCGTCCGCCGTTTCACGACGAAGAGCTACCTGACGCTTCTCGACGCCATCGACTCGCACAACCTGGCCCGCGGCCGCGGAAGCGTTGCACGCGCCCTCTCTGCCTTCCAGGGGGCCCTCGCGGGCGTCGGGATCCCGGGGGATCTCCTCTACCCTCCGGAGGAGGTTCTCCGGTGGGCCCGTGCCTGTGGCGCCGGCTACCGCGCGCTCGCCTCACGGAGCGGCCACGACGCGTTTCTCCTCGAGACGGATGCGATCGGGACCATCCTCGCCGAGGCCCTCGGCATCGAGCCGGTCGACCCGGTGCGCCTCGTTCCGCCGCGCCTGCAGCCGAGCACCTTCTCGGTGATGGAGTAGCGCCGACTCTCAGGAGACCGGCCGCCGGAGCGGCCAGGCTCGGGCGAGAACGGCTGCGACGCTGCGGATCGCGGCTGCCCGGGGCGACGTACGCCGGAAGGCGAGGACGATCGTTCGCGCGGGCGCCGGGGATTCGAAGGGAAGAAGGACGAGGTCCCTCCTCCTGTTCTCGAGGGACACCGCAACTTCCGGGAGGAGCGCGACGCCTGCACCCGTGGCGACGAGGCGGGCGAGAGTGGAGAGGCTCGTGGAGCGAAACTCCCCTTCCCGCGCCCCGGCCCGCCCGCAGAAGTCGAGCGCCTGCTCACGGAAACAGTGCTCCTCCTCGAGAAACAGGAGCGTTTCGCTTCCAAGATCCGAGTGACGAACCAATCCCCGCTTCGCCAGACGGTGCCCGCGCGGGACCGCGAGAAGAAACGGGTCGCGCGCGACCGGGACTGCCCCCAGCGAGCCGAGGTCGGCTTCCTGCGCCACGAGCGCGGCGTCCAGGCTCCCCTCCGCGAGGAGGCCGACGAGAGCCGCGGTGCGATCCTCCCGCCAGGCCACGCGGAGCTTCGGGAACTCGCGAGCGAGACCCGGAGCGACCTCGGGAAGGACGTAGGGACCGATCGTCGGAAGGACCCCGAAGCGAACCGTGCCGCAGAGCGGGTCCACCAGCCCGCGAGCGGCCACGGAGAGGTCTTCGGCTCCGAAGAGGACGGCCCTGGCCCTCCCGAGGAGCTCTTCTCCCGCGGCGGTCACGAGAACACGCCGGGAACCTCTTTCGAAGAGCGTCGCACCGAGGGCTCGTTCGAGATCGGCGATCTGAGAGGAGAGAGCCGGTTGCGAGACGGCGCAGGAGTCGGCCGCCTTCCGGAAGCCCCCGGTCTCTGCAACGGCGACGGCGTACTGCAGCTGCCGGAGCGTGAAGGGGATCGGTCTCACTCCATAAGTATCCCTTATCACTTCGATCACAACAATATCTTGGACATATAGAACAAACGACCTCATCTTCACCCTCGGGTCGGCGGAAGCCACCCCTTGAAACGAAGGAGACCCGTCATGTACAAGAGCCCAAGCCCCCTCCCCGAGAACACCCGGATCGAGCTCGCCCGCCTCCTGAACGGCCGCCTCGCAGACGGCCTCGACCTCCACTCGCAGATCAAGGTCGCCCACTGGAACGTGAAGGGGCCGCAGTTCGCGTCTCTCCACCCGCTCTTCGAGACCTTCGCCACCGCGCTGGCGATGCACAACGACGCCGTCGCCGAGCGCGCCGTGACGCTCGGGCACCTCGCCGTCGGCACCGCCCGCCAGGTCGCTGCCGCGTCCAACCTCCCGGAATACCCGGCCGGGACGACGCGCGACCTCGAGCACGTGGGGAACCTCGCCGAACGCATCGAGACGTACCTCGCGGGGGTCCGCGAGTCGCGGTCGGCCGCCGAGAAGCTCGGCGACGGCGACACCGTGGACCTCCTCACCGGAATCGTGACCGAGTTCGAGAAGAACGCCTGGTTCCTCCGCGCCTCGCTCGCGTGACGCCCGGCTCCCGCTGGTAACCTCGCGGGCGGATTTCGCCGTGCGAGCCGCCCGCCCTTCCGCTTCCGCCCGCTTCCCCGGCCTCGCCCTCTGCGCCCTTCTCTTCCTGACGTCCTGCGGGCGTGGCGCATTCGTGCCCGTCCCGGCGGCGCTCCCCCCGGGGGAGGCGTGGGTGAACCACCTCTCGCGCGACCTCGCGCCGTTCTGGCTTCGGCCCGAGGCGCTCGGATCACCCGCCGGAGCGTTTCCCACGTTCCGCTGCGACGACGGGACCCTCGTCCAGCCCGACCTCCCGTGCGGCGAGCTCCTCGTCGCCGGCCCGTGGGTCTCCTCGCAGCTCGGCAAGGAGTTCACGAGGATGCGGTCGCGCCAGACGTTCTTCTACGGTGTCGCCTTCCACCTGACCGGGGAGGAGAAGTACCTCGCCCTCGCGAAAGCCGGCGTCGACCACTTCCGCGCGTACGCCCTCGACAGGACGAACCGGAGCGCCGTGTCGTGGTGGAAGGACGGTGTCGCGCGGCCGCCCGTAGAGGCCAGAAACTCGCAGGATCTCGCCTACGCGAATCTCGGCCTCGCCTTCTATGCCTACCTGACGCGCGACCCCGAGGTGCTGGCCGACGCGCTCCTCCTCTACGACGGCATCTTCGAGCGCTACGACGACCGGACCCTGGGACTCCTCCGCTGGGCTGCGGGGGGTGTCGGCGGCGAGACGGCCCGCGTCGAGCTCGTCGCGCAGCTCGACCAGGTCAACGCCTACGCCCTGCTCCTGGCTTCCGTCGCTCCCGAGCCCCACCGGACGAAGCTCCGGACGGACCTCGCGCGGATCGCCCGGATACTGATCGACCGGTTCTGGAGCGAGGAGATGGGCCTCTTCCGCGGCTCGCTGCACGACCCCCTCGAATCGGGCCCCGGATCCCGGCACACCGACTTCGGGCACACGATCAAGGCCCTCTGGATGATCGAGCGGACGGGCGCCATCCTCGGAGACGGGAAGCTCTCCTCCTGGGCCCGGGAGCGGATGCCGAAGGTCTTCACGCGGGCCTACCTCCCACGCCACGGCTGCTGGGCCTCGGGCGTGAGGCGCGACGGCTCTCTCGAGGCGGGCGTCACGTGGTGGATCGCCGCCGAGCTGGACCAGGCCGCTGCGACCCTCGCCCTCTCCGACCGCCGCTACACCGGATATCTCGAGAAGACGTACGCCTGCTGGCTGGACCGGCTCGTCGACCGGGAGAACGGAGAAGTCTGGAGCTGGATCGACCTCGACGACCCGGCGCGACGCGGCGCCAAGCAGCACCTCTGGAAGAACGGATACCACTCGGCCGAGCACGCGCTCGTCTCGTACCTCACGTCGCAGGAGCTCCATGGCAGGCCCGCGACGCTCCACTTCGCCTTCGCGACGACGCCGCCGCTCGAGGAGCTTCGGCCCTACTTCTTCTCTGGTGAGCCGACCTCCGCCGAGGAGGGCGGGCTCGAGTCCCGCCCGGATCTCAGGCGCGTCACGGTCTCCTTCCTCCGGCTCCGCTGATCACGCTCGCGGGATGAGAACATCCCGCGGTGACCTCTGACGCCGAACACCTCGCATCCCGCATCGCGAACGCCACGCTCGCCGTCCACGACGTCCTCACGATCTACCTCGGGGAGAAGCTCGGGCTCTACGACGACCTCGCCCGGCACGGCCCCTCGACTTCTTTCGAGCTGGGGGAGCGCACCGGGAACCACGAGCGGTACGTTCGGGAGTGGCTCGAGCAGCAGGCGGCGGCGGAGATCCTGGGCTGCGAGGACCCGGCCGCACCCGCCTCCGAACGGCGCTTCTTTCTCCCGCCCGGCGCCGCCGAGGTCCTGACGGAGCGAGACAGCCTCCTCTGGTCCGCCGCGAGACCCCGCAGCCTCGTCGCCCTCGCGCAGAAGCTGCCGGCCCTCCTGGAGGCGTTCCGGACCGGAGAGGGGATTCCGGAAGGCACGGAAGACGCGCGGACGGCGCAGGCCGACCTCGGCCGCGCCGCGTTCCTCCGGTTCCTGGCGACGGACTGGATCCCCCGCATCGCCGACGTGGACGCGCGCCTGCGCGAGAAGCCTCCGGCGCGCGTCCTGGACGTCGGCTGCGGCGCAGGATGGGCGACGATCGCGCTGGCGAAGGGCTACCCGCTCGCCCGCGTCGACGGCCTCGATCTCGACCCGGTCGCCCTCGAAGCGGCCCGCGCGAACGCAGCGGAGCACGGCGTGGGCTCGCGCACGGCTTTCCACGCCGTCGACGCCGCCTCGCCCGGCCTGCCCGGCGGATACGACCTCGTCCTCGCGTTCGAGTCGCTCCACGACATGCCACGCCCGGTCGAGGCTCTCGCCGCGATGCGCAGGCTCGCCGCTCCGGCCGGGACCGTTCTCGTCGTCGAGGAGCGATCGGGGGAGGCCTTTGCTCTCCCGGCCTCCCCGAACGACCGGCTCAACTACGGGTGGAGCGTCCTGACGTGCCTTCCCTCCGCCATGAACGGTCCGGACGCGGCGGGGACGGGGACCGTCCTGCGCCGCGAGACCCTCGAGCGGTACGCGCGCCAGGCGGGGTTCTCGTCGATCCAGGACGCCGGCGTCCCCCACGAGGCCTGGACCTTCTGGCTCATGAGGCCCTGAGCCGGCCCGGCCCCTACTTCAGCCTCTCCCGCAGGAACACCAGCGTCGCGGCCCAGGCCTTCTCCGCGCCGCGGCGGTTCGCACCGTCCCTCCCGGCCTGCTGCCGGAGGAACCCGTGCCCGGCTCCCTCGTACAGGTGCGCGGTGAAGGGCTTGCCGAGCTTCTTCATCTCGGCCTCCGCGGACGGGATCGTCGCGTTTACGCGCGCGTCGTCGGCGCCGTAGAGGCCGAGGACCGGCGCGACGATCTTCGCGTACGCCCCGGGGTCCGCCGGGGAGGAGCCGTAGTAGACGACCGCCCCGTCGAGCTTCGGCTGCGCGGCGGCGTAGGCGAAGCTCATCGAGCCGCCCCAGCAGTAGCCGACCGAGGCGCTCTTCCCGTTCGCCGCGGGAAGCTTCAGGGCGTAGTCGCGGACGACGTCGAGCCGCGCGGCCACCTGCTCCGGCGTCAGCGTCCGGATCGTCTTCCCCACGTCCGCCCCGAGGGCTTCGGTGCCGCCCCCGTTCGGGCCGAGACCCGAGAGGAGGTCGGGAGCGAGCGCGATGAACCCGTCCTCGGCGAGCTGGTCCGCGACGCCGCGGACCCAGTCGGTCAGCCCGTAGATCTCGTGGATGACGAGGACCACGCCGGCCTTCGCCTTCGACTCGGGATAGACGACCCAGGTCAGCAGCTTCGTCCCGTCGGCGAGCTTCAGGTCGACCCACTCGCCGTGCCGCGGACTCTTCGCGAGGGCCGCCTTCGCGCCCTCGGCGTCGGGCGGAATCGCCTCGTTCGGCGGAAGGGGCGCCGCGGCCGGCGCGGACGCGGCGGTCGCGGCCGGAGCCGCGTGCTCGTGCCCGGCGTGCGGGTCGGCCTGCGCGAGGACGGGAGCGGGCGACAACAGCAGGGTGAGGACGATCGCGACGGTCGATCTCTCCATGGGCTCCTCCAGTTTCCGCAATCCGGGTCGGGACGACTGCAGGATTCTACGGTCGCGCGGGCCGCACTACACTCGGTCCCGGGGAGAGCGTCGTGAAAACCGTCCGGACGGGTCCGCTGGCGTTCACCGTGGAGTTCGAGTCGGAGGAGGAGCTCGCCGCGGAGGCTCGGACGAACCTCTCGGCCGGAGGCCTCCGGCTCCCGACGGCGGAGAAGCTCGCGATTTTTTCGCGGCTCTCGCTCGTCCTTCGGCTCGCCGGAGGCGGCGAGGCCTCGGCCAGCGCGACGGTCGTCGCCCCGCTGCCCGACGGCGTCGCCCTCGCCGTGGACGGCGACACCGCCGCGCTCGTCGAGGCCCTCGGCGCCCGCTCGCAGGCTCCCGGGGAGGCGGTGCTCGAGGAAGCCGTCGAGGAAGAAGACGAAGGCCAGGGCGCGCCCCGCGGGAACGTCTGGGACCGCCTCCGCTCGATCTCCCGGATGGAGAAGCTCCTCCTCGCTCCGAAGGCCGATCGGGTCGAGCGCGCGATCCTCGCGCAGGACTCGGACCCCCAGGTGCTCTACTCGCTCCTGAAGAACCCGCGCCTGACTGCCGACGAGGTGATCCGGATCGCCAAGTCCCCGTTCCTCACGTTCCAGACGGCCGAGGCGATCATGAAGTCGACCCAGTGGCTCTCGAACCTCGAGGTGCGGGTGGCCCTCGTCCACAACGCGAAGACGCCGCCCGCCTTCGCCATGCGCCTCCTGCACACTCTCCCGGAGTCGGAGGTGAGGACGATCTCCCACGGCGCCGCGACGAGCATGGCGCTGAAGGTCGCCGCGCTGAAGAAGCTCCAGGGCTATACGTAGA
>Ga0209573_1005594_pt1 | contig 11160 bp, 24 predicted proteins | sample TNRBio252014_DNA_FD_185870 | JGI IMG/M metagenome (GOLD analysis project Ga0209573, IMG submission 185870) | Wastewater treatment Type I Accumulibacter community from EBPR Bioreactor in Madison, WI, USA - TNR Reactor_6/25/2014_ DNA (SPAdes)... | ecosystem: Engineered > Bioreactor > EBPR >...
CATTTGATTACGAAAATGAAAATGAAAACAACACACCGCCACAGACGCAGGAAGGGGATGTGTGGGATATGTAAAAAGAAAACCATCGCATTGCTGCGATGGCTGTCAAATTGATACTTAATAGCAACACAAATATATGCAAAACACAATCAAACAAACAATCGTAACCTCCTTAAAGGAGCGCATTGCAGCCCGAAAAATCAGCAACGAACAGGCTGCCACACAAATCGGCATCAGTGGTGCCACCATCAGTTGCATTACCAACCGTAAGTGGGAGCTCAACGATAAGTTGGTTTCCGAAAAAATGTGGAACAAAGTAAAGAACTGGCTCGGCTTGGCTGACGAGTGGGTAGTGGTAACAACTGATCGTAACTTCAAGCGCGTAAACAACATCTGCCATCAGGCACAACGCAAATCACATGCACGCGCCATCAGTGCTGCGCCCGGCACAGGTAAAAGTGAAGGACTGAAACACTATGCACGTAACAATCCCAACTCATTTTATATAGAGTGTGGCGATTATTGGACTAAAAAAACATTTCTTTCTAAAGTGAAAGCTGCGATGGGTTTAAAGCCTATTCACTTGCAAGGCATTCCCGAAATGGTGGAGGAGATAATAACTGCACTTCGCAAAATGACACGCCCTCTTCTCATCATTGATGAGGCTGACAAGCTCAAAGACAACACGCTTACCTTTTTCATCACCTTTTACAACGAGTTAAGCGGCACATGCGGCTTTGTGCTGTCAGGCTCTGAGTTCTTTGAAAAACACATTGATAAATTTTCACGCCTCAACAAAAAAGGCTACCGCGAAATTTACTCGCGATTTGGCGGTGAGTTTCTGCACCTGTACGAGCTTACTGAAGAGCGCACACGCGACATCATTATCGCCAACGGTATAGATGAAGAGGAAACCATAATGACTATCATCAACAAATCCGGTGGCGACATCCGCGTAGTTCAACGCCTTGTTGAAGATGCAAAATTGCTATCGCAAAAACAAACAGCACGATGAAATACGAAGTCACCTCTGAATTTATCAGACGCATTACAAATCTCACCGAAGATGATTACAACAACATCTTTATTGATTCGGCTGTTGCTCTACTTAATGATACCATTCCGCACGATGCCATTGGCAGAGCCATGCTTATGGCCGATAACGAATACTGGCGTTGGTATCACCGCAGCTTCAGGCAGCGTTGCACAATGTTTGTTCAACATCTTAGTACAGAAGGTGCCGATTATCTTGGCATGGACGTGAGCCAATCTATACGCGAACGCTTTGTTTTTGCGCACACAGTAGCAGGCATAAAGAGCTATCAGAAGCGAGTGCCATTTTTTATGATAAACACACTATATAAACGTATCATCAATGAACAACAACGACAGGTCATACAACTTAAAGAAGTTGTGGCAGGAGTATCATACAATTCGGCAACGGATAGCGGCCAACAGACATTATCTAATATATAAATCGTCTGACGACATGCAGCCGCTACTCAACACCATCAATCAGGATGCCATTCGTGCAGAGCGTATCATGACGATGATTGAAAACATCAAAGCAAAACGCAAACCACGCGGCATTCACATTCACGAATACAAATCCAATCAATAATTACACAATGACTTCAACACCCAAGCGTATTAGAACATGGAGCGCAAAGCAAATTACCGAGCGAAACTTCAAAGAGCTTGTATTGCCAGATAACTTCACCAAGCTAATAGGCACGCCATCACACAACTTCTGTTCTATTATTTACGGAAAAGCCAAAAGCGGCAAGTCCACATTTTCGTTACACCTCGCCAACGCACTTGTGCCGTATGGCAAGGTGTTATACGTGAGCAGCGAAGAGTTAATCAGTAAGTCGTTGCAAAATCGCCTGCAACATGTTCAAATCACCAGCGATCGTATTCGCTTTGTTGGTGTTCGTTCTGTTACTGACATTGAACGATTGGTTCGCTCCATCCATGCACGTTTTATTATCGTTGACTCGGCTCAGGTGTGCAGCATGTCGGTTAAAGATTTTATGCGCCTCAAATTAGAGGCATTTAAAAACCGAAAAAGCTGGCATATAATCCTCCAATCAACCAACTCCGGACAGTTCAAAGGCGGTCAGGAATGGGTGCATGAAACCGATGTTAAGATTCAGGTTGAAGACGGCATTGCCCGTGCCGAAGGCCGCTTCAATCCTGACGGCTCAATGATCGTTATCCCTCATAAATCACTTCAAACCAAATTATTTTAAAATGCATATTTTAATTCACTCTACAACAAAGATTGTAACAATTAATGGCGTGCCTGCCCGGATATGGGAAGGGCGCACACACAACGGTGTAAGAATACATTGCTATATCACGCGCATTTCTGTGGATAAGGACGAAGACACTTCCGAATTTGAACGCGAGCTTCAGGAGCATGAGCCTCCGTCTGTCGAAGTACAAGCCATTCCTCTTAAATTAATTATCTAATTCAATTTTATACAAACAATTCAAATTTCAAACAAATGGCAAGAGCTAAAAAAACAGTGCTTACAGGCACAATCAACAAAGCATCTGCAGAAGATGCATTCGCTGCTTACGCAAAAGCAGACGCACGTCAAGCGCAACTAACCGCTAAAATGGACGTGGAAATTACCAAGATACGCGAAAAGTATCAGGATGAAATTACCGAACTGCAGGATGAAAAACAAGAACAGTTCGAAAAAATACAGTCCTATGCCGAAAACAACCGCGAAGACTTTGGCAGCAAAAAAAGCATGGAACTAACGCATGGCGTTATAGGCTTTCGAACTGGCACCCCAAAACTCAAAACGCGAAAAGGATTTACATGGAACAGCGTTACCAATCTACTCAAAGAGTTTCTTCCTGAATACATCCGCGTATCTGAGGAACCTGCAAAAGACCGCCTGCTATCTGATAGAGAAGTGCCTGAAGTATCAGCACTCTTCCCAAAGGTAGGCATCACCGTTGACCAGGATGAAACATTTTTTGTTGAACCCAAAAAAGAATCAGTTGTAACCGAATAATCACCATCATCATGAACAGTAAAAAAACATCCACATACAAACTCATCCTGTTCTTTGCAGCAGGAATTGCAGCGTTGCTTCTCATTGCAAAATGCAACGAAAGTTTTAACTCATACACTCCGGGAAATAGCAAGTATTATAAAGCACCACAACTCGACAGCCAGACTGACACCACACATAACCAAACCACAAAGCCATGAGCACAGCACTGTTGTTTATTGCGCTAATAGCCCTGTACTGGCTGGCAGCTGCTGCACTGTTTGGCGTTGCCGAAGCGTACTACTTCTATCATCTTAATCAGGCTTATGACAAGCGTGGTCGTAAATACGACCACGCTTTCCTTACCGCACTGCGAGCCATGCTTGCAGCACCACTTCTCCTGCATTTTTATAACAATGTTGATAAAAGACCGTGGCCAACTTGTTTCATGTTGTTATTCATGCTGCTGTCGTTTCCTTACATTCACGATGGTGTGCAATATACAACTCACAACCGACTTCACAAAGGCACTTACCCTGATGGATGGAAGTCATCAGTTGATGGCAGGGCTTTATTTGATTTTAGCTACAACAGTCGCCTGATTTTATTCATCGCATCAATGGTATGGCTTGGAGTCTTTATAATAATGGAGGCGATATGACAGGTAATAAAATTCAATACTTCACAAAACTTCACTCGGCAAACTTGCCAAAAAACAAACTTCAAGAAGCTGTATATAAATTACTGAAACATCACAGTAATCGGTTGATTTATGATAGAGAGACGTTTGTTAAAATGATAAAGGGTGAAATTAATCACCTCAACTCAGTGCATCCTAAATGCACTGCTTTAAAATGCTCCTCATGGGAATCGTCAGATAGTACCGTAAGCATCGGCTGCGGTGAATTATTTACAGTGAGTTTTACAATAGCACAAGTATTTGAATACGAAAAATGAAAACAAACACCATCTATCACGGCAACTCTGTGGATGTTCTCCGCACATTTCCTGAAGGCAGCATTGACTGCTGCATAACATCACCTCCTTACTACGGCTTGCGCGATTATGGCGTGCAGGGGCAGCTTGGCTTAGAGCCAACACCGGAGGCTTACGTGGTGGAGCTTGTGAATGTATTCCGCAAAGTGAACCGCGTGCTTAAACCTGAAGGCACGCTGTGGCTTAATCTTGGCGACAGTTACGCAGGCAGTGGCAGAGGTAAAGGTGATGTAAATAAGAAAGGCATTCAGCCCAAACATTCATTTGTGGGTGATGTGTTCAGTAAACCCTATAAACTGCAAGGCTACAAGAATAAAGATTTGATTGGCATACCGTGGATGGTAGCTTTCGCACTCCGCGAATCAGGTTGGTACTTACGTCAGGATATTATTTGGCATAAGCCAAACCCGATGCCTGAAGGCGTAACAGACCGATGCACCAAAGCGCATGAGTATATCTTTCTATTGAGTAAATCACCGAAGTATTATTATAATTCAACAGCCATTAAAACGGCAGTTAAACAGGCTTCAATTACACGCTCACAATATGGCTGGCATCCTGAAAAGCTGCTGCATGGCACTAATTACAACGGATGGAAGCCTACTAATAAAGTAGGAGATAAAGCAAGCCCGGCAACAGGTGCAAACAAGCGCAGTGTGTGGACTGTGTCCGTTGCAGGTTTCAAAGGAGCACACTTCGCTACGTTTCCAGAAAAGCTGATTGTTGATATGGTAAAAGCCGGAACACCTGAACAGGGCATAGTACTTGACCCCTTCATGGGCGCAGGCACAACGGCAGTGGTTGCTAAAAAACTCGGACGCGATTATGTGGGCATTGAACTGAATTACGAGTATATCAAAATAGCTGAAAGGAGGTTAGGAGATGGATTTAATTTTCTTAAATGATTGCGCAGCCGATGGCTGCAAAAGAAAAAATTTAAAAGGTAAACAACTATGTAAGCAACATCAGGATGCATACGATAGAGGTGAGCGAGTTAAAGCATTCTATGGAAAAACGCTACTAAAAAAGGATTCAAAATGATTTTTGACGAGAATATAGAGGATCAAATCTGCCCTCGTTGCAAATGTTGTGACACACATTGGACAGAGTGTTGGAGTTGCGGTGGTGAAGGCGGCACAGATGGCGAAGAGCTAATGATGGAAGACCCGCTGTGGTACGACATAGATGACTTTAGAACGTGTGATATATGCAATGGTGCAGGTGGTTGGCTCACTTGCATAGGCGACTGTGATGTGAATGGTAAACATAAAAAGAACAACCAATGACCTGCGCCATCTGCAACAAATATCTTGAGCAAAGCAAAGTAAACGATGTCCTATATAATGGCTTCCAGTGTAAAGACACCGGATTGTTTGTTCACTGGACGTGCCGCAGGGATTTTTATCACAATAAAAATTACGGATTGTACGGAACGCAGCACATTCATAAATACGCAGAGTTTCCAGTGCCTATAAAGAATGACTCAAACAACACCCCCACTGACACCAATAATGTGTTGGCGAGTTGTTTTCTGGCAATGTTTGAGAATGGGAACTATCCTTTTTATTTAGCGATTTGGGAAGGAGACCCGGGGCGAACATTATTGAAATCAAATGCAAAGCAATTCCGAACTCAAGCATTAGCTGAAAAGGCTATAAAAAAAGCGATGAAGGATTATCCACACAGAAACTTAGTCGGCAAGGTAGTCGAATACAATGATCGCAACACTCATGAATTGTGATTTGCTTCAAGCAATGCGCCAGTGGCGCATTGCTTTATTTCAAAACATAAACCCATTTAACAGGGATTGTAGTGGTATGTGTCCACACTACTGTAATCATGGCTTCGGGCATCAATACAATCAAATTTAAAAGGCTTAATATATGAAAGAAACATTACTGATGATTTACCTGCTGATGGATGCTGCAATTTTTGCCGCCATACTTTGGCTTATTATAAAGAGCATAGACCATGACAAGAACCGTTGAACAAAACAAACGCCTGCACCTGCTCATAGGCAAGCTCGGCATTTGTACCGAAAATAAAGAGGACCTGGTATGCAGCTACTCCAATGGCCGCGCCACCTCCAGTGCCGACCTCACCGTGCATGAGTGTGACCAACTTTTGCGTTACCTACAAAATCTTGCCAACGAGCAGGCCGGATATCATGATAGCCGCGCCAATGCCATGAGGCGAAAGTTCTTTGCCTTAGTGCGCGACAAAGGATGGATGCTTGGCGGCAAGATAGATTACGTGCGTGTAAACAAATGGCTCACCAAGTATGGCTATTTGCACAAATCAATCAATGAATATAAGTATTCCGAGTTGCCTAAGCTCCTCAGCCAGTTTGAACATGTATGATATTTAAAAAAGTAAATATATATATTGATGCCAGTGCCTGCAAAGCCCTGTCCGATGCCGTTATTGACCAAAGCTTTCATTATGCCAATGTACAAGCCTTTGACATTACAACTGTTTTTCAAAGCAGAATATATGCGCAAGTGTTATACTGCCTGTGGCAGCGCCTGCAGCGCAAGCAGCTTACTTATCTGCACCAAAAGCGCAGCAAGATGCGGTCGTTTACCCTCAATCAGATAGAGGCAGCCACACTATTCAATTGCTTCGGCATTGACAGCTGCGTTGACACCTATACCCGTCAGGTGCTCAATAATATTAACGAAACAATTCACCAAACACTGCTCTGATGCATAACACATGGAAGTTGGTTAGTGCTAAAATTGAAGGCGAAATATTATACTTTTACCTAAACGGCAATTTAACCGGTATAGAGTTAAATTTAAAGCAGGCTTTAAGTAAGGCTCAAGCGGATTACTTAAGTACTCATATTCACTTTGTCGAAAGCGAATTGATGCAATGCCCTGAATGCATCAGGCTAAAACAATTAATGGGCATCTCTCAAACCAACATAAAAATTAAAATGTTTTGCGACTACTACTATAACTACCGCAAGGTAAAGTATAGAATTTCACAAAGCGAAATTGGTAAAATAAAGCAAGTAGAAGTTAACGATCAGTTGCTCATCAAGTATCTTTCGTCTGACAACTTCTTGTTTAAAAACAAATGGTCAGTCGCTAATTATGTAAAATATTATAATGAACTTCGCAACGAAGTTTATGGAACTATTAATTTATTTCCCGACTACTACTCAAAGGCTGCTGCCGATAAAATGGATCCCCAAAAACTGCAGGCCTATCAAGCGCATTTGCGCTCGCTGGGTTTTATCCCTAAACACGACAGGCTTGGCAACTGTATTGATTTTGTTAAACCACATAAATAATAATGCCCACCAATAAAGAATTAGCCCAAATGCGCCACCGTAAACTAATAGACGAGTATAACAGGCTTTCTGCCATTCAGGAATATGGCGTGCAAAAGTATAGCCATACATGGATAGTGGCTCACCTTGAGCAGAAATGCTACTACAAACAAAGTTATATTGAGCAATTGCTTAAGAAAAAAGTATAATTTAGCCACATGAACCGCTACCCAAAACAGATAGTAAACCTAATGGTCATTTTGCTTGGTCTTGTTTTGGTATATACTTTGATTAGTTTTTTTTTATCACTCCTAAATAATTAATACAATGGCACTCATCAACTGTCCTGAATGTAGCAAAGAAGTAAGCGATAAAGCTACTGTTTGCCCCTCATGCGCATTTCCACTTGTAAAACAACAGCAGCACGTTGTTACCTCCACCGCAGCGGACCAAACTCTTACCTTTCCCGGTTTGCCTGCCGATTTAAACATCGGGAAGCAAATAATGAATTGGGGTCAGGATTCATATTTTAAAGGAGATTACCTGAGAGATGAAAATGTGATTGGCAATTTGGATTCGGGAAAAATAAATGTAATGCTTCACACGCATGGCATCGCGTTGTCCACATCAATAACTCATTGTGTATATATACACAACGCGCAAATCATTTCAATGAACGTGAAAACTCGTGGCGAGTTGGTGTCTGCTGATAAATCTGTAATAGGTAGAGCCGTTGTTGGAGGACTTGTATTTGGAGGTGTTGGAGCTATTGTAGGCGGTTTGTCAGGAATGAATAAATCCGAAAAAGTTACAGATAAAACATACCTCATTATTAATTATTGGGAGGCGAAAACTCATACACCACAAACTATACTTATCAGTGGTGATAAGAAATTAATCACAAAATTAATTGACCGCCATCATAAAGAAGCAGCCCAGAATGAATCCGGGCGCATTGCCGAAAAAGAAAAAAACACAGCAGGCAAAGTTATAATGATTATATTGTTGCTGGCTGCGGTATTTATAGGGTATTTAATTTTTAGTTGACTATTACTTCCGTTAATTAATCCTTTCCGCCTTTACCACAGCTCCTGCATATATATAGAATGAGTTTCCACCTGCCATACTTCTTGCATTGAGTTGTACGGTGCCTGCAGTTGCTCCTATTTTGATGCTGCCGGTAATAAAGAATGCAAAATTGCTTACACCGGTTCCTCCAGAGGCTATTGTATTACTTTCCGCACCACCTGTGTCAATTCCTTTTGCCATTAGCGAAGTGCCAACACTGCCAAGATTAGCCCATACCTGATATTCTATTGTTGCCCCTACCGGGCAGTTAACACCTATGCGGCCACCATTGGTGCCGCTACTTCCCATCCGGCCATTAAAACTAAAAAGGTACTCAGAATTGGCAACCACATTAAACACCATATCGTCAACCCCGGCCATGGCCACAGAAGTAAAAGTCTGATCAAGTGTTTTAATGATTCTTTGAAGGTTGGTTTTGTTGTAGGCATTTGTTACGGTACTCACATCCTGAGTGCCTGTGTGTGTGCTTCGGTTGCGTAGGTTGCCATCGGTGTCGTTTGCGGTAGCACCGGCTGCAATGCCATTGAGCTTTGCCACCAATGCATTCGTAAAAGCATTGGTGTCGCTGTTGCTTTCGTAGGCTGCTTTTATTTGTGCAGCCGTCATTACGGCATTCAACAGGTCGGGGTCTGATAGCTTCACATAATTGGCTCCTACACCGGCAGTGGTAGCCTTGTACAAAGCCCATTTGCCATCGCCATCGTCCAACACAAATACATGACCACCAATTAATATATCCAAAGCATCACGTGCTGCAATGTCAGCAACGGTCACTTCAATAACACTGCCAACAAAGAGGTTAAATAACTTGTTTAATGTATTGCCGGCAGAAGGTACACCATCCAGCAGGTTGCTAACCTCAGTGTCTGTATAGGTTTGTTGGTTATTGTCGCCTGCTATTCTGGCTGCTTGCTCGGCAGACAGGTTAGCGGCATCTGCTTTATTGTTCCAGGAAGCGATGTCAGCCGTTGTAATGGCTTTAACATGTGCCGGTACGGTAGGGTCAACCTCTGTTCCTGCAGGTGTTGTCGGAGTGCCGTTTAGGGTGATGTCTCCGGCTAATGAGAAAGTAATATTTATATCGCTCATAGATCAGTGGTAAAAGAGGGTTGAATTGCTTCTACTTCCAAATACAAGCTAATGCCATGCTCGGTATTGTTTTTTTGAACATAAAGCTCTATGCCCAGCATGCCAGGCACCAGTTTGCGCGATTCGTCTCTGGTAATGAATGCCGATGCTTTTTTGGGATCAGTATCAACCTTTAGTGTATTATCAGACTTCTTATAGGTCAGATACTTTTTTTTGTTGACATGTACAATTAATGCTGCTTCAACCGCAGTGTCAAAGTCCCAATCCGTATCGGTGGTTTCGAGTTTTATTGTTTTTGTTGCCCCTACATTCATTTTGTTATGGATTTACAATTTCATCATTAAAGTTCATATTAGGATGTCCGGTTCCGAGCGGAATGTAACGTGCCAAAGCAATATCGTCAACCAATCTTAATTTGAAGCTGATTTTATGCACGTACATATTGTTGTGATTTACGTCCGTTTCAAATCCCGTGCGTACAATATCGCCACCAATACCTTTTCCAAAACGGTGCAGTGCTTTAGATACCGAGTCAATGGTGTTCAGGTGTTCCAAAGCTCTGGTACGGTGCGACAGCTCTTCGCGGCTGCTGGCTTCTTCGTATTGTTCCGTGCCTACATGCAAGATAAATGGTATCTCCATATCCTGCCTGCCTTCGCTCAGGCTGCGTGTTTCAAAGGGCGCAAACTCCACCAGCACGGCAGGTGTGTTAAAAGCATCTTCCTCTTGTTCATAATTGAACTGGTCGTTGAACAGGTCAATATATTTAACCTCCGGACACTGCTGTTGTATCCTGTCCATAATCACCTCGTAAAGTCCTTTTAAAATCATTTATAATAGTTTTTTAAGTTCCATTGAAATTCTTTTGTCAATTTTCCTGTGCAAGGCAACGGTGTCTTTCATGAAAGGTCGTGCCGGCAGGTTGTTTTGCCGTTTATGTGCTTTTACATATACTAATTTTCGCTGCCGTTTTTTATTCGGCTTTTTCCGCTTGTAGGTAGTAGCCTTCACGTTCACTCTTTTGCTTGAGCCTTCGTTCAGTGCCTTAGCGTAAGGTGTGTCGTTTATTACAACTGCCGTATCAGTGGTAGGGCGTTTTTTAAAGCCTCTGCGTAGCCTGCCTGTTTTAATTAATAATGCACGTCCGGAAGCTCTGTCGTTTTTACGCTTCTGCCATGCTATCACACCGGAGTCTTCTTCATAACCCTGCTTGCGGAAGTTACTTTTAAACTCGTTTTCCGCCACGCTGCTAACTATCATAGGCAGCTCCTCCACAAGTTTGCGGTATTGCTCCTGCACCTTCCGAAACGGATGCGGAAAATTATTTCTTCCTGCGCTCATCTATTATCTGTATATTTGGATAAAGCTGTTTCAATACATCAATTTTTTCCCACACTTCCCTTTCTGTTTTGCACACTTCAAACATGTAATCAAGCTGCCCTTTGCGCCAGCCAAGCGCATGAAACAGGTTGAAGGGTTTATACTCGCCAATGACGAGCATCTTCTTTTCACGTGTAATGTGTCGTTGCATAATCAGTCCTCCATGTCGTTAAGTTGGTCATTGATGGCCTTGCGTTCGCTTCGGCTGGTTTCGTAGTACGGATGTTTTTGAGGAAACACCACGCCTTCTTTGGCAGCGTTTACCCGGAACATTTCAGGTGGCTCTTTCAGGCTCATATCGGCAATGTCCGTTACTTC
>Ga0209573_1005595_pt1 | contig 11160 bp, 8 predicted proteins | sample TNRBio252014_DNA_FD_185870 | JGI IMG/M metagenome (GOLD analysis project Ga0209573, IMG submission 185870) | Wastewater treatment Type I Accumulibacter community from EBPR Bioreactor in Madison, WI, USA - TNR Reactor_6/25/2014_ DNA (SPAdes)... | ecosystem: Engineered > Bioreactor > EBPR >...
ATGCAGAAGCTTATTTCAGCTTCAACGACAAATACCTTTCTTTTCAGGCAAGCAACCGCGCTTGGGGCGCGTTGTGCGATCAGATTTTTTATATGCCCATCAGTGGAAAATACGAAGGCAACCGCCCGCCGCTCGTCAGCACGGGCAATGGCCGCACAACCTGTGCATATTTCATGCCGGGCGACAAAAGCATCATCTATGCTTCCACGCACTTAGCCGGCGAAGATTGCCCGCAGGCGCCGCGCGTCATTGATGGCAAATACGTCTGGGCCGTATTCCCGGAATTCGATATTTTTGAAGCGGATCTGAATGGCAAAATCATCCGCCAATTGACCAATTCGCCGGGCTACGACGCGGAAGCAACCCTTTCGCCCGATGGCAAAAAAATTGTATTCACCTCCGACCGCTCCGGCGACCTCGAACTCTACACCATGAATACGGACGGAAGCAATGTGAAGCAAATCACCACTGGTTTGGGCTACGACGGTGGCGCGTTCTTTTCGCCAGACAGCAAAAAATTGGTATTCCGCGCTTCCCGCCCCAAAACGGAAGAAGCGGTAAAGACTTATAAAGACCTGTTATCTAAAGGCTTAGTGCAACCCACTGATATGGAAATCTACGTTTGTAATGCCGATGGCAGCGACCTCCGCCAGATTACGAAGCTGGGCCGGGCCAACTGGGCGCCCTATTTCCACCCTGCCGGCAAAAAGATTGTCTTTTCTTCCAATCACCACAGTCCGGATGGCCGGTTGTTTAATATTTTTTCGATTAATATTGATGGCACCGGGTTGGAGCAAATTACTTTCGATAAAGTCTTCGACGCATTTCCGATGTTTTCCCGCGACGGAAAAAGGTTGGTTTTTGCGTCGAACCGCAACAATGGCGGGACGCGGGATACTAATTTGTTTATTACAGATTGGAAAGATTAAGTCAGAAAAAAATCAGATTTTTGGACTGACAAAAACATAAATATGACTTTCCAACTCAAATCTTACTGTACTTTTCTTTGTGCGGCCTGTCTGGGCTTGATTTTAACGACAGGTTGCAACAATGCGCCTAAAACTCCGGAACCTGAAGAACAGGTTGATTACTACGGCACCGGAGAAATACAGCGCCGCTTTACCCACATCGGCGGCAAAAAAGAAGGCAAAATGACCGACTTCTACCCTGATGGCAAGATCAAAGGTGAGCGGTTATTTAAAAACGATAAGCAGATCGGCAAAACCACGCTTTTTTTCCCGAGCGGCCAGGTTAAAGAAGTCCAATACTACGTAGATGGCTTCAAAGAGGGCGGGGATACGCTTTGGTACGAAAACCGACAGCCGCAGTTTGTGATGGATTACAAAGCGGGCAAACGACACGGCTACCTGCGCAAGTGGTCGCCTGAAGGGGAACTGATTTATGAAGCGCGGTTTGAGATGGACTCGCTGGTGGAGGTGAAGGGGGAGAAGGTGAAGTAATTTGAAAATTAGCTGATTTGAAGATTTGAAGATTGGGAATCGAAACGTTGTTCGTTGATTGTTGTAGGTTGTTCGTTATGAGACGTAAAGCTTAGAAATGAGGTGTTTTATTAACCGTTAGTGCACTTAGTGTGTCAAAAAAATGCGTCTTTTCTCATACCCCGAATTCCAACGATCAACCGACAACGGTTGTCATTTACAGCTTTACACAACAAGGTTATTATCGGAATCCTCATTTTCAGGTGAAGAAAGTACATGATCAGATGGCGTTGTTACATACTTCGCAGCATCTTCCTGGGCAAGTGCAAGCGGTAAATCAACGTCTGCTTCAACGGATGAGGTTTCTTCGGATTCGCTTCGTGACAGTCCTGGCACTTCAATCAGTTTGATTCCCAGCACTTTTTCGATTTTTGTAATCGTTTCCAGCGTAAGATTCTCCGAGCCTTTTAAAATTTTGCTCACGTATTGCGGGGAATAGCCCAATCGTTCTGCCAGCTCTTTTTGGGTCATTCCATTTGCTCTCAGCCATCTACCAATCATTAGTGCTATGGAAAACGAAATATCCAGCCAAGCTTCGTTTTCTGCTCGCCAGGTTGCTTCTTCCAGCCATTTACTGTCTTTAATGGCTTGAGTAAAAAGTCTCTGTTTTATGCTTTCTAAGGACATGGTTTTATTATTTAAATTAGTTCAAATAGCTCCAAATCAGCTTGTTCATCGTCCATAAGATAGGCTTTGGTAAGCTCTAATTTCAATAATTCCTGGATTAGGTGCGGTCTGTTGTTAATAGTTTTGGTAAGTTTTATCGCACCTCCAGAAACAACGAAAAGATTAGCATCTAATCGAATTGCATAAATTCTCAACCAACTTGGCTTATTCAAACCTTTTGCCTTGTTCATTTCATATTCCTCAATCCGGATAGTTTTGTCATGCAAAGGTTTAAACAAAGTTGAGAGCGTTTCAAAGCGCTCTGTTTTGCCACGCTCTGCTATTTGCCGGAGTTTATGTTCCAGCGCTTTAGCGTCTTTGCGGGTTTTCAAAATGGCTTCTTCTATGGAAATAGTTCCCCAATAGCCACTTTGCAAATCTTCTTCATGCAAACCAAAAAATTGTTCCAAATAATTCCTGTCATTCCAGGCTTCAAATAAACGATGAAACTCATGAGTATCTTCATGCTCATACTGTACTGAATAAAGACTATTCGAAACAACTTCAAATATACGGATTATCTTCATGAAAATCAACTTATAAGTTTATTTTAATGAATTTTCATCACTAATCTACAAAAAATCCGCCGAACAGCGTTCGGCGGTACGTCACGCCAACAACGCCTCCAAATCGCTTCGACTAAACGCCACCCGACCCGCATTTTCCACAATATCTTCCGCCAATTGGGCTTTGCGCTCCTGGAGTTTCAGAATTTTTTCCTCGATGCTGTTGCGGGTAATGAATTTGAGGGCGAACACATTTTTGTCCTGGCCGATGCGGTGCGCCCGCGCGATGGCCTGCGATTCGGTGGCCGGGTTCCACCAGGGGTCGAGGATGAAGACATAATCGGCGGCGGTGAGGTTGAGGCCAGCCCCGCCCGCTTTGATGGAGAGCAGAAAAAACTGCGTGGCCGGATCGGTCTGGAATTGTTTTACCGCAGCTTCGCGCTCGCGGGAGGTTTGTTCGCCCGTCAACCAGGCAAATGGGCGGTTGGCGGCTTCTAATTCTGTCCTGAATAAATGCAAATACTGCACAAAAGAGCTGAATACCAAAACCTTATGGCCGCCCTTGCGCACCTCTTCCAATCGCTCCAGCACGTCGCGAAACTTGCCGCTGTCGTCGTCGTAATCCGGTACCACCAAACGCGGGTGGTTCACCATTTGTCGAAGTTTGGTGAGGGCTTGCAACACCATAATCCGGTATTGCTCGTTACCCGGCTGGAAGTTCTCGAGCAGGAAATTGCGCGCTGCCGACTTCTCTTTTTCGTAGAGTTTGCGCTGCGCTTCGGTCATTTCGGTATAAAAAAGTTGGGTGCTCAGCGGCGGCAAATCCTGCGCAACCGCTTCTTTGGTGCGGCGCAAGAGGTAGGGTTGCACCATGGTTCGGAGGAGTTCTTTTTGCACCTCGTCCTGCCCTTTTTCAATCGGCGTGATGAAGCTGCGCTGAAAAAATCCGTAGCTGCCCAACAGGCCGGGGTTGGCAAATTCCATCTGCGACCAGAGGTCCGACAAAGAGTTTTCGATGGGCGTGCCGCTCAACGAAAGCCGATGTTCAGATTCTAAATTATTGAGGGCTTTGAACACCTTACTTTCCCGGTTTTTGATGTACTGGCTTTCGTCGAGCACCACGTAGGTGTATTCGATTTTTCGCAGCAATTCCACATCTTTGAGCGCGGTTTGGTAGGTCGTCAGCACCACGTCGAAGCGGCTAATGAGGCGGATGTCTTTGTGGCGCTTCGGGCCGGTGTGTTCATAAACCGTTAGTGAAGGCGCAAATTTGGCCAACTCCTGCCGCCAGTTGAACACCAGTGAAGCCGGCAGCACGATAAGCGTGTGCAGTGGATTGAGAAACCCGGTATCGGAGGCCGGTTGGAACAGGTTAAGCTGTGAAGCCTGCACCGTTTCGGCTTTTGGTTTTTCCGCTTTCGCGTAAAGCAATAAAGCGATGGTTTGCAGGGTTTTACCCAACCCCATGTCGTCGGCAAGGCAAGCGCCCAGGCCGTTGTGGTACAATTGCACCAACCAGCGCACGCCGTCGGTTTGGTAGGGTCGCAATTCCGCGCGCAGCAGCGGCGAAATCCGGAAATCTTCCGGCGCTTGCGCATCCACGAGCGTTTTGGGCGGTTCTAGAAACTCCAGGTCCGACAGAAGGGTGTACTGGCTTTTCGCCAAACGCAGCCCTTCACCGTCTTTTTTGGCAAACTGCGACAAGTGTTGATAGCGCGTCATCCATTCCGCCGGGATGAGGAAAAAATGGCCGTCGGGCAACGGGAAAAAGCGGTTTTGCTCGCGGATGTAGCGGGCAATCGCCAAAAACGGCACCTCCAACTCCCCTACCCTAACCATGCCGTGGATGTCGAACCAATCATTGCGGGCTTCCGTGCGTAGCTCCACCGTTGCTGCTGCAAGCGCGATGGTTTTGTCTTCCACTTTGGGCAAGGTGAGCGTAAACCCCGCCGCTTCTAATTCGTGGCGTTGTTGCCCCAGCCAGCCGAGCAGGTGGTAGGGGTCGGTGGTTGGCGCTTTTCCCGTCAGTTGGAACGCACTGCCGGATGCGTTTTCCAGGCCAAATCCACGCAGTTTCTCAATGAAAGCCACTTCAGCAGCCGGGTCGCGCCGCACGGTAATGACGCGGATGTCCTCTTCCCCTTTAAATTCCAGGGCGGTTTTGGATGGCTTTTTGTTGTTCCATAAAAAGGTGGCCCGCGGGTAAGTCATTTCCACCTTCAGCACCCAGTCGCCACCAAACACATTTTGAACCGGTTCAATGCGGCAACCTTGCAGTTCCGTGTGCTGTACCACCTCAAAACCCTGCGCCTCGATGTCCACCTTTTCGGCAATTTTGAGGATAAAGCGCTCGAAATAGGTTTTGACGCTCGGGCGCGGGATCACGACCACCTCTTTTTTCTGAAACGGCTTCACGAGGTTGCCGTTCAGGTGGGCGATGCGGCACAGGCGCCAGTCCACCGTCACCCAGGCCGGGTGGTTGGTGATGGGTTCGATGTTGCGGGCGTTGGCGTTGAAGCGGCCCTGCTCGCCCACAAATTCTAATCGGTAGCGGATGCTCGTTTCGGTGCGTTGAAACAGCAGGAAAGGCTGTAACTCTTCGTCGCTCAATTCCAGCAAAAAATCCTTGACCAGCGCCCGGCGGTCCACGTCTTTGGTCAGCGGCAGGCGGTGCTGCACAATGGCGGTGAGCCATTCGTCCATCTTGCGGTGTACGAAGTTCAGCACGACCGTTTTCGTCTCCTCCCCTTCTAGTAGTTTATCTAACGACAGCGCCTGTTTTTTGCCGGCGCTGTATTTGGCTTCCAATGCTTTGGGCTGCAAATCTTCCACGAGCCGCAGCAGTTTATCGCGCAACGGATCGGGCGGAAAGTTAAGCGCCGCCACGGTTTGCGGGGTTGCGCGCTGCTTGATGTGGGTGAGCCGGCCATCGCGGTCGGCGGTGACGAGCAAGGCGTCGGGCAGGTAAATTCCTTCCGAAAATTGGTTCAGGTTGTAGACGACGACGGTGGACATAGGGGGGCGAAAATAGGAAAAAATGGGGAGATGGGGGGCTAATAAAGAGCAAAAGGCAAGATGCAAAGGGCAAGGGGCAAATATTTGGGAAACCCTTCAAATTAATCGGAATATCATTTTTTGTTCCGTGTGCAAATGTAAGATTGGATTTTATATTTACACAAAAATAAAAATAAAATTGCACGCCGTTTCACGCCACGGATGCTCCCGAACACAGTTGCGCGCTGTTTGATGTGGGTGAGCCGGCCATCGCGGTCGGAGGTGACGAGCAAGGGGTCGGGCAGGTAAATTCCTTTTCGCTTACACAAAAGGAGCCTGTTGATCTTGAAGAAGGTTTGTGTGACCTTCAGGCTGGTAAGACACAAGACTTTGAAACAACCTTCTAAGACAAGAGCGCTACTTCAAAAAATCCAGAAAATTATCTCTATTGACGCACAAATAATCCGAACCGGGATAAGCTTCCACCCAAGACTGTGGCGGCCGTCCCTTTTTATTACTCCACTTAAATTCAAACCCAGAGAGATGGCCTTCTGCTTCCTCGATCCAATCCAACTCTGCATTGTTGTAGGTTCTCCAAAAATAATAATTGGCAAAGTACTGCCGGTAAGCATTCTGTTTGATGCGTTCTGCAATCAGAAAATTTTCCCAAAGCTGCCCTACATCATTGCGGGCGCTGATTTCATTGAAATTACCGATGACCGCGTTGCGTAAACCGAGGTCGTAAAAATACACCTTGCTCATTTTAGTGACCTCTTTTCGCAGGTTGCGGCTAAACCCGTTAAGCCGAAAAATGACAAAAGTTTTTTCCAATAAATCCATGTAATTGAGTACCGCATCCCTGTGAATTTGCAGCGAGTTCGATAACTCCTGTACGGATACCTCGCTACCAATCTGAAACGCCAGTAATCGAAGCAATTGCAGTAGTTTTTCCGGGAATTTGATGCTTGTTAATGCGAGGATATCTTTATATAAGTAACTTCCGGTAATCTCATTCAAATAGCGTATTTTTTTTGCGTGGCTGTCGTATGCAAATACCTCGGGATACATCCCATAGCGGAGGAAAGTCTCCAGCGCAGTTCCCGTCTCAAAGGTATTTGCACCCATGTATTGGCGCCATTCGCCCAGCGAGATCGGATAGAGTGTATAAGTCCAGATTCTGCCGGTCAGGGGTTCTTTTACCCTGTTGGCCAGGTCAAGGGAAGAAGATCCGGTCACGATAATTTTCAATCCGGGCAACCGGTCGTGCAAAATTTTGAGGTTGATCCCGATATCTGGTATGCGTTGAGCTTCGTCAATGTAGAGCAGATCGTATCCTTCCACCAGTGCACTGAGTTTTGCAAAATCCCTGCTTGATAATACTTCCCAATAAGGACGCTCATCGGCGTTTATTTCCAAAATTTTGCCCTCGTAGCCTTGCAAAACCGTTCTTACCAAAGTAGTTTTCCCTACCTGACGAGCGCCGTACAAAACGATGATCTTGTTTGTAGTTTTTACCTCCTCGGCTAAATAGGTGGCATAGCTGCGTTGTATCATGGCGGTAGAATTTTACTCAAAAGTACATAATTACGACGATTGACCGTAATAATTAGGCGTAATTGTTACGGTAGAGCGTCGCAATTACGGGTTTTTCTGCTCTTATCATCTGCAATTGGTATTCGTTTAGTGATTACCTGGCCTGTTAATTATACTTGCGTACCGGTGCCGGATTCAGGGATTGCAAATACCGTTTTTCATCTAAAAACTACCTTTCCCTGTCAAAACGCAACCTTTTTCAAAACCCTCCGTACATACCCTTACCCTTGTAAAATAGTGATAGACTTAATTGAAAACAGATTGTACGATGAGAGAAACCACACAAACACCCAGCGGCAACAACGGAACCCTATCCTCCAACGCTTGGCCTTTATTCCACGAATACGATTCCCTTCAGAAAAAAGGTTACGAGGAATCCAAAAAAGTAAACGGCGAAGCCGGCTTACTCGAAAATTTCCTCGGCGCGCTGTGCGACTACGACCGCACTTCCGGTGACCGGCGACGGGATATTTTTCGCACCGATGAGTTTGGGCACGCATTGCACAAACAACTGAAAGACAGCGAAGAAGATGTTAAGTCTTTGCAAGTAGAAGCCAAACAGGAAGAATCCCGCGGAACAATTGCCATCAAACAACGGGAAGAGGAGATTTTTGACAAACAAATCGAAATCCGGCGCATCAAAAATGGCGACTACGGCTTGCTCGGCAACGACGCCAATCCAGCCAACAGATTGGCCTTCTACATTTGTATGACCATCCTGATCGCCCTGACCGGATACCTCGTCTTGTTTTATGTATCCGTTATTTACAACGCCTTTATCCTCGATGTGGGTCAGGCTGCACAAGCGCTTGCCGATGATAGCACCGGTTTTTCTTCCATGACCATCGTCAACCTGAGCGCATTGCCCGATGTCTCTTACAGCTATGGTGTGCTGGGAGTGATCTTCCTGCTTAGCGCCTCCTTTATGTTCCTCGGGCTGGGCTTTCTCATCCATTGGCTCACCCACAGCAAGAGTTGGGCCTGGCTTGTCGGACTCTACGTTTTTACTTTAATTTTTGACGGTTTTCTGGCGTACGAAATTGTCAAAAAAATATACGAATCCCAGGTGATGATCGGCCTTATAGAAGGCAGTACCTGGGACGGAATCTCTATGGCCATTGGAAACAGCGTTTTCTGGATCATCCTGTTCGCCGGATTCAGCATGTATATTATTTGGGGGTTATTGCTCCGCTATTTATTGGATGAATACTACAAAATTATCCCTGCCCGCGTGGCCATCCGGCACCGGAGAGCACAAATCAAAAAAATGAGGGACGAAATTTCCGGTATCAAAAAGAAAATGGCCATCCGGATCAATGCGCTGCAACAGGAAGCGACCAGAATCGCTCAACAACACATTGGCAAACTGCACAATGACATCGAAAAAAATGACAAAACCTTGCGCGACCTGCGTTCCGGCCTGAAAGACGACCTCACGCAAAGCGGTTTTTCCTACCACGATATGCAAAATAGAATTGTGCCTTTCTTCACCGGTTGGTGTCAATACCTGACGGAACGCTACGAGAACGATGCAGCGCCAAAAGTTGAATTGTGCCAGGCCGCGCTGAATGGCTTTTACAGAAAAATAGGCATGAATTAGGTGTCTGTCTTTATAGTCCGATAGCTGCGTTCATTTCGACTTCGCTCAATGACCGGTTGTTGAGCGAAGTCGAAACAAAAATCGGCCACTTACACAAGTAAACTCCCGTTTTTGGAGCCAAACATGCCTTGCTCTCGAACTTTAAAGAACAGACAACAAACCGGCACGTCCCATCGGGACGCAATACCGGTAGCCCGCGCGCGACGACATAACAGCACGTCCCATCGGGACGCAATACCGGTAAAAATAAAATAATTAGCAAAATGAAATCATCAAAACCCTGCTGGCTGCTCTCTGCAGTCCTGCTCTTCACCACCTGCGGCCAGCGTTCGCAACGCCCGGATGCTTCCGATGCCGCCAGCCCAACTTTCCAAAACGTGCTAATCCTGCTCGATTTATCCGACAGGATTACCCTTGACGGGCAATTAGACAAAGACCAGGAAATCATCAAAGCCGCATTGGATGTTTTTCAGGACAATCAAAGAAAGTTTGGATTTATTAATTCCAAGGATATGCTTCGTCTTGCCATTGCACCGGAACCGGGGGTTACTGCCATTGCGAATAACCGCCTGATCATTGACATGAACACGATGGTAAAAGGCAGAAATGCTGCTGCTTCAAAAGGCAAACCTGCTTTCGATGAAATTAGGCAGGAGTTTGAAGCAGAATTGGCCAGCCTGTACGCCAAAGCCTCTGAAAATCTCAATACCGGTGCAGACATCTACACCTTTTTTTGCACTACCCTGCCGGTTTCTTTCTTAGGATATCCAGATAAAATAACGAAAGTAATTGTACTAACCGACGGGTATCTCTATTTCAATAAGGCATATCAAAGAAAACGCCCCAAAGGCTCCTTCATGATAGACACAGAGATCGCCAGGCAACGTAAATCCGACGACCCGAAAGGGTATTATAAAAAAAAGAAACTGGCGCTAAAAGCCTGTAACAGGAGTTTAGACAATGTCGAAGTCTTATTTCTGGAAATCGCGCCCAAATTCCAGGGAGAATCGGTCAACGAATTCGACATCGTTTCCCACTACTGGTCTGAATGGTTTTCGGCGATGGGTGTGGAAGCGCAGATGTACCCGCAAAACCATCAGGTCAGCAACATCAAAGGCTACATCAAAAATTTTCTGAAGCGCGATTAACTGGCTGCCCATGCAACTCTTCCTCGACTCTTTCGGCGCCAGCCTCGGCGTGCGCAACGGCATGTTCCGGGTGAAACCCCGCAGCAATGAAGAGCAGCTGTTTGCCATTCGGGAAATCAACGCCATTTTCATCACCAAGGGCGTGAGCGTCAGTTCCGGTGCCCTGATGCTGGCGATTGAGTCACAAATTCCGGTCGTGTTGATTGACAATATCGGGCACCCGGTGGGGCAGGTTTGGGGCGGGCAGTTTGGCAGCATTGCCACCATCCGCAAAAACCAGGCGCTGTTTTCCGGCGATGTCCGCGGCATGGACTGGATGCGCGGCATTCTGTTGCAAAAGATTGACAACCAACGCACATTGCTGCTCCGGCTGATGGAACGGGAAGTCCCGGTAGAAGCACTGCCCAAATTAGAACGCGCCGCCAAAGCCATCGGCGCCGTGGCCCTGAATTTTGAAAACTGGTCGCCCGGCAATGCCTTTTCTTTCGACGACGCCGCCGCCACGTTCCGGGGTTGGGAGGGCACGGCCACGCGCTTCTACTTCCGCGGAATCTCAACCATTTTACCCGAAAAATACGAGTTCGCCGGCCGCAGCAAACGCCCGGCCTACGACCCGTTCAACGCCCTGCTCAATTATTGCTACGGCTTTCTGTATGCCCTGAGCGAACTGGCGCTTATGAAGGCGGGCTTAGACCCCTGCATGGGCATCCTGCACGCCGATCAGTACAACCGCCCTACCCTCTCCTACGATTTTATCGAACTGTGGCGGCACTGGGCCGAAGACACCGCGATCCGGCTTTGCTTGGAAGACCAACTGCCCGAAAACGCATTCTACATTCCCGGTGAACGCGAAGGGGTTTGGCTTGACAAAGCCGGGAAAGCCGTCGTGATCAACACTTTTTTGAAGTTTTTGGACGAAAAAACGGACTGGAAAGGCCAAACGCGCCGGCGCAGTACGCATATAGATTTGGAAGCGCAGAGGCTGGCTGCGTTGCTGAAGTGAGGGCGGGCACGCTATGTTTCGCGGGCTTTAGCCCGCCTGTAAAGATAATCCCGGCGGACTAAAGCCCTACGGTTGGGACACAAGTCGGAGTCACACTTTTTAAGAACTTGATTTTCAATGAATTGTGATTTTATGATTCAATTTTCAATTG
>Ga0209573_1005596_pt1 | contig 11160 bp, 6 predicted proteins | sample TNRBio252014_DNA_FD_185870 | JGI IMG/M metagenome (GOLD analysis project Ga0209573, IMG submission 185870) | Wastewater treatment Type I Accumulibacter community from EBPR Bioreactor in Madison, WI, USA - TNR Reactor_6/25/2014_ DNA (SPAdes)... | ecosystem: Engineered > Bioreactor > EBPR >...
TCAGCGCGTACACCGCCGCCTGCTGCGCCAGGTCGGTGTAGCCCGAGTAGGCCATGCCCTTCTTCTCGGCCCAGTTGCCCACCGCCTCGAGATCGATGTTGATGAAGGCGGTGGCGAATGCCTTGCCGTTGCCGAAGGTCACCGCCTCCTTGATGTGCTGGAAGAACTTGAGCTTGTTCTCGATGTAGTTGGGCGCGAACATCGTGCCGTCGGCCATCTTGCCGACGTCCTTGGCGCGATCGATGATCTTCAGGTGGCCGTCCTCATCGAAGAAGCCCGCGTCACCGGTCATGAAGTAGCCGTCGGCGTTGATCGACTCGGCGGTGGCGTCCGGGCGCTTGTAGTAGGCCTTGAGCAGCATCGGCCCCTTGACCAGGATCTCGCCGTTGTCGGCGAGCTTGACCTCGACGAAGGGCGCCGGCTTGCCCACCGAGTCGAGCTTGATCTCGCCGTCGGGCTGCAGGCACACGTAGGCGCAGGTCTCGGTCTGGCCGTAGAGCTGCTTGAGGTTGATGCCGATCGAGCGGTAGAAGCGGAACAGGTCCGGCCCGATCGCTGCGCCCGCGGTGTAGGCGACGCGGATGCGGCTCATGCCGAGCACGTTCTTCAACGGCCCATACACCAGCAGGTTGCCGAGCCAGTACTGGAAGCGGTCGCCCCCCGACACCGCCTTGCCGTCGAGGATGTCGGCGCCGCAGCGGCGGGCGACGTCCATGAAGTGGTGGAAGATGTTGCGCTTGAGGCTGCTGGCGTCCTCCATGCGGATCATCACCTGGGTGAGCAGGTTCTCGAACACGCGCGGCGGCGCGAAGTAATAGGTGGGGCCGATCTCGCGCAGATCGTTCATCACCGTCTCACCCGACTCCGGGCAGTTGATCGTGAACCCCGCCACCGTGGCCTGCGCGAACGAGAACAGGTGGTCGCCCACCCAGGCCATCGGCAGGTAGGACAGGATGTCCTCCTTGTCCGTGAGCTTGTCGAACTGGATCGCCCCGCGCGCCGCGGCGATGAAGGCACCGTGGGTCTGGCACACGCCCTTGGGCTTGCCGGTGGTGCCCGAGGTGTACAGCATGATCGAGATGTCGTCGGAGGCGCCCTTGTCGATCTCGCTGTCGAGGAAGTCGGGCTGGTTGCGGTCGTGGATGCGCCCCATCTCCTGCAGCGCGTCCAGGCCCATCAGCAGGGTCTGGGTGTAGTGGCGCATGCCGCGCGGATCGTCGTAGATCACGTGCTCGAGCAGCGGCGCATCGGCCTGGATCTCGACCATCTTGTCCACCTGCTCCTGGTCCTCGACCACGGCGAACTTGATCTCGGCGTCCTGCAGCACGTAGACCATCTCCTGGGCCACCGCGTCCTGGTACATCATCACCGGGATGCCGCCCAGGCACTGGCAGGCCGCCACCGACCAGTACAGCCGCGGGCGGTTGTCGCCCACCACCGCGAGGCGGTCGCCGCGCTTGAAGCCGAGCTGCGCCAGTCCGCAGGCGATGGCGCGCACCTTCTCCGCCACCTGCGCCCAGGAATAGGTCTGCCAGATGCCGTAGGCCTTCTCGCGCATCGCCGGCTGCTGGGGACGCGCCCTGGCGTGGTGCATCAACCAGCGCGGGAAGGTATCCAGCCCCGTCGCGGCCTGTCCGTGGTCGGACGCGCTCGTGCGTGTGTCCATGCCACACTCCTCCTTTGGTCTTGTCCTGTCTGTCTCCACACCCGGGCCATGGGTATGTTTTATGAAGGCCCGGGCGGGACGCGAGAGCGCGTCCGATCCAGTTCAGGCTGGAGTGTGGCAAGCGACCTTTGCGCAACTGTTTGCGGAATGTACTGAATTGTTGCAGGCGCGTTGCGCGCCCGCAGCGGCGCTCAGACCGGGAACGCGAAGCGGTATTGCGATTTGCCGCCGCGTTTGGCCTCGTACATCGCGGCGTCGGCGCGGCGCAGCAGCTCGGCGATCTCCGCGGGCGGATACTGGGTGAATACCACGCCTACGCTGGCCCCGATCCGCACCTTCACCCCATCGAGCACCGAGAACGGCTGGCCGATCACATCCACGAGCTTGCCCGCGATGTGGCGCGCCATCGACATTGACTTGAGGTTGTCGAGCAGCAGCACGAACTCGTCGCCACCGATACGCGACACCTTGTCGCTTCGCCGTACCACCCCCTCGATCCGGCGCGCCACAAGCTGGAGCAGTTCATCGCCCGCCTCGTGGCCATGGTTGTCGTTGACCCACTTGAAGCCGTCGAGGTCGACCAGCAGCAGCCCCAGCCCGGCGGTGCCGGCGTACTCCTGGCCGCGCCGCGCATAGGCGAGCTCCATGCCGCGGCGGTTGAGCAGGCCGGTGAGCGCATCGCGCTCGGCCTGCGCCAGCGCCCGCGCTTCGGCGCGCTTGCGCTCGGTCACATCATTGGCGATCCCCTGCAGCACGCCGGCCGCACCGTCGAGCGGGTTCAGCACGATGTGCACCCAGCGCATCTCCCCCTCGGCATTGCGACACTCGAAATCGGCCGCGGCCACTTCGCGCCCGTCGCCGATCTCCCGCAACATCCGCGCGATGCCCCCCTCGGTGTCGACCAGGCGCGCGGACAGGCACTCCCCGCGGCCCGCCTCCGCATCTGCCGGCAAGCCGAGCACGCGCGCCAGCGCGGGGTTCCAGTCTGCGAGACGACCTTCGCCGTCCAGGGTGAACAGGCCCGACTCGGCGTTTTCGAAGATCAGTCGCCACTTGCGCTCGGCCGCCGCATGCAGCCCGTGGAGCGCGCGCTCGCGCGCGAGCGCCGCATCCATGCGGTCGAGCAGCTCGTTGATGTCGATGGCCAGCCGGCCGAGCTCGTCATCGGCATGGCCGGCTGGCACCTCGACCTTGGTGCCGGCCACCACGTCCAGCCCGTGCAGGCCGTTCGACAAGCTGCGGATCCCGAGCGTCACCCCCCGCCGCACCAGCCAGGCGACCCCGAGCGTGATGCACACCACCAGCACCGCGAGCTGCACCGCGATCAGCCGCGAGTACACCGCCGCCTGCTCGGCGATGAACTCGGCCGCGGGCGCCACCTGCAGACGACCGACGACCTCGGTCGCGGCAAAGGGGGAATGCAATGCGCGACTGAGCATCCGATCGACCCCCTGCTCACGCGTGGGCGCACGACCGCCAGCAGCCAGCACCTCGCCACCATCCTCGATCGCGGCATGGGCCACGCTGCGGTTCTGCAGCAGGCCGGCGACGACCTCGGCGGCAAGCTGCTCGTCACGCGCGAACGCCGCCACGCTCGCGCTACGCTCGACCGTTGCCATGACCTCGACGAGCACGTGCTCGAGCCGCGCCCGCTCACGGTCTTCGACCATCACCGCGCTGCCGAGGGCCACCGCGGCGCCCACCACGCCGCCGAACAGCAGAATGCGCGCGGTGGTCCGGAAGGCGATGCTGCGCACGCCGGTCACGCGTTCGAACGCACGCCGCTGCGGATCGCCGGGACGGGAGGATTCAGGGCTCAAGACGTAGCAGCACCCTTGTTCGTGCGTCGAGCGCGGCGCCCTCGATGAAAGCGATCGCATCCGGGTCGCGCACCACCACCGCGGTTGCCGCCGCGGCATCGACCACCCGCAGCGGCGGCTGCGTGCGCCCGGAGAACTGCAGGCGCGCCCAGTAGGCGTTGATCTCGGCGATGTCGCGCCCGACCAGGCGGCGGTAGAAGAGCTCGCGCAGCGGCTCCACCTCCACCACATTCACCCGCGCCCCCGAAGGCAGCAGCTTGACGCGGCCGAGGAACAGATGGCTCGCCTGCTCGCGGCTGAGCGTGGCGATCGCGCTGTCGCGGTGGGCGATCACCACCAGCTCGCGCGCCGCCAGCGGACTGGCCGCCAGCACCAGGGCGAGGAATGCAGAGAAGAAGAAAGGCGCTCGCATCGCCGGACTTAAAAGACGAAATCCAGCGTCGCGGAGAGCAGGGTCAGCGCGCGCGGCCCGGTGACGCTCCCGTCATCGCTCAGCAGCACGGACGAACGCTTCGCCTCGATGCGATCGACCTGCAGCTTGAGCGCCATGTTGTCGGCCAGGTCGTAGCGCACCCCGACCCCGACGGTGTGCTGGTCATGGCTGGCGGAAGTCATCGTCTGCGACCAGCCCACGCGCAGCCCTCCGAGCAAGGGCTCGAACGCTGCCAGTGCCGACGGCAAGCGCTGCGGCAGATCCAGCTCGGGCTCGCTGGCGTCGATGACGCTGCGCGAGTAGCTCACATACGGCTTCCAGCGTCCGACGCGGTAGGCCACGGTCATGCCTGCACCCCAGCCCTCGAAGCGGGGATACAAGGTCATCGTCATGTCCGTCGCCATGACCTGCAGCGAGAAGGGACCGCGCTCCCAACCGAGCGCCGCGCCGAAGTAGGACACGCGGGAGGTCTCGGAGAGCTCGCCCGCACGGGCAGCGGCCTGCGCCGCCAGCGCGTGATCGGCGAGCAGCGGCGAAGCGGCTAGCTGAGCGAGGCCCAACAACCCCGCGCGCAGGCCGGCATAACCATCCTCCTTCGAGATCATGTTGCCCCACGACAGCTTGAAGCTCAGCTCGGGACCGATCCAGTCGAGCGTCGCCCCCAGCGTGCGCGCGCCATCCATGTCGAAATCGGCGCCGTTCAGATAGACACTGCCGCGCGTGCGCCCGCCGAACAGCTTGAAGCGCAACAGGCCATCGCCGAGCGCCTGCTGCACGGTCGCATCCGCGCCGTCGAAGCCATCGTAAGTCAGCCGGCCGTAGACATCGGCGTAGGGACGCACCGTGGTGTAGGCATAGTTCACATGGCGCGAATCACCGTCGAGGTAGATGTCGGTCACCAGACGGCCGACACGAATCTCGGACCAGTCGTTGGGCACGTACTGGGCGAAGCCCCACACCAGATGCGGACCCCATTCCCCATGCCGCCCCTGGTGCATCACCGCCTGCGCCATCACCGACCACTGCGGGCTCAGCGCACCATGCACCTGCAGGCCGAGGGCGCTATCGACGCCGAAGTCGAGCGCGTTGGCGCGCCCGCCGCGGTGCTGCTCGATGCTGCGCCGGAAGCGGGTGTCGTCTTCCTCGTGCCACACCGCACCGAGGGTGCCGAAGCCGCTCAAGGTCCAGCGGTCGGTGCCGGCAGAAGGCAGCGCAGGCGCCACATCATCCGCGGCCAGGGCCGCGTTGCCGACAAGGAGGGCAGCCGCCATCACGGCCTGAACTTTACGCATCGAAACGAACACTGGAAGAACGCCCCACGCAGTCGCGACGAGCGGCAAAAACAGGCGTGGAGACTAAGCGCATCACCCCGCACAATCCAATAAATACATCACAAATTGATCAAAGTGCGATTACACACTGTTCGCACTGGACGCGCATCCGGCCTGCTGCCACGATTGGGCTGTTGCCTCACTCCACACTTGGAACCGCTACCGATGGAACGCAAGGACTTCACCAAGCCCGTTCACGTCACGACCTGGATGGCCGTGTTTCTCGCCCTCGTCGCTGCCCTCGCCGCAGCGCTGGTGCCGCAGCTCAAGCACGCCTTCGTCGCCAACGCGGCCTTCAACGGCGTGATCCTGTTCGTGCTCGCCGTCGGCATCATGGTCAACCTGCGCCAGGTGTGGCGCCTGCAGCGCGAGGTGCTGTGGATCGAGGAATTCCAGCACGCCGACGGCGGCCCCTCGCCCACCGGCCTCTCGCCGGTGCTGCTGGCACCGATGGCGCGCGTGCTCTCCAACCGCCGCCGCGGCCAGGCCCATCTCTCGCCGGCATCCACCCGCTCCATCCTCGATGGCGTGCAGATCCGCCTTGAAGAGCAGCGCGACCTCTCGCGCTACCTCATCGGCCTGCTGATCTTCCTCGGCCTGCTCGGCACCTTCTGGGGCCTGCTCGCCACCATCCGTTCCATCGGCGAGATCATCGGCAACCTGAGCGTCGGCAGCGATCCGGTTGCCATGTTCGAGGCGCTCAAGGCAAAGCTCGATGCTCCGCTCGGCGGCATGGCCACCAGCTTCTCGACCTCGCTGTTCGGGCTCGCCGGCTCGCTGGTGGTCGGCTTCCTCGACCTGCAGTCGGGCCACGCACAGAACCGCTTCTACAACGAACTCGAGGAATGGCTGTCGCACATGACCCGGCTGCCCTCGGGCGTCGGCGCCGAGGGCGAGGGCAACGTGCCCGCCTACGTCCAGGCCCTGCTCGAACAGACCGCCGAGAGCATCGAGCGCATGCAGCGCTCGGCCACCGAATCCGAGCGCGAGCGCCGCGCCACCGCCGAGCATCTCGGCGAGCTCAACACCCAGCTCACCCGCCTGGCCGACCTCATCGGGCGCGAATCGCGCGACCTCTCGGCGCTGTCCGCGACCCAGGACGACCTGCGCGGCCTGCTCCGCCAGCTCGCCCAGCAGCCGCCCCAGGGCGCGCAATTCACCGAAGACCTGCGCGCCGAGCTGCGCCTCCTGTCACGCACCATCGGCGCCGCGCTCGGCGGCCAGGCCGGCAACAAGGCGGACTGAGCCATGGCCCGCCTCTCCCGCCGCCGCCCGCTCGACTTCTGGCCCGGCTTCGTCGACGCCCTCGCCTCGCTCCTGATGGTGATGGTGTTCGTGATCCTGATCTTCGTCATCGGCCAGTTCGTGCTCGCCGACGCGGTCAGCGGCCGCGACCGCGCACTCGCCCAGCTCAACGCCGAACTCGCCGCGCTCGCCCAGACCCTGAGCCTGACGCAGACCGCACGCGAGACCGCCGAGGTCAGGGTCGGCGAACTCTCCGCCTCACTCGTCGCCTCCGAGCGCGAACGGGAAGCGCTCGGCAACGAGATCCTCGCCGCCCGCGACGAACTCCACGCCGCGCAGGACGAAGCCAGGAGCCGGCGCGAAGAGGCCACCCGCCTCGCCACCGACATCGCCGCGCTGCAGCGCCTGAAGGCCGAGCTCGAGGCCGAGGCCGCGCGCCTGGCGAGCGCACTCGACACCTCCGAGCGCGGGCTCAAGGAACACAAGGAGATGTCCGCCGCCGCGATCGCCCAGGTCGAGCTGCTCAACCGCCAGCTCGCCGCGGTGCGCGAACAGCTCGAGCAGCTCAACGCCGCGCTCGACGCCTCCAGGCTAGCCGCCCGGGACAAGGACCTGAAGCTCGAGGAGCTCGGCCGCGAGCTCAACCTCGCGCTCGCCGGCCGCGTCAAGGAGCTCGCCCGCTACCGCTCGGAATTCTTCGGCCGCCTGCAGGACGTGCTCGGCAAGCGCAAGGACGTGCAGATCGTCGGCGACCGCTTCGTGTTCTCCAGCGAGGTGCTGTTCCCGAGCGCCTCCGACGAAGTCAGCGCCGACGGCATGATCCAGCTCACCCGCCTGGCGGAGACGCTCAAGGCGCTCGCCACCGACATGCCCGGCGATCTGCCCTGGGTGCTCCAGGTCGACGGCCACACCGACCGCCGCCCGATCTCCAACGCCCGCTTCCCGTCCAACTGGGAGCTCTCCACCGCACGCGCGCTGGCCATCGTCAAGTTCCTGCGCAGCCAGGGCATCCCCCCCGAACGCCTCGCCGCCACCGGCTACGGCGAATTCCACCCGCTGGACGCGCGCACCACCGAAGAAGCCCACGCCCGCAACCGCCGCATCGAGCTCAAGCTCACCAGCCGCTGACCCCCGCCCGTGTAGGAGCGGCGGCAGCCGCGAACACCACGCCTGCGCCAGCGCCGTGCTTCATTCACCACCCCGTTCGCGGCTGCCGCCGCTCCTACAGCCCACCACAAGCGCGACGGTTGCTGTAGGAGCGGCGCAAGCCGCGAACACCGCGCCAGCGCCGTGCTTCATTCACCGCGCCGTTCGCGGCTGCCGCCGCTCCTACAGCCCACCACAAGCGCGACGGTTGCTGTAGGCGCGGCGCAAGCCGCGAACACCGCGCCTGCGCCAGCGCCGTGCTTCATTCACCGCGCCGTTCGCGGCTGCCGCCGCTCCTACCGGTGCTCGGCCGCAGCTCGGGCATCCACGGCGTGCGCAGGCCGGCCTACCCGCACTTCCCCCGTCCAGCCTGCTCGAGATCGCGCACCACCAGCGACAGCGCCTCGGTCGACAGCAGCACCTCGACCAGTGACAGCACCAGCGACACCGCCAGCGTCACGATGCTGATGCCGAACATCCACTTGCCGGCCGTTTCCGCCTCGAGAAACAGTGCCAGCATCGACAGCGCGCACAGCAGAAAGCTCAGCACGCCGAAGCCCTGCATGTACTGGGTGAGCGCGATCCGCCGCTTGAGCCCGGGGAGCTGGCACTGCACCAGCGGCGCGGCACGATCAGGCGAGGCGCCGAGCTGGCGGATCACCTGGGCGAGCGTGAGGAAACGATTGGTATAGGCGAGCAGCAGCAGCGAGATCGCCGGGAAGAGGAGCGCGGGGGTGGTGAGGTTCATGGCGGCCAACGCAGTCGGAAACGGCCATCATTGTCGCCGCAAAACCCCCCGCAGAAACCGCCCCACGTCGCCGGTTCATGTAGGAGCGGCGGAAGCCGCGAACCGGGCGGCGCCATCGCGCGGCGACCCTGATCGGCGGCGGGGCTGCGGCGCTGCGTTCGCGGCTGCCGCCGCTCCTACAGAAATACCGAGCGTTTGCCCCCGCAGGAGCGGCGGAAGCCGCGAACCGTAGGAGCGGCGGAAGCCGCGAATTGGGCGGTGCCGTCGCGCCTAAGCGCTGCGTTCGCGGCTTCCGCCGCTCCTGCAAAAAAAAGCCGCGCGGCGCCCGCCTGGGGCGACGCGCGGCGCGACTGCGGCGGAATTACATGCTGCGGCGGTACTGACCACCCACCTTGTACAGCGCCTCGGTGATCTGCCCGAGCGAGCAGTAGCGCACCGCGTCGACCAGCACCTCGAACACGTTGGCGTTGTCGATGACGGCCTGCTGCAGCCTGGCCTGCCACTTGGGCGCCTCGGCCTTGTTGCGGGCGTGGAAGTCGGCGAGGCGCTTCAGCTGGCCCTGCTTCTCTTCCTCGGTCGAACGGGCGAGTTCGATCTCCTGCTGCGCCTGGCCCTTCGGGTTGAGGAAGGTGTTCACGCCGATGATCGGGTAGGAGCCGTCGTGCTTCTTGTGCTCGTAGTAGAGCGACTCCTCCTGGATCTTGCCGCGCTGGTAGCCGGTCTCCATGGCGCCGAGCACGCCGCCGCGCGACGCGATGGCCTCGAACTCCTTGAGCACGGCTTCCTCGACGAGGTCGGTCAGCTCGTCGATGATGAACGCGCCCTGGTTGGGGTTCTCGTTCTTCGCCAGGCCCCATTCGCGGTTGATGATCAACTGGATCGCCATCGCGCGCCGCACGGACTCCTCGGTCGGCGTGGTGATCGCCTCATCGTAGGCGTTGGTGTGCAGCGAGTTGCAGTTGTCGTAGATCGCGATCAGCGCCTGCAGCGTGGTGCGGATGTCGTTGAAGTCCATCTCCTGCGCGTGCAGCGAGCGGCCCGAGGTCTGCACGTGGTACTTCAGCTTCTGGCTGCGCTCGTTGGCGCCGTACTTGTTCTTCATCGCCACCGCCCAGATGCGGCGGGCGACGCGGCCGATCACCGAGTATTCCGGGTCCATGCCGTTGCTGAAGAAGAAGCTCAGGTTGGGCGCGAAGTCGTCGATGTGCATGCCGCGCGCCAGATACGACTCCACGTAGGTGAAGCCGTTCGAGAGCGTGAAGGCGAGCTGGCTGATCGGGTTGGCGCCGGCCTCGGCGATGTGATAGCCGGAGATCGACACCGAGTAGAAGTTCTGCACCTTGTGGTGCACGAAGAACTCCTGGATGTCGCCCATCATCTTGAGCGCGAACTCGGTGCTGAAGATGCAGGTGTTCTGGCCCTGGTCTTCCTTGAGGATGTCGGCCTGCACGGTGCCGCGCACGGTCGACAGCGTCCATTCCTTGATCTTCTGCAACTCGTCCTCGGTGGGCTCGCGGCCGTTGTCGGCCTTGAACTTGACGACCTGCTGGTCGAGCGCGGTGTTGAAGAAGAAGGCGAGGATGATCGGCGCCGGGCCGTTGATGGTCATCGACACCGAGGTGGTCGGGCAGCACAGGTCGAAGCCGTCGTACAGCACCTTCATGTCGTCGAGCGTGGCGATCGACACGCCGGAGTTGCCGATCTTGCCGTAGATGTCCGGACGCAGGTCGGGATCGCAGCCGTACAGGGTGACCGAGTCGAAGGCGGTGGACAGGCGGTGCGCCGGCATGCCCTCGGACACCTTCTTGAAGCGGCGGTTGGTGCGGAAGGCGTCACCCTCGCCCGCGAACATGCGGGTGGGGTCCTCGCCCTCGCGCTTGAACGCGAACACGCCGGCGGTGTAGGGGAAGGAGCCGGGGACGTTCTCCTTCATCAGGAACTTGAGCGTCTCGCCCGCGTCCTCGAAGTTGGGCAGCGCCACCTTGCGGATCTTGCTGCCCGACAGCGAGGTGCTGGTGAGCTGGGTGCGGATCTCCTTGTCGCGGATCTTCACCACGTACTCGTCGGCGGCGTAGAGCTCGCGCGTCTTCGGCCACATGTCGAGCAGCTTCTTCGCGGCCGGGGTGAGCTCGCCGTCCTTCCAGTCGATGAGTTCCGCGAACGAGCCCGCGTCCTTGCCGCACTGCTCGAAGAGGCCCTTGGCGATCTTCAGCGACTGGCGCTCGCGCGCGACGCGAGCCTGCTGCTCGATGTGCTTGTGGTAGCCGCGCACGGTGTCGGCGATCTCGGCGAGGTAGCGCGTGCGGTCGGCGGGGACGATGGCGCGACCTTCGGACGAGGCGCGCACCTTGACCACCGGCAGCTTGCTCTTGGCGACCTTGAGGCCCTTGCCGACGAGCGCCGGCAGCACGGCCTGGTAGAGCGCGGTGACGCCGTCGTCGTTGAAGCGCGCGGCCATGGTGCCGAACACCGGCATCTCTTCGGGGCGCTGGTTGAACAGCTCGCGGTTGCGCTGGTACTGCTTGGCAACGTCGCGCAGCGCGTCCAGCGCGCCCTTGCGGTCGAACTTGTTGATGGCGACGAAGTCGGCGAAGTCGAGCATGTCGATCTTCTCGAGCTGGCTGGCGGCACCGAACTCCGGGGTCATGACGTACAGCGACAGATCGACGAAGGGCACGATCGCGGCGTTGCCCTGGCCGATGCCGGAGGTCTCGACGATGACGAGGTCGAAGCCCGCGAGCTTGCACGCGGCGATGACTTCGGGCAGCGCG
>Ga0209573_1005597_pt1 | contig 11158 bp, 10 predicted proteins | sample TNRBio252014_DNA_FD_185870 | JGI IMG/M metagenome (GOLD analysis project Ga0209573, IMG submission 185870) | Wastewater treatment Type I Accumulibacter community from EBPR Bioreactor in Madison, WI, USA - TNR Reactor_6/25/2014_ DNA (SPAdes)... | ecosystem: Engineered > Bioreactor > EBPR >...
CGGGGTGTTGCATTGCTTCACCGAGGATTGGGCGATGGCGGAACGGGCGCTGGAGCTGAATTTCCACATCTCATTTTCCGGCATCGTGACCTTCAAAAACGCCAAATCCATTCAGGACGCGGCGCGGCGCGTGCCCGCCGAGCGCCTTCTGGTGGAAACCGACGCCCCCTATCTGGCGCCGGTTCCGCACCGGGGCAAGCCCAATCATCCGGCCTGGGTGCGGCAGGTGGCGGAGTTCGTCGCCCGGTTGCGCGGCGAAACGCTGGAGCGGATCGCGGCGGTGACCACCGCCAATTACCTGCGGCTGTTCGGTCCCTCACCCCCCGTCCCTCTCCCGCCAGCGGGCGAGGGGCGCGAACGGGAGGCGGCGTGAATCACGCGGAGATGCGCGACCGGATTCGCCGCTGCCTGCATTCCACCCGTCAGGTAGAAATCCTTACCGGCGATCACGCGGTGGCCGGGATGGAGCGCGAGGAGCGGACCCTGACGCCGGCGGCGGTGCTGGTGCCACTGGTCGAGCGGGCCGAGGGCTACACGGTGCTACTGACCCAGCGCACCGCCCATCTGGAGCATCATGCCGGCCAGATCAGCTTTCCCGGCGGCCGGGCCGAGGAAGAGGATGCCAGTCCGGTGGAAACCGCGCTGCGCGAGGCGAAGGAGGAAATCGGCCTGCATCGCCGGCACGTGGTGGAAATCGCCGGCTTTCTCGATCTATACCAGACCGTTACCGGGTTTCTGGTCACGCCGGTGGTGGGTTTCGTGACCCCACCGTTCGAGCTGACGCTGGATGATTTTGAAGTCGCCGAGGCGTTCGAAGTGCCGCTGGAATTCATTCTGGAGCCGCGCCATCACGAGCAGCGCAGCGTGGTCTACCAGGGCCAGCCGCGGCGCTATTACGTGATTCCCTATCAGGACCGTTTCATCTGGGGCGCGACCGCCGCCATGCTGGTCAACTTCGCCCGGCGGCTAACCGGCAACCCGCTGTCGCCCTGAGTAGGCTGACGCAAAAGTTTCGATCGGTTCTCGTTCGACGCTCCGGCGTGGGAATGCGTCCGGAACCGCTCCAGCGGCCCGCAAGGCTGCCACATCGGGACGAGGCAGGGCTCCCGCGCTGGAGCGTGGGAGCCAGGATCTTACCTGTCGGAATTTATGCGTCAATCCACGAGTCCGGCGCGGCGCTGGCCGCGCCCCGGTGGTGGACGAACTGTCGCAGCAGAAATTCCTCGTCGCGCGGCGTCAGATCGAATCGCAGACTGGCCTGCTCGACGGTTTTAAGGGTGCAATGTCCCTGTTCGGCGAGCCACTGAAAGGCGTGGCGCAACGCCTCGCCTTCGGGGATGAGCGGTTTCGGCATCGCCGTCAGATCTTGCCCGCCTGCTGGGCGATGAAGGCGGTCTTGGCCGACAGTTCCAGCGAGCAGGTCCATTTGTAAGCGAGATTGAGGCTGTCGGCGCGGGCGTAGACGCCGTGGCCGCGCACCACGGCGATGGGATAGTCCGCCAAAGTTTCGCCGACCATGCGCGGCGAACGGGCTTCGTACTGATCGTAGGGGATGGTCAGGACCGGCACCCGGCTAAAGTACAACTGCCCCTCGAAATCGGCCGGGAAAAATTCCTCGTTGTCCATGGTCATCGCCACGGAATAGGGGCCGTGGCTGTGCAGCAGGGCGCGGGCCTCGGGATTGGCTTGATAAACCGCCAGATGCAAACGGGCGTCCATCGAGGCGCCCTTGCCGATGACGCCGTCGAGGCGGCACTCAACCAGATCGCCGCTGCTGAGGGTATCGGCGCAGCAGCCGGTGGGCGTGATCCAGAAGGTGTCGCCGTCCCGCACCGAGGCGTTGCCGCTGTGCGAGTCGTTGAGGCCGTACTGGCGCAGCCAGTGATAGTGTCGAACCAGATCGTCTTTGATATTCATGGCGGCGATTATACCGGGATGACGGTTAGGCCGGAACCCGCCGCGTCAGACCGTTCGCGCGAACCGGCGATGCGACCCGCTCCACGCCGGTTTTGATTGCGCCGTCGGGATACAACTCGAACCAGCGGTAGCCGGGCGGGAGATCGTCCACGCGCGGTTCCGGGGCGTCGGGCTTGAATTGCACCGAGGTCGCGGGGGCAGCCAACAGGTGGACGTTGCCCCGCCGGCCGGCGAACTCGCCGTGGATATGCCCCCACGCCACCGCCCGGACTTGCGGGTAGCGATCCAGCACCGCGAACAGCGCCGCGCCGTTGCTGACCGTCATGGTGTCGAGCCAGCCCGTGCCGACCGGCAGCGGGTTGTGGTGCAGGCAGACCAGGGTATGCCGTGCGGGGTCGGTCGCCAGGACGGTGTCGAGCAGCGCCAGTTCGCCGGAGGCCAGATGGCCGTCGGGCGTGCCGGGAAAACTGGAATCCAGCAGCACGAACTGCCAGTGGCCGGCGACGAAGTACCGTTCCCACCGCACGCGATCGCCGCGCAGCGTTCGGCTCATGACCGCGGGAAAGTCGTGATTGCCCGGCAGGCAATAAACCGGCAGGCCCAGCGGTTCCAGCGCCTGGAGCAGGCGGCGATAGGCGCTCGGTTCGTCGCCGACCAGATCGCCGGTGGCGAGGACGAAGTCGGCGGCGGGTTGTCGTTCCCGAATATGCGCCAGCACCGCGTTCAGGCCGGCGTCCACGTCCGCTCCCCAAAGCCGGCTGCCGGGCGTGGTTTTAAGATGGAGATCGGTGATCTGGACGACGCGGAGCGGGGCGGCGGTCGGCATGGCGTAAGATCCTCGAAAAACGATGCGAACAGCTTACAGGGTTTTGATGAACACTTTCGAGCGCCGCTGCCAGTTGTACAGTGCCTGCTTGCCCATCGGCAGATTGGCGACCTGGGCCGGTTCGAATCCGCGCTCGCGGAACCAGTGTTCGGCGCGGGTCGTCAGCACGAACAGTCGAAGCAGGCCCTGGGCGCGGGCCTGGCGCTCGATGAAGTGCAGCAGCGTATCAGCGCGACCACGGTTGCGGTAGTCCGGATGCACCGCGACGCAAGCCAATTCCCCCAGTCGTTCCTCGGCGAAGGGATACAGCGCGGCGCAGCCGATAATCGCGCCGTCGCGCTCCAGCACGGAGAAGCGTTCAATTTCCATTTCCAGCCGCTCCCGCGACCGTCGCACCAGCGCGCCGTCGTCCTCCAGCGGTCGGATCAGTTCCAGCATGCCGCCGACATCGTCGATGGCGGCGGGGCGCAGCCCTTCGTAGATGTCGGCAGTGATCAGGACGCCGATGCCATCGCGGGTGAACAGTTCCAGCAGCAGCGCCCCGTCCAGCCGCCGGTCGAGCAGATGGACGCGGCGTACCCCGGCCTGGCAGGCGCGCAGCGCCTGCCGCAACTGGCGGGTGGTTTCCTCGGTCAGCGCGGAATGCTCGACCAGCAGTCGCGCGGCGTCGCTGGGGCTGAGTTCGCGGATCGGCTGTCCGCCGGGATCGCACGGCGCCGGGCTCTCGCTCAGCACCAGCAGTTTGTCGGCGCGCAGGGCCATAGCGGCGGCAGTGGCCACCTCCTCGGCGCTCAGGTTGAAGATTTCGCCGGTCGGCGAGTAGCCCAGCGGCGACAGCAGCACGATGGCGTCCTGATCCAGCCACAGGCGGATAGCGCGGTCGTCGATTCGGCGCACCTCGCCGGTGAAGCCGTAATCCACGCCCTCGCGCACCCCCAGCGGCCGGGCGGTGATTAGGTTGCCCGACACTACCCGCAGGCGCGCGCCGTGCATCGGCGAATTGGCCAAGCCCATGGAGAGTCGCGCCTCGATGCGGATGCGCACCCGCCCCACCGCCTGCTTGACGTAGCGCAGGTCCTCGGCGTCGGTCAACCGCAGGCCGTTGACGTAGCGCAGTTCGCGGCCGGCCTCGCGCAAGCGTTCCTCGACTTGCGGCCGCGCCCCGTGCGCCAGCACCAGGCGGATGCCGAGGCTGTGCAGGAGGGCCAGGTCGTGAATCAGACTGGAGAAATGGTCGGTCTCGACGGCCTCGCCGCCGAACAACACCACAAAGGTCCGGTTGCGATGGGCGTTGATGTAGGGGCCGGCTTGGCGAAACCAGTGGACGAAATGCTCGAAATTCATGGCGAATCTGGGCGTCGAATGCCTGGATGGGCGGGTTGGCGGAAAAAAATAGCGGGCGCTCGGGCGCGATAGTCTAATACCATTGATGTCGAACCCGTAATCGCCGCCTTCGAGTTTCCGCATGAACACCCAAGGTTTCACGGATTCCGCCATGACCGATGCAAGTTGCCCCGCCGCTGGCGAAAGAGTGCAGGTCTGGCTGCGCGAGTTGCAAGACCGGCTGAGCAAAGCCCTGGAAGCCGCCGATGGCGGCGCCCGGTTTCGAGAAGACGTCTGGGATCGCGGCGGCGAGCGCGGCCTGCGCGGCGTCGGGCGAACCCGGATTCTGCGCGAGGGCGCGGTGTTCGAGCAGGCCGGCATCAATTTCTCCCACGTGATCGGCGAACGCTTGCCGCCCTCGGCCACGGCGCGGCGGCCCGAACTGGCGGGGCGCGGCTTCGAGGCCATGGGGGTGTCGCTGGTGGTTCATCCCCGCAACCCCTACGTGCCGACCTCGCACGCCAACGTCCGCTTTTTCCGCGCCGCCGGGGATGGAATCGAGTCGGCATGGTGGTTCGGCGGCGGCTTCGATCTCACCCCGTATTACGGTTTCGAGGAAGACTGCGTCCATTGGCATCGCACGGCCCAGGCCGCCTGCGCGCCGTTTGGCCCCGATGTCCATCCCCGCTGCAAACAGTGGTGCGACGACTACTTTTTCCTCAAGCATCGCAACGAACCGCGCGGCATCGGCGGATTGTTTTTCGACGACCTGAACGAGGGCGGGTTCGAACGCTGTTTCGCCTTCCTGCACAGCGTCGGCGACCATTACCTGCCGGCCTATTTGCCGCTGGTCGAACGGCGGCGGGCGACGCCCTACGGCGCGCGCGAGCGCGAGTTTCAGCTTTACCGGCGCGGGCGCTACGTCGAGTTCAACCTGGTTTACGACCGGGGCACCCTGTTCGGCTTGCAGTCGGGCGGGCGCACCGAATCCATCCTGATGTCGCTGCCGCCGCGAGTGCGTTGGGAATATGACTGGCGGCCCGAACCCGGCAGTCCCGAGGCGCGTCTTCACGACGTTTTCCTGCAACCGCGCGACTGGCTGGCGCTGGCCGGCGCGTGCGCACAACCCGAGGTTTAGCCATGTACACCGTCTGCGTCCGCGACCATTTGATGATTGCCCACAGCTTCCGGGGCGCGACCTTCGGTCCCGCCCAGCGCCTGCATGGCGCGACCTACGTCGTCGACCTGGAACTGCGCCGCCCCGATCTGGACCCTGACGGGGTCGTGGCGGACATCGGCAAGGCGGGCGATTGCTTGCGCGAGGTGCTGGGCGAGTTGAATTACCGCAACCTCGACGAATTGCTGGAATTCGCTGGTCGCAATACCACCACGGAATTTCTGGCGCGGGAAATCTTCGACCGCGTCGCGGCGCGGATCGAGGAGGGGCAAATGGGGCCAAACGCGGCCGGACTCGATTCCATGCGCGTCGTCCTGCACGAATCGCACCTCGCCTGGGCGTCCTACGAAGGTTCAGTCGCTTGAGATCGGCGCATTTTCTGATTCCCGGCGATCCCGAGACCCGCACTGGCGGTTATCTCTACGACCGCCGCGTCATGGCCGGGCTGACGGCGCTCGGCTGGCGAGTCGAACTTCATCGCCTCGACGCCAGCTTCCCGATGCCCACCCCGGCGGCGCTGGCCGAGGCCGATGCGGTATTGGCCGCGCTGCCGGAACGGACGCTGGTCGTCGTGGACGGGTTGGCGTTGGGCGCGCTGCCCGAGGTCGCCGCCCGGCATCGGGATCGACTGCGGTTGGTGGCGCTGGCGCATCATCCGTTGGCGCTGGAAACTGGCTTGGACGAAGCGGCGAGCCAGCGCTTGTACGCGAGCGAGCGCGCGGCGTTGCGCCAGGTTCGAGGCGCGATCGTCACCAGTCCCAGCACCGCGCGGGCGCTGGCCGATTACGACATGGCGCCGGAACGATGCGCGGTGGTGTTGCCCGGAACCGATCCCGCACCGCTGGCCGATGGGTCGGGCGGCGGAGAATGGGCGTGGTTGTGCGTGGCCTCGCTGACGCCGCGCAAGGGTCACGCCGTGCTGTTCCGGGCGCTGGCGCGACTGGAATCGCTGGCGTGGCGGCTGCGTTGCGTGGGTGGCGCCGATCTCGATCCCGCCGCCGCCGCCGGCTTGCGGACCCTGGCGACGGAATTGGGACTGACCGGGTGCATCGAGTTTCTCGGACAGTTGGAGGAAGCCGCCCTGGCGGTCGAGTACCGGCAGGCGGATGGATTCGTGTTGCCATCGTATTACGAGGGCTATGGCATGGCGTTGGCCGAGGCGCTGGCGCGGGGTCTGCCCATTGTCAGCACGACCGCCGGCGCGATTCCCGACACCGTGCCGGCGGACGCCGGGTTGCTGGTTCCGCCCGGCGACGAGGCGGCGCTGGCCGAGGCGCTGGCGCGCATCATGACGGAACCGGGTTTGCGCGCGCGACTGGCGGCGGGCGCCCGCGCGGCCCGGCAAGGCTTGCCGGACTGGCCGACGGCCTGCGCCCGCTTCGCCGCCGCGCTGGAGGCGATCCCGGCGTGAGTGGATTTTCCGCCGACTGGCTGGCGCTGCGCGAGCCGGTGGACGCTGCGGCGCGCAACCCGGAGCTGACCGCGCGCCTGCGGGACTGGCGGCGGGGGAGGGGACCGCTGACCGTACTGGATTTGGCCAGCGGCACGGGTGCCAACCTTCGATTTCTGGCTCCGTTGCTCGGCGGCGGACAGCATTGGCGGTTGGTGGATCACGATCCGGCCCTGCTGGCGCGGGGCGAGGAACAATGCGGTGCGTGGGCGGCGGAGCAGAAGATGAACTTGGCGCTGGACTGGCAGCGGGCGGATTTGGTCGGCGACTGGGAGCGGCTGGATTTTCGCGGCGCACGGTTGGTGACGGCCTCCGCCCTGCTCGATCTGGTGTCGGTGGAGTGGCTGGAACGGTTGGCCCAGCGTTGTCGGGACGCGCGGGCGGCGGTGTTCGTGGTCCTGAGCTACGACGGTTCCATCGTCTGGGAGCCGGCGCTGGCCGGCGACGAGCGGGTGCGCAAACAGGTGAACCGGCATCAGCGCACCGACAAGGGTTTTGGACCGGCGCTCGGTCCCGATGCGGCCAGTACGTTGGCTGTTCGGTTGCGGAATCTGGGCTATGAGGTGATGTTGCGTCCCAGCCCTTGGCGGCTGGAGCCGCAGCAGCGGGCGATGCAAACGGCGTTGCTGGAGGGCTGGGTCGGGGCGGCCCGGGCCATAGCGCCCGAGGCGGAGGACGATTGGGCCGATTGGCTAACGCAACGGCGTCGTTGGATCGAACGGGGAACGTCGCGCTTGCGGGTCGGACATGGGGATTTATTCGCGTGGGGGGATGCGTTTTGAGCGAGCGAGGAGACAGCGTGTATCGGTTAACGGGTTATTGGCTCCAACAGGCCAAGGGTGGAGTAGGGGCGAGGAGGAAGTGGCGATGACGGCCTCGACGGTGGGGGCTTCGGTCCAGGCGTTCGACCGCGCGCGTTTCGCGCGGGTTTGCTGGTCCATTTACGCCATCCTGGCGGCATCCTACATCCTGGTGTTTTTCCATCGGATTGCGCCGGCGGTGGTGTCCGCCGATCTGATGCGGGCCTTCGGAACCACGGGCGCCGCGTTGGGATCGCTGGCGGCGGTGTATTACTACCTCTATACCGCCATGCAGATTCCGGCGGGGGTGCTGGCGGATACCCTGGGCGCGCGGGTTTCGGTGACGCTGGGCAATATCGTGTCTGGCGTCGGCTCCATTCTGTTTGGCTTGGCAGCCACTTTTTGGGAGGCGTCGGTGGGGCGGGCGCTGGTGGGGCTGGGGGTATCGGTGGTGTTCGTGGGGCTGATGAAAAGTAATACCCTCTGGTTTCGGGACCGGGATTACGGGTTCATCAGCGGTCTGACCCTGGTGCTGGGCAATGTCGGCGCTATTTTGGCGGCCGGGCCGCTGGCCGGGGTGCTGACGATCTGGTCCTGGCGCACGGTGTTTGTGGCGCTGGGCGTCATGGCCCTGATGCTGGCGGTGCTGTCGTGGCTCGGGGTGCGCAATTCGCCGGAGGAGGCCGGGTTTCCTTCGGTTCGGGAGATGGAGGGCCAGACCCGCCACGCCGGGCGGCAGCAGCACTGGTGGCACGATCTGCTGGGGGTTTTGGCGACCCGCCGAACCTGGCCGGGGTTCTGGGTCAATCTGGGGATGCCGGGCAGTTTGCTGGCGTTTCTCGGGCTGTGGGCGATTCCCTTTCTCCGCGATGTACACGGCCTGGAACGGTCCGCCGCCTCCGTGTATACCAGCATTGCCTTGGCGGGTTTTGCGGTAGGCGCGTTGTTTTCCGGCTGGTTTTCCGACCGGTTGGGTCGCCGCAAGCCACTGTTGATGGCGGGCGTGCTGTTGTACGGGCTGGCTTGGCTGGGACTGGTTTACACCGAATGGTCGCCGGGGGTGATGGGTATGGCTTGGTTTGCGCTGATGGGTTTTAGCGGGGGGTCGTTTGTTCTGACCTATGCCGGGGCCAAGGAAGTGGTCAGCCCCGCGTTGTCGGGCATGGCCATCGCCCTGGTGAATACCGGGGTCTTTTTGGGGGCGGCCATGATCCAGCCATTGTTCGGCTGGATCATGGACCTGACTTGGAGCGGCGCGCTGGTCAATGGGGTGCGGGTGTATGGCGCCACCGATTACCGGGCGGGGTTTTTCCTGATGCTGGGCTGCGTGGCGCTGGCCATCGGGGCCTCGACGTTTTTTCACGAAACCCGTTGCCGCAATATCACCCTCGGGAAGTGATCGTCGTTCGTATCAACGTCTCCCCGCGCGAGACCGATTCAATTCCAGCAGCCGCCGTAGCATCTGCTCCTCGCTGAGGTCCGCCGGCCAGCCATAGGCGGCGGCAACCGCAGCGTCCAAGTCCCGATGGGCGTTCACCAGCCAGGCGGGCCGCTCGTTGTACAGGTGGGTGAGCGTGCGCTTTTCGAGCAGGGCGGCGGCCTTTTCGTCCACCGGCAATGATCGGTCGGGATAGCCGGGCACGACTTCGGGCACGCGCCGAATCCACTCCGGCGGGTTGAGCCAGTTTTCGCGGAGTTCGTTCAGGCGGCGCGCGGCTTGGGCGATGGCTTGCGCCCGTGGATCGGCGGCGTAGTCGGCGGCGGGAAGGTTGGGCGTCAAGCCCTCGGGGAAGGGGAAGGTCTCGAAGGTCGTGGTTGGGGTGTAGCGGGGAGTGCCTCCAAGGCTGGTGCCCAGCCGCAAAGCCCAAACCTCATGAAACCGGCTATGCAGAATCCCAAAGGTGGTGTCGTCGGAACGGGCGATGACGATCAGCATCTTGTCGGGCAGGACGCTCGCCGGTAGCCAGACGAAAAGCCGATGCTTGGCGACATGCGGGGTAGCGATGTAATGCGACAGCGGTTTCAGGGCAGTCCGCATCTCTATTCTTGGGCGTCCATGCCGCCACCAGTACCGTTTGACGGGTGGATCAGCGTTCTTCTCCCGCTCCGGTTTGACATACCGAACAACATGGTCGAACGGCCTCTCGTATAGGGCTGCTTGCACGTCGGTCATATCCAAGCCGAAATCGATGATCCAACCATCGCGGGGGCGGCGGGTTACGTCCAGCCCGTTCCAACTGGGTTTGAGCACGTCGCTATTGGGGCGACCATGCGGGTTTGGCAACGGTAACCATTGACGGGCCAGGTCGCCTGGGATGTCGAACGCGCCGATTTTCTGCGAGCCTTGGAACGACACTCCCGCGTTTTCCGCTAGGGGCTTGGCTTGCGTCAAATCGTCGCCGCCACCAACCCTCAGCGCTCGCCCGGTTAGGTCGGCGTGAATTTCCGCTACCGGCTGGCCGTTAAGAATCGCCTCCTCGGCTTCACGCCCGAATGCCACCAACGACACCCGCACCGCCGCGCCCTCGTTGATCCACGGCTCGTCACTCCAAGCATGAGTGATTGTGCCGGTTCCCCGGATTCGTTCCAGTACCTTGCGGTTGGCGCCGCCGCGAATGGAATTGGTCGCCACCAGCCCGGCGCGTTGTGTCACGCCCTGTTCGATGCAAGACCGCACCTTCTCAAACCAGTAGCACACCAAATCCGCACCGCCTGGCACGCGGCCTTGATAGGCCCGGCGCAGCGTCGCGGCGTAGTCCTCGCCCAACTCCCGCAGCAGCTTAGAACCACCCAGAAACGGCGGATTGCCGACGATGAATTCCGCTTCCGGCCAAACGGCTTCGCCGCCGTCCGGGTTCAACAGCGCGTCCCGGCATTCGATGGTGTCCAGGGGCCGTAAAATCGGCTGGCGGGACAAGTCGAAACCGTTGCGGCGCATCCACTGAATTTCCCCGATCCAGACCGTCACGCGGGCCAGTTCGGCGGCGTAGGGGTTGATCTCGAGACCCTTGACGCATTCCGGTCCCACGGACGGAAACTGCCGGTCCAACCCGAGCGCCTCGGCGTCCAGATTAGCGCGGTGTTCCAAGTCCTTGAGCGCCAGCAGCGCCAGATACAGAAAATTGCCGGACCCGCAGGCCGGGTCGAGAATCCGCGCCTGCCGCAATCGTTCCAGAAAGCCGTTGTGCAGGGTTTGGGCGGCTTTTCGAGCTTTGGTCGCGGTCGCCGGGCTTTTGGCGACGTGGGCCTTGGCGAGGCGCGCGGCGATTTGAACCTTGATGCCCTCCCACTCCGCTTGCAGCGGCCGGACGATCACCGGCTCCACCAGCAGCCGGATTTTGTCGCGGTCGGTGTAATGCGCGCCCAACTGGCTGCGTTTGTCCGGGTCGAGGCCGCGCTCGAACAACGTGCCAAAGATGGACGGGTCAATCTCGCTCCAGTCCAGCCGGGTCGCCTGCAACACCCGCTCGATGGCGGGCTGATCGAGCGGCAACGTCGCGTCGCTATCGAACAGCCCGCCGTTGAACCACTCGACGCGCTCGAATCCGACCCGCCCGCCGGTTTGCATCGCCCGGAACAAATCCCGCGCCATATCGGCGAACTCGGCGGGCCGGCGCGCGGCGTGCTCCAGCAACCGGGTGAACATCTGGTTGGGCAACAGGCCG
>Ga0209573_1005598_pt1 | contig 11158 bp, 10 predicted proteins | sample TNRBio252014_DNA_FD_185870 | JGI IMG/M metagenome (GOLD analysis project Ga0209573, IMG submission 185870) | Wastewater treatment Type I Accumulibacter community from EBPR Bioreactor in Madison, WI, USA - TNR Reactor_6/25/2014_ DNA (SPAdes)... | ecosystem: Engineered > Bioreactor > EBPR >...
AGGAATCGCTCACGCCTCCGGCGAAGCGCTCGTGGTTTTCGGGAAGGCTCAGGCTCATGGTCAGGTCGGCGCCGTGCGGGACGAGGCCGCCGCCGGTCGGACGGCGGACCACGGGGATCTTTTTCTCCGCGCAGTGATGATCGCGAACGGTTTTTTCAACGCTCTGGAAATAACCGATGGAGATGGAGGGGCGGGACCACCGGTAGAAGCGCAGAACGGGCGCCGCGTCGGCGGGCGCATCGAGGAGCGCCGTGTCGAACGCCATGTTCCGGACAGGGTCCTCGGGCGCGGAGAGCGGAATGAGACGCCAAACTTCAGGCATCACGTTTCCTGGCCGGTTAAGCGCAGCAGGTGTTCGAGGTCGTGAGGTTCGCGTCGGCCAGCTTGGGCGCGGAGCCGGCGGCCGGGGTCCAGCGCAGGTTCGGCTTGCGCGCGGCGAGCACTTCGTCGATGCGCTTGATCGGGGTCTTGGTCGGAGCGTCGAGCACGACTTGAGGATTCGTCTCGGCCTCATGCGCGATGCCGATCATCACGTCGGCGAACTTGTCGAGGACCTCTTTGGATTCCGTCTCGGTCGGCTCGATCATCATCGCCTCTTCCACGATCATCGGGAAGTAGACCGTCGGCGCATGCAGGCCGTGGTCGAGCAGGCGCTTGCCGATGTCCAGCGCGCGAACGCCGCCCTTGGCCTTCTGGCGCTTCGCCGAGCAGACGAATTCGTGCATGCAATGCTCGTCATGCGGCAGGTCGTAATGCTTGGCGAGGCGGGCCTTGAGGTAATTGGCGTTCAGCACCGCGTTCACAGAAACTTCCTTCAATCCTTGAGCGCCGAGCGCCTTGATGTAGCAATACGAGCGCAAGAAAGCGCCGGCGTTGCCATAGAAGGACCTCAGCCGGCCGATCGAATCGGGCCGATCGTAGTCCCAGGCGAGCTCGCCGCCGGAGACTTCCTTCAGACGCGGGTACGGGAGGAATTTTTCGAGGTGTTTCTTGACGCCGACGGGGCCGGAACCGGGGCCGCCCGCGCCGTGCGGCACGGCGAACGTCTTATGGAGGTTCACGTGCACGACATCGAAGCCCATGTCGCCGGGACGGGCGATGCCGAGCAGGGCATTCATGTTGGCGCCGTCGTAATAGACCTGGCCGCCGGCCGCGTGGACGATCTGCGTGACCTGCTGGATGTTCGTCTCAAAAATACCGAGCGTGCTGGGGTTCGTGAGCATGAAGCAGGCCGTGAGCGGACCGACCTTGGCCTTGAGATCGTCGATATCAACGCGGCCCTTGGCGTCCGTCTTCACCGTGACCACTTCGTATCCGCAGAGGGCGGCCGAAGCGGGGTTGGTGCCGTGCGCGGAGTCCGGCACGAGCACCTGCGTGCGCTTCTGACCGTTGGCCTTGTGGTACGCGCTCACCATGAGAAGCCCAGCGAACTCACCGTGCGCGCCGGCGGCCGGCTGCAGCGAGAACGCGTCCATACCCAGGATCTCGCCGAGCTGGGACTCCAGCTCCCGGATGATCTGCAGCATCCCCTGCACCTGGCTCTCGGCCTGGTACGGGTGGATGCGGCCGTAGAACGGCCATGAGGTGATCTGGTCGTTCACCTTGGGGTTGTACTTCATCGTGCACGAACCCAGCGGGTAGAAGTTGGTGTCCACACAGAAGTTCTGCTGGGACAGGCGCGTGAAGTGCCGGACGACGTCGAGCTCGGCAGATTCCGGCAGGTGCGTGCCGGACTTGCGGCGCGCGGACGCCGGGAAGAACTTCGACGCGTCGAAGCCTTTTTCGGGAGCCGGCAGGTGGTCGCCCTGGTTCAGGGATCTTTTTTCAAAAATAAGTTTGCTCATGGCTTATGCCTTCCGGATCGCGTCGGCGAGACGGTCGATCTCTTCGTCGGTGCGCTGTTCGGTGACGGCGATGAGGTGCGCATTCTGCCAGTCCTTGCGGAAGCGTCCGAGATGCAGCGGCCCGATCAGCCGTTCCGCCTCGAATGCCTTGGCCAGCGCCTTGGGGTCCTTGTCGATGGTCAGCGTGAATTCGTTGAAGAACGCCGCGCCGCTCAGGGGCTTCACTCCCGGGAGCTTCGTCAGCTTGTCGAAGGCCTTGTGGCTCTGCTGGACGTTCAGCTCGCCCATGCGCTTGAAGCCGTTGGGTCCGAGCGTCGCGAGGAAAATGAGCCCTTTGAGCGCGCAGAGCATGTGGTTGGTGCAGATATTGGACGTCGCCTTCTCGCGGCGGATGTGCTGCTCGCGAGCCTGGAGCGTGAGGACGAAGGCGCGCTTGCCTTCCTTATCCTGTGTCATGCCGCTGATCCTGCCGGGAAGCTTGCGCATATGCGCTTCCTTCACGGCAAAAAAGCCGAAGTGCGGTCCGCCGAACGCCGGCGGGTTGCCGAGCGGTTGGCCGTCGCCGACGGCCACATCCGCGCCTGTTTCGCCGGGTGAGGCCAGGATGCTGAGCGAGAGCGGGTTCACGCACGCGATGACGAGCGCGCCGGCGGCACTGGCGACGGCGCTCAAGTCGGCGGTGTCTTCGACGTAGCCCAAAAAGTTGGGGTTCTGGTACACGACACAGGCCGTGCTGGAGTCGGTGAGTTTCTTTAAGGAATCCAAGCCGGTCTTGCCGCCCTGATGGGGCGCCAGGACGATCTCGCACGGAATGTCGGTGAGGTAGGTGCGGACGGTCTGGATCGTTTCGGGATGAAGGAGCTCGGACAGGACGACCTTTTTGCGGTCGGAACCGCGCAGCGCGAGGAGCACCGCCTCGGCGACGGACGTCGCGCCGTCGTACATGGACGCGTTCGAGACGTCCATCCCGGTGAGCAGACAGATCATCGTCTGGTATTCGTAGATCGCCTGCAGCGTCCCCTGGCTCGCCTCGCCCTGGTAAGGCGTGTAGGCCGTGATGAACTCGCCGCGCGTGGCCAGATGCCCCACGATCGCGGGGATGTAGTGGTCGTAAACGCCGGCGCCGAGGAAGCACGCGTTGCGGTCGGCGTGCTGGTTGCGCTGGCCGCGCTTCTTGAGATCGCCGAGCAGCTCCATTTCGGACATGCCGGCGGGGAGTTTGAGGCCGGACGGCGCGACGCGCAGACCGGACGGGATGCCCGAGAGGAGGTCCTCGAAGCTCTTCACACCGATGGTGCGGAGCATTTCGAGCTTGTCTGCTTCGGTGTTGGCGACGTATTGCATATTAGTGAGCGTGGTGCTTCACTTCGTCGTATTTTTTGGCGTCGAGCAGGTTCGCCAGCTCCGCCGGGTTCGAAAGCTCGATCTCGAACAGCCAGCCGTCGCCGTAGGCGGACTGGTTGACGACGCCGGGGTCGCCGGCGACCTTGTCGTTGACCTTCGTGATCTTGCCGGAGACCGGCGAGTAGATGTCGAACGCGGCCTTGACCGACTCGATCACCATGCAGGATTCCTTCTGCTTCACGACGCGACCGACCTTGGGCAGCTCGATGAAGACGACGTCCGAGATCTCGCGCTGGGCGTGGTCGGAGATGCCGACGATGCCCTTGTTCCCTTCGACGCTGATCCATTCGTGCGATTCCAAATATTTGAGCTTTGAGAGATCCAGTGCCATGGTTGTGTCCTTCCTTTTTATAAATGTCTGATGGGCGTAAAAGGCAATTTGACGACCTCGATCGGCACGCGCCGGCCGTGCGCTTCCATCTCCAGCTTCGTCCCGACCACCGCGTGTTCCGCGGCGACGTGCGCGATGCCGATGCCGACCTTGAGCGACGGTGAGTAGGTGCCGCTGGCGGCCTTGCCGACGGGCTTGCCGTCCTTAAGGATCATGTAACCATCGCGCGCGGGTGCCTTGTCATTGACCTTGAAACCGACGACCCGTTCCTTGATCCCGGCTTTCTTGGCCGCGAGCGCCTGCTTGCCGACATATTCCTTCGTGCTCGTCACCAGCCAGCCGAGACGGCCGTCGTACGGTGTCCGGGTCTCGTCATACTCATGCCCGTAAAGCCCGTTGCCCGCCTCCAGGCGCAGCGTGTTGCGCGCGCCGAGGCCGCACGGGACGAGGCCGAATTTTTTGCCTTCAGTGACGAGGCGGTCCCAGATGGGACCGAGAAGCTCCGGTCCGGCGAAGATCTCGAACCCGTCCTCGCCCGTGTAGCCGCTGCGGGAGATCCATGCGCGGTTGTCGGAACCTTCCAGCGGCTTGAACGCGTAGTAGCCGAGATTCTTGGCCTGCTTGTCAAAAAGCGCGTCGACGACGTCCACGGCCTTCGGGCCCTGCACCGCGATGCAGCCGCAGTGATCGCTGAAATCGGCGACGACCGCGTCGGGCCGCGCGTACTTCTGGAGATGTTTTTCGACCTTGGCGATGTTGGACGCGTTCACGATGAGGTAAAAGCTGTCGAAAGAATCGCGATAGATGATGATGTCATCCAGAATGAAGCCCTGCTCGTTGAGGACGACGGTGTACTGCATTTTGCCGTCGACGAGCTTCGTGAGGTCGGTCGGGACGACGGCCTCGAGGAAGGCCAGCGCGCCGGCTCCCTTCACCGCGATCTCACCCAGATGCGACACGTCGAAGATGCCGACGCCGTTACGGACGGCAAGATGCTCTTCCATGATGGACGTGTACTGGATGGGGAGTTCGAAGCCCGCGAACGGCACGATCTTACCGCCGAGCGCGACGTGGCGGTCGTAAAGCGGCGTACGTTTGAGCGGTGTTGCGGTGGTGGTCATGGGTCCCGATGCCGGTTAATGCTTGGACAAATAATTGGAAGCGAAGCCGCTAAATTAGCACAAACGCGAAACACGGACTAGATGTTTTTTGGCCGCTTGGACGAGCTTTTTGGGATCGGCGAGCTCGGGCGCGCCCAGGCGCGGAAAAACCCCCAGGACCGGGCATCCGGCCAGTTCGGCGATGGCCTTGGGATTGGTCTTTTCGGCCAGGCCCGGCCGGCCGGGCGCGGAGGCGTTCAGGACGAGGCCGAGGACCCTCAAGCCCCGGGCGCGCGCCGCGCGGACCGTGAGCAGGCTGTGGTTGATCGCGCCGAGCCCGAGCCTCGACACGATGAGCGCCGGCAGTCCGGTCTCCTTTGCCGCGTCCAAGCAGTCATAGTCCTTCGTGATGGGCACGAGCGCGCCGCCGATGCCCTCAACGACCCAGAAGTCGTGCCGGTCCCAGACGGGCCCCAGCCGCTTCACCCACCCGCGCGGGCTGAACCGGCGCTTTTCGAGCTGAAGCGAAGCGTACGGCGCCAACGGGTGCTTGAAATAAAAAGGGGTGATCTCATCCCGCGTCTCCGTGACGCCGGAAGCTTTTTTAAGAAAAAGTGTGTCGCCGTAGCTCCCGCTCGCGAACGGCTTCATCACTCCAGCGTCGCGCCCGTTCGCACGCAGAAACGCCGCGAGCGCGCCGGCGACGACCGTCTTCCCCACCCCCGTGTCCGTTCCGAGGACAAAAACACCCTTCATGCTCGAACCACCGTTTGGATCGAGCGGTGGACGGCGGCGCACAATTGCCGGATCTGCGCGTCAGTGAAGCTGAACGGCGGCATCAGGACGACCACGTTTCCGAGCGGGCGAATGATGACGCCGTGTTTGCGGGCTTCGCGGCAGACGCGGGCGCCCATTTGGGCCTCGATCGGGAACGGCGCGCGGGTCGCCCGGTCCCGGACGAGCTCGATGCCGACCATCATCCCCTTTTGGCGGACCTCGCCGACGTTCGGGTGGGCTTCGATCTTTTTGAGCTCGGCGGTGAGCGCGGCCGTCTGACGGCGGGCGCGGTCGAGAACGCGCTTTTCCTTAAAATATCTGAGATTGGCGACCGCGGCGGCGCAGGCCAGGGGGTTGGCGGTGTACGTGTGGCCGTGGAAGAAGGTCTTGAATTCGCTGTAGCTTCCGAGAAAGGCGTCGTAGATCCGGTCGGTGGCCAGCGTCGCGGCGAGCGGCAAGTAGCCGGCGGTAAGACCTTTCGCCAAGCACAGAAGATCGGGGCTCACGCCCTCCTGCTCGCAGGCGAACATCGTGCCGGTCCGGCCGAAGCCGGTCGCGACCTCATCGAGGATGAGCAGCGTGTCGTATTTTTTGGCAAGGGCGGCGACGCGCTTAAGGAAACCGCGCGGCTGCATCAACATCCCGGCGGCGCCCTGCACGAGCGGCTCGAGGACCACGGCGGCGATCTCACGATGATGCTTCCGCAGGACCTGCTCCACGCGGCCGGCGCAGAACTCCGTGTAGGCTTCCTCGTTCCCGCTGAAGTTTTCGCGATAACGGTACGGCGCCGGGGCCGTGAACGTTTTGAAAAGCAGCGGTCCGAAAATGTCGTGGAAGATCTGGATACCGCCCACGCTCACCGACCCGACCGTGTCGCCGTGGTAGGCGTTCGTGAACTTGAGGAAGGTCTTTTTGGTGCGCACACCTTTGAGCTGCCAGTACTGGTACGCCATCTTGAGCGCGATCTCGACCGCCTCGGAGCCGGAATCCGAATAAAAAACCTTCTTCAGGCCTTTGGGCGCGATCGCGATGAGCTCCTTGGACAGGATTGAGGCCGGTTCGTTGGCCAGGCCCAGATAGGTCGTGTGGGCGATCTTGCCGAGCTGACGCTTCACGGCGCGGTCGATCACGGGCACGCGGTGGCCGTGGGTGTTGCACCAGAGCGACGACACGCCGTCCAGGTAGCGGCGGCCGTCGGAGTCGATGAGATAGGAGCCTGAGCCCTTTTCGATCATGAGCACGTCCGGGTCGGCGGTCCAGTCACGCATCTGGGTGAACGGGTGCCAGACGTATTTTTTGTCCCACCCAATGAGCTCACCGGTGCGGGAGGTCGTGCGTGGTCTGGAGGCTCCCGATCTTTTCACACCCGACTTCACAATGCTCCCCTCAGGGCGTCGATCAGAAGGTCGATGTCAGCCTCGGTGTGCTTGACGGTCACGGTCAGCCGGATGCGGTCGGTGCCCTTGGGCACCGTGGGCGGACGGATCGCGACGCCGAGGATGCCGGCCTCGCGCAGGCGGTCGGCGATCCCGAGCGTGCGGCGGGTGTCGCTGATGATGACAGGAATGATGGGGCCTTCCGAACGGCCGAGGTCTAGGCCGAGCGCGGTGAGTTTTTTCCTCGCGTAAGCGGCGCGGGCCCAGAGGGTCTGGCGGCGTTCGTCGGAAGCTTCGATGAGGTCCAGTGACGCGAGCGCGGCGCCGCAGACGAGCGGCGAGACGCCGGTGGTGTAAATGAACGTGCGGGCCTTGTTCACGAGGTAGTCGATGAACGCCGCCGGGCCGGCGGCGAACCCGCCCTGACTTCCGAGCGACTTCGACAGCGTGCCGACCACCGCCGTGACGCGGCCCGCCAGGCTCTTGCCTGAGACCTGAACGCCGTCCTCATGGAGCAGGCCCCGGCCCTTTTCGCCGTAAACACCGAGCGCGTGCGCTTCGTCCACGAGCAGCATCGCTCCGGCACGCTCGCAGGCCTCGACCATCCGGCCGAGCGGGGCGCGGTCGCCGTCCATGCTGAAATAACTGTCCGTCACGACGAGCCGGCGGCCGGCGCAGGGCTTGGCCAACAGTTCCTCGAGCCGCTCCTCGTCCGCGTGCGCGAGCACGCGCAGCTTCGCGCCCGACAGGCGCGCGCCGTCCACGAGCGACGCGTGCGCGTACCGGTCCACGATCACTTCATCCTCCGGTCCCACGAGCGCCTGGATGACGCCAAGGTTGGTCTGGAACCCTGAGGGAAAAATAAGCGCCGACTCGGTCCCGATCCAGGCCGCCAACCGCCGTTCCAGCTCGCCATGGGGCCCGAGCGTCCCGGACACGAGCCGCGACGCCCCCGCGCCGGTCCCCCACGCCGTCGCCGTCCCCCGCGCGCCGCGCGAAGCTTCCGCGTCGAACGCAAGGCCCAGATAATCGTTGGAGGAAAAATTGATGAGTTCCCGGCCGTCGATGTTGACGCGGGGACCTTGAGGGGTGCGGAGGGTGCGCAGGACGCGGAGCAGCCCCTCCTGCCGGAGGGTTTCCAGCTCCCGGGCGAAGTCCGGGATCATCCGCAGCAGGCGGAAGAAGTCAGGCGGACGCGGTCTTCGGGTTTGTCCGAAGCGGGCGCGGACACGCAGCCCGTGCCGCCGCCGACCTCGAAGCCGAGGTCACGCAGCATCTGCAGGTCCTGCGAGGAATTGCGGCCGAGCGTCGTGAGATAGTTGCCCAGGATAAGGCCGTTGGCTCCGGCGCCCATCGCCATCGCCTGCAGGTCGCGGAGGTTCACCTCGCGGCCGCCGGCGATCTTGATCGTGCTCTGCGGGAGGATGAGACGGAACAGGGCGATGAACTTGATGATCTCCATCGGCTGGAGCGGCTGGAGGTGCGCGAACGGCGTGCCGGAGCGCGGGTTCAGGATGTTCAGAGGTACGCAGTCGGCCTTGATCTTTTTGAGTTCGAACGCCAGCTCCAAACGCTGGACGGGCGTCTCCCCCATCCCGAGGATGCCGCCGGAGCAGGGGTAAATGCCGTATTCCTGGACCATCTGGACGTGGTTCACGCGGTCCATGTAGGTGTGGGTCGAGACGACCTTGTCGAAGTGGCTCTGACAGGCCTCGAGGTTGTGGTTGTTGCGGAAAAGCCCCGCCTCTTTGAGGCGCTGGACCTGCTCCGGCGTCATGAAGCCGAGCGAACAGTCGACCATGAGCTTCGTTTCGGAGGCGATGCGTCGGACGGCTTCGACGATGGTCTCGAAGTCCTTGTCCACGGTCTGCCCCCAGCCGCTCGTCACGATGCAGAACTCGGTCGCGCCGGCGGCCTCGGCTTCCTTGGCCTGTTCGAGCATGCGCTCGACGCCGATGAGCGAATAGATCGGGGAATCCGTCTTGTAATGCGCCGACTGGGTGCAGAACTTGCAATCCTCGGAGCAGGCGCCCGACTTGGCGTTCGTCAGCGCGCAGGCCTCGACCTTGGCGCCCTTGAATTTGGAGCGGACCTCATTGGCGGCGGCGGCGAGGTACGGGATCTGATCGGCGGGGGTGTCGAGCAGGCGGACGGCCTCGTCCCGGGTGATGTCGCCTCCGGCGAGGACCTTGGCCCGGACGCTGAGGATGAGATCCAGCATGATTTTCTCCCGCATATGGACGGACGGTGGATGGAACCTGTCATCTACTGTAATTTTAGCGGGAGTGATTGTCAACCTATGAGCGGAGAGTGGTTGACAATGCCCTGGGGCGGCCGGAACGAGAGCGAGCGACGGACTTTAGGCCGAAGGAGCGGAAGGAGACGGAGGGACCGAAGGTCCCGAGGGGGGCAGCGGCGCGGGGCCGGAAGGGTCCTGAGGACCGCTCTGGGCGCGCTTCTTGTCACGGTACTTCTTCATGTAGTCGCGCATGTAGTTCCGGTAGTCCTCCAGATGGGTCTGGCGGTAGGCGCGGATCTTGTCGGGGTTGCGCTGACGCCACTGGCGCGAACGTTCGCGCTGGGTCTTCAACCAATCCTCGCCCTTGGACTCGTCGTACTTGAAATAATCGGGGTGTTTCTCGCGCCATTCCTTCATGCTGGCCAGCTGGCGGGCGTGCTGGCACTCGGGCTTGGAGCAGACCTTCTGACGTTTGGAATACTTGTTCTGCTCGAACGGCTGCTGGCAGTAAAGGCAGTTCAACGTCGTCATGATCAGCTTGAGATGAAGTAGTTCTGGATCACGAGCGCCGCCGCGCCGAGCGGCACCGCGTCCTCGCCCAAGCGGGACGGGACGATCCGGGTTTTTTCGGCCGCTTCGGGGATCGCGACGTCGCGGATCCGCTGGCGCACCGCGTCGAGCAGCACGATGCCGGCGTTCTCGACGCCGCCGCCGATGATGATGAGCTCGGGGTTCAAGAGGTTCACGAGGAGCGCCGCCTTGTGGCCCAGCGCGAGACCCGTCTGGACGAGGATGTCCTTGGCGAACTTGTCGCCGGCCTCGGCGGCTTCCGTGACCATTCCGAGATTGATCTTGGCCGCCTGACCGCCGCACAGCTTATTGAGCGACGAGTCGGGATGCTTCGCCAGCTCCTTGCGGGCCTGGTAGGTGATGCCGAGGTCGATCACCCAGTCCCCCGTCTCGACGGCGGCCTGCAGCCACGCGATAGGGTCTTCTTTGGAAAGGTCGAAGAGGAATTCGCCCGCGGAACCCGTATGGCCGCGGTAGATATGGCCGTCGATCAGAAGACCGCAGCCGGAGCCGGAGTAAAGATACGCGGCGGAGTCCACGTTCAGGCCGTTCTCGGACACCCACTGCTCGGCGAACACGGCGGTGTTGGCGTCGTTGTCGAGGATCGCGGGCAGCTTGAACTTTTCATAGACCTTGTTGGAGATGGACGCGGTGATCGCCATGTCCTGGTTCAGAAGACCTTTGGGCCAGCGGACCGTGCCGTTGTTCTGGTTGACGATGCCGGGAACGCCGATGCCGACGCCGTGGACCTTGGTCAGGTCGACGTTCGACTCCTTGATGAGCAGTTCGATCACCGCGAGGATCGTCTCTACGGGACGCGCGTTCGTTTCCGGGTTGCGCTCGATCTTGACCTTGTGGATGATCTTGCCCTTGAGATTGGTGAGGACCGCGATGAAGTCCACCGCGTTCAGACCCACGCCGATCGCGAAGGCACGCGTCGCGTCGAGGTCCACGAGCGTGGGCTTGCGGCCGCCGGTCGAAATGTGCACGCCGGCTTCCTGCAGGACGGATTTTTTCAAATATTGGTCGACGTAGCTGGTGACCGTGACGTTGTTCAGGTCGACCAGGCGCGAGATGTCCGCGCGGGCGACGGGGCCCTTGCGGCGGATCGTCTCAAGGATCAGGAGATTCTTCTTCTCATGGTCCGAGAGGCGGGCGTGATCGATGATGCGGCGTTTGGAACCTTCCATGTTTAGACCTCTGCGAAGAGCTCCTGAATGACCAGTGAAACGGCGCCGAGCGCCACGGCGTCCTCGCCGAGACGGGACAGGATGATCTTCACATTGCCCGAGACTTCTTCCATCACGACTTTTTTGACGACCCGGCGGACGCGGTTCACGACGAAGTCGCCGCCGAGCTCCATGCCGCCGCCGATGACGACGACTTCGGGGTTCAGGAAATTGGTGAGGTAGGCGACCTTTAGACCGAAGAGGTCGACGGTCGGCCCGATCACGTCGACGACGGGCTTGTCCCCGCGTTTGGCGGCCTCGAGGATGAGCGGCAGCGTCACGCGGTTC
>Ga0209573_1005599_pt1 | contig 11153 bp, 7 predicted proteins | sample TNRBio252014_DNA_FD_185870 | JGI IMG/M metagenome (GOLD analysis project Ga0209573, IMG submission 185870) | Wastewater treatment Type I Accumulibacter community from EBPR Bioreactor in Madison, WI, USA - TNR Reactor_6/25/2014_ DNA (SPAdes)... | ecosystem: Engineered > Bioreactor > EBPR >...
GATAGCGATGGTGATGGCATCTGTAACACGCAGGACAACTGTCCGAACGTAGCGGGCCAGATCGGTTCTTCCTGCAACGACGGCGACCCCTGCACGACCAACGATGTGCTGAACGCCAACTGCCAATGTGCAGGCACTCCTTCGCCGGATAACGATGGTGATGGCATCTGTAACGCCCAGGACAACTGTCCGAACGTAGCGGGCCAGATCGGCTCTTCCTGCAACGACGGCGACCCCTGCACGACCAACGACGTACTGAACGCCAACTGCCAATGTGCAGGCACTCCTTCGCCGGATAACGATGGTGATGGCATCTGTAACGCCCAGGACAACTGTCCGAACGTAGCGGGCCAGATCGGCTCCTCCTGCAACGACGGCGACCCCTGCACGACCAACGATGTGCTGAACGCCAACTGCCAATGTGCAGGCACTCCTTCGCCGGATAACGATGGTGATGGCATCTGTAACGCCCAGGACAACTGCCCGAACGTAGCGGGCCAGATCGGTTCACCATGTGATGATGGGGACCCATCAACTGCCAACGATGTGATCAATGCCTCATGCACCTGTGCTGGTTCGGCGGTCGTGGTGGATTGCAACGGGGTCATCAATGGTCCTGCGGTCCCTGGTGCCTCCTGCAACGACGGCGACCCCTGCACGACCAACGATGTGCTGAACGCCAACTGCCAATGTGCAGGCACTCCTTCGCCGGATAACGATGGTGATGGCATCTGTAACGCCCAGGACAACTGTCCGAACGTAGCGGGCCAGATCGGCTCTTCCTGCAACGACGGCGACCCCTGCACGACCAACGACGTACTGAACGCCAACTGCCAATGTGCGGGCACTCCTTCGCCGGATAACGACGGCGATGGCATCTGTAACACGCAGGACAACTGTCCGAACGTAGCGGGCCAGATCGGCTCCTCCTGCAACGACGGCGACCCCTGCACGACCAACGATGTGATCGATGGGGATTGTAATTGTACGGGCATGCCGGGTCCCGATACGGATGATGACGGAGTGTGCGATCAACAGGATACTTGTCCGAATGTTACAGGCCAGGTAGGAAGCCCTTGCATCGATGGAGACCCCTGTACCATCAACGATGTGCTGAACGCGAACTGCCAGTGCGCCGGAACACCGGCACCTGATTCCGATCTGGATGGGGTCTGTGACTCCGAGGATGATTGCCCGAGCATGGTCGGTGGGATCGGCTCGCCATGTGATGACGGGGATGCATCGACCATGAACGATGTCATCAATGCGACTTGCAACTGCGTGGGGACCGAAGAGGTGATCGACTGCCTTGGAGTGGCGAACGGGAGTGCGCTTCCGGGCACTGCGTGCAATGACAACAACCCGAACACAACGAACGATGTGTGGACGGTGAATTGTGACTGTGTTGGCGCGACGGTGGTGGTGGACTGCAACGGGGTGGTCAATGGCCCGGCGGTCCCAGGTACGCCATGCAACGATGGCGACCCTACGACCGGCAATGACCAATGGACGGTGGGCTGCATCTGTGCCGGTATCCAGATCGATTGCCAGGGTGTGATCGGTGGTCCGGCCCTGCCCGGTACCCCGTGCAACGATGGTCTTGCCAATACCATCAATGATTCCTGGAATACCGACTGCCAGTGTTCGGGAATGATGGCCCAGGTCGATTGTGCGGGCCACATCAATGGAACGGCTTTCCTGGATGAGTGTGGGATCTGCGCGGGTGGTGATACCGGTATCGAACCGAACGCGGACGTGGACCTCGACGGCCTACAAGTCTGCGAGGACAATTGTGGCAACATGTTCAACCCGGCACAGGCCGACTATGACCAGGATGGCGTCGGCGATCCGTGCGACAACTGTGTGTGGGTGTACAACCCGCTCCAGGCGGATGCGGATGGCAATAGTGTGGGCGATGCCTGCGATGCGTTCACCGGCCTCTCCGAGATCGCGCCCGTGCAGGTCTTCAGCCTTTTCCCGAATCCTTCGAATGGCATGGTGCAGGTCATCTGTGCGATACCCGACGCGCGTTCGATGCGATTCCATGATGCCCTTGGTGCCATTGCCATCGAAGCACCGCTGCGGCAGCGGCTCGATCTGGAGCGCCTGGCCACAGGGGTTTATACGGTGTTGGTGCTTGATGCGGAAGGCAGACCGCTGGCACGGACAAGGCTCGTTCGGCAATAACGGGCCTGAAGTTGGTGAAGGGCTTCCGGCGACGGGAGCCCTTTCTCTTTTCAGGCGATCACGTGGCCAGGATCCTCAAGACCCGGAACAGGTCGTGGTCCACCGCACGGTGCCCGATGATCGCATCGGAGAACCGGGTCGCGGTCACCTGGCCGTTGATCATGCCCATCATGCAGTTCGAATCACCTCGCAACAAGGCATCCACTGCTGCGATCCCCAGCCGACTGGCCAGCACCCTGTCCTGGACCGTGGGTGAGCCGCCGCGTTGCACGTGACCGATCACCGTTACCCGGATGTCCTTGTGGGGCAAGTGCTCCTTCACCAGCCGTGCCACTTGGAAGGCGCCGCCTTCTGTTTCGCCCTCGGCCACCACCACGATGCTGCTGGACTTGGCGCCATCGGCCCCTTTGATCGCCTGGATCAATTGATCGATGTGTTCCTCCCGTTCGGGCACCAGCACGTATTCTGCTCCAGCGGCGACCGCACAGTCCAGCGCGATGGCCCCTGAATCGCGCCCCATCACCTCCACGAAGAAGAGGCGGTCATGTGAGGAGGCCGTGTCCCGGATCCGGTCCATGGCCTCCACTGCTGTATTGATCGCCGTATCATAGCCGATGGACCGGTCCGTTCCCTTCAGGTCATTGTCGATCGTGGCGGGAAGCCCCACTGCCGGTACACCATGTTCCTTTTGGAAGACCTCGGCTCCGGCGAAAGTGCCGTTGCCACCCACCACCACCAGTGCATCCACACCAAGGTCGTGTAACACAACGGCGGCCATGGCTCGGCCTTCCGCGGTCATGAATGCCGAACTTCTGGCTGAACGGAGCATGGTGCCACCACGTTGGATGATGTTGCTCACATCGCGTGGCCCCAACGAACGATGATGTCCGTTCACAAGGCCATCGAACCCACCGAGGAATCCGGTCACCTTCAGACCATGCACATGGGCGCCACGCACCACCGCGCGGATGGCCGCGTTCATACCGGGGCTATCCCCGCCGGAGGTGAGCAGGCCAAGGTGCCCCAGCTTGCTCCTGCCGATCATTGCGCGATCACGCGGCCCAGCAACTGCATGCGCCCTGCACCAGGTGTCGAGAGGTGGCAGAGATAAACACCTGCGGCCAGTGCTCCACGTGCAACGGTGGCCATACTGCCACCGACCACCGGCGTTCGGCCGACCTCACGGCCTGAAGGGTCGATCAGGACCACGGTGCCATTCCCATCGAGCGCCGAAAGGTCCACCTGGAATTGGTCCTCGAACAGGGTGGGGAACGGTTGGCCATAAGCGGTATTGCTCAGCTCACCGATCGATAAGGTGGTGCTCGGAATGCGGTAACTGTCCAATGCGCAAGCGATGTACAGGTGGGTCGGCGACGCATGGAATTCCTCCTGGGCGAAGGTGTTCTGTGGGCTCAGACCATCGTTGTACGCGGCCCAGGTCGCCCCGTTGTCGATGGAGCGGTAGCAGCCATTGGCACCGGTCTTCGTAATGGCCAGGAAATACCCGTCGTAGCGGATCAGGTCGCTACCGAGCGGGCAATTGGTGGTCGGGTATCCGGTGGTGCTGGTCCAGGTCACCCCACCATCGAGGGAGCGTTGTGCGCCGAAGGCTCCGAGGATCACGAGCGCACCGTTCTGACCCTGTACGGCTTGTACGGTCCAGTTGGTCGCACCCACCATTTGCCACGAGCCACCCATGTCCGAGGAGTGCATAAGGCCCGTGCTGGTGGCGGCGTAAAGTTCGCCATTGTATTCGGCCAGCATGTTCACCGTCATGTTGCTGGCCAGGCCGGAATAGGCCGAAAGCCAGGTGGTGCCATTGTCGAAGCTGCGGAATACCCCGCCGCCGTTCTGACTGAGCATGCCCGTGTACACCAGGAAGATCGCATCGGAGAAGGTGTGGATCCGGTTGCAATGGATCGTGCTGGTGGCGGCAGGCAAGGGGCCGTTCACGTTCATCCAACTCGCACCGTTGTCCATGGAACGGTAGATGCCCGATTCCGTTCCGCAGAACACTGCCGCGGAGTTGCTTCCCACCGATTGCACCATCACGTTGGCACCGGAGGTGGGCAGGCCAGTATTGGCCAGCGACCAGCTCACCCCATCATTCGTGCTCTTCCGAACGCCCGCTGGTGGAGCGGCGACGAAGATCGCATTGCCCTTTGTGGTGATGCTCTTGTTCCCGGTCCCAATGTTCAAGGGCGCCCATTGGCCAATGGCCGAATGAACGAGCAGTAGGGTGGACGTGATGGTGAGCATACGGATCGAACGCATGGAGGCTGTGGTTTGGCGTAAATGTAACGGCACCGGATGGAAAGACCCCAATGGAGCCAGCGGACGTCGATCAAGCGGGGTGTCAGGGGTCGAATCGGTTCGGGAATTGTTGGCGCAACGCCTGGACCCCGTCGTACACCTTCTCCTCCTGGTCCACTTTGAAGGCAGCGAGTTTCCCGGAGAGGGCCTCATCGCCGGTGGCCAGGATCCGTACCGCGAGGATCCCGGCATTGCGAGCGCCATTCACGGCCACGGTGGCCACCGGGACACCACCGGGCATTTGCAGGATCGAGAGCAAGGAATCCCAGCCATCGATGGAGTTGCGCGACCGGATGGGGACACCGATCACCGGTAGCGGGGTGAGCGAGGCCACCATGCCCGGCAGGTGCGCCGCCCCACCTGCGCCGGCGATGATCACCTTGATCCCCCGGTCCGCGGCGCCCTTCGCGAATTCGAACATGCGTTCCGGGGTGCGGTGCGCGCTCACCACCGTCAGTTCGTACGGCACACCGAAGCCTGCGATCGTGTCCGCCGCCTCACGCATGACCTCCAGGTCGCTGCGACTTCCCATGATGATACTGACCATTGTTGCAGTGGGCTTAAGTGATCGTGATCGGTTTCCCCGGAACCACCCGGCAATGTGTGCGTACCTCGGCAATGACCTTGTCCAGGGCTTCGTGCGTATTTGCGAGTACGGTCACATGCCCCATCTTCCGTCCGGTACGGGTCTCCTTCTTACCATAGAGGTGCGGGTAGGTCGAAGGGATCCGCAGTACCTGTTCTGCTCCTTCGAGCAGCGGGGTGCCCTGCCCACCTTCGCCCACCAGATTGATCATCGCGGCCGGTGCGCGTATCCCGGTATCGCCCAACGGCCAACCAAGGTACGCCCGCAACAACTGGTCGAACTGCGAACTACCGCATGCCTCGATGGTGTGGTGCCCACTGTTATGGGCGCGGGGAGCGGTCTCGTTCACCAGGATCTCACCGTCGCGCGTCAGGAACAGTTCCACCGCGTAGATGCCCGGTGTGCCGAAGGCCGCAGCGACACGTTCGGCAAGGGTGTGCGCCTGGCGTGCGATACGATCGGAAATGCGTGCGGGTGCCCGAAGGTGATCCACGAGATTCAGCGCGGGATCGAAGACCATTTCCACCGGATCGTAGCAGACCTGCGCACCGGCGGCATCGCGTACCACGATCACGGCGAGTTCCTTCGCCACATCCACGCGCTGCTCGAGCACACAAGGGCCATCGAATGCAGCGGCGATGTCCTCCATGTTCCGGATCGCCATCACCCCTTTGCCGTCATAACCACCGGTGCGGGCCTTCAGGAAACCTGGTAGGAGTTCGGTGTGATCGGGCAGTTGTTGGCGGTGGTCGATCAGGACGAAAGCCGATGTGGGGATCCCGTGTTCCCGATAGAACTGTTTCTGAAGCCCTTTGTCCTGGATGATGGCCAGCACCTCCGGGTCAGGGATCACCCGCTTCCCCATCGTTTTCAATTGGCGCAAGGCCTCCACCGAGACATGCTCGATCTCGATGCCGATCACATCGGCTCCACGGGCATGGGCCACCACGGTCGCCGGATCCTGTAGGTCGCCCGTACGGAACACATCGGCCAGCGTGGCGCAGGGGGCTTCGGGGTCGGGGTCCAGGACTTCCACCCGCAAGGGGTAGCGCAGGGCGTTCTCGATGAACATGCGCCCCAATTGGCCGCCGCCGAGCAGGGCGATGGTGGGGTATCCGTTCATGGCGGTCAAAGATAGCCGCGCACAGGAAGGCTGAAGGATGCTACCGTTTGCGGGATCCCATCCGCCCGAATTGGTGGATCCGATAACCGACCGTCAATTGGATCGACCGGTTCTTGGCGAACAACGCATCATCATCGCCATGGAAACGGGTGGTGGCCCCATACATGCGCAGGCTCACGTCCAACCCATGCTGAAAGTCCATGCCCACGCCACCCACGAACCCCATGTCCAGGTTCTCGTACCGGTCGATCACATCGGTTCCCGTTCCGCCATCGGTCACCTTGGCGGCAAGCGGTTTGCCGAACTGGAAGCCGGCGGCCAGGTTGAACCCGTTGGTGAGGAAGTACTTCAGTGTCACTGGGACCTGCACGTAATAGCTGCGCTCGTTGTACGCATCGCCATCCGGCTCCAGCCATCCGGTGCCCAAGGTGGCGATCACCAGCTCGGGCTGCAGCTCCATCATCGGGGCGATACCCCATGGGAAGTACAGGCCGGCCGTGGCACCCGGTAGGGGTGTGGTGCGCACCAGGATGGCCTTGGCCGTTGTGGCTTGAATGCCGCCCTTGATCCCGATGCCGGAGGATTGTGCTTGGGTGATCGCACCGATGGCCAGACAGGCGAGGAAGGTGGTGCTTCGGGAACGCATGGTCGTAGAGCTTATGTCATCCCCATGAACGAGGGCATGGCACCAAGGGTTCCGGCCGGTGCCGGGCAATTCGTCCGGTGGTGGGATCGTATCGATGAATGGCTCAAGAAAAGAGGCCAACGCCCGATCGGCGTTGGCCTCTCTCTCCGGGTGATCCCGATCAGCGGCCCAGGACCTCCAAGCGCTGGCTTAGCAGTTGGTTCTCTTGCATCACCTGCACCAGGTAGGTGCCAGCGGCAAGCGCAGAGACATCGAGGGTATGGCGGGCGCCACGGATGTTCCCTGCGATCACGAGCCGGCCTTGCATGTCCACCACATTCACCATGGCGGGTCCATCCGTTGGCAGGCTCAGGGTCACCAGGCCGGTGGTGGGGTTGGGCCACAGAGCGAGATCGGCATTGGGCGCCTCACTCACCGCGGTGCCGAACTGGACCAGGACCTCATAATCCTCGGTCTCGCCGTAGACGTAAGGGTGGCATGGATCGTATGGTGTTGGCTCGCCTTTCAGGAGGTAGCCACCGCGCACGCGCAGGCGCGTCACACCCACTGCGGCATCCGCTGGAACGGTGAAGATGATCTGGCTCGTCTCACTGGCCTCTGTGGTGGTGAACTCGCCCAGGTTCTCACTGGCCTCGAATTCATCATCACCGTCGTAGTCGATCCACGCCGTGTACGTGTCCGGCGAATACGTGCCGCTCTCGATCACCAGGCTGTACTCGGCGTCGCGCACCAACGTGGTGCTCTCCGTGGTGGTGTAATCCGTGTACGAAGGGCCATCCACCGCGCCGGTGTTCAGGTTGGCAATGGTGCTAAGGGTCACGCTGTTCACGTAATCACCGTCGGTGGTCCCCACCACATCGAACGGTGTGCAGTATTCGCTGATGGCTGGCATGATCGTGATCGCATAGTCCTCGGTCTCGCCGTAGGCGTAATTGTAGCAGGGGTCCACGGGGTTGGGCTCACTGGCGCCGATGTAAACGCCCCTTACGCGCATGGTGGTGCTACCCAGCAACGCATCATCCGGTACAGCGAAGGCCGATATCAGGGTCTGCCCTGCTTCGGTGGTTTGGAAGCTGGCGATCAGCTCTTCTTCTTCGAAGGTGTCGTCCTGGTCAAAGTCGATCCAGGCCGCATAGGCATCATCCGTATAGGTGCCGCTTTGGATGACGATGCCATAGGAGCCATTGCGCACAAGGGAGGTGCTGTGCGTGCCGCTGAAGTCCGTGTAGGTGGGTGCCGTTGGCCCGCCGGATGCGATGTTCTCCAAGGTGTTCAAGCCCACCGTATTCACATAGTCGCCGTCCGCGGTGCCATTGACCGAGGTGGGGATGCACGGGCCACCACCGCCACCGTTGAGGATGGAGATACCATAGTCCTCCGTCTCGCCGAAAGCGTAGGCGAAGCAGGGGTCCACCGGGTTGGGTTCGCCGCCATTGAAGTACACATTGCGGACGCGGAGCACGGTGTTGCCCAACAGCGCGCCCGCAGGAACGGTGAAGTTGATCGTGATCGTCTGGTTGGCCACGGTGATCGCGCTCTCACCGAGTTTTTCGTCCAATTCCAAAACATCATCCTGGTCGTAATCGATCCAGGCCGCCACGTGGTCGTCGTCGAAGGTGCCACCTTGTACGGTGAGCGTGTATGGTGTACCTCGTGTGAGGGAGGTGGAATAGGTGGCGCCGAAGTCCGTGTACGCTGGTGCAGAAGTGCCACCGGAGTTGTCGTTGTCCATGGTTCCCAAGGCCACGCGGTTGATGTAATCGCCGTCCATGGTGCCCGCAGCCGAGGTGGGGATGCACAGGCCACCACCACCGCTGGTCACGATCGTGATCCCATAATCCTCCGTTTCACCATAGCCGTAGTTGAAGCAGGGATCCGTGGGGTTGGGCTCACCGGTATTGTGGTACACGTTACGGACGCGGAGCACCGTGTTGCCCAAAGTGGCTCCTGCCGGTACAGTGAAAGTGAGGGTGACCTCCTCGTTGGCCATGGTGATGTTCGCTTCACCGAGCTTTTCGCTCGCTTCCAGGACCTCGTCCTGGTCGTAATCGATCCAAGCGGCCACGTTGTCGTTGGCATAGGTGCCGCCCTGCACCGTGAGGGTGTATTCGGTACCGCGGGAGAGCTGCGTGGAATGGGTGGTGCTGAAGTCCGTGTACGCTGGTGCAGAAGTGCCACCGGAGTTGTCGTTGTCCATGGTTCCCAAGGCCACACGATCGATGTAGTCACCACCGGCGGTGGAACCTATCGTGGGGATGCACAGGCCGGTCACCGGCCCGGAGCATGCACTGTTCAGGAGCAGACCGCTTCGGGTACTGCTGAGTATGGAGGCCATGTAGGCGGCCTGCTGTTCGGTGAACATCACCTGGCAGTCGCTGTAGTCCATGAAGTTCTCATACTGGGTGAGCACGCCGCACTTCATCAAGCTCGTGTTGGAGCAGGAGAAGGTGGGGCTGTCCGAGGTGGGTGTATCCACGAAGCCATCGGCGTTCGTGCAGGCCCCATCATCATCGAAGGTGTGCATCAGGCCGAAGTAGTGGCCGATCTCATGCGTGGCGGTGCGCGCCCCCAGCGGTGTTCCATAGGAGTAGTCGATCACCAGCCCATCGATGGAAGTGCCCACCACGCCGCCAACGGGCAGGTAGGCATACCCCACGGTGATCGTGCTGCCACCGGCACCACTGGTGATGTCGCAGATCCAGATGTTCAGGTACCGGGTGGGGTCCCATGCCTGGCTGCCGGTTCCGGCCATCTTCATGTTGTCGGTCTCGTTGTCCGGGTCGAACCAGGTGTCGGTGGTGGGTACGCGCACGATCCCAGTCGTTGCGTTACCGTTCGGGTCCACCTGAGCGAGGCAGAACTGGATCCCCGGGGTGCCCACCACGCCATTGAAGGCTGGGCGCACCTGTCCGATATCGCTATTGGTAGCGGTGTAGTCGGCGTTCATCTCGGCCAGCAGCGCGGTGATCGTTGCGGTCGGTAGGTTCTCGGCCGCGGTGTTGTACACCACGTGTACCACGACCGGTACGGTGAGCACCCCGCCGCGCACCTCGCCGAGGTTGGAGGGGAGCTGGTGCAGGATCTCCGTGCTCAACCCCTGTTGCTCCAAATGGCGCTGGGTGATGGCGTGTGCACCACAGGTGCGATGGTCGTGGGGCACGACCTGTGCGGAGAGGTCCAGCATCAGGCCGGTACCGATGGTCAGGAGTAAGGTTCGGATCATACTGCGAAGATACCCGGCGCGGTGCGATCACCGCTATTCCGAGCTCAACAGTTGTTCACGATCGGCGTTCCAGGTCGATCAGGTAGTGGTCGGCGTACCGGGCGGTCCAGGACCAGTTGCTCGATCGGTCATCCCACTTGGCCAGTCGGGCCAATAGCCTGCTTCGGTGCCCGAACCGGTGTTCGAGGTGGGCGGGGGGGACGAAGAGCCCGATGGGATGAATGCCCACTACGGAGAAGCGGCTGGCGAAGATCCGGGCGAAGTCCTGCGGGGCATGGTACCAGGTCACAGCGCCGGTGCCGCTCAGGCCCGCCCAAACAGGGTCATGCCGTCCGCGCCGGAAGGCCTCCTTGAACGATCCGCGAAGCAGGTGGTGCATGGTCTCGCTCAGGCAACGATCGGGCATCAGCACGGCCACGAAACGGCCGCGTGGCTTCAGGGTATGGGCAATGGGGTCCACGAGCCGGGCCAGGTGTGCGGCATCGATGCAATTGAAGCCACCGAGGTCGCTCAGCACAAGGTCCACCGCAGGTATCGTCAGCCTGGTCAGGTCATCGAATCCCAGTTGTTGGTGTACGATCCGATGTTCCACGCCGTATTGACGGGCTTTCTCGCGGGCCACTTTCAGCATCTCTTCACTGATGTCCGTGGCGAGCACCTGATGGCCGTTCCGTGCCAAGTGTACCGCATCGGTCCCCGTGCCGCAGTTCAGTTCCAGCACGTTCATGCCGGGCATCTGCAACATGCGGTCCAGGTAGCGCCAGACCATGCGGCGCTGCGCCATGCCGATGCGGCTGAAGGTGAACTCCCGGTCGTAGGCGGAAGGATCGGGCGGAAGGGAAGGGGCCATGCGCCGATGGTGGGCCTCACGGCCGGATCCGAAGTTACTGAGCGGGTGATGAGGATCCGAACCCCTGACTTTCCACACTGATCATAGCGAAGGGTGCGAGGGTTGCAGCTCTCGCATCCTTGCAGCCCTGATGGACCGTTTCTTTTCCACCGTCCCAGCCGTACGGTACCTACGCCGAAAGCTCCCGGATCGCTTGCATGGGATCCTTCGCACCGAACACGCTGT
>Ga0209573_1005601_pt1 | contig 11151 bp, 9 predicted proteins | sample TNRBio252014_DNA_FD_185870 | JGI IMG/M metagenome (GOLD analysis project Ga0209573, IMG submission 185870) | Wastewater treatment Type I Accumulibacter community from EBPR Bioreactor in Madison, WI, USA - TNR Reactor_6/25/2014_ DNA (SPAdes)... | ecosystem: Engineered > Bioreactor > EBPR >...
CAGGACCTGCACAGCGGGCTGTGGGGCGGACGCTGCCCCAACCCGATCACGGAACTGACGCGCGTGCTGGCGCAACTGCACGACAAGAACCGGCGGGTGACGATCCCCGGGTTCTATGACAAGGTGGTCCCGCTGAGCAAGGCGGAGCGGGCGGCGTGGGCGAAGCTGAAGTTCAACCCCAAGGCGGCGCTGAAGAAGATCGGCCTGCCCCCCGCGGCGGACATCGGCGAGAAGGGCTTCACCGCGATGGAGCGCGAGTGGGCCCGCCCCACCGCGGAGATCAACGGCATCTGGGGCGGGTACACCGGCAAGGGGGCCAAGACCGTCATCCCCGCGCACGCCTCGGCGAAGGTGTCGTTCCGGCTTGTGGCGAACCAGGACCCGGCGCGGATCACCAAGATGTTCTTCAAGTGGTGCAAGGACCGCACGCCTCCGGGCTGCCGGTGGGAACTCAACGACCACCACGGCGGCTACGGCGTGACGGTGCCGATCGACTCGCCACACCTGGCGGCGGCGCAGCGGGCGATCAAGCGTGCCGCGGGCAAGCCGGCGTCGCTGATCCGGTCCGGCGGGTCGATCCCGGTGGCGGGGATGCTCAAGGCGCGGCTGGGGATCGACACGATCTTCATGGGCTTCGGGCTCGACGACGACCGGGTGCACTCGCCCAACGAGAAGTTCGAGTTGGCGTGCTTCGACCTGGGCGCGCGGTGCCACGCGGCGTTGGTGGGCGAGTTGCTGGGCGGGTGAGCGGGCCGAAACAGGGGCGGCTCAGGCCTCGCGCACGTCGCGCCCCGTGACCTTTGAGACGTAGGCCCCGAGGCGCGCGGGGCTCGGCATGGCCGCGAGCATGGCGGCGACCGCCGCGATGGGCCCCGCGAGCACGGCGACGTGGCCGGTGATCATCGCTGTCACGCACCCGAAGAGGCCCCAGCCTTCGAGCAGGGCCGCCCAGAGGATGGAGCGGGTGACGTAGGCCTGCACGATCTGCCGACCCGCGGCTTCGTCCTGCGGGCCGCCGGCCCACTGGCGGCGAGCCTGGTTCAAGAGCACGCCCCGCAGGATGAGCCACATCACCAGCACGCCGAAGCCCGTGGCGGCCCACATCAGGAGCAGGGGGGGCGTGGCTGGGGACGCGCCCGGCGGACCAGCAGGGACAGGGGGGGGCGGGGCGGGAGCGAAGGGGCCGATGCCGAGCGTGGGCCCGAGGCCGACGATGCCCGCGAAGAGGAGCACGCCGGCGGCGAGCGCGCCGACCATCATCTGGGCCACGCGGAGCGACGGGGGTACATCGCGTGAGCCTGTGCGGTAGGGGGGGAGAGGAGTTGCGGGCATGAAGGGCAGCATACCGCGTCCGGCGTGGCGGGCGGACAGGTGGTGCGCGCGAGCACTACCCTCGGCGTGATGCCCGATCGCGCACCGATGAGCCTGTCGATGTGGGGCTTGGAACAGCCCAATCCCGGCGATCCCGTGGCCGGGCTTCGCGCTGCGGCGGCGATGGCGCGCGGCGCCCGCCTGGCTGGGCTGACGCTCCTGGGCACGCTCACGGGGCTACGGGCCCGCGAACTCGATCGCTCCGCGCGGCGGGACATCGCGGCGACGCTCCGGCGCGAGGGGCTGGTGTGTGCGGGGATCGACCTGCCCATCCCGCCGAGCCACTTCGCCGACCCGGCGCACGTGGACCGCGCGCTGGCCGCGACGCGGGAAGCGCTGAGCCTCGCGGCGGATCTGGCCAAACTCACCGACCTGCGCGCCCGGCCGGTCGTGGCGATCCTGCTGCCCCGCCCCGCGCCGCAGGGCGCCGTCGCGGCGCTGGAGCAGGCGGCCGAGCACGCAGGCTGTGCCGCGGCGGACCTCTCGTGGCCTTTCGAGGGCGCCAAGGAGGACGAGCGCGGCCCCGCGCCGGGGCTTGGCGTGGCGCTGGACCCCGCAGCGATCCTGATGGCAGGCGCGGATCCCGCAGCGGCGGTCCACGCCGTGGGCGCGCGGCTGGTTCAGGCGCGTTGGAGTGACGCGGCCTCGGGCTCGCGGATTGCCGTGGGCGCGGGTCGGCTCGATGCGCTGACCTATCGCGTGGCGGTGGAGTTGGCCCGTCCCGCGGGCATGTCGGTGGCGGATGTGCGGGGGTTGGAGGGCGACGCCGTGGCGGCGGCGCTGGGGGGGATAGTCTCGGCTACTGCACCAGGCCCTTGGTGAGGCGCATGAAGGCGGTTTCGAGGTTGACGGACTCCTCGGTGAACTGCACGAGGCGGTAGCCGTTGTTGATGAGGATGTTGGGGACGTCGGTGGGGTCGGACTTGGCCCCGGGGTCGAAACTGAGGTTGATGACGGAGCGCACGCCCGCGCGGGCCGAGGTGCCGTTGGTGCCGGTCCCGCCTACGACCGCTTCCTCGGTGATCGTCACTTTGGATACGCCCGGGATCTTGGCGAGCAGTTCGGCGGCGTCCTTTGTACGGTCGGCGACGGCGACATGCAGCGTCTGGCCCACGCGGGCTCTGCGCAAGGCCTCCTGCACCGAGCCGGAGAAGAGGAGTTGCCCGCGCTCGATGATGCCGACCACGTTGCACAGTTCGGCCAGTTCGGGCAGGATGTGGCTGGAGATGATGATCGTCTTGCCCATGCGCTTGAGTTCCTTGAGCAACTCGCGCATCTCGATGCGGGCACGGGGGTCGAGCCCGCTGGCCGGCTCGTCCATGAGGAGCACCTTGGGGTCGTGCAGCAGGACGCGGGCGACGCTGAGGCGCTGCTGCATCCCTCGGGAGAGCCCGTTGACGTCCGCGCCGGCCTTGTAGTTGAGGTCGGTGAGATCGAGCACGTCCTGAACGACCTTGCGGCGCTGCTTGCCGTGGATGCCGTAGCAGGCGGCGAAGAACTCCAGGTACTCCGTCATGAAGTCGGGGACGTAGCCGATGACGGGGCGGATGAGGCGGTTCTGGTAGCCCACGGTGAGCCCGTCGATCATCGCCTGGCCCGAGGAGGGCTTGAGGAGCGTCGCGAGGATCTTGATGGTCGTGGTCTTGCCCGCGCCGTTGGGCCCGATGAACCCGAAGCAGTCGCCCGCCTCGATGGCGAGGTTCAGGTTGTCCAGCGCCACGGTGTCGGCGTAGCGCTTGCTCAGGTTGATCGTTTCGATCATCGGCACGGGTCGGGTCCTCGCGTCGGTCGCGCCTCATGGGGCGGCGCACAGGTCATTGGGATTCGCGGGCCCGGTCGTCCGGCCGGGGCCGAGCAGGGGCGGTGGGCGCGAGCGTCAAGGCTCCGGCTCCGCGGGCGGCTCTCGGTTCTTCATCGAAGGCGGGAAGGCGGGCAGAGGGTAGACCCAGCGGACGACGGTGATGCCCGTGGTGCGGGTGCCCATCTCCGCGGGATCGAGGCCGTCCACCGAGAGCGGGACGGGGCAGGTGCCCGTCGCGGCGGGCCCGCCCAGGAGGCCGACGACGATCACGCAGGGCTGGGTGAACCAGCGTCCCAGGTCCAGGCCATGGGTCGCCCGGCGGCGGGCCAGGGTCGGGGGCGCCGACCAGTTGTTGGTGGTAAAGGAAGGGGGCGCGAGCATGGGGAAGAAGGTCATCGCGTAGACGTTGTTGCCGAAACTGCTGGCGAAGTCGTCGGCCTGCTGCTCGTCGCTGAAGCCGTAGGCGCGGGGCCCGGGGAGGAGCCCGCTGAAGAAGTTCGCGTCGGCGATGCGGCGGGCCTCGTCGGAGCGTGCAGTGATCTGCGCGAGGTCGAGCGGTTGCCCCGGGGCCCAGGCGGTGGCCGCCGAGACGCGGTAGGCGTCCACGCGCGAGGGGAGCGAGCCGGTGGAGCGGAGGGTGGCGTTCTGGCGGTCGATCGAGCCGTCCACGTCCAGGCCCAGTTCTTGGCCCCGCACGACGACCACCACCACGTCGGCCAGCGGCCCGGGAAGATCGTGGACGAGGATGCCGGAGACCAGCGGTTCCTTGTCGGCGGCGCGGTTGATGGTCAGCGTGCCGCCCACCTGGAACTCGCCCGGGGCGCTCTCGCGGACTGGCGCGGGCATCTTCCATCGCGGGCCCCCGGCCCAGTCGATCTGGAAGGTCTTGGTGGTGGCTCGCGCGGGCACCGTTGCCGACGAGGGCTGCCGCCCGTCGATCGAGTAGCCGCGTGCGTCGGGGAAGGAACTCGGCTCGGCGACGTTGGCGTCGCGGGGCTCGTCCCAGGCCGTCAGAGAGGACTTGTAGCGTCCCCCGTCGTCGGGGACGGCGACGTTCAGGTCGCCGTAACTGGGCAGCAGGACGCTCACGAAGGAGCGGGCCCGCTGGGTGTCCTCGCCGTAGACGTGATCGAGGAAGGTGAGGTGGGCCGCGGAGATCTTGATGGGGCGGATGGCGGTGGCGCCGCCCCAGGCGATGGCGGTGAAGAGCGCTCCGACGCCCACGAACCCGAGCCATGCGTGCTGGGTGCGCTGGCCGCGCTTGAGCACGGCGAACCCCAGCGGGCCGGCGAGGATCCAGTAGACCACGAACACGATGAACGCCAGCAGCAGGCCCACCGCCGCGGTCTGGGACTTGGAGACGCTCCAGGTGATGAGCCCGTCGAGCGCGATCGGCGAGCGCGAGTCCATGGGCAGAGTCGCCCGGCTTGCCGTCAGGGCTTGCAGGTCCGCCTGGCTCGGGAGCGGCCCGCGCCGTCCGAGCACCCGGTGCCAGAAGACGCCCGGCTCGGGCCCACCCGCCGCGAGGAACTGGCGGCTGGTGAGGTCGATGCCGATGAGGGTGACGGCGCCGATGCCCGCGTTGCGTCGGACGACGACGCACCGCCCGTCGGCGTCGGTGAAGATCGGGGTCGCCTCGCGCGCCTCGGCCCGCGGATCGAGCGTGAAGTACTGGAGAATCTGGCCGGCGGGGAGTGGGCGGGGCCGGGGCTCGTCGCCGACCAGCAGGGGGCGGAGCGAGTCGAGGTCCGCGTTGTCGATGCGCCCGACCGAGACGCGAGGGAGGATCTCGGCCAGCAGGGTGTCTCGCGCGCCGAGCCAGGTCTGCCCGGCCCCGGGCATGACAACCACCAGGTGCCCGCCGCGTTTCACCCACTCGACCAGCGCCTCGGCTTGGGAGGGAGTCAGGTCGATGGGCTCGCCGTCAGCGCCCGACGCGGTCCAGACGAGGCAGGAGAACTGGTTGAGTCCGTACCAGCGGTCGGGGAGTTCGCCGTCGGCCCCCTTGGCCCCGGGGCGGAGTTGCGCGATGGCGTGGGTGACCTCGTGCCCCAGGGGGGAGCAGGCGAGCCCGCCGGTGGTCCGAACCAGGTAGCGCTCCAGGCCGACGGTGTAGCGGCCGACCATGCCCATAAGCCCGTTCCAGGCGGGCGCGAGGTTGCCGGGCCGGATGGTCGCTTGGAGGGAGCCGACCACGCGGCCGTCGGTGGGGTCGATCGCTTGGAAGAGGACAACGGGGTTGGCGGTGATGAAGAACGGCAGCCGTCCGTAGACCCACACGCGCTGCTTCTGGCCCGGATTGGCCGCGATGGAGACGTCCGACCAGGCGGTGTCGCCATCGGCGTCGGGGAGGCTCATCCGGAGGATCAGTTCCCGCACTTTGGTGGTGCGGTCCTGCAGGGCGACCTGGACGCCGACGAGTTCGCCCGGGCGGCAGACGTCTCCGACGCCGAACTGGACGACCTCGAGATCGACCTGGTTGGCTGAGAGCGTTTGCACGCCCGTGTTCGGGGTTGCGCTGCTCGGCTGGGCGCTTGCCGGTGCAATCGGGAGGCCGAAGGACAGGGCGAGCCCAGCGGCGCACACGCCACGAGCGAGGCCGGAAAGCGGGCGTCTGGTACTGCGGGTGCGGGCGGCAAACATGCTCAGGGGATTCTACCGAACTCAAGGGGGGGACGGTTCCTGCCGAATCCAAAGAACATGGGACCCCTTGTGCTCGCCATGGACGCGGAGGCGTGGGTGATGGTGTTCCTCGTCATCGCGGCGGGGGTCACGGGGATGCTGTACGCGCTTTCGGGGACCATTCGGGATTTTCGGCGCATGCAGGTCTTGCGCGATCAGGTGGCGGCGATCCGAAGGAAACAGGCGGAGCGGGTCGCGGCGCTGAGGGCGCGCGAACTCGAGGTCGGGGAGGCAGGTCGATGACGCCCGTGACCCGCCCGTCTGCTTGACACCGCCGGGGCCCGAGTGAGTGAGTCGGGGCCGACCCGATCTGCGTCGCAGCGGTCGGGCGTCCACGCCAAGGGCGGGTGAGTGCGTGTCGCTAGGCATGTGGTAGGCTGAGGGGGTTGGGGAGGGGGTTCCCTGAGGAGCCCGCCATGGTTCACCTCGCGACGCTCTGGCTGCCCATCGTGCTCTGCGTGGTGGGGGTGTTCTTTGCGAGTTCGCTGATCTGGATGGCGCTGCCGATCCACAAGAACGATTACCGGAAGATCGGCGGCGCGGAGGCGGAGGTGATGTCGGCGGTGCGCTCGGCGGGTCTCGGGGAGGGGGTCTACATGTTCCCGGCGTGCGACCCGGCGACGCTCAAGGACAACGCGGTGGCGCAGGAGCGCTACAAGACCGGCCCCTGGGGGACCATCTCGGTGCGCGCCGGGCCGGTGAGCATGGGCGCCTGTTTGGGCATGTGGCTGGTGAACCTGGCGATCGTGTCGGTGCTGGTGGCGTACGTGGCCTCGCTGGCGGTGCCGGCGGGGGCGGGGTGGGTGAAGGTCACGCAAGTGGTCTTCACCGCGGCGTTGCTGGCCTACGGCGGGAGCACGCTGACCGACTCGATCTGGAAGGGCCGGCCGTGGGCGCTCTTGCCCGGGGCGCTCTTCGACGCGGTGGTGTACGCGGCGATCAACGCGGCGATCTTCTCGTGGCTGTGGCCCGGAGCGCCGGCGGCGTAACAGATCGAGGGCGGGCGGTGTGTCGGCTTGAGCCGGGCAGGGCCCGTATGCTCGGGCCATGGCATTCGACCCCAACGCGCCGGCCGCCCCCGGCTCGGGCATCTTCGGCCTTCCGACGAGCCGCGACCAGTCGCGGGTGATCATCGTTCCTGTGCCCTTCGACGCGACGACGTCGTACCAATCGGGCGCGGCCCTGGGCCCGTCGGCGGTGCTGCGGGCGTCGGCCCAGGTGGACCTGCTGGACCATCACTTCGGGCGGGTCTACGAGCACGGGATTTTTCTGGAGCCGGAGCCGGACGAACTGGTGAACCTGTTCGCCAAGACGCGGGTGCTGGCCGAGCCGATCATCGCGAAGGGTGGCGCGGAGGCGTCGGACGCGGAGGTGATGGAGCAGATCAACAAGGTGGGGGAGGAGGTGAACGCGCTGACGTACGGGGCGTTCGCGGCGCTCTTGGGCGATGGGAAGTCGCCCGGGCTGCTGGGGGGGGATCATTCGACGCCGTTCGGGGCGATCCAGGCGTGCGCGGACCTGGCGGAGGCGCGGGACCCGAAGGGCGGCTTGGGGATCCTGCACCTGGACGCGCACATGGACCTGCGCGCGGCGTACGAGGGGTTTGCGTGGTCGCACGCCTCGATCATGCACAACGTGCTGGAGCGGACGCCCGAGGTGAAGCGGGTGGTGCAGATCGGGATCCGTGACTACAGCGACGGGGAGGTGGCGTACGCGAAGTCGCAGGGCCAGCGGGTGCGGGTGCACTACGACGCGGACTGGGCGGCCCGGCGGATGGAAGGGGCGACGTACGCGTCGCTGGTGCGTGAGGCGCTGAAGCCTCTGCCCAAGCACGTGTACGTGACGTTCGACATCGACGCGCTGGACCCGAGCCTGTGCCCGCACACAGGGACGCCGGTGCCGGGCGGGTTGTCGTTCAACGAGGCGGCGTACATCCTGCGGGCGCTGGCGGACACGGGGCGGACGGTGCTGGGGTTCGACCTGGTGGAGGTGGCGCCGGGGCGAGTGGCCGACGAGCCGGAGTTGGACGCGAACGTGGGCGCGCGGGTGCTGTACAAGTTGTGCGGGCTGGTGGGGGAGCGTGGGCTGCGAGCCGGGGGCGGAGCGGGCGCGGGTCGCGCGTCGGCTACGGCACCGAGGGCGAGGCGGCCGGGGAAGAAGTCGAGCCGGGCATCGTCAAGCGGAGGGCGGACTCGATCGCGCGGTTCGAAGCGCGGGCGGCGAGGCTGAAGACGACGCCCGAGCCGCCGGTGAAGACCAGCACGAAGACGATGACCATGGCGAGGCGGCCCAGTTCGGTGCCCATGAGCGCGCGGGCGACGCCCGGGAAGAAGGCCATGAGCACGCGCGACCCGTCGAGCGGCGGCACCGGGAGCAGGTTGAAGAGGGCGAGGGTGACGTTGAGCATCGCGCCGACGCGGAGGAACATTTCGAGGTTGTAGCCGAGTGTCGATGGGACGGCGGAGCCGAACCACGCGCCGGTGGCCAGGGGAATCCACAGCGCGCACCCGATGATGCACGCGAGGGCGAGGGCGACGTTCATCATCGGCCCGGCGAGAGAGACGACCACGTCGTCGTAGCGGCCTCTGAAGCGCGCGGGGTTCACGGGCATGGCGCCCCAGGCGATCCCGAGAAGGGCGAAGACGATGAGGCTCATCCAGCCCATGTGGATGAGGGGGTTCCAGGTCATGTGCCCGGAGAGGCGCGGCGTGTCGTCGCCCCAGGAGAGCGCGGCCCAGCCGTGGCCCAGTTCGTGGAGCACGATCGCGCCGATGACCCAGATGATCCATGCGATGAGGAAGGCGGGGCCGCCGCCGGAGTCGAGTGCCGAGGTGACCCACCAGGTGCCCATGGGAAAGCAGGAAATCGGAAAAGCGGGAGAGAGGAGCGTAGCAACCGTTGGGCTTAGTCCGTCGTCATGGACTCTCTCCGGTACCTTCTTGGCCTCAGCGATTCATGTTGAATCGCTCAGCCCTCAAGGACACTCTGTAGGCCCGCGTGCGGATCGATACCGCACGCGGCGCACCAACGACAGAACTCGGCAACGTCAACTCTCCTATTCCCGGTTTCGCAGTTGTGGACCCACGATTGTGGCTGTCGGAGCCGTACACCGAGATCCCGCTGGGTGAGGTTTGCGGCAACCCGAATCGCCCTAAGCACCCTAGAGGCTATCCCAGAACCGCGCAACCGTTGACGTGCGGGGCGCGAATAGCCTTGCATGGCGATGCGATTGACGGATGAACAGTTGGACTGGTTGGCGGATCGTGTGCCCGATGCGCCGGTTTCGCCCAAGGGCGGACGGCCCGCGATCGACAAGCGCAGCGCCCTGCGCGGCATCTTCTGGATCCTCGACAGCGGCGCCAAGTGGAAGGACCTGCCGCGCCGGTTCGGGTCCAAGAGCGCGGTGCACCGCTGGTTCACCCTGTGGGTGCGCGAGGGCGTCTTTGAGAACATGATGCGCGACGCCGGCGAGCTCGTCGAGGAGCGCGACGGCTTTCGCCTCTACGAGTGCTTCATCGACGCGACGTTCAGCAAAGCGCGAGGCGGTGGCGACGGCGTGGGCGTCACGAAGGCCGGGAAAGGCGTGAAGATCATGGTCTTGGTCGACGCCCGCGGTCTGCCCGTGGCCGTGACCACCGGCAGCGCCAGCCCGCACGAGAGCCAGCTCGTGCAGGGCCTGTTCGACTTCATGCTCACGCTCGATGCGCCCGATCGGATCATCGGCGACAAGGCCTACGACAGCGACGCGCTCGACCAAGCCCTCGGCGACCAGGACATCGAGATGATCGCGCCGCACCGCAGGAACCGCTCGCCGAAGAACGCCACGCAGGACGGACGGCCGCTGCGCCGGTACAAGCGGCGTTGGACCGTGGAGCGCACGATCGCGTGGTTCCAGAACTTCCGCAGGCTGTGCATCCGCTACGAGAAGTCCACCATGCTCTTCCAAGGCTTCCTCCACCTCGGTTGCTCTATCATCCTGCTCAAACAGGTTCTGGGATAGGCTCTAGTGAATGTGTGTCCGCGCAACCCCTTCGGGGGTGCATGGGCGGTAGCGCTGGGTGGGCGACTCGGTGGACCGTGTAGTCAGTTCGGTGTTGGCGATGACTCGAGCGCTTCTGGTGGGGGGCCCCTAGGGAGTCGAACAGCCGCGGCCGGAATTGCTGTGGAGACTGGGATTAACTGCACGATCGCTGGCGTCGACCTTGCCACGATTTCGGCGTCAGCAGCATCGAGCGTCACGGCTACATCCGGGAGCACCCCTGCGACCGCAGAGTTGCTTGTTGGGTTGTCCTCTTGGTTCTACAACGGGTGCGGCGAGTCGGCGGGCGGACAAGGAACAGTGCACGCAACTGCGTCTGGGTTCGCGGGCTTGATTGGTCCGCTGAAACCACCGAGGCCTGCGACGCGAGTTTGCCCTGCTACTCGGTAATAGTAATAGACACCGATGGTATTGGCGTGACTGGCGGGTGTTGCGCCAACAGTGATCCCCTGGTCCACAGCGGTGGGTCGGTATCGCCTCGGCACCTTGTCCGAGTCACTTCTGATTCCGTTGTTATTCAGCGGGTGGGGATTGTGGGATCGGTCTTCATCGGGAGCCCGCTGGTGGTGGAGATTGATTGCGCTCGCTCGGGTGTCGGATACAGCGCGCCAACCGATTCATTTGTTGCGCCCACTGCGGATATGGATGCGAACGGCTGTGTCGCTTGTGGAGACCGGGCGGCGTTTTTCGCTGCCGTCGGCACGTCGATCTGGACGCCCAACTATTCCCTACGTGCCGACTCTGATGGCGACGGTGATGTCGATGCCGCGGACTGGCCCGAGTTCTGCGAACACTATCGCGGGAGCCTCTGCTGCCCGGCCGACTACAACTGCGACGGTGTTGTCGATCCTGATGATCTCGCGGACTACGTGGCAGACCACTTCGCTGGCGCGCTTCAGTCCGACATGAACTGCGATGGACTTGTTGATCCGGATGATCTTGCTGACTTCATCGCCATCTACTACGGGAGCGGCCAGGGGGCGTGCTCGTGCCCATGCGATTGAGGCCGAGATTTCATCGCTGGGCACCGATGCGGTCGCTCGATGTCGGGCGGATGTGTTCCCCGTACCACCGAAGTCAGCGCACCTGCCGACCTCGGTGAGGTTGAACCTCGCTACGCCCACCCCGATCATGGAGGTCGCAGATCCGAACCCGGCACCACGCTCGGCACTATCCCCCTTCCCCATCCGGCTGACCCGTTCGGGGCGACCGCGCAGGGGTTCACCCCACGCCCGTGAGCCCCAGAGCGGCTTGGTTG
>Ga0209573_1005602_pt1 | contig 11148 bp, 14 predicted proteins | sample TNRBio252014_DNA_FD_185870 | JGI IMG/M metagenome (GOLD analysis project Ga0209573, IMG submission 185870) | Wastewater treatment Type I Accumulibacter community from EBPR Bioreactor in Madison, WI, USA - TNR Reactor_6/25/2014_ DNA (SPAdes)... | ecosystem: Engineered > Bioreactor > EBPR >...
CCTGGGGAATCGTTTTGTAAACCCTGGTAGGGCCTTTGCAGATGAGGCAAGTGACGCCGGAATGCTGGTTCATTGTCGGAAATACCTCCCACACGTTTCACACTTCAGGGGTTTGCCGTTGCCCAATTGCTCACGATGTTGGATCAATGGAGTTCGGCAGATCGGACACTTCCGCCGCTCCTGGGAGCGTTGCCACGCCTTCTGAAGTCGACTCGTCATTTGACCGACCACAGGATTGAAGAACCAAGCGCGATCTTTCTTCTGACCAACTGATTCACCCTGAGTTCATTCAGGCAGTATTCAGCCCGAGGCTCGCCCGATTCTTGGATGATTTCACGAACCATGGCTGGTCGTCCAATCCGCTTCAGGGCTTCGAACACTCGTTCGATCTGTTCGTCAGACACCATGCATGTTGAAAGTTCGAACTCTTTGCGATTATCGCGACACAGTTTTGCCAGGTAATCGATTTCAGCCGGAGACGGATCGTTGCGTCCTTGTCGCAGTGTTCGCTCCCATGCGTCCCAACGGTCTTTCTCGCGCGGACATAAGTTCTCCGGGCGCACGCGTAGTGGATCAACATCAATTTCAAGCTGCACTGGTTTCCCCCGCTCGCATCTGTTCCAGAATCTTCAGCCCCTGGCGATGACAAATCAACTGCAACGGAAGTCTCAGCAATCGCGACAACAGACCCGGGAACCCGTCGGAAGTCGCAAGAACCTTCATCAGTTCTTCCGGGTCTTCAATGATGCGCCGGACTGCCTGAATCGTCCCGTAGTGCTCATCAAAGAACGCCATGTCGGTTTCGATGGACAGCTCGAGCCGTTCAAGATTGTGAACGTATTCAGCCAGGTCGGTTTTTCGATCGTTGCTCACGTCAGTACCTCCCCTGATTTGGAAGCCCGATCACTCCGTCCGCCCCGGCAATCTCTTTCCCGACGGTTTCGCCGATCTGTGCAGGGATCCCCGACAACTTGCCGTCGATGCGTTCGATGATGGAATTACAGCGATCAACGGCCGCCATAAGGCCGGACAGCCCGGAACCGGCTTCAGCCACTGAACCCCGGTTCGACTTGATCCCTGTTTCCAGTTTCCCTGCAATGGCTTCACGGACGCCTGCGAACGGCGATTGAACGACGTCCGCACTGCCCGCGGTGTTCATTGCGCCGATGAGTTTCTGAAACCCCTCCTGAGAGAACACCTCAGCACCCATCAACGCCGGGACTTCGATCGATGCTGCCCCGACTGCATCCTGAACGCCCTTCACGACAGACTTTGCCGCGTCGGCAATCACCGTCGGTTCCGGGGCCACGCTCTTCACCGCCGCGTCAACGGCCTGCGACCTGGCAGAATTGGCTTTTGACAGTGCATCCCGTGCCGCCTGCTGTGCTGACTCCCAGGCCTTCCTGGCCGCTTCGGCTGGGGCCTGCGCTGCGTCGATGCCGGCAGACATCCGATTCTGTATTTCGTCCATCGCTTCGCGGGAGGCGGTCTGCAGAGCGCTGAGAGAGGCCTGCGTTGCCGATACATCGAACGTCGGCAGCCGCAAAGACTCCGGCATGATGTGATTGAAGGTTTCCAGAGCCCCGTTCATGAGCGTCTGAACCTTCAGAATCATCGTTTCGAATAGTTGGACGATCTTGAAGCCCAGTTGCCGCCAGACGGATTCGATGAACCCGGAAACACGGATCCATGATGTCTTGAGCACAGCCAGAAACGTCTGCCAAACGACATTCGCGGATGTGGTGACCACTTGGAACGCCGTCTGAAACTCCCCGGCCCGAATCAGATCGATCAGCATGCCGAATTGTGACTGAACAAACTTGAGGCCTTCGCCGATCACCTTCGATGCGTTCTGACCGACATCCGTGAACTGAAGCCACAACGCAGCGCCTCCAGCCAACGCACCGGTGATCAGACCAAGCGGAGACAGAATCAGTCCCAGTGCAGCCGCCACAGTGCTGATAATCGTCCCCATTGCTCCCAGGACAATGCCGGCAGCTGTGACAGCCGCGCCGAATGCGGTGATTCCGACGGTGCTGGCTGCGATTGCCGCGACCAACTGCGGATTGACGGAAACCCAACTGGTCACCTGGGACGTGATTCCGACAAGGCTGTTGAGAAAGTTGGTGAATGGTCCTTCCAGAGCCGAGCCCGCTGCGATCTTCAGATCGATCAGTGAAGAACTGAAGGCCTTCATACTGTTGGATGCGGAATAGGCTGTCTTTTCAGCGTCCCCGATCGCTCCCTGACGTCCCAGCGTTTCGCGAATGATCTTCAGGCGCTCCATCGCCTTTGCGGACTGGGTTGCCTCAGTCCCAATTCCTCGAAGGGCCAGGGCAGTAGCCGATACGTCAATTCCATAGCGCTTGACCGGCTCAACCTCACCCGACATGGCGGACAACAGTTTCAGAATCGAATCATCGGTTCCGACGTTGTTGAAGCTGCCGAAGTCCGTGGCCAGGCTGACCAGTTCTTCACTCAGTTTCCTGGTTTCCTCCTGCGCCAGTCCCAGACCGGACGCAAAACCGCCGAAGTCCGACAGCCCGCCGATGATTTCCGACTTCGATCGTCTGACTGATGTTGCGAGTCGTTCTGCGAAGTCTTCCGCCGCTCCCGCCTGGTCCCCGAAAATCGCTTTGAACCGGTTCATGGATTCCGCGAAGTCAGCAGAAGCAACGATGCTTTTCCCGAACCCAGCCGCGCCGATCCCACCAAAAATGGCCAACTTTGTTCCAACGCCTGAAATGGCGCTCCCGACGTTGGTGACTGACTTCCCGATGTCGCCGATTCGCTGTGTCACTCCGGCGAATGCCTTCGTGATGGCAGGTCCGATCGACACTGCGCGCGTGATCGTCTGGGCGATCTGATTTTGCACCCGCTTGAGGACCGCTGAAACGTTGTCCGTTGCCTGCAGCCGTACCGATGCCTGATCAACGTAACCGCTCACCATGGCTTCACCTGAAACACTTTCTGAATTCGTCTCGCGCTATCTGCCGGAACTTCTGAATGGATCGTTTCAGCCCGGGCTTCATCACCGGCCGCGCGGCAATTCGTTGGGTGCGGACTTTGCGGAATGAAACCGCCCGGGTTGTGCCGCCACGCTCCAGGGCTTTGGGGATGCCTGGATTCCGGCCGCGCTCAAATCCGACAACCGCGAATCCACGAAGACGATCGACCTGAAACGATATGGTCCTTCGGATCCCAGCCCCGCCGCGATGATTCAGCGGAGTGCTTCCAGGCTGACTCGAAACGCCCCGCTTTTTCTTGGACCGGCTTGCCGATTTGATGGACGATCTCGCCACCTTGCGAAGATAACCGGCTTGCCCGTACAGGATCTTCGTGCGCGCCGCATTGAGTTGCTTGATCACCTTGGGGATGCGCGACTTTCGCGTGACTGAAACTTTGACTCGCATACCGTCCCCCGGTGGTCTCTCTTCAGGAAGTCAACGCACCCGCGCCGCACACGTCAGAAGCTGCGTCCAGGTCCGCAACCATGAACCCCATCAACTGGCCGTCAGTCGAATGACAAGCAACCATTTCAGGCGCGAGTCGTGAAGCCATCGCGCGAAGATCTGCCGTCCGGCTGATCTCGAGTCGAAGTGAGAAAGCCTTATCGACTGCCTGATTCAATAACTGACCAGGGTCAGCACACGGCACCGGCGCGAAGTCACAAGCGCCGGAAAGTGATGCCGCCAGGACCTTCGCGGTCTGATCTTCATGATTCCGCAGTTGTTCTGTCAGGCGTTCGAAAATCTTCATTGAGTTCATTGCAAACCTCATTCGAGAAAACCGCCCCGGGGAATTCCTGTCAGGCGAGACGCGTCCGAAAGTGCATCCCCGGAGCGGGAAAGGAAATGATCAAACGCCGGCCGCGAATACCGCGCCGACGTCCGAAACCTGGCCGATGCCGTAACTGAACAGGACTCGCATCTGCAGTCCCGCCATATTGAACGGCATCGACTGTGAGTCCACTCGGGGAACGCGTCCTTCGCCGTCCGGACTTCCGAGGTACGCGACCTCGAACATGCTGTGGACTGCAGGATCCGAGAACTCCACCCATGCCGTGGAACTGGCTGCAGCGCCCATACTGCGATGACGGAACCACGGGGTTCCGAGTACGTTGGTCAGCATGCCGTGAAACACGTTTGATTCTGTTCGGTCATTTGTGTTGTCCGCACGCGTCATGACCTTTTCAGACGACTGGATGTCTTTCGCGTCCAACTCCATGGAACCGTTCTGTACCAGCAGAACAGCCCCGCCGATCGCAATCGGAGCCCCGTCGGATTCCTGGTCCGCCCATTTCTGATGGGCCAGCTTCAGTGCTGAATAGCCGAATGCAGATGTTCCGCCGCTGATGCTGTTGGCTGATGTCCAGGTAGCCCCCAGAATCATTCTGTGATAGTCACGTTCCAGCGTCTGACGGCCGCGCGTTCCGAGCAACTCGCCGATGCTCTTGATGATCGACATGTCATCATTGACGATGTAACGTCGCGGGATGCTGACCATTCCCGCTCTGTCTTCCGGCTCATACGATGTTTTGGACTCCGAAAAGTCCATGTGCTCGATTTCACCGGAGTCAGACAGCTTTTTCAGGAACGATCCTGACCCCAGCTGGTAGCTGTGTACTCCCCTGAAGTTGGGAGTGTCGATTTCCCGGCAAGTTGGCGTGATCACCGAAGGCACTGATCGGAAGCGAGTATGGACCACTCGATTGACCGCGTCATCAATCACACTCTGAAGGTTGATCGTGCTGAACCCTCCAGCCGCCATCAGCTGCGACTTGTTTGCCATCTGCAGGAACAAGTCTGCACGCTCAGACGGGCTGCGTTTGACAGTATCATTGCGTTCTCGCAGTGTGGCTTCGATCAGTGAGTGGAACGTTGCACCGCGGTACTCCGGAGACGTGGCAGCATCCAGAACATCCGGACGGACTCCGGCAGACTCAAGAGCCCGCAACCCAACTGCCTGGGCAGCGATTGCCGCCGCGAAGACCTCATCCCGTGAAAACGTCGACAACATATGATTGCTCCTGGATCGACTCTGAGTGAAAAACGTTGGTGCTGCTGTTCCCGCGGGAGAACTTCCGGCAGACGCTGCGATGTGGATTTGTGGCCCGGATTCGTTGGCACCTAATCCCGTTGCGGTGGTTTCCCTCCACAGGAAATTGTCGACGATGCCAGCGGGACCTTTCACGGTTCTGCCGTTTACCACTCGCGTCTCGCCAGCCTTCAGCACTGTCACTTTCCCCATGCGGCCCCGAATGGAAGCCTGCCAGGGGAAACCATTCTTTGCCCCGGCCGCAACTTCATCGCGGTGGGCATTCGGAACGGACAACACGCCGTTCTCGAGTCTCATTCCTGTTGCCGTGATCACCGCTGTGTGGTGACCGATTGGCTTCGCGGGATCATGATCCTTCAGCATCTGCTGCGGATTCTTGGCAACCTTTGCCGTCATCAGATTGACATACAGCGGGAATGGGAACGCGGGCTGATAGATCTCATCCCCGTTGTACGCCTGACCGGAATAACTCGGCAGCGCTGTCGTTGTCTCAGCCAAGGTCAATCTCCTGTGTCAGTTGCTTCGGTACGTCGCCGATCACTCCGTCCGCCCCGATCGGGCTGAATGGCGTTCGGAACCGACTCTTGTCAGCCGATTCTTCGCGCTGCTCACGTTCTCGCGCTTCGGCCGCGATTTCCGCCGCGATCTCCTTTTCCGCGATCGGGAGAAAATCAGTTGGATCCCGGAATGGGTCCCAGATTCCCGTAACAGGGCAGCGCAGCTGCTGCTGCACCAGTTCCCACGCTCTTGTCAGCACGCGAATCCGCCGCTCATTCTTGGCGACTGTTTCGATTCTCCGGATCTCCGATTGTCGATGCGCTGCCCTCTGGCCTTCAGTCGCCTCCGGCCCGGGTTCCGGACGATCTCCCTGCAGCTTCCGGTTCTGCTTCGAAAGCTCGGAGATTTCATCACCCCACCCGAGTCCGCGGATGCTGTCAGGCATCGGCAATGCTGTGTCGCGGACACGCTGTGCGATCTCCTGATGCGACTCAAGCGGAAGCTCAATCCGTCGGAGTTCCCACTGGAGCGCCTCGGATTCCGCCTCAAACTTCGCCCGCGCCGCCGCCCATTCGGCATTCAGTGATTTCATCCGCTCAACCACGGGTTTGCGTAATTCTGCGATCTGTTCGGCTTCGATTTTGGCCTGTCGCTCAGCTTCCCGCGCCTCCGCGCTCGCCAGTTCTTTCCGAAACAAATCCTGTGACGCTTCGCTGGCCTTGAGGATTCTCAAAACCGTCTGCGGGTCGGCAGCCTGTCGTGAGACGACGACCTGTTTGATTAGCTCGACCCGTTGCCGATGGAACTCGGCAAGGCCGATCTGACAAAACCGAACCACGCCATCCAATGTTTGGTGTACTGCGTCTGAGATCATCGTCATCCATGCCTCCAGGTTTGTTCGGACGCTTAAATCATCACCGCGCTAACAGATTATGCAATGCCTATTAGGGCATATGTTTTCGAGATTCCTCAGATCTGCGAAACGTTTCGCACATCACGCCTCGTTAACTTATCTTGCAACTTATGTTTAAGAATAATCGTCACAAAATAGTGTCAAAACATAATGCAAAGCCGGTTGCAGCTGGTCACCACAAGTTGCCGCCGGCGAACAGCCCGCCCCGCCGATATTACTTCCACATTGCCGTATGCCGCCTGTTCCCGGCGACCAAAGGATCGCGCTCTTCCCGCCGGGAGAACCTACCGGCCCCTTTCTGGCAGTCCCGGACCCCAGACCACGCGCCTGTGGACCTCACAGGTACGCGGCATGGGCTTAACAAGGGCCGGAGATGCGTTGTAGATCTTTCGGCCGACCCGGACCTTGGCGTTTGTCAGGGACAGCGCCAGGAGCGTCCCTGCGCGTCCTTCCAGACCCACAAAAGGTGACAACCGGCGGTACTGTTTCCGTTGCTCATCAATGTCGCCGCTCATCGGGATTCCTGCCGTGATGCCGATTCCATGGCCTTCAGAAGCATTGCACGGGCTTCAGGAGACAGGCTGGATCCTTCCTTCGGCGGATCCGGATTGGCTGACTCCCTGATCTCCCGTTTCCGTAGGCATTCGATCGACTCCCTGAGTTCCATCTTGGCTGTTGCGAGCGTCCGCTGTCCGATTGCCTTCGGTTTGGCGGTTGCCGCTGGCGGATCGATGTAAGCTTGAGTGTCGATTTCGTTGCCGTTAACCAAGCAATGGCGTGAGTGATCGTCGATTCCTTCGTTCAGTCTGAGCACTGTTGCAATGGCGTCTGCGTTTTGTTGTTCGCGGAGTTCCGCCTTTGAAGCCGTGGTAGTGATTTCTCCGTCATGATTTCCTTCCATCAGCTTTACCACAGTGTCGGGTTTCAGAAACCAGTCAATGTTCGCCACCCATCCCCGATCGTTATGCCCACAACAGAACGGGGACGATCGTGCTCGGTCAATTGCTGTTTGCCAGTTCGCAACAAAGAACGGTTCCTTCAGCCTGGATCGCAACATCGCACGACGCTTGTCCGTCGGAATGGAATTCGAATCGAACGCTTCGTTCCAGATTTTCAGCACGTCCTCAAGAGAGTGTTTTTTCAATTGGTCTTTCTTTTTCTTTCTGTAGGAACTCGGTTCCGTATTCACCGGAACCTGGTTCCGCATTACGCCGGAACCTGGTTCCGTATTTGTTTGTTCTGAATCGGTAAAAGCGGAACGTGGTTCCTTATTTATGAGGTCCGAAAAAGAGGAACTGCGTTCCGGTTTTAGCGGGAGTGCATCAAGGTTTAGTCGGTACCTATTGGTCAACGACCGTCCCTTCCAGACATCGACTTGCAATACTCCAATCTCTTCAAGTTGGGTCTGCCATTTTCTGACGGCCCTATCGCAAGCGTTCATAGCATTGGCGATCGTTTCTTGACTGGGCCAGGCATCCTCGTTGTTGCCGATGTATTGATTCAACGTCACGAGGTAGAACGTCTGCGCCATCGTCAGCTTCGAATTCCGGATTCGTCTGTCGCGGTCGAACACGCTTTCGGACGATACGCCTCTTGATGTGACGGGATCGCTGGATATATTCATGCATCATGTTCTCCAGCAACGGACGCCGCCACAGCATCCGGAGCTTTGCAAAGATCTATTAACGGGTAGTTAGATTGAATTCGCCCTGGATGGCAGTGTGATGCTTTCCAGGGCATTTTTTGCGCGCCGTCACGCGCTCCGCTCACTCGATTCCCTGGATCCGCGCGGAAACCTCCACGATGGCCGCTCTGGCTTCAGCCAGCACCGCGAAACAATCCCCCGGCCGCCACCTGGACAATTCACGATCCAGCGCCGTCACGATCGATTTGCGGCATTCGACGGGATCGATCTCACGTCGCTCAGTCAGCACTGGCACCGGGTTCCCGGTTGCGATCGCATTCGCCTGTTCCGCCGCCGGTAACTTTGCGATCTCGGCACCGGTCGACACAGGGATTTGCCCGGACTCAACTGCCGCCTGCAGCTCTGGTGTCCCACGCCGCTGGACAACCTTTGCACGCTCGACTGACTTCGGGGAAACCTTGAGCGTCTCGGCAGCCTCCCGGACTGACAATGCGGGTCCGTCATTTGGCGGACCCTGCCAGGAATGCTGATTGGATCCCACCGGGAGCGTTGCCAGTTTCGCCGCAATCGCGGCCCGCTGGGAGTCCGTCAGGTGCCGCCGACGGAGGTTGGCACTGATCACAAGTGCCAGTTTCGCGCGGTCGTCCCCGCGGAATGTCTCAGTCACCGGAGTCACTCCGGCAATCAGACAGGCAGCTGATCGATGCCGCCCGTCGAGGATCTCTCCGGCCTCATCGACGATGATCGGACACCGTTGCCCATGGACCCGGATGTCATCTGCGAGTTTCTGAATCTCAGCATCGTCCAGCTGCGGAAACAGGGATGCGTACTGGTGGTGTCTCATCACAGCACCTCCCGCAGTTCGTCAGCGCGCCACAGGTCGAGTTCATCCGATTGCTGCTTCTGCTCTGATTGCGGGTCGCCCACGGCGCTCTTGATCTCATCCACTGTCGCGCCGTAGTGGGCTGCGATACGGTCCAATGACACTCCGAAGCCCCTGGCGTTTTTCATGTCGGCAACATCGTCGCCGCTGAAGTAGCGAGTGCGTCTGCGTCTCATACACCAGCCCTTTCAAGTTCGGCTCGAGCTGCCTCCGATTGCCGCCGGCGCTGGGCTGGTGTGATGACTGCTGCCGGAACATCGGCCGCGTTCTGGGCCTGGATGAAGCGGTCAATCGCCTCTCGGCTTGTGTACCTCAGTCCTCCGATCAGGACTGTCTCGAGACGGACGCCGCGGACGCCGTGCAATCGCCAACGGTGCAACGTCGCGAGTGATAACCGCCGGTCGATGCCTGGGAATGCTGATCGCGCGTCCGAGAATGAGACAAGCGTCTCTGTCTGGACGTCGATCGACATGCCGACAGCGATCACCGGCACCAGCAATTGGAATTCGAAAACCGAAAGGCCCCCGGCCCAAAGACCGATACCAGCAGCGATCGTGCACATAACCAAAAATGCAAATCTCATCGTCATGAAAAAACCTCCCGAACCAAGTTGAGACAACTGAGTGCTGTCTGCGATTGGTGGGAGGTTACGGGTGAATTCAGATGTAAAAAGATTCGCGGCCGCTGATTCCGGGCTGTCTCCGGGCTTCCGGGTTCAATTCCGGGCTTCCGGGCTCAATTCTTCTTTCAACTTCTGCGCGTTCGCCTTGTGTGATTTAGTCGAGGACGTTTCAAGAATGCGATTCAGTATTTTGTTGCACTCCGAAAAGCTGTAGCGAACGTTCCCCTGCCCGTTCCCTGGGAGATGAAGTCCGGCTGCGTGGATATGCTTCCGGAGTGTCTTCGAGTCGCATCCAATCTTGGATTGGACTTCACCAAAGAACAGACTTCCGGAACTTTCGTCTGCCGCAACATGCTCTGGTGGAATGTCGTCCCAGGACTTTTCCACGACTTGCACGACTTCAAGGACAGCAGCATTTCCGTTCACAATTGATTGGCGGGAATAATCGTCCAGTTCGAACAGTGTCGACCCCAGGCAGTCCGGCCATGTGTCACAATTTCGCGTTGACGGATATGGCTGGTATTTGGTCTGAGTCGACCTGAACAACTCTCGGCAGAGAAACCCGGCCTTATAAATGTCACTACCAGGGACTCGCGCCTCAGTCGCTGCCTTCATCAGGTATTGCACAGCCAAATCATGATTGGCTTCGATCGCCTGTTCGAGCGTCCGAATCTTTCCCACGAAGTCAGGATCACTCCCCCATTGAGCAATGAGGGCGTCAACGCAGACTTCCTTCAATGACGGAAACCCCACCCAGTAGGATAGGGCCAGCGTGATGGTTTCTCTGTCAGAAAGATCACTCAAGAATAGGCGATGGTCGGCTTCAAGTTTTTCTCGAACAGCCGAGTAGCGTGCGTCGAACGAGTCCACGATGTCACCCCTGAGAGGTTGACGCCTGAGAGAAAGAAGAACGCGGGAAACGAGTCTCAGGATCTCGCTTGTCGGGAGCTAACCTATCCCGCGTTGAACTCAGTGTAACCGATCAACCAATCTTCGCAGCCACTTCGGCCGCCTTCGCACTGGACACCCGGGCGTAGTGTTCCGACATATCAGCGGTACTGTGTCCCAGAACGGCCTGAGTGTGGTCCAGTCCGAAGTGCTGCCGAACCTGATCGGCCGCGGTGTGTCGCAGCTGGTGCGGAACCCATCGCGGGATCCCGGCTTTCTCACACGCTCGAGTGATTGCCCGGCAGTATGCGGTTCGAATGATGCGGAACATTCGCCTGTCGGGATTCGCGGTCAGATACTTCCGGAGAATCCGCTGCGCTTTCGGCCCGAAATGCAACACCCGATTGTGGCCGTGATGCTTCGTTTTGTGTTCAGTGAGTCTCGCCGTCCAGACTTCGCCGCGTTGTTCGATCATGCCGGAAGTCAGCATCAGAAGTTCGCCGGAACGCGCACCAGTCAGCCGCTGCAGCCCGATCAGATCACGGACAAGCGGAGAAACGAGTCTTCGCACCACTGCGATCTCCCGGAGCCCCACGGACGTCCTGGGAGCGTTGTCGTGTGCCTCAGTTCGACCAGCCAGG
>Ga0209573_1005603_pt1 | contig 11148 bp, 9 predicted proteins | sample TNRBio252014_DNA_FD_185870 | JGI IMG/M metagenome (GOLD analysis project Ga0209573, IMG submission 185870) | Wastewater treatment Type I Accumulibacter community from EBPR Bioreactor in Madison, WI, USA - TNR Reactor_6/25/2014_ DNA (SPAdes)... | ecosystem: Engineered > Bioreactor > EBPR >...
AGGTGCGGCTCAGCTATGTCGGCCATTCCACCTTCGTGCTGGAAAGCCCGCAGGGCGTGACCATCGCCACCGACTACAACGACTATGTGCGCCCGCGCATCCCGCCCGCCATCGCCACGATGAACCGCGCGCACGACACGCATTTTACCGATGCGCCACCCTCCAGCATCCGGCATGTGCTGCGCGGCTGGAGCAGCGGCGGCCGGGCGAGGCATGATGTCAGCCTCGACGATGTGCGCGTGCGCAACGTGCCGACCAACCTGCGCGCCTATGGCGGCACCGAATATTACGGCAATTCGATCTTCGTGTTCGAGATCGCCGGGCTGTGCATCGGCCACCTCGGCCATCTGCACCATACGCTGACGCCCGAGCACCTGAAGGCCATCGGCCAGCTCGATGTGGTGCTGGTGCCGGTCGACGGCTCCTTCACCATGGATATCGACGGCATGGTCGAGGTTCTCAAGACGCTCGGCGCGCCGCTGATAATCCCGATGCACTATTTCGGCCAGTCGACGCTGAACCGGTTTCTCGACCGGCTCGGCAGCAGCTACGAGATCCGGCGCAGCGAGGCGCCGGAGATCGTGCTGTCGAAGGCCGGCCTGCCCGGCAAGGGCACCGTGCTGGTGCTGCCGCCGGGGGCGCGCTGAGCGCCGTTACCTGTCCCTGAAGCGGTCGAACACCATGTCGGGCGACGAGGTGTTGTGGCGCGAGAAGCTGTGGCGGCCCATCCAGACCTCGACAGCCTCGAACTTCGGAAAGTCCATGATGTGCGCCTCGCCCCAGGCGCTGGCGTTCTTGCCGCGCCAGGCGATGCGGGCGGCATCGTTGTTGAATTCGGTGACATACATCGAGCGCAGGCCGGCGAAGGGGCGGTCGCGCGGCATGTCGTCGGAAAAGCTGATGTCGAGCACCTGCTTGTCCTGATCGATCGTCGTCACCGCCATCCTGGCCGAGCCGCCGGCCTTGAAGGACAGGTTGAAAACCTTGCTGGCGGGATCGAAGGACAGGTCCTTCAGGGCCACCAGCGGGCGCTTGTCGACATCCACCGGGCCGACCATGAAGGACGAGCCATAGGCCGCCCATTTCATGTGCGCGGGCGGCAGCGGGCGGGCACGCCAGTAGCCGTCCGGCGGGTAGACGACCAGGAATTCCTCCTGCGAATTGCCGGCGCGCATCCAGACCTGAACGAGATGCAGCCCCTCGAAGGTCTTGCCGGCGATCCTGACCGGCACATCGGCCGGGCGCCAGAATTCGGGGTACTTCATGCCGATGACCTGAAGCTCGATATCCTCATAGAGCGTGATGCGCTCGGGCAGCTTCGGCTTGACGCCCTTGGGCGGCTCGCCGCCAAAATCGCAGTTGGCCCAGTCGGCCGCCCAGCGGTCGGCGATCAGCCCGCCGATGTAGGAGGGGTGGATGGCGGAGATGCGGAAGCTTTTCAGCGTTTTCGACGACAGCGGCACATAGATGTTGTCCTTCTCGGCGCAGAGCACCGGCTCGGATTTGTTCTCGACGCTGACCGTGCGCTCATCGGCGGCGGTCTGGGCCCCGGCGGGCGCGGCGAAGACAAGGGCGGCGGCAAGGGCAAGCGCAAGACGCATCGAAAACTCCGGGATTCAGGAGGCCAGAACGGCGTAGATGTCGCCGGAATTGGCCGAATGGGGCAGCGATAGCACATGCGCCGCCATTTCCGAACCGGCAACCGGCGTGCCGAAGGCGAGTTGCTGGCTTTCGCCCAGCGCGATGTCGAACCGGTAGCGGCCCAGGCTGCGCAGCCGTTCGATGCAGGCGAGCGCCACATCGCGCTGGATGGTGGTGAACTCGAACGACAAGGCCGGCAGCGGCACGGTGAGCCCGGCCAGAACGCTGTCCTCGAAGCCCTCGACGTCGATCTTCACAAAGGCCGGTATGCCGTGGTTGGCGATCAGCCGGTCGAGCGTGGTGACGCGCACCTCGATCGTCCGGTCCCAGACCTGACCTTCCCAGCCGCCTGCCCCGTCAGCCGCGGCGATGAACCCGGCCGAGAGCGTGGAGACGGTTGGGTTGTCGGAATTGACATGCAGGTCCATCCGCCCGGCTGCCGCGCCGCAGGCCTGCGCCAGCAGGCGGACATCGGGGTCGGCGCCATACAGCACCTTCAGCGCCTCGGCGCAGTCGGGCTGCGGTTCCAGCGCCACCACCTTGGCGCCCAGACGGCGGAAGGCGCCGATTCGGTCCCCGACATGGGCACCGATGTCGAACACCGTGTCGCCGGCGCGGACGAACGTGCGATAGAGCGCATCCATCGCGCCATCGCGGGCGGCATCGCCGTAATAGACCTCAAACGAGCGGGACAGGGACGGAAAACGCGCGCACAGGTCTGCGATCTCAGGCCCGAACCTCATCTGCCGCTTCTCCCCCCTGCACGCGCCGGATCACCGCCGGAGTATCAAACTCCTCGGGAATTGCGGTCAACTTGTGGCGCGCCAGCATCTCACCATTGGCCGGGTTCGCCGTCCAGATGGCAAAGGGGATGGCGAGAATGAACCCGGCGGTCAGCGGCAGCGACCAGAGCGCCAGATTGACCGAGGTGGCCGCCATCGTGCCCAGAACGGCGATGCCGAAGAGCAGCTGCGGCCAGAGCCCGGCGAAGGCGGTGGCCAGCGAAATGCCCTCCGCGTCACGCTGCTGGCCGGACCAGATCACCGCCTTGCCGAAGGGCAGGCCGAGCATGAACAGCGTGGTGCGGAAAGTCGAAACGGCGCCGAGCAGGAAGGAAAAGACGATCTCCACCATGGCGCCGGCGAGAAAGCGCAACCGTCCGCCATAGCGGGCGGCACCGCCGCGCGTCAGCAGGATGTCGACCAGGCCGCAGAGCTTGGGCGTCAGCGACATCGCGAGGAACAGCAGATAGAGCCTCAGCGCCGGGCCGGCGGGATAGATCTCGATGGGCTCGCCGTCGAAGGGCTTGATCGCCGCCAGCGCGACCAGAAGCGTCCAGGCCGGAATGCCGATGAACATCAGGATGGCCCAGGCAAGCTGGAACCGCGAGACCGAGCGCAGCCCCGGCAGGTCGAGAAGCTGGAGATACTGCATGTTGCCCTGGCACCAGCGCAGGTCGCGCTGGGTGAAGGCGAGGATGGTGGGCGGGTTTTCCTCCCACGAGCCGCACTCCTCCGGCATCACCCGCACCTCATAGCCGGCGCGGCGCATCAGCACCGCCTCCACCTGATCGTGGCTCATGATGTGGCCGCCCAGCGGCGGACCGCCGGGCAGAACCGGCAGGTCGCACTCCTCGTAGAACGGCGCGATCCGCACCATGGCGTTGTGCCCCCAGAAGGGGCCGCAGTCGCCGGTCCACCACGAGGCGCCCATGGTGTAGGCGCGCATGCCGTGGCGCATGCCGAACTGGAAGATGCGGGCAAAGGCGCTCTTCGAGGGCATGCCGACGACCAGGCTTTGCAGGATGCCGAGGCGCGGATGGGCCTGCATGATGCGCGCCATGCGCACGATGGTGTCGCCGTCCATCAGGCTGTCGGCGTCGAGCGGCAGCATGATTTCGTAATCCGCCCCCCACTGGGCGCAGAAATCGCGCAGGTTGCCGGCCTTGAAGCCGGTGTTCTCGCTGCGCCGGCGATAGACCAGCGTGACATGGGCCGGCAGTTCGGCCCGCCAGTTGTTGTACAGGTGCAGTTCCTCGGCCGCGACAGGGATGTCGTTGGTATCGGACAGCAGGAAATAGCCGAACTGCGCGGCATAGGGCGTCGCATCCACCGACTGCTTGACGGCGCGCAGGCGCTCGAAGGCGCGCGCCGGATCCTCGTTGCGCAGGGTCATCAGGATGGCGGTCTTGACGGTGATCGGTTCCGGCCCGTCGCCCGCATTGGCGAGCGGCAGCACAGAAGAGCGCGCGTCGCGGCCCGAATGGAGCAGCCAGAGGCCGATCAGCGCATTCCAGAAGCCGAGCACCGTCCACGGTGTCGCCACCAGAACGCAGGCCATCATCAGCACGTCGACCACCGACCAGCCGCCCTTCATCGCCAGCCGGGCGAAGGCATAGACGATCAGGGCATAGGTCAAGAGGTTGAGCAGGGTGACGAAGCGGCGGCGCCAGCGCAATTCGAACACCGGCTGCGTGGCGGTGGGCAAAAGCACCTCCCGCTTGATGGATCGAGGAAAGGCTTGCACGGAGAGAACGTTCCGGTGATGACTGGACGAGCGATGTCAGCCCTTGCGATTGCCCCAGCTTTGGGGCTTACGCAAGGCATATGCGAGGCAGACGGCAGGGAATGACTGGAAAAGCACTCTGGACCGTGGGAATCGGCCAGTGCGAACTGAGGGACGAGGCCTTGCCGGCGCGCCGTGCCGGCGAAGCGCTGGTGCGCACGTTGTGGTCCGGCCTCAGCCGCGGCACGGAGCGGCTGGTGCTGAACGGGCAGGTGCCGAAAAGCGAATATGGCCGGATGCGCGCGCCGATGATGGCCGGGCATTTTCCGTTTCCGGTCAAGTACGGCTATGCCGCCGTCGGCACGGTCGAGGACGGACCGGAGCCGCTCGCCGGCCGCACCGTGTTCTGCCTGCATCCGCATCAGGACCGGTTCGTGGCGCCGGCGGCGATGCTGGCGGTGGTGCCGCCGGGGCTGCCGCCGCGCCGGGCGGTGCTGACCGCCAACATGGAAACCGCCCTCAACGCGCTGTGGGATTCGGGCGCCGGGCCGGGTGACCGGATCGTGGTGGTCGGCGCCGGGGTGGTCGGCCTGCTCATCGCGCGGTTGTCGGCGCGGATGCCCGGGGCGGAAGTGACCGTGATCGATGTCGATGCCCGCCGCGCCGGCCCGACGCAGGCGCTCGGCCTGGCCTTCTGCGCGCCGGAACAGGCGCCGCATACCGCCGATGTGGTGTTTCACGCCAGCGCGTCGCCGGCCGGGCTTGCCACCGCGATCGAGGCGGCGGGGCTGGAGGCGCGGGTTGTCGAAGTGTCGTGGTATGGCGCGGGCGCCGTGCCCACCCCGCTCGGCGGGGCCTTTCATTCGCAGCGGCTCAAGTTGATGTCGACGCAGGTGGGACAGGTTTCGCCGACGCGCCGGCCGCGCTGGGATTATGCCCGCCGCCGTGCCAAGGCGCTCGACCTGCTCGATGACGCGGCGCTCGATTCGCTGATCACCGACGAGATCGCCTTTGCCGACCTGCCCGCCGCCCTGTCCCGCCTGCTTGCCGCCGGCGCGCCGGGGCTGCAAACCGTCATCCGTTATGCCTGACCCGGAGTTGCCATGTACGCCGTAGAAGTCCGCGACCGCATCATGATCGCCCATTCCCTGCCCGATCCGTTCTTCGGCCCGGCGCAGAAGATGCACGGCGCGACCTTCGTGGTCGATGTCGCGTTTTTCCGCGAAAGCCTGACGCCGCAGAACGTGGTGGTCGATATCGGCGCGGCGCTGGAGGTGCTGTCGAAAACCCTCAAGCCGCTGGCCTATCAGAACCTCGACGACCTGCCGCAGTTTGCCGGGGCGCTGACGACGACCGAATTCCTGTGCCGGCATGTCTTTGACGCCATGGTGGCGGCGGCCAAATCCGGCGCGCTGGGCGCGGACGGCAAGGGGCTGGCCAAGATCCGCGTCACTCTGCACGAAACCGACCTTGCCCGCGCCTGGTTCGAGGGGCCGCTGGGCTGATGCGCCCCATCGCCTTCGTCATCCCGGGCGATCTGTCGCTGCCCACCGGCGGCTATGGCTATGACCGGCAGGTGCTGGCCCGGGCCGCCGCGCGTGGCGTGGCGATGACGCATCTGCCGATCCCCGCCGGCTATCCCGCCCCCGATGGCGAGGTGCTGGCGAGCAGCGCGGCGGCCATCGCGAGGGTGGCCGAAGAAGCCGTGCTGCTGATCGACGGGCTGGCCTATGGCGCCATGCCCGAGGCGATGATCCGTGGCTTCAACCGCCCGGTGGTGGAACTCTGCCATCATCCGCTGGCGCTGGAGCCGGGGCGCGGCGCGGCGGAAACGCAGCGGCTCGCCGACGGGGAGCGGGCGGCGATGGCGGCAGCGCGCGGCGTCATCGTCACCGGGCGGCATACGGCGGGCATCGTGGCGGAGCAGTTTGGCGTGGCGCGCGACAAGATTGCCGTGGCGCTGCCGGGAACGGAGCGGGCGGCGCGGGCGCGGGGGTCGGGCGGGGCGGTGCCGCGCCTTCTGGCCGTCGGCTCGGTCATTCCGCGCAAGGCGTACCCTGTGCTGGTCGAAGCGATGAATCAGATCAGGCATTTGGGCTGGACTCTGGAGATCGTGGGCGCGCTGGCTCATGCTCCTGAAACAGTGATTGAGGTTCAGAATCAGATTCAGGCCCTTCAGCTTGAGGATCGCATCCGGCTGGTCGGGCCGCTCGGGGCGGCCGATCTCGCCGCCGCCTATGACCGGGCGGACCTGTTCGTGATGTCCTCGCTGTACGAGGGCTACGGCATGGTGATCGCCGAGGCGATGGCGCGCGGCCTGCCGATTGTCGCCACCACCGGCGGCGCGGCGGCGGAGACGCTGGACGATCGCGCCGGATTTAAAGTGCCTCCCAATTCGAGTCAGGCGCTTGCCGAGGCGATTCACGAAATGCTTGCAAGTGACGAAAAACGAAAGACTTTTTCAAACGGATCGTGGTTGGCGGGACAGACCTTGCCAAGCTGGGACGACACGCTCGACACCATCATGACCGCGATCGGGGAGTTCGTGGGATGAGCTTTTCCGCCCAATGGCTGACCTTGCGCGAACCGGTGGACCATGCCAGCCGGGCGCCCGATCTGGCGCGCCGCGTCTCGGCGCATTTCAGCGGCTCGGCCACGGTGTCCGTGGTCGACCTTGGCTGCGGCACCGGCTCCAATCTGCGCGCCACCGCCGCCCTGCTGCCGGCACGGCAGGACTGGCTGCTGGTCGATTACGACGCCGCCCTTCTGGACGAGGCGCGGGCACACCTGAGCCGCTGGGCCGACGAGGCGCAGGCGGACGGCGAGGTGCTGCGGCTGGTCACATCGGGCAAGCGCCTTGCCGTGCGCACCCGTCAGGCCGATCTGACTTGCGATCTCGACACTGTGCTGGCCGGCAGGCCTGATCTTGTCACGGCCTCGGCCCTGTTCGACCTGATCTCGGAGGGCTGGATCGAGGCTTTTGCGGCCCGCCTTGCCGGCCTCGGCGCGGCCTTCTACACCGTGCTGACCTACGACGGGCGTGATGCCTTCAGCCCGCCCCACCCACAGGATGCGGCGGTCATCGCCGCCTTCGCACAGCATCAGCGCGGCGACAAGGGCTTTGGCCCGGCGGCCGGGCCGGAGGGGGCGGCGGCGCTGGCGCGGGCGTTCCGCGCGGCTGGATTTTCGGTGAGCGAGGGTGACAGCCCGTGGCGCATCGGCCCGGATCATGCGGCGCTGGCCCGGCCATTGCTGGACGGCATCGCCGGCGCGGTGGGCGAGACGGGCAGCATGGCGGCCGATGCGCTGGCCGACTGGCTGGCCTTCCGCCTTGCGCAGGTTGCCCGGCCCGGCGCGCTGATCGTCACCGGGCACCGCGACACCTTCGCGGTCATGCCCTGAGCTATTTGCCCGGCAGCATGCGGCGCATCACGCCGTCGCGCCGGATGATCAGGTGGTTCATGGCGCCGGCGACGTGCAGCACAACGCAGCCGATCAGCACCTTGACCGCCAGCTTGTGGGCACCGAGCAGGGTCTTGGACAGGGCCTCGTCCTGCCCGATCAGGGCCGGCATGGAGAACAGGCCAAAGATTGTGATCTCCCCGCCATAGGCCGACTTGCCGAGCCAGCCGAGCAGCGGCACCACAAACAGCATCAGGTAGAGCAGATGGTGCACCGCGCCCGAAACCAGGCGCTCCACCGGGGTCAGGCCGGCATAGGGGGGCGGCGCGCCGCCAATCAGCCGGTTGGCGAGGCGCAGCACGGCGAGATAGAGCACGAGCATGCCGAATGACCAGTGCAGGCGATAGAGCGCATCGCCCCAGCCCTGCGGCGGATGCTCCAGCATCTTGCCCAGCGGCACGGCACAGACGATGGCCAGCACGGTCAGCCAGTGCAGCAGGATGGCGCTGGTGCGATATTTCGGTTCGATGATCTGGGACATTCCGGCCTCCCTCTGGTCCGGCCACTCTGCCACCGACGCGGAGCAAACTAAAGCGCCGGATATTTATGCGAGGGAACTTGAGTTTTCCGGCGGCGTTATCCAATTTAGCAGCGAGCCGGACATCTGCCGTTCATCTTCGATGCGGGATATGTCATGTTTGCATGACTTTCAGGCGGCCGGCTCCAGTTTGTAACCGAGGCGTAAATGACCAGCCCCATGCGTATTTCCCGGTTGTTTGGTGACACCGGGCTGACTTTTGTCGAACGAGCCATTGCCGAATTCCGGTCGGGCCGCCCCGTGGCGGTCAAGGCGGGACGCCGGCTGGTGCTGGTGCTGGGTGTCGAGGCTTTTGACGAGCCGCTGGCCACTGCCATCGAAAAACTTGCCGCGGGCAAGGGCCGGCTGGTGCTGCCGGCGGCGCGGCTGCGCCGGCTCGGCAGCGAGCGCCGGGCGCCGGGCGTCATCGCCTTCCCGGCCATCGATCTGCATCGCATCGCCGCGCTCAGCCTGAAGCTTGACGCGCGGCTCGATGCGCCGATTGCCCCCGCTTCCGATCTCGACCGGGCCGGACTGGAACTGGCGGCCCTGTCGCTGACCCTGCCGGGGGTGTTCGTGGCGCCGGTCAAGGCCAGCGCGGTCGAGGATCTGGTGCAGGTCGCGGCCAAGGACATCCTGCGCTTCCGCACCAGCAAGGCGGTGAACCTGCAACTCGTCAGCCGCTCGCCGGTGCCGCTGGAAAACGCGACGCGCACCGATTTTGCGGTGTTCCGCGGCGGGGAGGGCATGCGCGATCAGGTGGCCGTCATCGTCGGTGCGCCGGATCTGAGCAAGCCTGTCAACGTGCGGCTCCATTCGGCCTGCCTCACGGGCGATCTGTTCGGCAGCCTCAAGTGCGACTGCGGCGACCAGTTGCGCAACACCGTGCGCCAGATGGCCGAGGGCGAGGGCGGCATCCTGCTCTATCTTGACCAGGAAGGGCGCGGCAACGGCATCGCCAACAAGATGCGGGCCTATCACCTTCAGGCGCAGGGCTGGGACACCTATGACGCCGACGAGGCGCTGGGCTTTGATCTCGACCAGCGGCATTTCGATTTTGCCGCCGACATGCTCAAGCAACTCGGCGTCGGCTCGGTGCGGCTGATGACAAACAATCCGGTGAAGATCGCGGCGCTGCGCAGCGCCGGGCTGGAAGTGGTCTCGGACGAGCGCGTGCTTGGCCGGTCGACGGCCGAGAACGTGCGCTATCTCGCCTCCAAGCGCGACAGGGCCGGGCATATCATCGATTTCGACAAGATGGTGAGCCTCGCCCCCGCGCAGGATTGAGCGACGGGGCCGCGCCGGGCACACCGCGCGGCGCCAACTTGCGAGGCCGCATGTCCCACCCACAACCACCCGACGCCCGGCGCTGGCCGCTGGTGCCCGTGCTGGCCTTGCTGGGCCTTGCCTGGCTGGTCCTGTGCTGGCCATGGCTGAGCGGCCGCGTCACCATTCCGTGGGATGCCAAGGCGCAATTTTATCCGCAACTCGTGTTTCTGGCCGATGCGCTGCACAACGGGCGCGGCTTTTCGTGGAATCCCTTCGTCTTTGCCGGCGCTGCCCAGATCGCCGATCCGCAATCGCTGATCTTTTCGCCGCCGCACCTGCTGCTTGCCCGGCTGAGCGCCGCGCCGGGGTTCGTGGCGGCGGACATGCTGTCGTTCGGCATGCTGCTGCTCGGGGCGATGGCGGTGGTGCTGTATTTCCGCGATCGGGGCTGGCACCCGGCCGGCGCGCTGGTGGCGGCCATCGCCTTTGCCTTCGGCGGCTCGGCGGCGTGGCGCATCCAGCATACCGGGCAGATCCTCAGCCTTGCCTATTTTCCCATCGTGCTGTTGCTGGTCGACCGGGCGCTGGTGCGCCAATCGCTGGTCTATGGCGCGCTGGCGGGGCTTTTCGGCGGCGTCATGGCGCTGGGGCGCGATCAGGTGGCCGGCCTTTCCGGCCTTGTGCTGATCGGCTATGCGCTCAGCCATGTGCTGGCCGAGGCTGAACCGCGCGCGGCGGCGCGGCGGGCGCTCGGCCCGGCGCTGGCGGCGGTGCTCGTCGGGCTGGCGGTGATCATCGTGCCGGTGCTGATGACGGCGGTCTCGGCGCAGCTCTCGAACCGCTCGGTCATCGACTATGAGGGCGCGGCGCGCGGCTCCTATCACCCTGCCAACCTGCTGACGGCGTTTCTTGCCAACATTTTCGGCACCAGCGGCGATCTCAAGGATTTCTGGGGCGCGCCAAGCCCCTACTGGCCGCCGCTCGATCTTTATGTGGCGCGCAACATGGGCAACATCTATTCCGGCGCGCTGGTGGTGCTGGCGGTGGTGTTCGGCGCGGCCGGCGGCGGGCTGTGGAAGCGCGGGGCGCGGTTCTTCGGCCTCGCGCTCCTGCTGCTGCTGCTCTACACGCTGGGGCGCTACACGCCGTTCTTCAAGCTGGCCTACAGCGCCATTCCGGGCGTCGATTTCTTCCGCAGGCCGGCGGACGGCACCTTCCTGATCGGCGCGCTCGCTGCCTATGCCGCAGGGCACGTCGTGCATGTGGTGGCCAGCGGCGAGACGCATTTCGTCACCCGTGCCGGCCGCATCGCGGTGTCGGTCAGCCTCGCGGCCGTGCTCTCCGGGCTGGCGCTGGCGCAGGTGCGCGGGCGGCTGGGCTTTGCCTGGCCGATGATCGCCGAGGGCGCGGGCTGGCTGGTGCTGGCGATGATCGTGGCCGTGCTGGCGCGGCGCATCGCCCCGGCAAGACCGCTGGCGGCGGCGGCGGCGCTGGGGCTGCTGCTCACCGTTGACCTGATGCGCAACAACGGGCCGAACGATTCCACCGCCCTGCCGCCGGCGCTGTATGAGCGGCTGAAACCGGGCGGCAGCGATGCCACCATCGCGGCCCTGAAGGACAAGCTGGCTCAAACCGCCGCCCCGGACCGGATCGACCGGGTGGAACTGGCGGCGATCGACTTCGATGCGCCCAATGCCAGCATGATCCACCGGCTGCACAACACGCTCGGCTACAATCCCCTGCGAGACAGCCTC
>Ga0209573_1005604_pt1 | contig 11147 bp, 11 predicted proteins | sample TNRBio252014_DNA_FD_185870 | JGI IMG/M metagenome (GOLD analysis project Ga0209573, IMG submission 185870) | Wastewater treatment Type I Accumulibacter community from EBPR Bioreactor in Madison, WI, USA - TNR Reactor_6/25/2014_ DNA (SPAdes)... | ecosystem: Engineered > Bioreactor > EBPR >...
GCCGTGGGTTTCCACCAGTACTGCCTGTGTCATGTGTCTTCTCCTTGAAACGGCCGCTCGCGGGCGGCCCGGGTTGAAACTGCATTGTGACGCAGATCGGAAGCAGACGCTCGACCATCCCGGCTCATCCGCGCGATCCGCATCGGGAATCCCGTGCCAAAGCCGGTGAGGTCAGCGCTCGTCGAAACTGACGGTGAGTTCCCTGGTCGTCGCCCGCGCCTGGCAGGTGAGGACGAAGCCCTGCGCCATCTCGGCCGGCTCCAGCGTGAAGTTCCGGTCCATGACCACCGCGCCGCGCAGGACCCTGGCGCGACAGGTGCAGCAGACGCCGGCCTTGCACGAGAAGGGCAGGTCGAGGCCGGCGTTGAGCGCGGCATCGAGCACATGATCGTCGGCACCGATTGGCAGTTCGTGCTGCTTGCCGTCGAGGATGACGGTCAGGGCGATGTCGCGGGCCGCCTGCTTGCGCTCGTGCGCCGCATCGGTGTCGGCCTGGATCCTGGCCGCCTGGGCCGGACCCGAGGTGAAGCGCTCGGCGTAGACGCGGCTCGCGGGAACGCCAGCGGCGAGCAGTGCCTCTTCAGTGGCGGTGATCATCGCTTCCGGGCCGCAGATGAAGACTTCGTCCATGCTCGCCGCCGGCAGCAGGGCGGCGATGATGGCGCGCACCTTGGCGCCGTCGATGCGGCCCTGCAGCAAATCGACTTCCTGCGCCTGGCGCGAAAGGATGTGGATCAGCGTCAGGCGGTCGGGGTAGCGGTCCTTGAGATCCTGCAGCGCCTCGTTGAACATCACGCTCGCCATGCGGCGGTTGCCATAGACCAGCGTGAACTTCGCTTCCGGCTGCTCTTCCAGCGTGCTGGCGGCGATCGACAGGATGGGCGTGATCCCCGAACCGGCGGCGAAGCCGACGCGGTGGATGGCGCGCTGCTTGCGGACGACGAAGCGGCCGTCGGGCGGCATGACGTCGAGCTTGTCACCGGCTTTCAGCGACTGCGCGGCCCAGTTGGAAAAGACGCCGCCCGCGACCGGGCGGATGCCGATATCGAGTTCGCCGGCTGTGGCCAGCCGGCTGCGCGGGCTGCTGATCGAATAGTTGCGGCGGACTTCCTGGCCAGCGACCTTGGCGCGCACGGTCAGGAACTGGCCGGGCTCGAAGGCGAAGGTGTCGCGGGCCTCGGGCGGGATGGTGAAGGTGACCGCCAGCGAGCCGGCCGCTTCCGGGCTGACGCGCTTGACGGTGAGTTCGTGGAAATGGGGGAAGGACACTTCGTGACGCTCCGTTGCGGTTCAATACGGCTTGAAATAATCAAACGGCTCGCGGCAGTCCTCGCAGCGATACAGCGCCTTGCAGGCCGTCGAGCCGAAATGCGCGGTCTCGACCGTGTTGGCCGAGCCGCAGCGCGGACAGGGCACGGCTTCGGCTTTTGCAGGGCTGGCGATGAAGCGCACGACCGTGCTGGCGGCGGGCGTCGCGTGCGGCGGGGCGATGCCGTAGGCGCGCAGCTTTTCCTTGCCGGCTTCGCTAATCCAGTCGGTGGTCCAGGCGGGGGCGAGCCGGGTGACGATGCGGGCCGAAATTCCCCGCTTTTCCAGGGTCGACCGCAGGTCATCCTCGATCTGGCCCATCGCCGGGCAACCGCTGTAGGTCGGCGTGATGACGACTTCCAGCCCGTCGGCGCCGGCACGGACTTCGCGCAGGATGCCGAGATCGCGCAGCGAAATGACCGGGATTTCCGGGTCGGCCAGATCTTCCAGCGCTGCCCAGACTTCCTCCAGCGTGGTGGTCATCGGCTTACCAGACACTGTTCGGGTGGGCGCGGGCGAGGCTCTGCATCTCGGCGAGCAGGTAGCCGAGATGCTCGGAGTGGATGCCCAGCTTGCCCTTGGGAACGTAGCCGCCCGATGGCAGGCGCCGCAGCGTCGCCTCGGCGAGCGCGGCATCGACGATGGCATCCCAGTCGGCTTTCAGCGCGCCCGGGTCGGCGCCGACACCGGCGGCAATCGCCGCCGACTCGGCCGGGCTGTCCGCCCAGAACTCCTGCGTATAGGGCAACAGGTGATCGACCGCAGCTTGGGCGCGGGCGTGCGATTCGTCGGTGCCGTCGCCGAGACGGACCAGCCAGTCGCGCGAATGGCGCAGGTGGTAGCGCGCTTCCTTGAGCGACTTGGCGGCGATGGCAGCGAGGTCGGCGTAGGCCGAATTCTCCAGCGCTTCCCAGAGCAGCGCCATCAGCGCGCTGAAGAGGAAGTTGCGGACGATGGTCGTGCCGTAGTCGAGACTGGCTTGGGCGTAGCCGGAGAGCGGGCCGTGGTGCGGCAGTTCGAGCAGCGTGTAGTTGCGGAACTCGTGCGTGTCGCGAAAGTAGGCCAGTGTGTCCTCGGTCGCATCGCCGCCCTGGCGCCGGGCGACCAGTTGATAGAGCAGGCGGGCCTGGCCGATCAGGTCGAGGCTGACGTTGGCCAACGCGATGTCCTCTTCGAGGACCGGGCCGTGCCCGCACCACTCGGCGTTGCGCTGGCCGAGGACCAGCGCATTGTCGGCGAGGTGCAGCAGGTAGTCGGTCAGCGCGCTCGTCACATGTGCCCCACTTCGTCGGGAATCTCGTAGAAGGTCGGGTGGCGGTAGATCTTGTCGGCGGCCGGGTCGAACAGTTCGCCCTTGTCGTCCGGGTTGCTGGCGGTGATCGCGATCGACGGCACGACCCAGATGCTGACGCCCTCCTGACGCCGGGTGTAGACGTCGCGCGCCATGTCCAGCGCCTGCGCGGCGTCGGCGGCGTGCAGGCTGCCGCAGTGCTTGTGTTCGAGGCCCTGTTTGCTGCGGATGAAGACCTCCCAGAGCGGCCATTCCTTCAGTGCGGTGGTCATCATGCTGCCTCCTTGATGCTGCGTGCTTGTTTCTTGGCGGCATGGGCCAGCGCGGCGTCGCGCACCCACTGCCCTTCGTTGTGTGCCTTGACGCGGGTGGCCAGGCGTTCCTTGTTGCACGGGCCGTTGCCGTTCACGGTCTCCCGGAATTCGTCCCAGTCGATCGCGCCGTAGTCGTGGTGCTGGCGCTCCTCGTTCCACTTGAGGTCGGGATCGGGCAGGGTGACGCCGAGCACTTTCGCCTGCGGCACGGTGGCGTCGACGAATTTCTGGCGCAGGTCGTCGTTGCTGACGCGCTTGATGCCCCAGCGCATGCCCTGCGCGCTGTTCGGGCTGTCGGCGTCGGGCGGCCCGAACATCGCCAGGCACTTCCACCACCAGCGGTCGACGGCGTCCTGGACCATCGCCTTCTGTTCGGCGGTGCCGGTCATCATGACGAGCAGGGCCTCGTAGCCCTGGCGCTGGTGGAAGGATTCCTCCTTGCACACGCGCACCATGGCACGGGCGTAGGGGCCGTAGGAGCAGCGGCAGAGCGGGATCTGGTTCATGATCGCGGCGCCGTCGACCAGCCAGCCGATGACGCCGACGTCGGCCCAGGTCAGGGTCGGGTAGTTGAAGATCGAGCTGTACTTGGCGCGGCCGCTGTGCAGGCCGTCGAGCATCTGGTCGCGGCTGGTGCCCAGCGTCTCGGCGGCGGAATAGAGGTAGAGGCCGTGGCCGCCCTCGTCCTGCACCTTGGCGATCAGGATCGCCTTGCGCTTGAGGCTCGGGGCGCACGAAATCCAGTTGCCTTCCGGCAGCATGCCGACGATCTCGCTGTGCGCGTGCTGGCTGATCTGGCGCACCAGCGTCCGGCGGTAGGCTTCCGGCATCCAGTCCTGCGGCTCGATGCGCCCGTCGGCGTCGATGCGCGCATCGAAGGCGGCCTGGCGGACCGGGTCCTCACCGGCGGAAGCGGATGCGGCCCTGGCGCCGGGAGTGTCGGGCACATTGAAGGACTGCGTGTACATGCGGGTCTCCTTGCAGTGGGTTCAAACGCGCTCGATGACCATGGCGATGCCCTGCCCGACGCCGATGCACATCGTGCACAGCGCGTAGCGGCCGCCACGGCGCTTGAGTTCGTGGGCGGCGGTGGTGACCAGGCGGGCGCCGCTCATGCCGAGCGGGTGGCCGAGGGCGATCGCCCCGCCGTTCGGGTTCACCTGCGGCGCGTCGTCGGCCAGGCCGAGGTCGCGCAAGACGGCCAGCGCCTGCGCGGCGAATGCCTCGTTGAGTTCGATGACATCCATCTGCGCCAGGCTCAGGCCGGTCTGCGCCAGCAGCTTGCGCACCGCCGGCGCCGGGCCGATGCCCATGATGCGCGGCGGCACACCGGCGGTCGCCATGCCGACGACGCGGGCGAGCGGCTGCAGCCCGTAGCGCCCGGCGGCGGCTTCGGAAGCGAGCAGCAGCGCGCAGGCGCCGTCGTTGACGCCCGAGGCATTGCCGGCCGTCACCGTCAGATCGGGGCCGTTGATGCCCTTCAGTTTGCCCAGGTCGGCGAGCGTCGTCTCGGGGCGCGGGTGTTCGTCGCGGTCGACGATCGTGGGGGCACCATTTTTCCGGAGGATGACGACCGGCGCCAGCTCGGCGGCGAAGCGCCCGGCAGCATCGGCGGCGGCCCAGCGCTGCTGCGAACGCAGCGCGAAGGCATCCTGGTCGGTGCGCGCGATGGCGAATTCGGCGGCGACGTTGTCGGCGGTCTGCGGCATCGAATGCGTGTCGTACAGATGCTTCATCGCCGGATTGACGAAGCGCCAGCCGATGGTCGTGTCGTAAATCGCTGCGTTGCGCGCGAAGGCCGATTCCGCCTTGCCGATGACGAACGGGGCGCGCGACATGCTCTCGACGCCGCCGGCGATCATCAGCGCTGTTTCGCCGGCCTTGATCGAGCGCGCGGCGAGGCCGACGGCGTCCATGCCGGAACCGCACAGGCGGTTCACCGTCGTTCCCGGCACGTCGACCGGCAGCCCGGCGAGCAGGCCGGACATGCGCGCGACGTTGCGATTGTCCTCGCCGGCCTGGTTGGCGCAGCCGTAGATGATGTCGTCGACGGCGCTCCAGTCGACCCGCGGGTTGCGTTCCAGCAGCGCCCGGAGCGGAACGGCGCCGAGGTCGTCAGTACGCACGCTGCTGAGAGCGCCGCCGTAGCGGCCGATCGGGGTGCGGATGGCGTCGCAGATTAAGGCTTCGGTCATCGCTGGGTCCTCAGTCCTGCTTCGGGCGTTCGTCGACCACGCGGCGGGCCTTGCCGACCTGCGTGCGCGGAATCGTGTCGAACGCCATGACGCTGACCCTCGTCGATACGCCGACGAGGGTCTTGATGCGGTACTGCAGCTCCTTGCCGATGGCCTGGATGTCGGCCTTGGGCAACTGGCCGGAAAGCTCGCGCTGGACTTCGCAGCGCACCTCCAGGTTGTCGAGATGACCGTCGCGGGTGACGACGACCTGGTAATTGCCCGACAGCCGCGGGTCGCGCAGGATCTGCTCCTCGATCTGGGTTGGAAAGACATTGACGCCGCGAATGATCAGCATGTCGTCCGAGCGCCCGGTGATCCTGCCGATGCGCCGGAACGAGCGCGCCGTCGGCGGCAGCAGGCGGGTCAGGTCGCGCGTGCGGTAGCGGATGACCGGGAAGGCCTCCTTGGTCAGCGACGTGAACACCAGCTCGCCCAGTTCGCCGTCGGGTAGCACTTCACCGGTTTCGGGGTCGATAATCTCGGGGTAGAAGTGGTCTTCCCAGATCACCGGGCCGTCCTTGGTCTCGATGCACTCGCTGGCGACACCGGGGCCGATCACCTCGGTCAGGCCGTAGATGTCGATGGCATCGATACCGAGCTTCTTCTCGATCTCGCCGCGCATGCCTTCGCCCCACGGCTCGGCGCCGAAGAGGCCGACCCGCAGTGAAATTTCGCCGGGCTTGATGCCGAGGCGCGCGAATTCCTCGGCGATGACGAGCGAATAGGACGGTGTGACCATGATGATTTCCGGCCGGAAATCCATGATCTGCTGGACCTGCCTTTCGGTATGGCCACCCGACATCGGCACGGCGATGCAGCCGAGGCGCTCGACGCCGTAGTGGGCGCCGAGGCCGCCGGTGAACATGCCGTAGCCGTAGGCGACATGGACCATGTCGCCGGGACGGCCGCCGGCGGCGCGGATCGAGCGCGCCATCAGGTCGGCCCAGTGGTCGAGGTCGTTCTGCGTATAGCCGACGACGATCGACTTGCCGGTCGTCCCGCTCGACGCGTGCAGGCGGCGCAACTGCTGGCGCGGCACGGCGAACAGGCCGAACGGGTAGTGGTCGCGCAGGTCGGCCTTGGTCATGAAGGGAAAGCGGGCTAGATCGGCGAGCGTGATCAGGTCGTCGGGATGGACGCCGCGCGCCTCGCACTTCAGCCGGTAGGGCGCGACATTGTCCCAGGTGTGGCGCAGCGACCACTTGAGCCGCGCCAGTTGCAGCGCCGCGATCTCGTCGTGGCTGGCGGTCTCGATCGGGTCGAGATCGCCGGGGAGGGGTTTCCTGACGGTCATGGTTGTTGTTCCCGGGTGCGATCAGCGGGGTTCGTCGGCATGCTGCAGGCCGGCGATGACCTCGCCGTTGATGCGGTACGACTTGCCGCGAAAGAGGGCGACGACCTTGCCGTTGCGCGTCCGGATGGTGACGTCATAGACCCCGGTGCGCCCCGACAGCGACTGCTCGACGGCCTCGGCCTCGAGGATGTCGCCTTCCTTGGCCGGCGAGAGGAAATCGATGTGGCAGGCCGAGGCGACGGTGTTCTTGTTGTAGCTGTTGCAGGCGTAGGCGAAGGCGCTGTCGGCGAGGGTGAAGATCAGGCCGCCGTGGCAGATGTGGTGGCCGTTGACCATGTCGGGGCGGACCGTCATCAGCAGCCGCGAATAGCCGGGGCGGATGGTCAGGATGCGCAGCCCGAGCAACTGGCTGGCGTGGTCGCGCGGCCACATGGCGCGGGCGACTTCCTCGGCGACGACCTCGGGGGAGTCCTTGGCGATGACATCGTCAATCATGGAATTTCCTTCCGGCGAAAACCTTCTGGTGGAGGAGAGGAGATATCCGGTAGCGCTCCTCGCCGTAGGCGGCGCCGAGGTTGGCCAGCACGTCGCGGACGGCGGGCAGGCCGATGCCGTCGGCCCAGGCCAGCGGCCCGCGCGGATAATTGACGCCGAGGCACATCGCCGAGTTGGCGGCGGCGGCGCTGCAGACGCCCTGGTTGACCGCGTCGGCGGCTTCGTTGGCGAGCATGGCGACGGTGCGCATGACCGTCAGTCCGGGAACGTCGGCGAAGCGCGAGACGGCCATCCCGGCGGCCTGAAGGAGGCCGACGGCGGCAGCAAGGGCGGCCGGCCGGCACTGCTCGGCGGCGGCGACGGCAATCCGGCCGGCCGTCGCGTAGTCGAGCGCGAGGTCGATCAGCACCGTGTCGGCGACGCCGGATTCGGCGGCGCGGCGGGTGGCGCTGCGCCCGTCGGTCACGTAGAGCGCGGCGCCGTCGGCCTCGGCGACGCGGCCGTCGCCCGCCGCCCGGCGCTCGCAGGCGACGCCAGCGGCGGCAAGGCGGGCGGCAAGGGCGTCGGTTGCGGTCGACCCGCCAAAAAGGGCGATTTTCGCGGGGGCGGGTTGTGCCGGTTCGCTGGCTGCGGCCGGCGGCGCGGCGCCGTCGCGGTAGTCATGGAAGCCGCGCCCGCTCTTGCGCCCGAGCAGCCCGGCGTCGACCAGTTCCTGCTGCAACAGCGACGGCAGGAAGCGCGGGTCGTGGAAGAAGGCGCGCCAGACCGAGTGGGTGACAACGAAATTGACGTCGTGGCCGATCATGTCCATCAGCTCGAACGGCCCCATACGGAAGCCGCCGGCCTCGCGCATCACGGCGTCGATGGTCGCGCAGTCGGCGGCGCCCTCCTGCGCCAGGCGCAGCGCCTCGGCGTAGTAGGGGCGGGCGACGCGATTGACGATGAAGCCCGGCGTCGACTTCGCATGGACTGGCGTCTTGCCCCACGCGGCTGCGGTGGCGAACAGTGTTTGGGCGACGGCAGAGTCGGTGGCGAGTCCGGAAACGACCTCGACCAGCGCCATCAGCGGCGCCGGGTTGAAGAAATGCAGCCCGGCCAGGCGCTCGGGGTGGTTCAGCGCGGCGCCGATGGCGGTGACCGAAATCGACGACGTGTTGGTACACAGGATGCAGTCGCGGCCAACGATGCCTTCGAGATCGGCAAACAGCGCCTGCTTCTCCGCCAGATCCTCGACGATGGCCTCGACGACCAGGCCGGCGCCGGCGAGGTCGGCAATCGCGTGGACCGGGGTCAGCCGCTTTCCGGCAGCGGCAGCATCGGCTGCGGTCAACCGTCCTTTTTCGGCCATTTTCGCGAGCTGCGCCTGGATGCCGGCGACGGCGCGGGCGGCGACATCGGGCCGGTTGTCGAGCAGCTTGACGCGGTGGCCGGCCACTGCCGCGACTTGGGCGATCCCGGCACCCATCGCCCCGGCGCCGACGACGGCGACGACGCTTTGCTGGGGCAGGGGTGAAGTCATGATCGTGGCACCCGATCAACGCGGATTGCGCGGAGGCCACGGATGGACGCGGATCTTTCGCAGGCTTTTTCCGCGTTCATCGACGCAATCGGTGTTCATCCGCGTCAAGGATTTCTATTCACCGGTGAAATTGGGCGCGCGCTTCTCGGTGAAGGCCTGGACGCCCTCGGCGTAGTCGGGGCTCCAGCCGAGTTCGCGCATGAAGCCGCCCTCGAAGGAAAGCTGCTGCTCCAGCGTGTGGCCGGGGGCCGCGTGCATCGCCTGGCGGGTGCGCACCAGCGCCTTGGTCGGCATCGTCGCGAGCTGCGCGGCGAGGGCGGCTATGGTCGCCGCGAAATCGCCATCCTCGACGCACTGCCAGATCAGGCCCCACTCGGCGGCCGTCTCCGCCGGCAGCTTTTCGGCGAGCAGGGCGAGGCCCATGGCGCGCGCCATGCCGACGCGCTGCGGCAGGAACCAGGTGCCGCCGGTGTCGGGGATCAGGCCGATCTTGCTGAAGGCCTGCAGAAAGGAAGCGGATTTCGTCGCGACGACGAGGTCGCAGCACAGCGCCACCGAGCAGCCGGCGCCGGCGGCGATGCCGTTGACGGCGGCGATGGTCGGCACGCGCAGGTTCGCGAGGCGCAGCGCCAGCGGCTTGTAGTTGGCTTCGACGACATTGCCGACGTCGGGCATCCTGCCGGTGCCGATCTGCATGGCGCGATCGCCGAGGTCCTGCCCGGCCGAAAAGCCACGCCCGGCGCCGGTCAGCACCAGCACGCGCGCCGCAGCGGCGTCGCCCTCGCGGTTCTGGATCGCGTCGAGCGCCACGCGCAGTTCGGCATGCATCGCGTCGTTGAAGCTGTTGAGTCTTTCGGGACGGTTCAGGGTCAGGCGGGCGATGCCGTCGCGGATTTCAAGGGTGATGTCTTCGAAGTTCATGATGGGTTCTCAGACGTGATACCGCCGTTGCACGACGCGGAAGCGGTTGGCGACGAAGGCGGAATCGGCATACGCGGCGTTGGCCGCCGGGTTGCCGCCGGTGCCGTGGTAGTCGGAGTAGGCTGCCGACTGGTTTACGAAAACGCCGCCGGTCAGGTTGATCGACAGCGCGACCCGGGAACGCCAGGTGGCGGCGGTCATCGCGTCGATGACTTCGGCACTCGTCGAGTACACGCCGGCGGTCAGCGCGCCGTGGGTGGCGACGATGCGCCCGGACAGCGCGATGGCGGCGGCGGTGTCGGCGACCTTGACGATGAAGGCGATCGGCCCGAAGCGCTCCTCCATGTACGCGACTTCATCGCCGGCGTCGCAGGCGAGCAGGACCGGGGTGCGCACTTCGGCGTTCGGGAAGTCAGGGTTGTCGAGCTTCGTCGGCGCCAGGATGACCGCGCCGTGCTTGCCCGAGGCCGCTTCGTCGATGCGCTTGAGCGTAGCGGCAGACTGGATGGCGCCGAGCACCGCGTGGGCGACCTCCGGCTTGGCCAGGAAGCCGGTCACGGCGCGGGCGAGGTCGGCGCAGACCTCGTCGTAAGACTTGTGGCCGTCGTCGGTATCAATGCCGGCGGCGGGGACGAGGATCGCCTGCGAGGTCGTGCACATCTGGCCGGAATACAGCGCCAGCGTGAAGGCGAGGTTGCCGAGCATGCGCTGGTAGGCGTCGGTCGAGTCGATGACGATGTTGTTGACGCCGGCCAGTTCGGCATAGACCTGCGCCTGGCGGCAGTGGTCGAGCAGCCACCGGCCGAAGACGTTGCCGCCGGTGAAATCGACCGACTTGACCGCCGGGTGGGTGACCAGCCTCTGCGTCGTCGCGTGGTCGGCGACGGCCAGCGAAACCAGGTCGGGCGACATGCCGTTCTCGGCGAGCACGGCGCGGATCGTGCGCACGGTGATCGCGGCCGGCAGGATGGCGTTGGCGTGCGGCTTGACGATGACCGCGTTGCCGGTGGCGAGCGCGGCGAACAGGCCGGGGTAGGTGTTCCAGGTCGGGAAGGTGCCGCAGCCGACGACGACGCCGACGCCACGGCCGACGATCTCGAAGTGCTTCTTCAGCGCCAGCGGCGGGTTCTTGCCCTGCGGCTTCTCCCAGGTCGCCTCGGCCGGCACGAACTTCTGTTCGCGCCAGGCGTAGGCCACGGCTTCGAGGCCGCGGTCCTGGGCGTGCGGGGCGCCGGCCTGGAAGGCCATCATCCAGCCCTGGCCGGTCGTCATCATCACCGCGTGGGCGATCTCGAAACTCTGCCGGTTCAGGCGGTCGAGGATCTCCAGGCAGATGCCGGTGCGGCCGTCGGCGCCGGCAGCCTGCCAGCCGGACATCGCCTTCTCGCCGGCGGCGATCAGCGCTTCACTGTCGCACACCGGGTAGGTGGTGCCGATCGCGATGCCGTAGGGCGACTCCTCGCCGCCCTGCCAGCCGGTCTGGCCGGGCTGGCCGGGCTGGCCGAGTGCGAACTCCCGGCCAAGGTGAGCTTCGAAGGCCAGCTTGCCGTCCTCGGGGGCGGTCTCGCCATAGGTCCTGGGGCTGGGCATTTCGTTATAGGCCGACCAGTAACCGCGGGTGGCGATGGCGTGCAGCGCGCCTTCGAGCGTGGCACGGTGCTTTTCGAGCAGGGGATGCGACATGTCTTTCTCCAGGGATTCTTGTTCGGATGTGGCCGGCGGCGCGCGCCGCACGGCATCGCGCCAGCGATCGATTCGGCGCTTGAAC